>Ga0070730_10000238_pt1 | contig 70020 bp, 60 predicted proteins | sample Coa_R1_3_FD_66447 | JGI IMG/M metagenome (GOLD analysis project Ga0070730, IMG submission 66447) | Surface soil microbial communities from Centralia Pennsylvania, which are recovering from an underground coalmine fire - Coalmine... | ecosystem: Environmental > Terrestrial > Soil > Unclassified ... | reverse complement strand
CCGGAACTCTACCAACAGCGTTCTGAGCGCTTTATGGACCTACAGCATGCCCCCGCAGGCCGTTTGCCCTCAACAGCAGGCTCAACTGGCCTGACGACAAGTTCTTGCCCTGCCTCGTCGTGCCTAGTTTGCAACAGTCCGTAAGGTGGATCTGGGGGTGTCTGCTATTCCGCCGCTGTCAGAGGATCAGGAGACATCTGGCGTCGCCAAATATGACCCGAGTGACCCAAGGCGGACCGAACCGCCAGCAGTCGCGAATAGCACTGGCAAGCCAGCGCTCGGGCCACTTATGTGATTTGGCTCAGCTCATACGACAGCGCGAACTCCTTTTTCTTGCCGCCCACCAGCGGAGCAGACCATGGAAGACAGGATGGCGCTCCTAGCCTCACTCCGGCAAGCCGGCCAGCCGCGCACCATCCAGCATGTACTCGTTGTCGTCCTCAGGAACGAGGCGATGCTGGCGCCACCACCTCACGCTGCTCATCGGATGCAGCTCCAGCAGGCGCCGGATCGCCGTCCGGGCTTCGTCCATCTGTCCGGCATGGGCCAGTGCACTGCCTAGATAAAGGAATGTAGAGATGTGCCGCGGGTTCTGCTGCGCAGCCTTGCGCAGCCATGCCACCGCTTCCGGCAGCTGCCGTTGAAACAAATGGCTGCCTCCTCGCGCCAGGCTGAATGCGAAGGAATATGAATCAAACGGGCTCAGACGCATGGCCCGATCGGCATGTTCAGCGGCCGTCATGTAATCACCTATGAAATTCCGCACGATCGCGCCCCGGCCGAATGCCATCGCCGAATTCGGATTGAGCGCGATCGCCCGATCGAACCACGGAATGGCGGCCGCAAGATCGTGATTGAGGTGGGCTAGACCGAAGGCCGCTTCAGTCAGGACGATCGAGTCGTTCGGCTCCAGCTGCACCGCCAGATGTGCGAAGCGCACGCCCTCTGCCGTCTCCTCGCCTCATCCTCCATCCAGCCATAGATCATGCGGCGAGATGTCCAGCTCGCAAGATAGGCGTAAGCCTGGGCATAGCGCGGATCCAGCTCGATAGCGCGCCGTGCCATCTGCATGGCGCGATCGACGGCCTCGCGGGAATAGAGTTGTTGCTCGCCGAGGGCGCGCAGCAGCCAGTCGTAGGCCTGCAGGTTTGCGGTGGGCTTGCGGTTGGCGCGCCTGATCTCGGCGTGCGTGATCGAAGGTTCAATGGCGCCGGCGACAGCCATGGTCACGCGATCCTGCAGATCGAACACGTCCTCAAGCGAACTGTCGAACCTGTCTGCCCAGAGATGGGCGCCGGTCTCGGCCTCGACGAGCTGGCCGGTGATGCGCAGGCGCTGGCCAGCCTTGCGCACGCTGCCTTCCAGCAGGTAGCGCACGCCTAGCTCGCGGCCGATTTGGCGGATGTCGATGGCCTTGCCCTTGTAGGCGAAGCTGGAGTTGCGCGCGATCACGAACAGCGCGGGGATGTGCGAGAGGGCCGTGATGATGTCCTCGGTGATGCCGTCGGCGAAATACTCCTGCTCCGGATCGCCGCTCATGTTGGTGAACGGCAAGACGGCGATGGAGGGCTCATCGGGAATGTTCGTGGGCGCATTGGTGCCAGTTGTGAACGGGGTGGTCACCAGCAATGAAGGTTTCCAGTCCGCGGTGTCCCATCTCACCTGGAATGCTGGCACCGGCCGTTCGATATTTTTGAGCGCAAGGCTGCCACGATCGGTGAACGTCGCCTTCAATCGGCCCGTGACTGCTTCGTGAACAGCCTGAGAGATCAGGATTCCGCCGGGCGGCGCTTGCGCTTCCAGCCTCGCAGCAATATTCACGCTGTCGCCATAGAGATCGTCACCATCGACGATCAGGTCGCCAAGGTGCAGGCCCATGCGGAACACAAGTGCGTCGTCGGTAGGTTGATATCGATCGGCTTCCGCCATTACTTGCTGAAATTCGATCGCCGCCGACAGCGCATCGACGGCGCTTCCAAATTCGACCAGAGCGCCATCGCCGGTCAGCTTAACCAGGCGACCACCATATTTCGCCAGAACAGGGTCAAGGCTGTCAGCGCGATTCTTTCGTAGGCGCGCAAGCGTCCCGCTCTCGTCACGCCCCATAAGGCGGGAGTAGCCGACAACGTCTGCAGCAAGGATCGCTGCCAGTTTTCGCTGCTCGCGAGCCACGACAACTTCCCAGCGTTTCTGTGGGGATCGTAGAACGCCGAGGGCTACTAGGCAATCAAGTGGCGAAAGCTGAGCGGTCGCGTTGCCGAAAATAAGCGCAAACGTATTCAATTCAGGCCGGAGCGGCACGCGCCGCCTCTCGTCTCGCCTACGCTTTCCCAACTTCGGCTCGTGTTCGGTACCAAGAGGAGGTCAGCCCGAACGAGGCGACCAGTTCCGCTCTGGCCGCCCTACGGGCTCGGTTACATAGAAGTCGAGCGTGTGAGAGCGCGGTCCGCCGGGACGACTTAGTGAGCCAAACATCGTCACATCAAAGACTGCGGGTCCGGCGCAGTCGTGAGGCTCAACCGCAGCTCGTTATAGAGCATGCCCGTGTCAAATCGAAGGTCCAACCGGCTGCCCAAGCCCTACGGGCTATGAACAAATCGGCATGATGTCCGGCGGGGACAACTATCATGGACGCGGTGGAGCGGTTTTTGTAGCCCTCGCGGCTGCCGGGCTTGCTGCGCTATTCGGGTGCATGATCTGGACCTTGCTTATTTGGCTCGGTGCGCTCGGAGCGACGCAATTGTTCCAAGAGAAGCGCCCATAAATAATAAGAACATTCGTGCACTTCACGCATTGAAACGATCGGGCAGCCCAATCATGAGGTTAACACATGATAAGGCGCCGCCGTTTCAAGCAGACGACCTCTTTGGAGGATCGTCTCATAATGGATGCCAGGAAGAGCAGAGAGCGAGCCCGCGAATTGCCACCATGCAAAGAGCGGGACATGTTGCTGGAGAAGGCACGGCAAGACGAGACTGTAGCCGGGTGGTGTGCATCGTCTGTGCTGCACCCGCCACGGTAGCGCGACATGGCCGGCAAGAGCTTCAACCTTCTCGCCACAATCGTCATCGGCGGTTTCACGGTGCTTGGTGGTGCCGTTGTGTGGCAGGTCCCTCCGGCTCGCGGCCACGACCACAACCGGCCTGACCTCACCAAGTGGTTCATGACGCTGTATAGCAACCATGGCGCGCTGTGCTGCGACGGCTCGGAAGCCATGCATCTCAGCAATGTCGAATGGACTGCGCCGGACGGTTCGTCGCATCACTACCGAGTCAAAATCCCGGTCAATGCCAATGCCTATGAGCGAGCCCGGCACAGCGAGGAGGTCGAGACCATGTGGGTCGATGTTCCAGACGATGCCGTCGTCGACCAACCGAACAAGGAGGGTACTGCACTGGTCTGGCCAACATACGGCAACATCGGCGCCACCGTCCGCTGCTTTATGCCGGGAGCGGAGGGATGATGACCGGACTCTGATGAACGGGACGGCTTTCGCAAGCGAAATCCGGAGTGAGATCGCATTTGCCAAAGTCAGCTCTTGTGAAGGGTTCGGATGCCGACCGCTGACGACCGCGGCCACAGGTACGGGCGGCCGGCGTCCGAAACCCCTTCACGTTAGCGGACTCCAAAATGCCGTGAGCGTCCGCTCCTTCAGGTCCCGGTCTTCGCCTGCCGCGCCGCCAGCTTGTCGATCTCGGACTGCACCGCCTCCGCTGCCTGGCCAGCGAACTCCTTCTGCTGGGTCGCGGCCGCGGCGTAAGCTTCGACGCGCGGCGCAAAGCTCTTTTGGAAATGGGCGTGAACGTAGCGTGCCATCAGTTCGTAGTGGCGGCGGGTGGCGTCCCAATCGGCCCAGTTATGGGCGAGCTCCATGATCACGCCGAAGCCGCCCGAGCCTTTGAGCAGCTTGTCGATGTAGGCAATCGCGTCATCGGGCGTGCCGATGCATGCGGTGCCGGTCTCGATCAGCCAGTCGCAGTCGTCGGGCACATCGGGCGGGATGATCGGGAAGGTCGCGATCTCGCGGAAGTAGTCGGCGAACGCCTTGAGTCCGAACTTGACGTTCTGCTTCGCCTGCTCACGGGTCTCGGCGATATGCATCAACGTCACGACGCGCCACTTGGCGCGATCGGGCACGTGGCCGGCTTTGCGCGCCTCGGTCTCGTAGAGATTCCAGTTCGCGGTGTGATGGGCGATCGAAGTCGGCGTCGCGCCGCCGATTGCCAGCATGCCGATGCCGTGGCGCGCCGCCGCCATCGCGCCGACCGGCGAGCGCGCGCTGGCGACCGCCATCTCGATCATCGGCTTGGTGTAGGGCGCAAGCTGCAGGTTGGCGTTGCAGAGCTTGAACCAGTTGGTCTCCTTGTTGACCGTCTCGCCTTTGAACAGCGCGACGATGACGTCGAGCGCCTCATTCATCATGCGCCGCTGATCGCCGGCGTCGATCCCGATCTTGTAGGCGTCGTACACCAGCGCACCGGGGCCGACGCCGAACATCGCGCGCCCACGCGTCATGTGATCAAGCTGGACGATGCGGCTCGCGAGCATGAAGGGATTATGATACGGCAGCGACGTCACGCCGGTGCCAAGCCGAATGTGCCTGGTGCGTTCGGCCGCCGCGGCAATGAACATATCGGGCGCGGCGATGATCTCGACACCGCCGGAGTGATGCTCGCCGATCCACGCCTCGCTGTAGTTCAGCCGGTCGAGGTGCTGCAGCAGCTCGAAATCACGTTCCATCGCCAGCGTTGGATTGTCGGCTTTGGCATGAAACGGAGCGAGGAAAATCCCGCTGCGGAGAGGCGTGTTCATCGGTCCTCCTGATGTCAGGTCTGCTGGTCGGCTCTCGGCGATGTGCCGGCCACAATACCCTTAGAGAACTTATCGGCCGCGATGGCGCTTGTCAGCCTCGATAGTCCGCTCCGGGTCATTTTCGACAGATGCAGCGGAATGACCCACATCTAGTGCAGCCGCTCCGGCCGCTCGTCGGGCGGGCGCTCAATCGCCTGCGGTGTCAGCGGTGGAACTGCCGCCGCCGGCACATTGCCGGCGGCCGGCGCTTGCGCGGCCTCATAGGCGAGCTTGTGGTCGCGATAGGACTTCCACCCCAGCGGCAGGCTCAACAGGTAGAGCAGCGTCCCCGCCGACAGCACGTGCCAGGGATAGCCGATCAGGAGCGCGATGAAGAAGATCACGGAGACGAACACCGGCAGCACCAGTTCCGGTGGCACACGCATGCGGATACTCTTGCCGGAATAGACCGGCAGCCGCGACACCATCAGGAACGCGATCAGGAGCGTGTAGAGCGCCGTCAACAGCGCCGGCGGCGTGAACACGCCGAGATAGGCCAGATAGATCGGCAGCAGCGCGGTCACTGCGCCTGCAGGCGCGGGCACGCCGGTAAAATAATTCGAGGCAAACGGCGGCTTGTTGGGATCGTCCATCGACGCGTTGAAACGCGCAAGCCTCAAGCCGCCCGAGATCGCAAAGATCATCGCCGCGATCCAGCCGCCGTTATGCAGCTCGTGGAGCTGCCAGAAATACAGCATCAGGCCGGGCGCGACGCCGAAATTGACGAAGTCGGCGAGACTGTCGAGCTCCGCGCCGAATTTCGACTGGCCCTTGATCATGCGCGCCACGCGGCCGTCGATGCCATCGAGCACGGCGGCGAACACAATCGCCGCAACCGCAAGCTCCATCCGCCCCTCGGTCGACAGGCGGATCGCGGTCAGCCCGGCGCAGATCGCCAGCAGCGTGATGACATTGGGCACCAGCATCCGCACCGGGATCGGACGGAACCGGCGGCGGCGCAATTCGGCGTAATTGTATCGGGGCTCGAACATGACACCAATATAGCAAGCGCCACCCGCTTCCGCCATCGCTCACCGCAATAGGCGAATGCCGCAGCGCGATTGGTTACAATTGGTTAATTGGTGCGGAACGTCCGCCCTTCGTCCCTCAGCCCGAAATCGGCCAGTATCGTCTCGCCGGCGACCGCCGTCTGGCCTTCGGACACCAGCGCCCGCGTGGCCTCGGGCAGATACACATCGAGCCGCGAGCCGAAGCGGATCAGCCCAAAGCGTTCGCCGGCCCCGATCAACTGGCCTTCCTTCACGAAGCACACGATCCGTCGCGCCACGAGGCCTGCGATCTGGATCACGCCGATGCGCCCGTTCGCCGAGGCGATGACGAGCGCGTTGCGCTCGTTGTCCTCGCTCGCCTTGTCGAGCTCGGCATTGATGAAGACGCCCGGCCGGTAGGCGATGCGTTCGATCTTGCCGGCCACGGGTGCGCGATTGACGTGACAGTTGAACACGCTCATGAAGATCGAGATCCGCGGCAACGGCTTGTCGCCAAGCCCGAGCTCAGCCGGCGGCACCGAATGCGCGATCATCGAGATGCGGCCGTCGGCCGGCGCCACCACGATGCCGTCGCGCACCGGCGTCACGCGGATGGGATCGCGGAAGAACAGCGCGCACCAGATCGTCAGCACGAAGCCGATCCACCCCAACGGCGACCATATCCAGAACAGGATCAGGCTTGCGAGCGCAAATCCGCCGATGAACGGATAGCCTTCTGGATGAATCGGCGGAATTTGCGCACGGATGGAATTGGCGATGGACATCAAAACTCACTGATCGTTGTTGCAGCTTCGTAGGGTGGGCAAAGTGGACCCATCCATCACTCCCAACCAAGTGTACGGTGAAAGCGTGCCCACCATCCTCGACGTACTCGAGACGGTGGGCACGGCGCGTCCGCGCCTTTGCCCACCCTACATTGGTATCTTTATTCCACTTCGATGTCGCGCTCAATCACTCCGCCGCGGCGGCGATCGCATCGTCCACCGGCGGCGGTGGCGCGCGGTTGGGCGCCTCGTTGTCGTCGTCGACCAGCGCCAGCCGCTCGCGCGCGGCCTCGGCCTCGCGCTGCCGGTTCCACATGCTGGCATAGAGCCCGTCTTTAGCCAGCAGCTCGCCGTGGGTGCCGCGCTCGGCGATGCGGCCCTGATCGAGCACGATGATCTCGTCGGCGGCGACGATGGTGGAGAGCCGGTGTGCGATCACAAGCGAGGTGCGGTTGCGCGAGACCCGCTCAAGCGCTTCCTGGATCTCGTGCTCGGTGTGGCTGTCGAGCGCCGAAGTCGCCTCGTCCAGCACCAGGATCGGCGGCGCTTTCAAGACCGTGCGCGCGATCGCCACGCGCTGCTTCTCGCCGCCCGAGAGCTTCAGGCCGCGCTCGCCGACCTGCGTCTCATAGCCCTTCGGCGACATCCGGATGAAGCCGTCGATCTGCGCGAGCTGCGCGGCGTGCTCCACCTCGGCATCGCCGGCGTCCCAGCGGCCGTAGCGGATGTTGTAGCGGATGGTGTCGTTGAACAGCACGGTATCCTGCGGCACCATGCCGATCGCCGCCCGCAGCGATGCCTGCGTGACCTCGCGGATGTCCTGGCCGTCGATTGTGATGACCCCGCTCGAGACGTCGTAGAGGCGGAACAAGAGCCGCGAGATCGTCGACTTGCCGGCGCCGGAGGGACCGACGATCGCGACCGTCTTGCCGGCCGGCACCTCGAAGCTGAGGCCCTTGAGAATGGGGCGATCGGGCTCATAGGCGAAGCGGACATTGTCGAAACGCAGGCTGCCCGACGTCACGACCAGCGGTTTTGCGCCCGGCCTGTCCTCGATCTCGGCTTCGCGCGCCAGCACCTCGAACATCTTCTCGATGTCGATGATCGCCTGCTTGATCTCGCGATAGACCATGCCCATGAAATTCAGCGGCTGGTAGAGCTGGATCATCATGGCGTTGATCAGGACGAAATCGCCGACCGTGTTGCGCCCCTGGCGGATGCCGACCGCGCACATCAGCATGGTCGCGGTGAGCCCCAGCGTGAAGACCACGGCCTGCCCGGTGTTGAGCAGCGCGAGCGAGGTATAGCTCTTCACGCTCGCCTGCTCGTAGCGCTCCATCGAGCGGTCATAGCGCATCGCTTCGCGTGTCTCGGCGCCGAAATATTTCACGGTCTCGTAGTTCAAGAGCGAGTCGATCGCCTTGGTGTTCGCCTCCGTGTCGGAATCGTTCATCTTGCGGCGAATGCCGATGCGCCATTCGGTGGCGTAATAGGTGAACGACATGAACACCACGACCATGCTCATCATCGCCAGCACGTAGCGCCAGTCGAACTGCCAGAACAACACGCCCATCAACAGCGTGACCTCGACGATGGTCGGGATCAACTGCAGGATCACCATGCGCACGATGGTCTCGATGCCGTTGCGGCCGCGCTCCAGCACCCGCGTCAGTCCGCCGGTCTTGCGCTCCAGGTGGAAACGCAGCGACAATTCGTGCATGTGGACGAAGGTGATGGAGGCGAGCTTGCGCACGGCGTGCATCGCCACGCGGGCGAAGATGCCATCGCGCCATTGCGTCAGCACCGCCATCAGAACGCGCATGCCGCCATAGCTTGCGGTCATGATCAGGGGCGAGGCGATCAGCCACAGCATCCAGTTCGGGGCCGCGATCGGCGCACTGCCCTTGCCGCTCAGCGCATCCGTCGCCCATTTGAACGTGAAGGGAACGGCAAGCGTCGTGAGCTTGGCAATCAGCAGCAGCACCACCGACCACATCACGCGCATCTTCAGGTCGGCGCGATCCTTCGGCCAGATATAGGGCCAGAGATGGACCAGCGTCCCGATCAGGGTCGCTTGTTCGGCGGACAATCGCTCGGGCTGCGGCGTTTCACGGGCGTGCGGAGACGAAGGAGGATGAGCCATCAAGGAGAGCCTGGGTGACCGGAGCCGTGCATGCCGCTTTTTTCATCTGTGCGGAACGTCATATTCTGTGTGGAACGTCATATAGAGGCTCCGGCTTGTCGTTGCATCCTTCGCCACAGCAAATCTTTCGCGAATCGTGGATATTTGCAGGACAATTCAACCGCTTCCAGGAAGCACAACCGGCTTGACGCCCTTTACGCTGCAGTGCCACATGACCCGCATGGACAAGATCAGGACTGTCTGCGCTTATTGTGGCTCCGGCCCCGGCAACAACCCCCGCTTTATCGAAGCCGCTTCCGTGTTCGGAAGGATGCTCGCCGAGAACGGCATTCGCCTCGTCTATGGTGGCGGCTCGACGGGCATGATGGGCGCCATCGCGAACGGCGTGCTTGATCATGGCGGCAGTGTCACCGGCATCATTCCGGAGTTTCTGAACTCGCGGGAACGGATGCTGACGCGCGTGCAGGAGTTGATCGTCACGCCCGACATGCACGAGCGCAAGCGGCTGATGTTCGAGCGCTCGGATGCATTCGTCGCACTGCCCGGCGGCATCGGCACATTGGAAGAGCTGGTCGAGCAGTTGACCTGGCAGCAACTCGGCCGGCACTCCAAGCCGGTGCTGCTTGCCAACATCGACGGCTTCTGGGAGCCGCTGCTTGTCCTGCTCATGCATATGCGCGCGACCCAGTTCATCCGGCCGGGATTTCCCGTCGACGTGCTGAAGGCCGAACGCGTCGAGGATATTCTGCCGCGACTGCGCGCCGCGGTATCGCTGGTTCCCGAAGAAGCGATGCAAATGGCGCCGGAAATCGCGCGACGGCTCTGACCCGCCTGCCTATCCTTCAGCGCACCTCTCCCGACGCGGGCCGACCCTGGCGCGGAGAAGCCGGCATCACCTTGGTTTGTCAAATCTTTTTGGACGAATTGGGGACCGCGATATTGGCGGCGGCGCGAAAGAATCCACTGCAGCCCGCGATTATCCCGTCAGTGTGACCTTATCGTCTCTTCCTTTTGGCACGAGCCAGCTATACGTTATCAAAACGTCGTTCAACTGTCACATAAGCTTCAATGTCGGAAACGGCTGCATTACGACGCAGCAGCGAAACTGCGCGTACCGCTGCGGGCCTCAAGGGCAAGACCAACCCGTCGGCGGACAGGAAGGCAACCGAGCAATGCCTCGATTCCGCTTTCGCGCACGAGGCTTCTGAACGTCGTCTCCACGACACAGGCTCGGCCGAAACCGAAGCATCTCAAGCAACACCATCTGCCGGCGCGGAAGGCGCCGCGCCTCAGCGTGGCGCGCAACAGGGCAGCGAGCTCGAACTCAAATTGCTCGTGGATCCTGAGCTTCTTGCGGATTTCAACAACGCGCCTGTGATCGCGACCAATGCACGCAACAAGGGCTCGCGAAAGCACCTCAAGGCCACCTATTACGATACGCCCGAGCGGACACTGTGGCGTAATCGATTGAGCTTCAGGGTTCGCCAGACCGGCTCGCGCTTCACGCAGACCGTGAAGGCCGAGACCGGAGATGACCCGCTGCGGCGCGGCGAATGGGAGGCCAGCGTCCCCTCGATGGCGCCCGACCTTGCGCTGGCGATGCCGATCATCCCAGCCAAGCTTCGTTCCGATCTCGAGACGCAGAAGCTGGAGCCGGTTTTTGTTACGGACATACGCCGCCATCAGCGCGTCATCGATCTGCCGTCCGGCACGGTGGATGTCGCGCTCGACCGTGGCACGCTGAAGGCGGGCGATCGGTCGGCGCCGGTGAACGAGATCGAGCTGGAGCTCAAGAGCGGCAGCGCTTCCGCCATCTGGGAGCTCGCGCTGCAACTGGCCGAACACGGGTCCGTAAAACCCTCGATCCGCAGCAAGTCCGCGCGGGGATTTGATCTTGCGGCCGACCTGCCCCCCGCCGCGAGAAAGCCCCGAAAGCTTCACCTCGAGCCGTCGATCGCTCTCGACGACGCGTTTGCGACGATCCTCCGCTGCTGTTTTCAGCATCTTCTTGAATCGATGCCGGCCGCCGAGGATGGCCGCGATTCCGAAGGCGTTCATCAGCTGCGCGTCTCACTGCGCCGCCTGCGAAGCGCGTTCGACCTGATGAAATCGGCGGGCACCTGGAGCAAACTCGAAGCGCTGCGATCGGAAGCGCGCTGGTTCACGCAAAACCTTTCGGCTGCACGCGATTGGGACATTTTCCGGAGCAGCACCTTGCCCACCATCGCCAAGGCCTGTCCATCCATCGCGGGCTTCGATGCCCTGGCGCAGCTCGCGGAGGGGCGCCGATCGGCCGCTTACGACACTGTCCGTCAGGTGCTCGCCGACCCCCGCTGCGCGCGCTTCGTGATAGAGCTCGGCGGCTGGATCGAAGCACGCGGCTGGCGCAGCGACGTGCCGCCGGAAAATCTCACGCAGTTGGCCGAGCCTGCTATCAAATTCGCCGGACGCCTGCTCACGGAGCGGCATATGAAGGCGCTGAAGCGTGGCCGCCACTTCAAATCCCTCGGCACCGAAGAGCGGCACCGCTTGAGGCTTGCCATCAAGAAGCTGCGCTATGCCGTTGATTTCCTGCTGCCGATGTACGGACATCGCAAACCCATCCGGCGGTTCTTTGCCAGGCTCGCCGACCTGCAGGAGGAGCTCGGTTCCTACAACGACATGGCGACGACGAGCGCGCTGCTCGCCGGGCTGAACGCCGATGCCTCCGACGGCGGGACTGCGGCAGCCGCGATCGCCGGCTGGCAAGCGCATGCGATGGTCGGCGCCGAACGGCGATTGCGCGAGGCGTGGTCGGACTTTACCAAGGTGAAGGCCCCGTGGCCTGATGAAGCCGCGGGCTGACTTCGCATCAAGCGCCGCTAGCCTTGCGGGAACGTCACCGCCTCGATGCGGTTGCCGTCGGGATCGAGCACGAAGGCCGCGTAGTATCTGACGCGCTCATGCGGCCGCAGGCCCGGCGGCCCGTCCGAGATGCCGCCGTTATCGACCGCCGCCGCATGGAACGCATCGATCTCTGCCGTCGTTCTGGCGCGCAGGCAGATATGCGTGCCGCTCTCGTGCGGCACCTTGCGCATGTCGTTGCGCAGGTTGATCCAGAACTCCGGATAGGCCTTGCCGAACCCAACCGTTCCAGGCCGTGTTACCAGGCGTGAAAGGCCAAGCGCCGCGAGCGCCGCTTCATAAAAGCGCGCCGCGCGATCGAGATCGGCGACACCAACGGAAACATGATCGATCATTTTCCCTTCCTTGTCATTCCGGGGCGGTCCGCAGGACCGAACCCGGAATCTCGAGGTTCCGGGTTCGATGCTTTGCATCGCCCCGGAATGACGTTGTTGTTACTCTCAAGCCGGCGCCCCTGATCTAACAAGCTTGTAGATCACCGAATCCATCAGCGCCTGGAACGATGCGTCGATGATGTTCGGCGACACGCCGACCGTGGTCCAGTGCTCGCCAGCCTCGTCCTCGCTCTCGATCAGGACGCGCGTCACCGCGCCCGTGCCGCCATTGAGGATACGGACGCGATAGTCGGTGAGCTTCAGCCCCTCGATATATTTCTGGTACTTGCCGAGATCCTTGCGCAGCGCAACGTCGAGCGCGTTCACCGGGCCATTGCCCTCGGCGGCCGAGATCAGGTGCTCGCCGGCGACGTCGACCTTCACCACCGCAAGCGCCACCGTGACGAGCTGGCCGTTGGCGTTGTAGCGCTGCTCGACATTGACGTCGAACTGCTCGACGCGGAAATATTCCGGCACCCGTCCGAGCGTGCGGCGCGCCAGAAGCTCGAACGAGGCATTGGCGGACTCATAGGCAAAGCCCTGCGCCTCACGCTCCTTCAGCTCGTCGACCAGCCGCGACAGTTTTGGATCGCTCTTGTCATAGGCAACGCCGGCGCGCTCGAGCTCGGCAATGACGTTGGAACGGCCGGCCTGGTCGGACACCAGCACCTTGCGATGATTGCCGACGGATTCCGGCGCCACATGCTCGTAGGTCTGCGGGTCCTTCATCACAGCGGAGGCGTGGATGCCGGTCTTGGTGACGAAGGCGCTTTCACCGACGTAAGCCGCGTGCCGGTTCGGCGCGCGATTGAGCATGTCATCCAGCGTTCGCGACACCTTCACGAGACCAGCGAGCTTGGCGTCCGGCACACCGATCTCGAAATGATCGGCGAACTCGCGCTTCAGCTTCAAGGTCGGGATCAGCGAGCAGAGATTGGCATTGCCGCAGCGCTCGCCGAGACCATTCAGCGCGCCCTGGATCTGCCGCGCGCCCGCGCGCACCGCTGCGAGTGAATTGGCGACCGCCTGCTCGGTGTCGTTATGGGCATGGATGCCGACATGGCTGCCGGGAATGTGTTTTGTGACTTCCGTGACGATGCTCTCGACCTCGTGCGGCATGGTGCCGCCATTGGTGTCGCACAGCACGACCCAGCGCGCGCCGGATTCGTAGGCCGCTTTCGCGCAGGCCAGCGCGAACGCCGCATTCTCCTTGTAGCCGTCGAAGAAATGCTCGCAGTCGAGCATCACCTCGCGGCCGGCCTTTTTTGCCGCCGTCACGCTGTCGCGGATGGAGGCGAGGTTCTCCTCGTTCGTGGTCTCGAGGGCAACGCGCACCTGATAGGCCGAGGACTTTGCGACAAAGCAGATCGCATCCGCCTTGGCTTCGAGCAGCCCGGCCACGCCAGGATCGTTGGAGACGGAGCGGCCCGCGCGCCGCGTCATGCCGAAGGCGGTGAAGCGCGCGTGATGGAGCTTCGGCTTCTCGGCGAAGAACTCGGTGTCCAGCGGATTGGCGCCGGGATAGCCGCCCTCGACATAATCGATGCCGAGATCATCGAGCATGCCGGCGATGACCTGCTTGTCGGCCAGCGTGAAGTCGACGCCGTTGGTCTGCGCGCCGTCGCGCAAGGTGGTGTCGAAGAGATAGACGCGCTCGCGACTCATGGCTGCCCCCCGTCTTGCAGCGTCTTCTGCATCGTGGTGTTGGTGAGCCATTCGCCGTTGACGGTGACGCTGTTGCGCTGCTTCGCAGCATAGCCGCGCTTCCTGAAGAAATCCTGCGCGTTGTCGCTGGCATCGACTGTAAGACTCGTCGCGCCGCGGCCGCCGGCGAGCTTCTCCAGCGCGTCACACAGCGCCGACGCCACGCCCCGGCCTGCTGCGCTCGGATGCACATACAGCATGTCGATGTGATCCTTGCCCTTGAGCGAGGCGAAGCCGACCGGCGCATTGTTCAAGCTTGCGATCAGCGTCAATTCGCCGGCGAGCTTCTTGCCAAATTCTTCCTCGTCATCGGCGACCGCTGCCCAGGCCTCCTGCTGATCGCTGCTATAGTCGTCGCCGGTCAATTCCTCGATCGCGGCGGTGAAGATCGCAGCGAGCACCGGAGTATCCGCCGGCAGGAACGGCCGCAGCGCGGGAGTATTGGGGCCGCTCATCAGGCCATCTCCCACGTCGTCACCGGTTTGCCCTCGGCATCCTTGCCGTCCTTCAATACGACGCCCATCGCGGCGAGTTCGTCGCGAATGCGATCGGACTCCTTGAAATCCTTGCGCGCACGGGCGGCGGCGCGGTCGGCGATCAGGGCATTGACGCGATCGGCGTCGACGCCGCTTGCCGTTTGCCTGCGTCCCTCCCATTGCGCATTGCTCTCGGACAAGAATCCGAGAAAGCGCAGCGAGGCCGCGAGCGCGCCTGTATCGCTGTTCCGCAGGCCATGCAGGGCAGCGAGCATCTGCGCGGTGTTGAGATCGTCGGCCAGCGCTTCCAACACGGAAGCCGCGGGCTTACCGCTCCGGACATCCGCGCTCGCGCGATACCAGTCGTCGAGCGTCCTGGCGCTCTCCTCGACGCTCTTCAGCGTCCAGTCGATCGGCGAGCGATAATGCGTCTTCAGCATGGTGAGGCGCAGCACCTCGCCCGGCCAATCGGCGAGAAGCTCGTGGATCGTGAAGAAGTTGCCGAGGCTCTTCGACATCTTCTCGCCCTCGACCTCGAGGAAGCCGTTGTGCATCCAGTAGTTGGCCATCGTGGGCGTGCCATGCGCGCAGCGCGACTGCGCGATCTCGTTCTCATGGTGGGGAAAGATCAGGTCGACGCCGCCGCCATGAATGTCAAAGACGTTGCCAAGATAGGCGGCGCTCATGGCCGAGCACTCGATGTGCCAGCCCGGACGGCCCCTGCCCCATGGGCTTTCCCAGCCCGGCTCGTTTTCGGTTGACTGCTTCCAAAGCACGAAATCGGCCGGATTTCTCTTGTGGGCTTCGACGGCGACGCGCGCGCCGGCAAGCTGCTCGTCGAGCTTGCGGCCCGACAGCGCGCCATAGTCCGGCATCGACTGGGTATCGAACAGCACCTCGCCGCCGGCTTCATAGGCGTGTCCGCGCGCGATCAATTGCCGGATCAGCGTCACCATGTCCGCCTTGCCGTCGGCGCGCGGCAACACGAAATCGGTGGCGCGCGGCTCGAAGGTCGGCAGCAAGCATCCCAATGCGGTGACATCGGCGTGGAACTGCGAAGCAGTCTTCTCGGTGACCTTGCGGATTGCCTCGTTCAGCGGCAGGCCCGGAAAATCCCGCGCGGCGCGGTCGTTGATCTTGTCGTCGACGTCGGTGATGTTGCGGACATAGGTGACGTGCTCCGCGCCATAGCGATGGCGCAGCAGCCGAAACAGCACGTCGAACACGATCACCGGGCGCGCGTTGCCGATATGGGCGAAGTCGTAGACTGTCGGCCCGCAGACATACATGCGCACGTTGTTCGGATCGAGCGGCACAAAGGGCCGCTTTTCCCGCGTCAGCGTATCGTAAAGGCGCAATTCCATGGATCACCCGTTCCCGCTAGCCGGGCGTCCAGTGATCTCAATGTTTTGAGAAAAGACGGCCTCAGCCAGCTCGTCGCTAGCTCGTAATCTCGCAAATGCTGCAAATGGCGAGGAAACCGTTCATGGCGGGCACCATGCGGCAAGCTGACCCTCCCCGTCAAGGTCGCATCCCCACGAAAAAGCCGCTTTCGACCCCAAGTAAGGCCTCCGCCATGGTTAATCATTATTAACCAATTGAGTTTATTCGTAATGCCTGCCGTCCTCTCATTCCCTGGTGATTCATGCGATTGCTCCCAGCGCTTTTGGCCGGCGCACTGCTCGCCTCTGCAACGGCGGCATCGGCCGAGACCCGCGTCTTCATCGTCGCCAACCATGCCGATGGCTATGGCATCGACCAGTGCCTGGCCAAAGGCGATAAGTGCGGCGCGCATGCGGCCCGCTCCTATTGCCAATCACGGAATTTTGCGCAGGCCTCCTCCTATCGTCGCGTCGATCCGGACGAAATTACCGGTTCGGTGCCGAAAGACGGCGCCAATTGCCGGCATGGCGGCTGCGACGGATACGTCGCGATCACCTGCCAGCGGTAACGGCAAGGTTCCTGCCACACCCGCGCCGCGGAAACGACGTGACGCTGCCTCCAGAAGCGGCTATGGGAGGCAGCCGCGGCCCATAGGGCATGCGCGGTTTCCCTGATGGCCGGATATGCCTAAGACATTGACCGTTTTTCCCTCCGGACGAATCCTGGCGTGCGCCGTGCTGCTTGGTGCTTTTGTGCTGAGCTCGAGCGCGTCAGCGCAGATGTATCCGCCCGCGCAGCAGCCGCCGCCTCCCGGCCTTCCGCCGCAAGGCGCACCGCCAATGCAAGGCGCTCCGCCGCCCGTCAATCCGGTTTGCCCGCGGCTTGAAACGCAGCTTGCGACGATCGACCGCGGCGGCAGCACCGATCCCGCGACGGACGATCAGATCCGCCGCTATCAGGACGCCCAGGCCCAGCAGCAGGCCGAACTCGATCGCGTCACCATGCAGGCCAAGCGCATGGGCTGCGACTCTACCGGCTTCTTCTCGCTGTTCACGGGGCAGTCGGCGCGGTGCGGCCCGGTCAATACGCGCATCCAGCAGATGCGGGCGAATCTCGACCAGATCACCAACAATCTCGAGCGCTTGCGCGCGGGTGGTGGCGGCTTCGGCGGCCCGGATCGCGACAGCCAGCGCCGCTCGGTCCTGATCGCGCTCGCGCAGAACAATTGCGGCCCGCAATATGCAAACGCGGCCGCCGCCGCGGCGCCTGCTGGCCCCGGCAGCTTCTTCAACAATCTGTTCGGCGGCAACAATAACAACAACAGCAATCCCGGGGCGCCGGGCACGCCCGGCATCGACGATTCCAGCACCTACCGCACCGTTTGCGTGCGCACCTGCGACGGCGGCTATTTCCCGATCTCCTTTGCCACCCCGCCCTCGCGGTTCGCCGACGATGAGAGGACCTGCAAGGCCCAGTGCCCGGCAACGGAGGCCGAACTCTACGCCTATCGCAATCCCGGCGAGGACATCAACCAGGCGGTCTCGATCAACGGCCAGCCGTATACGGCGCTGCCGAACGCGTTTAAATTCCGCACCGAGTTCAATCCGTCCTGTGCCTGCAAGGCGCCGGGGCAGACCTGGGCGGACGCGCTGAAATCGGTCGACGACAAGGCCGACGCCGCGCAACAGGGCGACATCATCGTCACCGAAGAGAGCGCGAAGAAGATGCAGCAACGCGCCCAGCAGCTTCCGAAGGGCAAGAAGGGCGCTCCGACTCCCGCGCAAGCCGGCACACCCGCCACCAACCCCTCCACGCCGCCCGCCAACACGACGGCCTCCTCATCCGACAAGTCGATCCGCACAGTCGGCCCGAAATTCCTGCAGGACAATCAGGGACCGTCGATCCCGCGCTGAATTTCACCTCTCCCATAGGGAGAGGTGAACCGAATTCGCGGCAGCCTAGTTCAATCAAGCTCATCCCGCCTTAACCCTCGAAGGCGTCCGCTGAGGCCCGCGCTGCGCGCGACAGCAGGGTCTCGTCCGGCTCGGGCAAGGGCTTTCCACTATCGCGAAAACGATTGGTGATGGGATAGCGGCGGTCGCGACCGAAATTGCGGCTCGTCACCTTTACGCCGGGTGCGGCCTGCCGGCGCTTGTACTCGGCGATGGTGAGGAGGCGGTCGACGCGCGCGACCACGTCGCGATCGAAACCGGCGGCAACGATCGAGGCCAGCGGCTCCTCGCGCTCGACCAGCCGCTCGAGGATGGCGTCGAGCACGTCATAGGGCGGCAGCGAATCCTGGTCGGTCTGGTTCTCTCGCAACTCCGCCGTCGGCGGCCGCGTGATGATACTGGGCGGAATCACCTCACCCGACGGGCCGAGCGCGCCGTCAGGCTTCCAGGAATTGCGCAAGGACGACAGGCGGAACACTTCGGTCTTGTAGATGTCCTTGATCGGGTTGAAGCCGCCGTTCATGTCGCCATAGAGCGTGGCGTAGCCGACCGACATTTCCGACTTGTTGCCGGTCGTGACCACCATCGCGCCGGTCTTGTTGGAGAGCGCCATCAGCAACGTGCCGCGGGTGCGGGCCTGTAGATTCTCTTCGGTGATGTCGCGCGGCAGCCCCGCGAATGGACCGGACAGGATCTTCTCGAAGCCGTTCACGGCATCGGCGATCGGCAACACCTCGTAGCGGATGTCGAGATTCTTCGCGAGCTTTGCCGCATGGTCGAGCGAGACCTGCGCGGTATAGCGGAAAGGCAGCATCACGCCGCGGACCTGCTCCTTGCCGAGCGCGTCGACCGCAATCGCCGCACACAGCGCAGAGTCGATGCCGCCGGAGATGCCGAGCAGCACGCCCGGAAAACCGTTCTTGCGGACGTAGTCGCGCAGGCCGAGCACGCAGGCCGCGTAATCGGCCTTGTCGGCATCGAGCTCGGGTGCGCTCGGCCGATTGCAGCGCCAGCCGTCATTGCCTTTGGTCCAGCGCAAGGTGGTGATGGTCTCGACGAACGCCGGCAATTGCGCTGCGACGGACAGATCGCCGTTCAACGCGAAGGAAGCGCCGTCATAGACCACCTCGTCCTGGCCGCCGACCTGGTTCAGGTAGATCAAGGGCAGCCCGCTCTCGGTGACGCGGGCGACCGCGATCGAAAGACGAACGTCGATCTTGTCGCGGGCATAGGGCGAGCCGTTCGGCACGATGATGATTTCCGCGCCGGTCTCGGCCTGGCACTCGACGACGTTTTCGTAGTCTTCGGATTCCTCGACCCAGACATCCTCGCAAATGGGAACCCCGACGCGGACGCCGCGGATTGCGACCGGTCCCGCCGCCGGCCCGCGCGCGAACAGGCGCTTTTCATCGAACACGCCGTAGTTCGGCAAATTGGCCTTGTAGCGCAGTGCCGCGATACGCCCACCATCGAGCAGCGCGCAGGCGTTGTAGAGCTTGCCGTCATCGACCCAGGGCGTGCCGATCAGCATCGCCGGTCCGCCGTCAGCGGTGTCGCGGGCTAACCCTTCAATCGCCGTCCGGCAGGCCGCCTGGAACGCCGGTTTGAGCACCAGGTCTTCCGGCTGATAACCGGCGATAAACAGTTCCGACAGCACCACGAGATCGGCGCCGTCGGCCTTGGCGCGCGCGCGTGCGGCGCGGGCTTTGGCGGCGTTGCCCTCGACATCGCCCACGGTCGGATTGAGCTGGGCGAGCGTGATAAGGAATTCGTTGGCGCGTTCGGTCATAGCGCTAATGTTGCATCGCGGCGTCGCAACTTCAATCCGGCGGTTTCAGATCACGCCTATGCGCTCGGCGATGGCAAACAGCCAGAACGCACCCGCCATCAAGAGCGTCACCCCGACCGCCGCCGATCCCATGTCCTTCACCCGTCCGATCTGCGGATCGTGGTCGGTGGTGAGGCGATCGGCGAGCTTCTCGATCGCGGTATTGAGCAGCTCGACCACGAGAACGAGCGCCACCGCACAGATCAGCTCGATCCGGCGCATGATCGTCGCGCCGATCAGCCAGGCCGCGGGCAACGCGAGCAACAGCGCCACCAGTTCTTCGCGGATGGCCTGCTCCGAGCGGACCGCAAAGATCAGGCCGTTGCGCGAATTGACCGTGGCCCGCCAGAGTCGCTTCAACTCAGAAACCCGCTGCCGCCGGCACCGGCTTCACCTTGCCGCCCCGCTCCTGCTTGAGCAATTCCGCGATCAGGAACGCCATGTCGATCGACTGCTCAGCGTTCAGACGCGGGTCGCAGACCGTGTGATAGCGGTCGTTGAGATCCTCGTCCGTGATCGCGCGCGCGCCGCCGATGCATTCGGTGACATCCTTGCCGGTCATCTCCAGGTGGACGCCGCCGGGATGCGTTCCTTCCGCATTGTGGATCGCAAAGAAGCTCCTCACCTCCGACAGGAGGCGGTCGAAAGGCCGCGTCTTGTAGCCCGTCGTCGAGGTGATGGTGTTGCCGTGCATGGGATCGCACGACCACACCACCACGCGGCCCTCGCGCTTCACCGCGCGGATCAGCCCAGGCAGATGATCGCCGACCTTGTCCGCGCCGAAGCGGCTGATCAGCGTCAGCCGGCCCGGCTCGTTATCGGGATTGAGCACGTCGATCAGCTTCACGAGCTCGTCGCTCTTCAGCGACGGGCCGCATTTCAAGCCGATCGGATTCCTGATACCGCGGAAATATTCCACATGACCGTTCTCGAGCTGGCGGGTGCGGTCGCCGATCCAGATCATATGGCCCGAGGTCGCGTACCAGTCGCCGGTAGTGGAGTCGACCCGCGTCATGGCCTGCTCATAGCCCAGCAGGAGCGCCTCATGGCTGGTGTAGAAGTCGGTCGCGCGCAGTTCGGGGTGGCTTTCGAGATCGAGGCCGCAAGCGCGCATGAAATTGAGCGCGTCGGAGATGCGATCCGCCAGCTCCTTGTAGCGGCGGGACTGCGGGGAATCCTTGAGGAAGCCGAGCATCCACTGATGCACGCTGGCGAGATTGGCATAGCCGCCGGTTGCGAAGGCGCGGAGCAGGTTCAGCGTCGCGGCCGACTGCCGATAGGCCATGAGCTGGCGCTGCGGATCGGGGACGCGCGCCTCCCTGGTGAAGGCGATGTCGTTGACGATGTCGCCGCGATAGCTCGGCAGCTCGACGTCGTTCTGTTTCTCGGTCGGCGAGGAGCGCGGCTTGGCGAACTGGCCGGCGATGCGCCCGACCTTCACCACCGGCAGCGCTCCGGCATAGGTGAGCACCACCGCCATCTGCAAGAACACACGGAAAAAGTCGCGAATGTTGTTGGCGCCGTGCTCGGCAAAGCTCTCGGCGCAATCGCCGCCCTGCAGCAAAAACGCCTCACCCGCGGCAACCCGCGCCAGCGCCCTTTTCAGGTTGCGCGCCTCGCCCGCAAATACCAGCGGCGGAAAGGTGGCGAGCTGCGCCTCGACATCGGCCAACGCCTTCGCGTCAGGATAATCGGGGACCTGCAGCACCTTTTTGGCGCGCCAGCTATCGGGGCTCCAGCGCTCGGACATGACGTTAACTCCTGAGCAAAAACCGCTACTTATCGAAGGGAAACGGAAGCGTCGCGTTATACACAGGCTGTTCCGCAAGGGCTACCGGCATTTGCCCCGGCTGGAACCAGTCGGCTTCGAAAGCCGGCCAGAAGCTTACGACAAGCCCTTGCGGCAAAAGCCAAATTCGCATTTGTTAATGGAAAACATGAAGCTTTGGGGGAAAGCGCTGTGACGGAAGCCGCGCTGGATGACGTTTTCGCCGATGACATCACGATCCCGGCGGCCGACGGCTATTCGCTTGGCGCGACCCTGTTCCTGCCGCGCGGCGCCAAGCGCCATGCGGTGTTGATCTCTTCGGCGACCGCGGTGCCGCGCAAGATCTATCGCGGCTTTGCCGGCTATCTGGCGCACCGCGGCTGCGCCGTCCTCACCTATGACTACCGCGGCATTGGCGGCAGCCGGCAGTTGGCGCTGGAAGGCTACAACCGGCCGAAATCGCTTCGCGGCTTCACGGCGACGATGGCGGACTGGGCGGCCCTCGACGTCTCCGCCGCGGTGAGCTGGATGCGCGAGCGCTACCATAACCTGCCGCTGTTCTATGTCGGACACTCCTTCGGCGGCCAGGCGCTCGGCCTCGTCCCCAACAACAAGGAGATCTCGCGCGCGCTCCTGATCGCAGCCCAAGCGGCGTACTGGAAGCTGATGACCTCGCCCGAGCGCTATCGCGTCTACGCCCTGATGAATTTCATCGGCAGTCCGCTCACTCGCGCGCTCGGCTACATGCCGGGCTGGACCGGCGTCGGCGAGGATCTGCCGAAAGGCGTGTTCCTGCAATGGACGCAATGGGTGAGCAGCCCTCACTATATGTTTGACGACACCACGCTGACGGGCCTTGCCAACTTTGCCAAATACAAGGGCGCGGTGCGCGCGCTCTGCATCTCCGACGATCCCTGGGCGACGCGGCCGGCCGTTGAAATGATGTGCGCCGGCTTTGCCGCAACCAAGCCCGAGATCATCACGGTGGCGCCGGCCGATGTCGGCGCGGGCAAGATCGGGCATTTCGGATTCTTCCGTCCCGACCATCGCGACACGTTGTGGCGGGGTGCAGCCGAGTGGCTGCAGGCCGAGTGAGCCGCTTGCTCGTCAGACTGCCGCGGAGCCGATCATCTAGTCCCATGCATGAACGCTTGCATCTCCTCCAGCGTAAGCTTCCCATCCTTGTTGGTATCCATTGCCTTGAAGATCCGTTCGTGAGCCGTCTGGAATTCCTGCAATGAGATGGTCCCGTCACTATCAGTGTCAATCAGTGCGAATATGATACGCAACATAACCGGGGGCGGACCCATCACGCTCCCGCCCATCATGCCGCGACCCATCATGCCTCCCCCCATCATACCCCCGCGCCCCATCATGCCGGCCCCTTCCTGGCCCATGGGCTGGGGTTGCGCTTGTTGCTGAACTGGTTGGGGCGTCATTTGCCCCTGTGCAAGTGCACCACCAGCGCCATACGCCAGAATGACAGCAGCTATCGAAAGTCCCAGAACGCGCGTGTACATTTCCAACCTCCTCGAACGCATGCGCCCCAGTCCCACTAATTCCGCCCGATTGATATCGATCCTATTTCCTGGCTCTCGCACCAAAAGCGGGCTGAGCCGATCCACGCCGCGGAATGGCTGCAGACGGAATGAGGAGAGTTGCGACAGAAGCCGCATTTGCGCGTACATGACTATTCGCCATGACGCAGGAGATCGCGCCGTATCAGTGGCTTCGTCCCCCGGGGGAAGAGCATGGCCAGAAGCGCGTCGTTCAGGATTCCCATGCGCGTGCTCGCGCCTGGCTTCTCAGCCTGGCTATTGCTGGCGCAGCTTGCTCACGTCACTCTTTGCGCCCAACCGGTCGGCGACCAATCAAGGCCGCCGCCGACCGACGACGAGGTCGCGCAAAGGCTGATCGGCGGTGACAGCTATGCGCGAGAGCAGTTTGAGCGAGGCCGCGCGCCTCGCCCGGCACGAGCCTCAATGTCTAGCCGTCGATCTCGCGCCCCATGATGGCGATGGCTTTCTCGTAGACCTGCGCGGCGTTCCAGGCTTCGATCGCGGCGAAATTCGGCTCGCCCGGCTGGTAGCCGGCGCCGGCGCGCCAGCCATGGGCTTTGAGGAAATTCGCGGTCGAGGCGAGCGCGTTGGCGGCGACATCGAGATTGCCGGAGCCGTATTCCAAGAGGGTCTTCGGCAGGAACTGGGTCTGACCGATCTCGCCGTGCATGGACCCGCGCTGGGCCGGCGACAGCACGCCGCGGTCGATCAGCTTCAACGCGGCATAGAGCTGGTCGGTAAAGTATTCCGGACGGCGGCAATCATAGGCGAGCGTTGCAATCGACGACAGCATGTTCTGATTGCCGCGTTGGCTGCCGAAGCCGGTCTCCATCCCCCAGATCGCAATCAGTGGTCCCGGCGGCACGCCATAGCGCTGCTGTATCGAGGCGAACAGCGCCGCGTTTCTCTGCTTCAGCGAGCGCCCGCGCGCAACGATTGCGGCAGAACCGCGCTTGACCATGAACGCCTCGAGCGAAAGCTTGAAGCTGTGCAGGCTGCGGTCGGCGGCGATGGTGGCACTCGCATAGTTCGTCCCCATCAGCGCGGAAATCCCGGCCGCGCCGACGCCCTGCGTCCTCGCCTCCGGAGCAAACTGTTGCTTCCAGGCCTCGAATCCGCCTGGGCCATTACCGCACTGCGCGGCACGCACTTCGCTCCCCATCCACGACAGCGCAACAAGCGTTGCGCAGATGGAAGCGGCAAGTGGCCTCAACCTGATCATCCAAAACTCCTGTGGTCGATGCGCTCTCGCGGGATTGAGGTTCGTGCCCGTCAGTTCAGCGGCATGCACGCACCATGCGCCCACCGTGTGCCGTACGGGCACGGCGGCATGGGTCGACTTGGCACGGGACACTCGTTGCGAATCCGGCCCCAGCCGTCCGCGACGCACGCGCCGTAGAGCGTCATGTGACAGCCGGGACCGCAGCCGGCCTCGGCACCGGCGGCCCAAAAGACCGAGACCGCGCCCGCGAGCAGAATCGCCACCAGGAGCTTGCGCATGTCGTACCTCTTAAGCTGGGCGCACGGCGCCATGAAGGAACCAAAAGACCGACCCGAGTTTAGCCAACATATGCGAAAATGAGGAGAAGGTGCGGCCAAGACCCGTCGTTTTTGCCCCTCACGCCCCCTACTTGGCCACCCACGCCGCCTCCTCCTCCGCCGGCGCGCTCGCGATCACGGGCTTGCCGATCCAGATCGCCAGACCCGCCGCAAAGATGAACAGCGCTGCCTCGGCCGCAAAGACCATCGCGTAGGACAGCGACACCGACGGGAGCAGATGCCGCGCGGCGTCGCTTACGAGCGTGCCGAGGAAGCCGCCGGTACCGTACGAGACCGCCTGCGACGCACCCCACAGCCCCATCCGCGTGCCTTCGCGGTCGCGATGGCCGGCGCCGACCAGGTTCATCATCGCGCCGATGGCGGCGATGGAATAGATGCCGGTCGTGAGCCCGAGGAACAGGAACGAGGTACGGAGCGGCCAGCCGGGCCCGGCCGCGGCGGCGCACGCGATGTTGAAAAGCCCGAGCGCGCAGGCGAGGCAGCCGCCGACGATCCAGGGCGTGGTGCGCGTGCGCCAGGCCGGAATCAGCCGGTGCAGGAATGGCACCAGCACCATGCCGATCATGGTGCCGGTGTGCTGGAAGCCGGCAAGCCGCGTGGTCTCGCCGGGTGTCATGCCGTACACCGCGCCGGCGAACGGCTCGAGGATCAGGTCCGGTGCGCTATAGGCCAGCATCGAGATGAAGATGAAGATCGCAAAGCGGCGGGCCTGCTTCTCGCTCCAGATTTCAGCGAGCTCCTCGCGGAACGTGGCTTTCGGCGGCGCTGCCGCAGCCGGGCGCGCATCGGGCGATGCGCCCTCGCCTTCGATGTTCCAGATGCCGATGAAGGTGAGCACCAAGGCGATCACCGAGATCGTCGATGACACTGCAACCAGCCGCATCGGCGAAAACGGATCGAGCGCAAAGCCAGCCGCCGCCGTGGTGCCGATAAAACCCGTGACCATCATGGTCCAGGCGATCGAGGCGGCCGCACTGCGCCGCGCCGGCTCGGTGCGCTTGGCGAGCAGCACCAGAAGCGAGGTGCCGGCGGCGGACACGCCGATGCCGATCATGATGAAGGCAACGACCGCGAGCGCAATACCGAGCGCGAGCCGCGTCGCCATCAACGCCGTCGCGACCGCGGCGAGCGCCCCGCCCGCCGCATGCAAGATCATGCCGCCGACGATCCATGGCGTGCGGCGGCCGCCGAGATCGGAACCATAGCCGAGGCGCGGGCGCAGGAGCTGCATGGCGTAATGCAGGCCGACCAGAAGGCCCGGCAGCATCGACGGCAGCGCCAGCTCCACCACCATGACGCGATTCAGCGTCGCCATGGTGAGCACCGTCACCGAGCCGAGCGCGGTCTGCACCAGGCCGAGGCGGACAATGCCGAACCAGGAAAGCGGGGGGTTTTGCATCATGCTCGCGTGGCTGAACTCGCTCGTGCGCATGATGACATGTGGGACAGGGCTGTAAAGCCATGCAAGAGGCGCAAGTCCCGTGGTTCCAAGGCGTCACCCCGAACTGTTGCCTTGCGCTCCCTCACGGCCGATGATGCGACAAAACGTGGGCGAGATGAGGAAGCGAATGCGCGGACGCCGTGTGCTGATGGAATCGTTCGTGTCGCACGGCGTGCGCCATATCTTCGGCAATCCCGGAACCACCGAGACGCCGCTGCTCGACAGCCTGCCGGCCTTTCCGCAAGTCGACTACATCATGACCTTGCATGAGGGTGTCGCCGTCAGCGCCGCGAGCTTCTATGCGCAGGCGTCCGGCCGCGTCACGGTGGCGAACCTGCACGTCGCCCCGGGGCTGGGCAACGGCATCGGCTCGCTCTACGGCGCGCTGAAGGCGGGCTCGCCAGTGGTCGTCACCGCAGGCCAGCAGGACACGCGGATGCGGCTCAACAATCCCATCCTCGGCCATGACCTCGTCGCGATGGCTGCTCCCGTCACGAAATGGAGCGTGCAGATCGAACGCGCCGATGAGATCGCGCCGATCATGCGCCGCGCCTTCAAGGTCGCGACCGACGCGCCCCAGGGTCCGGTCTTCGTGGCGCTGCCGATCGACGTGATGGAGCAGGAGACCTCCGTCGAGGCGATCGCACCGGATCAATTATGGCGGTCGGTCTATCCCAATCCCGCGGGCGTCGAGACGCTGGCGTCGCTGCTTTTGGCCGCGAAGGCGCCCGCAATCGTCGCCGGCGACGACGTGGCGCGATCAGGCGCCGAGACCAGCCTCGTCGCACTTGCAGAGGCGATCGGCGCCCCGGTGTGGTTCGAGGGGCTGCGGCATCACGCGCCCTTCCCGACCAGCCATCCGAATTACCGCCAGTCGCTGCCGGGCGATGCGCGGCAAGTGAAGAAGGCGCTGGGCGACGCCGATCTCGTCCTGCTCTTGGGCGGACCGTTTTTCGAGGACATCTGGTACGCGCCCGGCGGCCATTTTCCCGACGGTGCCGTCGTCCTCCAGATCGAGGAGGCGCCCGAGCGGCTCGCGTTCAATCACCGGCTTGATGCCGGCCTCGTCGGCGGTCTTGCGGCAAGCCTTGATGCAGTGACGAATGTGGTGCGTGCAAGAGCGAGCGCGGAGTTCAAACTCGCCGCAAAAGCGCGCAACCAGGCGCTTGCCGAACTGAGTGCAAAAGAAAAAGAGGCTTATCGCGCGCGCCTTGAAAAGGCCTGGGGCCGCGAGCCCGCCTCGATGCCGCGGGTGACGGCAGAGCTTCGGCGCGGCCTGCCCGACAATGTCGTGATCGTGGACGAAAGCATCACGGCGAGCCTCGATCTGGCGCGCGCCTTCGATTACCGCGGCTTCGGCGATTATTTCGGCGGGCGCGGCGGCGGCATCGGCCAGGGTCTGGCCGGCGCCATCGGCGTGAAAGTGGCGATGCCGGATCGCCCGGTCGTGGCGATCTCGGGCGACGGTTCGGCGATGTACTCGATCCAGGCGCTGTGGACGGCGGCGCATCACAAGCTCGCGATCGTGTTCGTCGTGCTGTCGAACCGCGAATACCGCATCCTCAAGCACAATGTGGACGTCTGGCGCCAGAACTTTGAGGCCGGCACGCAACATCCCTATCAGAACATGGACCTGGTCGGGCCCGCGCTTGATTTCGTGCATCTCGCCGCCGGCATGGGCGTCGAGGCTATCCGGGTCGAGAAGGCAACCGATATCGCGGGCGCCGTTGCGAATGCGGTGGCTGCCAATCAACCTTATCTCGTCGAGATCGCGATCGAAGGAAAACGGTGACGCCGAGCCCGCACAAGGAGTCTTTCATGGCAGGCATTCTGGATGGCAAAGTTGCATTGGTGACGGGCGGCGCGTCCGGTATCGGACGGGCAACCGCGGTGGCTATGGCGCGCGAAGGGGCGCGTGTCGCCGTATCCGACCTCTCGAAGGAAGGCCTTGAGGGCACAGTCGCCTTGATCAATGCCATTGGCGGTCAGTCGATTGCGGTCGAAGGCGACGTCACGGAAGACGCCGAGGTGGCCAACATGGTGGCGCGCACGGTCTCGGCGTTCGGACGCATCGACTGCGCCTTCAACAATGCCGGCGTTTCGGGACGCTCGGTCGGACCGGCTGGCCAGCGCATCCATGAACTCGCGCCATTGTCCGTTGCAAAAATACTTTCGGTGAACCTGATGGGCGTGTTCCTGTGCCTGAAGCATGAAATCACCCAGATGCTGGCGCAGGGTGGCGGCGGATCGATCGTCAACACGGCATCGATCGCGGGCCTGGTCGGCCTTGCCACGTCGGGTCACTACGTCGCGACAAAGCACGGCGTCGTCGGCCTGACCAAGACCGCGGCGATCGAGTACGCCCAGGACGGCATCAGGGTCAATTGCGTCAATCCCGGCTACATCCAGACGCCGATGACGAAGGACATGATGGAAACCCGCTATGATGAGATCATGGCGAAAGTCCCGATGCGGCGCCTGGGCGTCGCGGAGGAAATCGCAGAAGCAGTGGTGTGGATGTGCTCGGACAAGGCCTCCTTCATGACCGGCGCCTCGCATGTGGTCGACGGAGGCTACAGCGCCGCCTAAAGCGCGACGAGGCCTGCTGAAAGGATGACATGAGACGGCGTCACTTCCTTGCCGCTCTCGGTGGCGCGGCCGTTTCGTGGCCTTGTGCGGCGCTGGCGCAAAAGGCTCTTCCGCGCATCGGATTTCTGGCCGATGGCGCGGCCGCGTCGATCAACAGCGCCTATCAGATCAGAACGATCAAGCAGGGATTGGCTGACAACGGCCTGATCGAGGGCCGCGACTACATCTTCGAGCCGCGCTTTGCGGCCGCAAGTAACGAACGACTTTCCGAGGCGCTGCGCGATCTCTCAGGGATCGGCGTCAGCGTGATCCTGGCGGAAGCCGTCGCCTCGGTTCGCGCAGCCCAACGCCTGGTGCCGCCGCTGCCCGTCGTCATGATTGCCGTCGATGATCCCGTCGGCAATGGCCTGATTGCAGGTCTTGCAAGCCCGGGGGGCCGTACCACGGGGATCGCGACTGCAAATATCGAGATTGCGTCAAAGATGCTTGGGCTGCAGCGCTCCGTCCTTCCCAAGGCAGCTTCGACCGCCATTCTCCATAGTCCGACAAATCCCGGATTTCTGGACAGCATCCGAACGCGTGCAGGCGGGCTGGGGATTGCCGTGACGCCGATCGCGTTCCAGTCGCGCGACGAGCTCGAGGCAGCCTTCAGGAAGCTCGCGCAGAAGCCACCCGATGCCGTTCAGATCATGCTGGACGCGCAGACGAGCGACCTCATGGATCGGATTCCGGTGCTGGCGTTGATGCATCGGCTTCCCGCCTTCGCGAACACACCGGAGTTCGCCGGCTTTGGCGGGCTCATCGGCTATGGACCGTCGCGGGAGCATATTTATCTTCGATCCGGATATTTCGTGAAGAAAATACTGGACGGCGCAAGTCCAGCCGCGCTCCCGGTCGAACCGCCATCACGGATCGAGCTGTGGATCAATCAAAACACCGCGAGCGCGCTCAACGTCTCGATGCCGGCTTCCCTTCTCGCCTCCGCTGACAAGATAATGGGATAACGGGTTGGCTCGCCCTGTTGGCGCGCACGCCTTGCGCGGCTACGAATGGAAGTGAACGACAAGGGGAGAGAACAACATGAACCGACGGGATTTCATGGCAGCCGGCACAGCGGCTCTCTTCACGCACGCCGAAGCCGCTGCGCAGCCTGCGGGCGCTTCCGGCCTGCGCCTGGCGGCGCGCAATGCCTGGCTGTGGGGCCTTCCCCTGATCGAGATGGCCGGTCAACGCGCGGCGCGCAGCACGCAAGGCTTGAAGGTCAACACCCTCCATCACCAGCGCGCCCTGGTCGGCGCCAAGGACCAGTTCGTCACCACGCCGAACAACGACACGCTCTATTCGCAAGCCTGGCTGAACCTGGAGAAGGGTCCGGTCACGGTCAGCGTACCGGCCTCGGGCGACCGGTATTACTGCGTACCGCTGATGGACATGTACACCAACAACTTCGCCATCGTCGGCACCCGAACCTCCGGAAGTGCTGCGCGAACCTTCACCATTGTCGGGCCGCACGATCGAAGCGACGCGCCGCAGGTCATTCGCTCGCCGACCGACTGGGTGTGGCTGCTCGGGCGAACCCTCGTCGAAGGCGAAGACGATCTGGCAAAGGCGCATGCCTTCCAGGATGGTTGGACGATCAGCGGTCCCGAGGCGGACGCGCCCAAAAGCTTTGCGAAACGCGCCTCGCCCTGGGATGAATACTTTGCGTCCGTGCAGGCGCTGATGAACGAGAGCCCGCCGCCCGTCACCGATGCCCGCATGCTGGACAGCATGGCGCCTTTGATCCGGTTGGGCGCAAGGTTCGATCCGCAGCATTATTCCGCCGATCAGGTCGCCGACATCCGCGCCGGCATGGCCGACGCCCTCGTCCTGCTGAGGCAAGTGCGAAACTCCGCGCTGGTGCACAATGGCTGGACCTTTCCGCGCTATAGCCTCGGCGATTTCGGCCAGGACTATATTTACCGCACGGCGGTGGCGATCGGCGGCCTTGCCGCATTGCCCCGCGTCGAGGCGATGTATCTTCGCGCGGCAGGCGAGGACGGCGGCGGATTCGACAGTGCGCGATCGTGGCGATTGACCTTCGCGGCGGATCAATTGCCGCCGGTCGATTCGTTCTGGTCACTGTCGATGTATCGTCTGGCGCCGGCCGGCCAGCTCTTCTTCACAGAAAATCCGATCAGCCGCTACGCCATCGGCGATCGCACCGCCGGGTTAAAGCGCGGCTCCGACGGTTCGTTCGAAATATGGATGTCGCGGACGGAGCCCACTTCGAATCCGAATGCCAACTGGCTGCCGGCGCCGGCAGACGACAAATTTGTCCTGATCTTGCGCGCTTATTTGCCGCGGTCTTCGCTGATCGAAGGAAGCTATCTGCCGCCTGCGGTACAAGCGGTATAGGGCTCCCCAAGTTACCTTCAAGCAACCGCACCCGGTGCGGGACGTTGATCAAATGCGCCTTGCGGCAACGCTGGGAACGAACCGGAATTGGCGCGTTTGATCCGCGTGACCCCAATTTGAGCACGCAGCGCTTCTTGACTTATTAGCCGAACGTTGGTTGGACGGTCGGCGACCGCGCGGTGATAATGAGAAAAACGAACCCGGGGAGGTGGTTGGCGTGCAAAACCTGCTTCAGAAGAAGGACTTCTACGCGGGCCTGGCCATGGTGCTGCTGGGCTCCTTCGTCATCTTGCACTCGACGACCTACAATCTCGGAACGTTCATGCACATGGGCCCGGGCATGTTTCCGTTCATGCTCGGGATTTTGATGACCTTCATCGGGGTGCTGATCTTCATTTCGGGATTGATGACGCCGCTGCAGGATGGCGAACGCATCCTGCCCGAGAGCATGGAGTGGCGCGGCTGGATCTGCATCCTGGCAGGGCCGCTGATGTTCATTCTCTTCGGCGAATATTTCGGCATGGTGCCGGCGACCTTCATGTGCGTTTTTGTCTCGGCGCTCGGCGATCGAACCGCGACCTTGAGGGGTTCGGCCCTGTTGGCTCTGATCATCACGGTCTCCGGCGCGATCCTGTTCTCCTACATACTGAAGGTGCCCTTCCCGCTGTTCCGTTGGGGTTTCTAGATGCTGGCGACCGCTCTTTCCGATCTCTGGTACGGCTTTGGCGTCGCGCTCGAGCCGCAAAACGTCATGTGGTGTTTTCTCGGCGTGCTGGTCGGCAACATGGTCGGCGTCTTGCCGGGCATGGGACCGCTGGCCACCATCTCGGTGTTGCTGCCGCTGACCTTCGGCATCAAGCCGGTCGGCGCGATCCTGATGCTCTCCGGCGTGTTCTACGGCGCGCAATATGGCGGCGCGATCTGCTCGATCCTGCTCAACCTGCCATGCCACCCGCCGCACGCGGTGACATGCCTGGACGGCTTTCCCCTCACCAAACAGGGCCGCGGCGGCGCGGCACTCGGCATCACCGTGCTGTCCTCTTTCGTGGGCGCGTCGTGGGGCATCACCGAGATGATTTTCCTCGCGCCGCTTCTTGTGAGGGTCGCGCTGCAATTTGGCCCCACCGAAATCTGCTCGCTGATGCTGCTCGGCCTGCTCGCAGGCTCGACGCTGGCGCGCGGCTCGCCGCTCAAGGGCATCGCGATGACGCTGTTGGGCCTCTTGCTCGGCATTGTCGGAACCGACATCGAGACCGGAACGCCGCGCTTTACCTTCGGCATGACGAGCCTGTTCGACGGTATCGAACTGGTCGGGTTGGCGCTTGGATTGTTCGGCATCGCCGAGTTCATGAAGAGCGTGAACCAGTACTCCGACATCAACACGAAATACTCCAATGTCGGGCTTCGCGACCTGCGGCCCTCGCGCGATGAGCTGCGCCGCTCGATCCCCGCGATGTTCCGCGGCACGATCGTCGGCAGCCTCTGCTCGCTGATTCCAGGAACGGGTCCGACCATCGCCTCCTTCATCGCCTACGCTGCGGAGAAGAAGGTTTCGAGGACGCCGGACAAGTTCGGCACCGGCGTGATGGAAGGTGTCGCCTGCCCGGAGGCCGCGACCCACTCCTCGGTGCAGGGCGATTTCATCCCGACCATGAGTCTCGGCATTCCAGGCGATGCGGTGATGGCGCTCATTCTCGGCGCGCTGATGATCCAGGGCATCGTTCCGGGGCCGCAACTGATCAAGGAGCATCCGGATATCTTCTGGGGCCTGATCGCGAGCTTCTGGATCGGCAACATCATCCTGGTCGTGCTCAACGTGCCGCTGATCGGGTTGTGGGTGAAGCTGTTGATGATCCCCTACAAGTACCTCTATCCGAGCGCCCTGTTCTTCGTCGCGATCGGCGTCTACTCGACCAACAACGACATGTTCCAGGTCGGCGAGACCGTCGCGGTCGGGCTGGTCGGCTATCTCCTGCTCCTGCTCGACTTCCATCCGGCATCGATCCTGCTCGGTTTCGTGCTCGGTCCGCGCTTCGAGGAAAACTTTCGCCGCTCCATGCTGATCTCCCGCGGCGATATCTGGGTTTTCCTCGAACGCCCGATCAGCGCGTTTTTCCTGTTCCTCTGCGTGGTCCTGCTTCTCGCGCAAATCTATGTGCGCCTGCGCAAGCCGAAGGCGATGTCGGCTCTTCCTGACATCGGGCCGGAAGGCGCGTCCAGGGCAGCAGTGGCCCGGCATGACCTGACCACCGAGGACGCCTGATCAGGTTGCGGGTTGCCATCGCCGCAACGCGAGTGCGCCCGGGGCAACAATCACCGCGCCTTAGATCGCTCCCTTGTCTCGCAGCGCCGCGATCGCTGCCGCGTCGTAGCCGAGCTCTCCGAGTACAAGATCGGTGTGCTCGCCGAGCGTTGGCGGACGGGTGACGATTTCGCCGGGGGTCTGCGAAAGCCGTACCGCCGCTCGCGCGACCGGCGCGGGCTTCGGCAAGCCCGGATAGTTGACGTCGGTCATGAAGCCGGCTTCGCGAATATGCGGGTGATCCAGAGCCTGCTGCGGGCTCAGCACAGGTCCGGCCGGTATTTGTGCTCCACCGAGCGTGTCAACGGCCTCTTGTGTGGTGCGCTCGGCGCACCATCGCGCCATCCGCTGGCTGATGAGCGGGCCATTCTCGCCGCGCTTGAGGTCGTCGGAAAAGCGCGGGTCCTTCAGCCAGCAATCTTCTTCGCCCATCAATCTCGCCCAGCGAACGAATAGTGGATGCCCGGTGACCTGGCAGAGGACCCAACCGTCCTTGGTGCGGTAGATATCGGCGGGGGCCGCGGTCTGGCCGAGGTTGCCGGTCGGAACGCGATTGGCCGCGATCACCGCCTGTTCGATCAGGGTCGCGTTGGTAAAGCAAAGCGCGGTGGCGAGCAGTGCGCCTTCGACGATTTGTCCGCGGCCGGATTTGCCGCGCTCGATCAGGGCAGCGAGCGTGCCGAAGGCACAATGCAGCGCGGTGCCGAAGTCGACCCAAGCCACGGCCGCTCGGTAAGGCGGATCGCCCGCTCCCGTCATGAAGACCGCGCCGGACATCACCTGCCCGATCCCATCGAACCCGACCCGGTCCGACCACGGCCCCGGTCCGCCGAACGCTGTCGCGGTTGTGAGAATGATGTCGGACTTGACCGCCTCAAGGGATTCGTAGTCGAGCTTCATCGCCTTCAATGTCTGCGGCGGCAGGTTGGCGACCACCACGTCCGACCGCGCCACAAGGCGGCGCAGCACCTCTTGCCCCTCCGCCTTCATCGGATCGAGCGTGATGCATTTCTTGTTGCGGTTGATCTGGAGAAACAGCGCACCCTCTCCATCCGCACCCACCGGAACCACGAAACGGTCTTCGCTGCCGCCGCGTTTTTCGACGCGGATCACCTCCGCGCCGAACTCTGCGAGCAACGTCGCGCAATACGGACCCGCGATATAGCGTCCGAAATCGAGCACCCGCACCCCTTCCAGAATTCCCCCCATCGGTCGATCCTTTTTCGTTGGCAACAGGAAGCGCTTCTTCTTCGTACCGGCATCGTACGTGGATCCGGTTCGAATGGCACGCAGTCAAGCGGATCGAGCGCTCGGTTCGAGCTTCATTGAGGTCAAATATGGGATTGCGCGCCTCGCCCAGTTCGTTCGGCAGTCCGGCGAAGCCGCGCAGGGCTTGCGCCATCTTCACCCGGCCGCGTGTGCAGATTTCCCATGACCAACCCCCGCCTCGCTGGTAAGTAGGTAGGCCATGTTCAATCCGTTCGCCATTGCTGAGCTCTGACTAACGGAAAGCGCGGTCTCCGGCGAACCTTCCATGACAGTCATCCCCCAAATGCGTGGTCGGAATCGCGAGGTGCCGGGTCATCCGGACTCTCGACATGTCAGACTGCTACGAATCGTAATGCCTTTTGCGTTGGCACTCGTGTTGGCCAGCGTCTCCCTCTGGATCTTTACGCGGCACAATGATTTTCCCCGAGATTACCATCCGGATGAACCGAGCAAGATCGCCCAGTTGGTGCATCCAGCGCAGGAACGGAATTTCAACCACCCACTGCTGATGCTGGAAGCGACCAATGTCGTTCGCATGGCGCTTGGCGTTCACAACGACGAGCGGGCCGTACTGCTCATAGGGCGTTGGACCTCAGCCACTTTCGCGGCGATAGCCGTACTTGCGCTCGCTCTCGCGGGTTACTGTTTCGGAGGTTGCCGAGGCTTGTTGCTCTGCGGCGGGATGGTGGCGCTGTGCCCGGCTTTGGCCGTGTACGCACATTTTTTCAAGGAGGACACAGCCCTCCTCGCCGGGTTGGGAATAGCAATCGCGGGCGCGAGCTGGCTTTTGAGCGCCACACGCCCGCAGATGCAATGGTTGGCGGCGGCGGTGATGGGGACCGGATTCGCTGCCGCGACCAGTGGCAAGTATGTGGGCGTAGCCGCCGCACTCCCGTGCCTGGCGGCCCTTCTCGTCGCGCCAAGGATGGAGCCCCGCGGCCTGATGCGGCGCTTCGTTGCATTTGCCGTGCCCGCAGCCGCCGTCACGCTGATGGTCAATTTCCGAGCATTCCAAGACCTGGTGATGCTCACTCCGGCAGCGTCACAAAGGGTGGTCGGCGAATTCTTCCACGCGACAACAGGTCACGATGGCCTGGCGCTTGGGGTTCCGAATGCCTTCTTGCTGCGAGTGAGCGTTTCTGAACTGCTGCCTGATGCATGGGCCTTTGTTGCCGTCGCCACGCTGCTATTGCTGGTACGGCCGCGGGCCCTGGCTCTTTCGGAAATGGTCGGCGGGGTGTTTCTTCTGACCTTTGCGCTCGTGCTGAGCTGGAGCGCGTTTCCATTCCCGCGCTACGCACTGCCGGTAACCGTCCTCGGCTACTTTGTTGCCGGCCAGATGATGAACTCCGCTTTGCAGCGACTCGAACGGCCGATTTGGTTCAAATCGGCTGCGTTCGCAGGCTGCGTTGTCCTCATTGTTGCAGTTCAAGGAGCGCAGGTTTGGCGCTTCAACAAGCAGTTTGCCGATGACAGCCGTCAGCGCCTCCGTGAATGGGTCGCCAGTCACGTCGAGGAGCAGGCGGCGATCCTGGCGGAGGATTTCACCGTGCTCGAGGGCGCAGGCGACAGTTGGCGCTATCCAACGCAGAACAGAATCGCGGCACGAATCATCAGAGTGGGCTCGGTGGCCGACCGTGCGCCGACGTTCGAGCAATTAAAGATGTCGGGTGTTGACTACGTGGCGGTCGCAGAACCGAAATACGAGCGATATTTCCGTCCCGGCGTTCATTCGACCTCGTCCGAAGGAGCCAACCAGGTCGCCCAGCATAGGCGGTTTTACGAGGACCTCTTCGCACGTGCCGAACTGGTATGGTCGTCCGCACCCTCGCCACCGAGTCACGCTTACCTCAATCCTGAATTGCGGCTGTACCGTCTGCCGGACGTAACCGTTGTACGTCGGAAACCGCAGGAGGACGCGACGAAGACCCGACCGGACTGAATGATTGGTTAGGAAGCGACCCGGCCGGATTGGCGATCCCGGCAGAACACCCACCTTCAAGTCAAATCAATACCTTTAACCTGTCGTCCGGTTGCAAGCGTTGCATCACGAGCGATCGGGCGGCCGACCGCTCGCTTGCGCGAAATCAGCGCTACTTCGCGGCGACGTTGACCTCGATCGGCCTTGGCGCCTCGCCCTGCTCTTTCGGCAGCCCGGCGAAGCCGCGCAAGGCTTGCGCCATCTTCACACGGCCGCTGACGCCGGTGATGACCACGTCGACCATGGTGAAGGACGAGTGGAAATGGCCGCGCGCCTGAAGCTGCTCGACCGCAACGCCCGCCTTCGCGAGCGCCTCGGCATAGGCGATGCCCTCGTCGCGCAGCGGATCGAACTCAGAGGTGACCACGAACGCGGGAGGCAGGCCTTCGAGCTTGCCGCGCAGCGGCGAGACACGCGGATCGGTGCGGTCGGCGGGCGAGCAATAGATGTCCCAGAACCAGTACATCAGCCCGCGCGTCAGGAAGTAGCCGGTCGCATTGTCGACATAGGACGGCCGGTCGAAGGTGCAATCGGTGACCGGGCTCACCAGCAACTGGCCCGCGATCTGCGGCCCGCCGCGATCGCGCGCGAGCTGACACGTCACGGCCGCGATGTTGCCGCCGGCGCTCCAGCCCGCAACCAGCACCGGTCCAGGCCTGCCGCCGAGCTCGCTCGCATGCTCGGCGATCCAGCGCGTCGCCGCGTAGCCATCTTCCGCCGCCGCCGGGAAGCGATGCTCCGGCGCATGACGGTAGCCGACGCTGACGACGATCATGCCGGTGCGGCGGCACATATCGCGGCAGAAGGGATCGTCGGACTGCTCATCGCCCAGCACCCAGCCGCCGCCGTGGAAATACACCACGATCGGATGCGGCCCCGGCGTCGCCGGCCGATAGAGCTTGTAGGGCAACGGACCGTCGGCGCCCTGAAGCAAGCCGTCGCCGACCTCGCCGACCGGCCTTCCCGCCGGCCGGCCCTTGTTGAACTCGTTGACGAAGTCGCGCGCGCCCTGTGCGCCCATCGTCTCGATCGGCGGCAGGTTCATCTCGGCGAGCATGTTCAACACCAGCCGCACGTCCGGCTGCAGCCGCACCACCTCGCCGTCATTGCATTGCTCGGCAACGTTGGGACCGGTGAGGCGGAAGCCGAGCATGCCGCGGGCGACGACCTCGTTGCAGATGCTGCGATAAGGCCCGACGCCGCCGGTATAAGGCATCACGCCCCACGCCTTCCCCGGCACATTGGCGCCGGTGTACCAGGTGTTGGCCAGCCGATGCAGCGTGAGCATCGAGCAGTCGGCCATATGCTGCGCCCAGCCGTCCTGCGCCGCTTCGGTCGCCTCCACGGTCGTAAATCCCGCATCGCGCATCGCGATCAGGCGGTCGACGACCCAGTCGGCATGCTGCTCGATCGAGACCGCCATGTTCGACAGCACCGAGGGGCTGCCGGGTCCCGTGATCATGAACAGGTTGGGGAAGCCGGCCACCGTGACGCCGAGATAAGACTTCGGGCCGCCCGCCCAGACGTTACCGAGCGATTTGCCGGCGCGGCCCGTGATCGGATGCACGGCCATGATGGCGCCGGTCATGGCGTCGAAGCCGGTCGCGAACACGATGACATCGACGTCGAAGCTGCGCTTGTCCGTGGTGATGCCTTTGGCGGTGATCGCCTTGATCGGCTCCTGCCGCAAGTTCACCAAAGTGACGTTGGGGCGGTTATAGGTCGCGTAGTAGTTGGTATCGAGACAGGGACGCTTGGCGCCGAACGGATGGTCGTGCGGGGTCAGCGCCGCCGCGATCTCCGGATCCTTCACAACAGCGCGGATCTTTTCGCGAATGAGATCGGCGACGAGCCGGTTGCCATCGACGTCGACACCCTGATCGGCCCAGAGCTGGGTCAGGATGTGGACGAGATCGCCAGCCGCCCACGCCGTCTCGAACCGCTCGCGGCGCTCGGCATCGCTCAATTGCCAGCTCACCGCCGTCTGCTGCGGATACGGCACGCCGGCCATCGACCAGCGCGCCTGCTCGCGATAGGCGGCGCGGTCACCTTCGAAGTAGGTCTTGCGATCGGCCGGCTGAACACCGTTATGCGCGGGAAGCGCAAAGTTCGGCGTGCGCTGGAACACCGTGAGTTGCGCTGCCTCTTGGGCGATCATCGGAATCGACTGGATGCCCGAGGAGCCCGTGCCGATCACGGCGACGCGCTTGCCCTTGAGGTCGACGCCGTCATGCGGCCAGCGGCCGGTGAAATAGACCTCGCCCTTGAAATCCTTGACGCCATCGATCTCCGGCGGCTTCGGCGCCGATAGACAACCGGTCGCCATGATATAATGACGGCAGGACACGCCAGCGCCGTTGTCGGTCGCAAGCTGCCAGCGCTCGTTCGCCTCATCCCAATTCGCGGCCTTCACCTTGGTGCCGAAGCGAATGTCGCGCCTCAGATCATGACGGTCGGCGACGAAGCCGAGATAGCGCAGGATTTCGGGCTGGGTTGCGTATTTCTCCGACCACGTCCATGCCTTGTCCAGCTCCGGATCGAAGGTGTAGCCGTAGTCGATGGTCTGGATGTCGCAGCGCGCGCCGGGATAGCGGTTCCAGTACCAGGTGCCGCCGACATCACCGGCCTCCTCCAGCACGACTGCCGAAAAACCGGCCTTGCGCAGGCGATGCAGGAGATAGAGGCCGGCAAAGCCGGCGCCTACGACCGCGACGTCGACAACTTGCGTTGTTGCGCTGCTTGCCGTGTCAGAAGCACGTGCTGCAACAGTTGCGTCTTGCATGCCATCCTCCCGTGCGTTTTGATTTTGAGGGAGGCTAGTCCTGAGCGTTGAGTTTGTCATCAAGACAAACTCAATCGTCAGTAGTCACATATTTGGCGATGATTGCACGACGCAATTTTACACGCGACGACGACGCCTGGACGCAAGTCGGCGACAACACAACTTCGCGAAGACGCCGGCACCCCTACTCCGCCGCTGCCTCGCGCACATGTCGCGCGGTGGGCGTGCGCATGGTCACGAGTTCCTCGGCCGCGGTCGGATGCAAGGCGATGGTCGCGTCGAAATCAGCCTTGGTCGCCTTCATCTTCACGGCGATGGCGACCGCCTGGATGGTCTCGGCGGCGGCGTCCCCGACGATGTGGCAGCCGAGCACGCGGTCGCTCACGCCATCGACCACGAGCTTCATCAGGACGCGCGTGTCGCGGCCGGACATGGTGGCTTTGATCGGCCGGAACGTCGTCTTGTAGATATCGACGTGACTGAACTGGGCGCGGGCCTGGGCCTCCGTCAGCCCCACCGTGCCGACTTCGGGCTGCGAGAACACCGCGGTCGGGATGCTGGCATGGTCGACCTGAACCGGCCGCTTGCCGAACACGGTGTCGGCAAAGGCATGGCCCTCGCGGATCGCGACCGGCGTCAGGTTGAAACGGTGCGTGACGTCGCCGATCGCATAGATGTTCGCCACCGAGCTTCTCGACCAGGCATCGACCGCGATCCCGCCATTATGCGGATTGATGGCGACGCCGGCTGTTTCCAGGCCGAGATTGGCGACATTGGGATGGCGGCCGATCGCAAACATCACCTGGTCGGAGGCGAGGCTCGATCCGCTCGAGAGATGCGAGGTGAAATCCTTGCCGTGCTTGTCGACCCTGGTGACGGTGCAGCCGGTCAGGATGGTGATGCCCGCTTTTTCCATCTCGGTGCGCACGTGGCTGCGGACGTCGTCGTCGAAGCCGCGCAGGATGTTGTCGCCGCGATAGATCACCGTCACATCGGAGCCGTAGCCCGCGAAAATGCAGGCAAATTCCAGCGCGATATAGCCGCCGCCCTGGATCACGATGCGCTTCGGCAGTTCGGGCAAATGAAACGCCTCGTTCGAGGAAATCACATGCTCGATGCCGGGAATGACGGGGCCGTGGTTCGGCGCCCCGCCGGTCGCGATCAGGATGGTGCGCGCCCTCACGGTCTTGCCGTCGGCGAGACGAACGGTGTGTGCATCCTTCAGCACCGCCCGGGTCTTCAACACCTCGGCGCCCGATTTCTCGACATTGGCGGTGTAGGCCGCTTCGAGGCGAGCGATTTCCTTGTCCTTGTTGGCGATCAATGTCGGCCAGTCGAAGGTCGAAGTGGGAATGGTCCAGCCGAAGCCCGCAGCGTCCTCGATCTCCTGATGGACGTGGGAGCCGAGCACGAACAGCTTTTTCGGCACGCAGCCGCGGATCACGCAGGTGCCGCCCATCCGGTACTCTTCGGCGATCATGACGCGGGCGCCATGACCGGCCGCAATGCGGGCGGCGCGCACGCCACCCGAACCGCCTCCGATCACAAACAGGTCGACGTCGAACTCAGCCATCTTTCACCTCGACCTTCACTGCAACGTGCGGTCAGATCTGCTTGCCCCGCTTGCGCATTTCGGCGCGGAATTCGCCGTTGACGATGGTGGCAAAATTCTGCGCCCAGTTCGTCATATAGTTCATGCTGGTCTGGATTGCCTGGGGTTCGGCGGTCAGCAGTTTCTGGCCGAGCGGCGACTTGTAGAAGACTACAAGATCCTTCAGCTCCTGCTCGGTGAACATGTTGCAATAGATTTGCGCCATGCCTTCGCCGATTTCCTGTTCACGGCCGGCAAGCTTCTTGGCGACAATCACCTCAACCTCATTGAGGTCCTTCTGATAGTTGAGGTTGGTCGAGAGGATTTGATCCTTCGTCTGATGCACGATGTTGGGAACGGCGTTGGCGTACATGGCGCCGGCATGCTTCATCTGCAGGATCTCCTTGGCCGCAGCCACGCAGGCGGGCGTGGCCGGCTTCAACCCTGGGATCGGGGCCTGCGGTTGCTGTCCGTTGGCCGGCAACGATGCCAATGCCAGTCCCACCGCAAGACCTGCAGCCGGCAGGATTCCGAAAACGCTCTTCATTCCGCTTCTCCTTGGATTTACGGCGTTACTGCCGCTCGACAACGCGAATTCCTTGCCCGCCCGCCAGTACGGCCACACTCGCCAGCTTCGTGAACAGCCCATGCTCGACGACGCCCGGTATCGCGCAAAGCAGGCCCGCCAGGCGCACCGCATCACCGATGCGTCCCAAATGGGCGTCGATAATCCAGTGGCCGCCATCAGTGACAAAAACGTGGCCGTCCCGCCGCTTGCGGAGCACCATTTCGCCGGAAACGCCGCATTCCGCAAAGGCTTTGGCTATGCCGCGCCGGGTCGCGGCCAGCCCGAAGGGGATCACCTCGACCGGCAGCGGGAACCGTCCCAGAACTTCGACCCATTTGCTGTCATCGGCGATGACAATCATGCGGTCCGAGGCGGCGGCCACGATCTTTTCCCGAAGCAGCGCGCCGCCGCCGCCCTTGATCAGGTTGAGCGCGGGGTCGATCTCATCAGCGCCGTCGATGGTGAGGTCAAGCCGGTCGATATCGTCGAGCGTGGTCAGCGCGATGCCGCAGCTTTCCGCTTGCGCGCGGGTCGCCTCCGAGGTCGGCACGCCTACGACCTTGAGTCCGGCGCGTACCTTCTCGCCCAGAAGCTCGACGAAGTGCTTCGCGGTCGAACCGGTGCCCAGGCCCAGCCGCATGCCGTCGCGTACCTCTTCCAGCGCGCGCGCCGCCGCCTGCCGTTTCAGCGCTTCCATGGTCACGTGAGAGCCCACCCCGGAACGATTTGGGCGGGGTTCTAGCCTCGTTTGACGGCTGGGAACAGCCGGAAATCGGTCCGTTCCCGTACCTTTTTGGCTAAGGCGCCGTCACGCCGTCCATGGCGGCCTGGATCGCAGCAAAGCGCCCGTCGGTCCATTCGCGCATGTTTGGGTGGGTGAAGATGTAAAGCTGGTCCTCCCGGATCGCGGCGAGAACGCGCTTTGCCACCTCGGCCGGATCGAGGCCGGCTTCGATCAGCCGGGCCACCTCGGCGACGAGCGCGGCGGCCGGACTGTTCGGGTCGAGCCGCTGGGCCTTGCCGTAGCGCTCCGTGCGATTGCGCCCGCTCTCGCCGATCCTGGTGCGCACATAGGCCGGGCAGAGCACGCTGACGCCAATGCCGTGCGGCTGAAGCTGCAGCGCAAGTCCCTCCGACATCGAGACCACCGCGAACTTGGTCGCGGCATAGGGGCTGAAACCCATGCCGTTGATCATACCGGCCATAGAGGCGGTGTTGACGATGTGGCCGCCTTCGCCGTGCGCGCGCATATGCGGCAGGAATGAGCGGATGCCGTACACCACGCCCATCAGGTTGACATCGACCACCCAGCGCCAATTGTCGATCGAGATCGTGTCGATACCGCCGCCGGAGGCGACGCCGGCATTGTTGCAGAGGACATGCACGTTGCCGAAGGCCGCAAACGTCGCCTCTGCGGCGCGATCGACGCTGTCGGGATCGGCAACGTCGCAGGCGACGCCGCGCACGTCAGCGCCCAATCCACTCAAATCCCTGCATGCCCGGTCCAACGCGCCCTGCTCGATGTCGGCGAGCATCACCTTCATGCCGCATTCGGCGAACGCCCTGCCCATGGCAAGCCCGATGCCGGAAGCCCCGCCGGTGATGAATGCCGCCTTGCCCCTGAGCTCCCGCATGAAATTCCTCCCGCACCGTTTTGAGTTTCCACCGATGTCCAACGCGCCGACCTTGCATGATCACGCCGGGACCGATAGCGCTGCACCATGACACAATCCCCCACCATCGTCTTCGATCTCGACGGCACGCTGGTCGATACGGCGCCCGACCTCATCAGCGCACTCAATTTCGTGCTCGAGCGTGAAGGCCTGCCGCCGATGCCGCTGCAATCGGCGCGCAACCTGATCGGCGCCGGCGCGCGCAAGCTGATCGAACGCGGGCTTGAATCCGAGGGCCGCGTCATGACGGTCAAGGAGATCGACCGCTTGACCACGGATTTCATCGATTACTACGCCTCCCACATCGCGGTCACCTCGCGCCCGTTCGAGGGGCTCGAGCGCGCGCTCGACGATCTCACCGAAAATGGCTGCCGGCTCGCGGTTTGCACCAACAAGCTGGAATTTCTGTCGAAGCGCCTGCTTGACGAATTGGGATTGAGCGGCCGCTTTGCCGCGATCTGCGGCGCCGACACGTTTGGCGTGGCCAAGCCCGATCCCGCGATCCTGAAACAGACGGTGGCGCGCGCCGGCGGCACATTGTCGTCGACCATCATGGTGGGTGATGCCGGCACCGACATCGGTGTCGCGCGCCGTGCCGGCGTTCCCGTGATCGGCGTCAGTTTTGGCTACACGGACGTGCCGATTGCCGAGCTCAAGCCAGACCTGCTGATCAATCACATGCGCGATCTGCCGGCCGCCGTGGGGGAACTCAACTCGCGCTTTCTCTCGGTATAAGCTGTTGAAATGTTGATGGTTTAATGTACCCTCGCGGCCGTTAACCATTAATTAACGATGTGCCGGCGGATGGTTGCCTGGGGGGCATCAGGCTCCTAATGTCGGCGAGGGGAACGTGGCCGTATGGCCACAGGGTGAGTTGGCGGACTTCAGCATGCGTCGAGTCATTGTAATTGCCATAGCGGGCGCAAGCCTTGGCGGCTGCTCGTCATTCTCACTCGGCGACTATTTCAAATCCACGCCGCCCTCGGTCCAGGTGCAGCTTGAATCGCAGCCGCCCGGCGCTGAGGCCACGACGTCATTGGGACCGGGCTGCAAGACGCCCTGCTCCGTCTCCGTGCCGGCCCCTGACAGCAACAATTTCTCCGTCTCCTATGCGCTGAACAAGTTCCAGCCGGCGACCGTCCAGGTGTCGGTCGTCCGCAATCCCGGGGACTTCTCCAACCCCGCCACCACGGTGACCGATCCCAATCCGGTGTTTGTGGAACTGCAGCCTGCCGTCCCGGCGCGACACAAAGGCATGAAGGCGAAACGCGTGAAGAAGCCGAAGCCTGCGGCGGCCTCGACCGCGCCGGCGGCTCAATCGCCGTTCCCGGACCCGAACGCGCCGAAGCAGTAAGCCGGCGCGCCGCACCAGGCCGAAAAGCCGCCTTCCGGGGAACCTTTGCGGATTGTCGCACGACCCCGTCATGCTTACATTGTGACGGCCGCCGCGCCCGGCGTGTGGTGGCTCCATCTACGGCTTTGCGCAAGGCTTTCGCATGAACGGACCGGGTCCCCTTCCTTCGCTGCACCGACCGATGACCGATCCATTCGGGCGGACCATCAGCTACTTGCGGGTTTCGGTGACCGATCGCTGCGATCTGCGCTGCTTCTACTGCATGTCGGAAGACATGACCTTCCTGCCCAAGGTCGACCTGCTCACGCTGGAAGAGCTTGACCGGCTCTGCGCGGCCTTCATCGCCAAGGGGGTGAAGAAGCTGCGGCTCACCGGCGGCGAGCCCCTGGTGCGCCGCAACCTCATGTCGCTGGTGCGCTCGCTGTCGCGGCACCTTGCGACCGGCGCGCTCAGTGAATTGACCATGACGACCAACGGCACCCAGCTTGCGCGCTTTGCGCAGGAGCTCGCCGATTGCGGCATGCGGCGCATCAACGTCTCGCTCGATACGCTGGATGCGGCGAAATTCCGCGCCATCACCCGCTGGGGCGAGCTCGACAAGGTGCTCTCCGGCATCGAAGCCGCGCGCAAGGCCGGTCTTGCGGTGAAGATCAACGCGGTGGCGCTGAAGAACCTCAACGAGGAGGAAATTCCCGCGCTGATGCAGTGGGCGCATGGCCACGGCATGGCGCTCACGCTGATCGAGGTGATGCCGATGGGCGAGATCGGTGCAGGCCGCATCGACCAGTATGTGCCGTTGTCGCTCGTGCGTGCGCGGCTCGCCAAGCAGTTCACCCTCACCGATCTCGACGAGAGCACCGGCGGGCCGGCGCGCTATGTCCGCGTCGCCGAGACCGGCGGCAAGCTCGGCTTCATCACGCCGATGACGCATAATTTCTGCGAGTCCTGCAACCGCGTGCGCATCACCTGCACGGGTACGCTGCACACCTGCCTCGGCCAGGAAGATGCCTCCGATTTGCGCAAGCCGCTGCGCGCCTCCCCAAGCGACGAACTGCTCGCCGCCGCGATCGACCGCGCCATTGGCCTCAAGCCCAAGGGCCACGACTTCATCATCGATCGCCGCCACAACCGCCCAAGCGTCAGCCGGCACATGAGCGTCACCGGGGGCTAAAACCGCTTCGTCCCGTATATTCCCGGATGCGACGAATTCACCAAGGCGCTCCAACGGCTTGAACCTCCGTCAATCTGTCGATTTTCCGATTGACGGCGCCAAAGCGCGCTGAAATGGTGCGCCCCGGCTTTTGATGCCTGCGCGGCCGGATGGGCCGCTGCGCGCTTTCCGCGCAGCCAAGACGGCAAAAGCCTGGGGAGGACTAGCCTTGCAATCGCTCCTGATGACGAGCCGCGACCGCATGCGTTTGTCGCGCGACGGCGAAGCAATGTCCTGGTGAAGCTAATCGGCGCGCCCGGCAACGGCGACGCCGCGGAGAACATGATGCGTCCATTGTTGGCTCTCAGTACGGCCATCGACCAGCTCAACGAAAAGATCGGCTACATCTGTAATCTGCTCATCTTGCTGTCCTGCCTGGTCAGCGCCGGCAACGCGATGATCCGCTACGCCTTCGACTACTCGTCCAACGGCTGGCTGGAACTGCAGTGGTACATGTTCGCCGTCGTGGTGATGTTCGGCTCCTCCTATACCTTCAAGCGCAACGAGCATGTGCGGGTCGAGATCTTCTATCTGTTCCTCTCCGAGCGCGGCCAGCTCTGGCTCGACCTGATCGGCACGCTGTTCTTCCTGATTCCGGCCTGTCTCCTGCTCTCCTATCTGTCCTGGCCCTTCTTCATGCAGTCCTACTCGGTCGGCGAAATGTCGGGCAACGCCGGCGGCCTGATCCGCTGGCCGATCAAGTTCGTGATCCCCTCCGGCTTCGTCATGCTGGCGCTGCAAGGCGTCTCCGAGGTGATCAAGCGTGCCGCGGCGCTGCAGGGCACCGTCACCATCGACGCGAAATACGAGAGGCCGACGCAATGATCACGCTGGAGATGATGCCGCCCCTGATGTTCGGCGGCCTGGTTCTGGCGATGCTGATCGGCTTTCCCGTGGCGTTCACGCTGGCTGCGGTCGGGCTCTCCTTCGGCTTTCTCGCGATCCACCTCGGCTTCTTCGACCTGAACTTCCTGCAGGCGATCCCGGGCCGCGTGTTCGGCAGCGTGCTTTCCAACGAGCTGTTGCTCGCGATCCCCTTCTTCACCTTCATGGGCTCCGTGCTGGAGCGGTGCGGGCTTGCCGAGGACATGCTCGATTCGATGGGCCAGTTGTTCGGCCCGATCCGCGGCGGCCTCGGCTATTCCGTCATCATCGTCGGCTTCATCCTCGGCGCCATCACCGGAACGGTGGCGGCGCAGGTGATCGCCATGGCGCTGATCTCGATGCCGGTGATGATCCGCTACGGTTACAACATGCGCTACATCACCGGCGTGCTGGCGGCCTCCGGCACCATCACCCAGCTCGTGCCGCCGTCGCTGGTGCTGATCGTGCTCGCCGACCAGCTCGGCAAATCGGTCGGCGACATGTATCTCGGCGCCTGGGGACCGTCGGTCTTCCAGATCCTGCTGTTCGCCGGCTACACCTTCGTGCTTGGCGTCTTCAAGCCGAACCATGTACCGCCGGTGCCGAAGGAAGCGCGCACGCTGACCGGCTGGGCGCTGTGGAAGAAGTGCCTGATGGGCATCATCCCCTCCGCCGTTCTGATCTTCGTCGTGCTCGGCACCATGATGATGGGGCTCGCGACGCCGACCGAAGCCGGCGCCATGGGCGCGGTCGGCGCCATCGTGCTGGCCGCGATCCATCACAAGGATTTCTCCTCCGCGGGCAGCAAGTTCTTGATCATCGGCGTAATCGCGGCCGGCATCGGCACGATCGTGGCGATGCTCTACACTGAGGCCAATCTCGTCTTCAAGCTCGCCTTCGCCATCACCTATCTGGCGGTCGCCTGGATCTGCATCGAGGCCGCGCGCATTCCCGACCTGCGCGATTTGATCAAGCAGGGCTATCAGACCACCATGCGCATCACCTGCATGGTCACCTTCATCCTGATCGGCTCGACCTGCTTCTCTGTTGTGTTCCTTGGCGTCAACGGCGGCGAGTGGCTCGAACACCTCCTGACGTCGCTGCCCGGCGGCGCCTGGGGCTTCCTGCTCTTCATCAACGTCTTCATCTTCTTCGTGGCGTTCTTCCTCGACTTCTTCGAGATCGCCTTCATCATCCTGCCGATGATCGCACCGATCGCGCAGAAGATCCTGGGGCCGGTGGTGGGCGACGGCCCGGCGCTGATCTGGTTCGGCGTCATGCTCTGCGTCAACATGCAGACCTCGTTCCTGCATCCGCCGTTCGGATTTGCGCTGTTCTACCTGCGCGGCGTGGCGCCGAAGGAAGTGAAGAGCTCCGACATCTATTGGGGCGCCATGCCCTGGATCGGGCTGCAGGCGATGATGGTGCTGCTCGTGATCGCCTTCCCCTGGACGGTGACGGGCCTACTCGACAAGCCCGTCAATGTCGACCTCAACAAGGTCAAGATCGAGGTGCCGCAGATCGAGCTGCCGCCGCTGGATTTCGGCCCGCCGAAGCAGTAGCGCGGGCACGTCGCGAAGCAAAGTAAACCCCCGGGCCCTTGGCGCGCCCGGGGGTTTTTCCTTGGCTTTCGGGCCCTGTGAGATCAACTCAGGCTGAGCGTGTGCCCCGTCATGAAGCTGTCGAAGGTGAGTTCGGCCACCCGGTACCATTGATAGCCGTCGTTCGCGAACGACATCAGCGACTCGTAGACCTTCTTGAAGTTGGCATTGCTCGCCGACACTTCGCGATGCAGTTCCATCGCGGCCTTGAACGAAGCCTCCATGATCGCCGGCGAGAAGGCGTGCAGCTTGGTCCCGTTGGCCAGCAGCCGCTTCAACGCCGTCGGATTGGCCTGATCGTAGCGTGCCATCATCCAGTTGTTGGAGAGATGGCCGGCCTGGATGAGCACGTTCTGATAGTGCTTGGGCAGCGCGTTCCATTTATCCAGGTTGACCATGGCGAGCAGGATCGGGCCGCCCTCCCACCAGCCGGGTGTGTAGTAGTGCGGTGCCACCTTGTAGAAGCCCAGCTTCTCGTCGTCATAGGGACCAACCCATTCCGCACCGTCGATCGTGCCCTTTTCCAGCGCCGGATAGATGTCGCCGCCGGCAAGCTGCTGCGGCACGGCGCCGAGCTTCTGCATGACTCTTCCAGCAAAGCCGCCGATGCGGAATTTCAGGCCCTTCAGATCGTCGACGGTCTTTATCTCCTTGCGGAACCAGCCGCCCATCTGAGCGCCGGTATTGCCCGCGAGCAAAGAGATCACATTGTAGCTTTTGTAGAACTCGTTGAGCACTTCCCGGCCGCCGCCAAGCACGTACCAGCCCTGATTCAGTCGCATGTTCGGCCCGAACGGCACGCACGAACCGAAGGCGAAGGTTGGATCCTTGCCGAAGTAATAGTACGACGCGGTATGCCCCATCTCGACAGTGCCGTTCTGCACGGCATCGAGCACCTGCAGGCCGGGAACGATTTCGCCGGCGGCGAAAAGCTGGATCTGGAATTTGTTGTCGGTGGCCTCTGCGACTGCCTTCGCCATGATGTCGGCGCCGCCATACAGCGTATCCAGCGACTTGGGCCAGCTCGCCGTCATGCGCCATTTGAGCTCGGGCATACTTTGGGCAATCGCCGGCGCTGCGATGCTGGCGGCGCCTGCCGCGGCCAGCCCGCTGACCTTGATGAAGTCTCGACGTCTCATGAATACCCCCTTGGTGAGATTGCGTTTAGCGGCCTTTTTGACGAGGCTTGTCGCCAGCATGGAACAATCGGGTTCCAATTTCCATCCCTGCACGCGCAAAAAAGCCCGACCTCGCCGAGAGGCCGGGCTTCGACTTAAGGCTTGCCGGGGCGCTTTCCGATGGTCGGGATCAACCGCGAGTGCGCGAGCGGATCATGAAGCTGTCGAAGGTATATTCGGCAACCTGCCACCACAGATATTCGTCGGAGCGGTAGGCCTGCATTGCGTCGATCGACTTCTTGAAGTCGGCGTTCTTGGCCGAGATCTCCGCCCATAATTCGTTTGTCGCCTTCAGGCAGGCTTCCAGCACCTCGTTGGTGAAGGGACGAAGCTGGGTGCCGCCGGCGACCAGCCGCTTCAGCGCCGACGGATTCTGCATGTCATAGCGCGCCGCCATCCAGGTATTGGCATAGGAGGCTGCTGCGTTGACGATCGCCTGATAGTTCTTCGGCAGCGAATTCCATTTGTCGATGTTGCAGTAAGCGTGCACGGTCGGGCCGCCTTCCCAGAAGCCCGGGTAGTAGTAGAATTTCGCGACCTTCTGAAAGCCGAGCTTCTCGTCGTCATAGGGGCCAACCCATTCGGCGCCGTCGATGGTGCCCTTCTCCAGCGCCGGATAGATGTCGCCGCCGGCGAGCTGCTGCGGCACCACGCCGACCTTTTGCAGCACCTGGCCCGCGATGCCGCCGATGCGGAATTTCAAGCCGGAGAGATCGGCAACGGTCTTGATCTCCTTGCGGAACCAGCCACCCATCTGCGTGCCGGTGTTGCCGCAGGGGAAGCCGATCACGGAAAACTTCTTGAAGAACTCGTTGCCGAGCTCCTGGCCGCCGCCCTGGTACCACCACGAGTTCTGCATGCGCGCGTTGAGGCCGAACGGCACCGAGGCGTAGATCGCAAAGGTCGGGTCCTTGCCGACATAGTAGTACGACACCGTGTGGCTCATCTCCACGGTGCCGTTCGAAGTGGCGTCCAGCGCCTGCAGACCCGGCACGATTTCGCCGGCGGCAAAGATCTGGATCTGGAATTTTCCGTCGGTCATGTCGGAGACGTATTTGGCGAAGATCTCCGAGCCGCCGTAGATCGTATCAAGTGACTTCGGGAAGCTCGACGTCATGCGCCATTTGATTTCCGGCGACGACTGCGCAATCGCCGGCGCGGCGACCGCAGCCGCTGCGGCCCCGGTTGCGGAAACCTTCAAAAAATCACGACGCTTCATCTAACGCATCTCCTTGGCTCGGGGCGTGTCCCCACGTTGCTCGGCTGACCCTCTTTCCGCGACGCATGTCTGCAGCACAACGAAGGCGCTTTCGGCCGCGGGGCTTAACACGGATGGGGACAGGCGAAAACGCGACAAAGGCATGACACTGTACGAAAGTCGCATATCACCCAAAGGTAGATTTGCGTCGAGCGCCGATTCAGGCGGCCGCGATTGCGCCTTGAAGCTGATCGCGAACCTTTTGGCCAATGGCGCGGTAGATCGCCGCGTGCGGCCCGTCGGGCTCGCTGACCACCACGGGATTGCCGGAATCGGACGTCGTGCGAATCGCGATGTGCAGCGGCACCTCGCCGAGGAACGGCACGCCGAGCCGCTCGGCCTCGTGCCGCGCGCCCCCATGGCCGAAAATGTCGCTTCGCTCGCCGCAATGCGGGCACTGGAAATAGCTCATGTTCTCGACGATGCCGAGCACGGGCACGTTGACCTTCTTGAACATTGCAAGTCCCCGCCGCGCATCGATCAACGACAGGTCCTGCGGCGTCGAGATGATGACGGCGCCCTTGAGCGGCACGTTCTGCGCGAGCGTGAGCTGCGCATCGCCGGTGCCCGGCGGCATGTCGACGACGAGCACGTCGAGCGTGCCCCAGAGGACATCGCGCAGCATCTGGGTGATCGCCGACATCACCATCGGGCCGCGCCAGATCATCGCGGTATCTTCTTCGACCAAAAAGCCGATCGACATGATCGAAAGCCCGAAGCGTTCGATCGGGATCATCTTCTTGTCGTCGGTGAGCTCGGGCTTGTTGCGGATGCCGGTAAGCCGCGGCATCGACGGGCCGTAGATATCGGCGTCGAGCAGCCCGACCTTCAACCCGAGGTCGCGCAGGCCGAGCGCGAGGTTGAGCGCGGTCGTGGACTTGCCGACCCCGCCCTTGCCCGAGGCGACCGCGATCACGGCGGCAACGCCAGGGATTTGCGCCTGCCGCGACATCGGCGAGCCACCGGGAGGTTGCGGCGGATGCCTGTGCGCGGAAGCGGGCGGCACGCCGCCTGCAGGCCTGCGCGGCGGTGGTGGCGGCGCACTGCCCGGCTTGCGTTCGGCCGTGAGCGCAATCATCGCGGTCGCGACACCGGGGATGGCGCGCACCGCGCTTTCGGCTCGCGCGCGCACGTCCTCCCAGGCGCGCGCTTCGTGGGCATCGACGTTGATGGAGAAGAAGACCTTGCCGTCGGTGACCGCGATCGCCGACAGCACCCCCGCCTCCGTCAAGGCGACGCCGCGCGGCGACGTCACCTTGGCGAGTGCATCCAGAACCTGTTGCTGCGTGACGCTCACGATGCATCTCCTCGGACGAGCGAACGAAAGCGCTCGCCGCGATTTCGGTTTACCTCTCCCATAGGGAAAGGTCGGATTACATCGACAGATGCAATCCGGGTGAGGGGTTGCGCTCTATCGCGCGGGCAGCGCCCCTCACCCGGATTGCACTGGACGATGCTTCGCATCGCCAGGAGCAATCCGACCTCTCCCCGCTGGGGAGAGGTAAGGCTAGTGATGCGTCGTATAGAGCGATCCGGCTCAGGAGGCCAGTTTCGTCCCGATATCCTGGGCCGTCTCCTTTGGCGCCGAAACGCTCTCTTCCTTGGCGGCCTCGTAGTTCAGCTCGATCATGACGCCGTTGGGGTCATTGACGAAGATCTGCCAGAGCTCGCCGCCCGGAACCTGCCTGGCATCGAAAGGCATGCCCTTGGAGCTCAGGCGCTGCTTCATGCCGTCAAAGCCCCGGCTGACGAAAGCCACGTGATGGACGACGCCGGAATCCGGCTTCTGCGGCTCGTCGGTCCTGGAGATGTCGACGATGTGCACCACCGCCTTGCCCTCCGAGTACATCCAGGCGCCCGGGAAAGCGAAGTTCGGCCGCGGGCCTTTTTCCAGGCCCATCACGTCCTGATAGAAGCGGACGGTATCGTCGAGCTTCCGGGTACGGATGTTGAAATGGTCGAGCACGCCTACGCTCATGCCCATGCGAAACACTCCCCTTTTTGTGAAGTTCGTTGCGGGTGCTATCCTAGCATAAAACGCAGGGCCGTCGCCCAACGAAGCCGTTGCCCTCCTGCGCACAGGGGGTATGGTGCAGGCCCCTCCGAAGCCGCCGGCCTCAAGCCAGAACGCAGGCCGCGCCCCAAGGTTACAAACAAGGTAGCAGATATGGCCAAAGTCGCATTTCTCGGTCTCGGCGTCATGGGTTTCCCCATGGCAGGACACCTCGTGAAAAAGGGTGGCCACGAGGTCACGGTCTATAACCGCACCGGATCCAAGGCCAAGCAATGGGCCGAGAAATTCGGCGGCAAGACCGCGCCGACCCCGAAAGCCGCCGCGGAGGGCCAGGATTTCGTGATGTGCTGCGTCGGCAATGACCATGATCTGCGCGCGGTCACGATCGGCCCCGACGGCGCCTTCGCCGGCATGAAGAAAGGCGCGACCTTTGTCGATCACACCACGGCTTCCGCCGACGTTGCCCGCGAACTCGACGCAGCCGCCAAAAAAGGCGACTTCAAATTCGTCGATGCCCCCGTCTCCGGTGGCCAGGCCGGCGCCGAGAATGGCGTGCTGACGGTGATGTGCGGCGGCGAGGCGGACGCCTATGCCGGTGCCGAGCCGATTATCGCGAACGCCTATGCGCGGATGTGCAAGCGGCTCGGCCCTGCCGGCGCCGGACAGCTCACCAAGATGGTCAACCAGATCTGCATCGCGGGACTCGTTCAGGGGCTTTCCGAAGGCATCCACTTTGCGAAAAAGAGCGGGTTGAGCGTGCCCGACGTGATCGACACCATCTCCAAGGGCGCGGCGCAGTCGTGGCAGATGGAGAACCGCTACAAGACCATGAATGACGGCAAATACGATTTCGGCTTCGCCGTCGAATGGATGCGCAAGGACCTCTCGATCTCGCTCGCCGAAGCCCGCCGCAACGGCGCGAGCCTGCCGGTGACCGCGCTGGTCGACCAGTTCTATTCCGAGGTGGAACGCATCGGCGGCAAGCGCTGGGACACATCGAGCCTCCTGGCGCGGCTCGAGCATGCGGATGTGAAGAAAGCCTAGCGGCGCAGGAGAGTGCGCGGGGCGGATTGCCGATGATGAGGACGCGACATGCGTCCGCAATGAAGCTTTTTTCATCCTGAGGTCGAATTGCCATTCACCGCAGCGCTGCTCATGCTGCAGCGACTGAGTGACTCGTGCTCGCGGGGCGCGAGGTGGCACGCCAGTTGAACGGGGGGCAAGCTGTGAATTCCGTTGGCATGACGAGAGCCTGCGTTTTCCTCATTTCGATCTTTTTGGCGGGGCTTTCGATCGGCGACGCTGGCGCGCTCACGCAGGACCAGGCGAAGGCGCAGTGCCGCAGCAAGTTCGCACCGGTGGTGCGCGAATGCGTGCGCAGCAAAGTCATGAAGAGCGGAGGGCCGCCTGCGCAGTACATACCGGGGTGCCGCAATGCGATCATGTCGAAAGCACGCGAATGCGTCGGCAAGGCCTTGTTCGCGAGCGCGCCGGAACCGGAAATCGACCTGGCGCCACCCTCGGGTCGTGGACGCGTCGTGATCATGCTCTCCGGCGTCGACGGGGCTACAGCCTACAAGCCCTTTGCGGAAAAAGTCGCGAAGCTCGGCTACTATGTCGTCTTGATCGATGGCCGCCAGATCTCGACAAAGGACAAGCAGGGCGGCGATCGGCTCGCGAAAGCGATCGCAACAGCGCAGGGCTCGGCGAACGCCAAGCCTGGCAAGGTCGCCGTCATCGCCTTTTCATTGGGCGGCGGTGATGCGCTGGCCTATGCGGAGCGCCAACCTGACCAGGTGGCGACGGTCATCGCCTATTATCCGGTGACCTCGTTCATCGCCAAGATCACCGATATGAAGTCCTTCGTCGGCAAATTCCAGGTTCCGCTGCTGGCCTTTGCCGGTGCCAAGGACACATTCATGAATTGCTGCCTGGTGGCAACCATTCGATCGATGCAGGCGACCGCAAAGGATCTTGGGAAATCGATGGATCTCGTGGTCTACCCGGACGCCGAGCACGGTTTCATCAAGGGTGCGAACTATCGCGCGGCCGATGTCGATGATGCCTGGAAGCGAACCACGGCGACACTCGCCCAATATCTTGGCGACGCGCCGGCGCACGAAGTAACGGCAGCGCCCAAATAAGTTCTGCAGCGGCCGGATTGGCAACCGGTCGCGCGCACGCGCGCCCGATGACAGGCTGCGCGTAATCCGCCGTCATGCGGGCATGACTTCCACCTCTGGAAGTGGCGGATTACGCCGTCGGCGAATTCGCCCCTACTCCGCGGCCGCTCCCGCCGGCGCCTCGGCGCGCCGCGTCGCAAAGCTGACCACGATCAGCACGATGACGTTCACCCCGAGCGCGACGATGCCGATGTTGAGGTCCTGGATCTCGGGCGGCAGCCAGGCCAGGTTGTGCAAGTTCACGCCGCTCAGGCTGACGGCAGCGACTGTGGCGACGCCGGCGATGATGCCCGCCGCCGCGCCCTCGCGGGTTGCGATGTTGCGTTGTGCAAGGCTGAGTATGAGCGAGGGAAACAGCTGGGTCACGAAGCTGTAGCCCATGAGCAGGAGTGCCACGATGGTCTGCCCGCCCTTGAGCGTGAAGAACACCGCAACCAGCGCCACCACCGGGACCAGCAGCTTTGCGATCCGCGATATCTGCCGGTCGTCGGCCGACGGATTGACGGCGCGGTAGAGGTTGTTGGCCATCAAGGTCGCGGCGGTCATCAGGATCATCGAGCCGGGCACCAGCGCAGTGAGCACGCCGGTCGCGCCGATCACGCCGACGAACCAGGGATCGAACGTCTTCACACTCAGCTTGAACAGCGCGAGGTCGATGTTGGGTCCCGAGAGCCCCGGGACTTGCAGGGTCGCCGCAAACCCGACGAAAAACACGAACAAGAGGATGAGCTGATAGAGCGGCAGCAGAAACGCGTTCTTGCGGATCACCGTGGCGCTCTTGGCGGTGTAGATCGAGCCGAACGAGTGCGGCCACATGAAGAAGCCGAGCGCTGTGAGCAATACGGTCGAGGAGAACCACCACAGGCTCTCGCCGTGCGCCGGCAGCACGGTGAAGCCGGGCTTGGCCTTCTCGATCGCCGCGAACATCGGTCCCAGCCCGCCGTAATAATGAGTAGGCAGATAGAGACCGAGGAAGACGACGATAGCGAGGATCATGATGTCCTTGGCGACCGCGGTCCAGGCCGAGCCGTGCACGCCCGACACCATGACGTAGGCGGCGACGATGATGGCCCCGATCCAGATCGCAACCGTCGAGGAGATCGCGCCGTAGCCCGCGATCTCGACGATGATGCCGAGCCCCTTGAACTGCAGCACCAGGTAAGGGATCAGCGCCACGATGTCGACGAGCGCGACGAGGACGCCGAGCGCGGCACTGTCGTATTTGCGCACGAAGAAGTCCGACTGCGAGTAGAGCCGGTTCTCCTTGGCGTAGCGCCAGATCGGCGGCAGCATGAAATAAGAGAGCACGTAGGCAAGCGTGCCGTAGGCGAGAATGTAGTAGGCCGGCGCGCCCTTCCCGTAGGCGAAGCCGCTGCCGCCGAGGAAAGTGAAGGTGGTGTAGATTTCGCCTGCGAGCAGCAGGAACACGAAGATCGAGCCAAAGCCACGGCCGCCGACCGTCCACTGCTCGAGATTCATGTCCTTGCCGCGGCGGGCGAGAAAGCCGAGCGCAAGCGCGAGCAGCGCGGCGGCAGCAATAAAGGGCAGCGCGCCGTTCATGGCCTCTCCTCCCGGTTGGCGGGATCGGCCGCGTAGATCACGGCCATGATCAGCGAGGTGATCAGGATCCACGTCACGATCCAGGCGAGCAGGAACGGCAGGCCGAGGATGGGCGGGTCCGCCTGGTTGACGAAGAACGGACCAATGATGAGGGCAAGAAACGGAACGACGGCGAGCCAGCGGATGCCGCGCATGGACAAACACTCCTGCAGTTGCGCGAAAAACCTGCCTGCATCGCGAAAGTTCCGGCAGGCGGCACAGACTTTAGTGACAGCGAAACAAAAGGCAAGCTTGTGCAGGCGCAGCAATCGCAACGCTCTGTGGATCACCATATGCGGCTTCGCCAAAATCTGGCGACGCCTGAACTCAAGCCCGATGATCCTTGATCTTGCTTTTCATCCTGGTGGCGATTGTCTCGAGGATGATGGCGAACGCCAGGATGATATAAGTGATCAGCCCGACCTCCCGCAGGTCGAAATAGTATCCGCTCGCCATGTAGAGATCGAAGCCGACCCCGGATGCCCCGGCAGCGGCACCCATCACGACGGCGTTGGCGAAATTCATTTCGAAGCGCAGGAAAGTCCAGGACAACAGATAGGTGGAGGACGATGGAATAACCGCCTGGAAGACGATCTGCCACCAATTCGCGCCGCTGGCCTTGAGGGCCTCGATGACGCTTCGATCGAGATCTTCGAAGGATTCGGCATAGGCTTTTGTCAGGTAACTGATGGAGTGGAAGGTCATGCCGATGACGGCTGCGGTGGCGCCGAGCCCTGCAGTCACCGCGAAGATCAGCACCCAAAGAATGGTCGGCACCGCCCGGACGAAGGCGACCACGGCCTTGATGACGTTGGTCACGGGCTTCGGCGCCAGATTTTGAGCCCCTAGAAGTCCAAGAAACAGGGCAATAAACCCTCCGAACAAGGTGGCCAGAAATGCCAGCCCCAGGGTGATGACCACCTCGTAAAGGGCCTTGAGGAACGAAAGATGCGGACCTCCGGGGTGAAGGAAGATGACCTTCAGATTGGCCAGCGTGTCGGAAACGGCTTGGGCCAGATCGGTACCGCCATTGTCGATGTGCAGCAGAGCATAGATCGTCGTCAGCGCCAGCACGAGCAGCAGGAGCCGGATGACGATCTTCTCTTTGGTCAGCGGGCTGGCCGGAAGGCGGGCGGCCTGGCCAACGGCACCGCCGGTCAGCCGATCCGCGCTGTTGAGGGCGTCCTGCAGGTGCGTCACAGGACGGTCCTTCGCACATAGTTCGAGATCATCTCGATGGAGATGATGGTGACCACGATCATGATCACCACGAGGCTCGCCTCATGAAAATGGAAGCTCTTGTAGTACACGTCGAAGGAAAACCCGACGCCCGTTCCGGTCAGCAGGCCGACCAGGGTGGCATCGCGGATGTTTGTATCGATCATGAACAGCAGCCAGCTCACCATCTGCGGCAGGCTCGATGGCAGGACGGCCTGCAGGATGATCGAGGAGTAACTGGCGCCCGTGGCCTGCAGCGCCTCCACTGCGTGGATACTGGCCTCGTCGATGGTCTCGATGAAGGCTCTGGTCAGAAAACCAAGCGAGCCGAAGAACAGCGCCAGATAGCCGGTCAGCAGGCTCTGGCTGAAGGCCAGCATCAGGATCATGGCCCACGCCACCAGCGGGATGTTGCGCAAGACCGAGGCGAGGCCCCTGGCGACGACACTGAAGAGTGGGTTGATGCGCGTCGTGCGGGAGCCAATCATGGCCAGTATCAATGCGAAGACCGCCGCGACCGTGGTCGCCGCAACCGACATGAGAATGGTATCCCGGAGTTTCCGCAGGATGTCCGGCAATTTCGTCAGGGCGTGGGCATCCGGATAGAAATTGCTCACGCCCCAGACGAGGGCCTTGCCGATACTGGTAAAGCCTGCAACCGCGTCATACTTGGTAACGGCGATCGAACCAGCGGTCAGCACGCCCAGGGCTGCGAAGAAGAGCAGCCTGTCGTTGCGACGCTTGACGAAGATATCAACTGGCATATCTCGCCCTTGGGGCGGGCGATGCCGTCCCGTAGATCTCCGCGATCAGCTCGGACGAAAGCTCGCCCGGGCCGCCGTCGAAGACGAGCCGGCCCTTGTTGACGCCCAGGATGCGGTCCGAATATTTGAGGGCGACATCCACCTGGTGCAGGTTGACGATCAGGGAGATGTGCATCTCGTTCGCAAACCTTTTCAACTGCTCCATGATGATCTTCGAGGCGCTCATATCCAGCGAGGCGATCGGTTCGTCGCAAAGAATCATCTTAGGGTCCTGGACCAGCGCCCGGGCAATGCCGACCCGCTGCTTCTGCCCGCCGCTGAGCTGGTCGCAGCGCTGGTAGACGTGATCGGCAAGACCCAGCGTCGTGATCAGCTCCATGGCCTGCTGTTTCTCGTCGCGGCTGTAACGACCCAGCGCACCTGCCAGAGTGGACTTGGAGCCGAGTCTGCCGTGCAGCACGTTCTCGATCACGGTCAGCCGGTCGACAAGGTTGTAATGCTGGAAGATCATGCCGATCTTGCTGCGCAGCTTCTTGAGGTCCTTCCTGTTGAGCTGGCCGACTGAAATCCCCTCGAAGCGCACCTCGCCCTTGCTGACTTCGATCATCCGGTTGATGCAGCGCAAGAGCGTCGACTTGCCGGCGCCAGAAGGACCGATCACGGACACGAACTCGCCCTTCCTGATGGAAAAGCTGATGTCGTCGAGCGCCGGCTTCGCCCCGTCGTAGTGTTTCATGACATGACTGACTTCCAGGAGCGGCGGGCTGGGAAGTTGCGCTATCTGCGTCATGCTTCATCCCTCATGAAAAGCTGCAGAGCCGGAAAAGCAATATCGGGGCCCGGCGGCCGGGCCCCGACAAAAGTGCTGGCGACTACTTGATTCCCAGGACCTTGCGCATCGGGTCGTACCAGGAGTCGGTGACGGTCACGAACCGCGCGGGAGCCTGGAAATCCGAGCCCTTGGCGCCGGCAGGAGCGAAGATCTTCGTGTTCTTCGCGACCTCATCGGAGCTCAGGACGTCGGTGATCTCCTTCATGGTCTTGTCGCTCAAATAGGCGCTGTTGACCTCGACCGGCGGGTTCAACACCGGAATCGACTTGATGATGACGAACTGTTTGCCGCCGAGCGAGGTAAACGGAGCGGCGGCATCCTGCTTGATCGCGTAAACGGCGCCGGCGGTGTTATCGGTCCCGGAGACCAGCGTCACATAATTCGTCACCAGGAAATCGCACACCGCGGCCACGTCGGCGCGGCCGGTCAAGGCGTTGACCAGCGACAATTGATGGGAACCGCCGAACATCACCTGCCCGAAGAAGTGGCCCTCGCCGCCTTGCGCTAGGTCCTCGAAGGTCAAGCTCTTCCACTTCGGATCGCTCTTGAACTGGCCCACGATGGCCGCAGCCGGCATGTTGAAGCCGGAGGTGGAGTTGGTGGAAACGAAGGACATCCGCTTGCTGGCAATATTGGCGATGTTGAATTGTCCGTTGGACTCGTACTTCGTCTCCTCGCCCTTCTTGACGACCAGACGGCTGTAGTAGAGGGCGTCCTTCAGGGTTCCGGACGGACCCGTATTGACCACCAGCGGAATGACCTTGGGATCCCGGGCGTGCGACGTCAGGTATTCGTTGGCCCCGAACCATCCGATCTGGGCCTGGCCGTTTTCAAGGGCAGCAATGGCGATCGCATAATCGGTGGTGAGCTTGTTTTCCACCTTCTTGCCGGTGGCCTTGGCGATTGCGTTGGCGATTTCATCGCGCATCCCCGCCAGACCGTCCGCGGAGTCGTTCGGCAGCCAGGCGATGGTGAGAGTGTCCGGCTCCTTGGCCGTCTCGGCGTTGGCGGCCGGCGTGGCCGAGACGCCGATCAGGGCAAGGGTCAGCGCCATGACGCTTGCCGAAAGTCCATGTTTCAAATGCATTGCAATTGCTCCCGCGCGGTTGATCGATAGGACGGTCAAGAACCGGCGCGCAGCCGAATTCGTCTGTACGAACCCAAATCGGGGACCCATGAGAGCGGGTTCTCCGTTCGGATGTTTCGACTGCCCTCTGGCCATGGCGACGACTGTCACCGGGCCCCTCGGCTTCTTCGTGCTTGCCTCGTTATTTCCAGGGCATTCGGAAGACGCGTTACGGCATTGCACAGCGTTCGAGACCGATGGCCGCGGGCGAAAATTCTTTTCGCACAAGCACGCCACCGCATTTGATCTAACGACCGCACATGACACTCACATGAAAGCCGATATTTTGTTTGTGTACGCAAAAGGACGTAGCTGTCGGGCAGAAGTCTGTTTCTGGTTGGGATCTAGCTTCGATGCCTGCTTGGCGTGTGCCGCCGCTAGACCAGACCTCGTCGGGGCATGATACGATCGATGCTCATGGCAGCGAACGATCATGGACCCACAGGCGGCGAGCTCGGGCCGCCAACCTGCTTCTTGTCGGTTCGGAGATTCGCCTATCGGCATGGCCGAAAGTCTATGTGGAAATCCGGGTTTGACCCGATGCGCGCGCCTGACCTGACTTCCGTGCAATGGTCAATCGGGTTGCGATCTGCAAGCATTCCGCGCGGGGGTGCACATTCATGCTGCAATCGTCGTCCTCCCTAGAAACCAGGGACTCCTGGATCGTCGCCTCGGTGGCGCTCCTTGTCATGATGATGGCGTTTGGCGCCGCCTGGATCATTGCGGTCGCGCTCAAGGACATCGCTGGCGAGATCGGCGGCACGCGTTCGATCCCGGCGCTTGCCAGTGCGCTGGCCTGGCTGGGCTCCGGCACCGGCGGCATCATGATGAGCCGCATTGCCGACCGCGTCGGCACACGCTGGACGGTGATCTGCGGCACGCTGATGATCGGCCTCGGACTTACGATCTCGACACTGGGTTCGCCGTGGCCGCTGTGGATCGGGCACGGGCTGTTCATAGGCTTGGTCGGCCTCGGCGGCATCAATGCGCCTTTATACATCTATGTCAGCCGCTGGTTCGACCGCAGACGCGGCTCGGCGCTGGCGTTGATTTCGAGCGGCAGCTATCTCGCAGGCTCATTGTGGCCGCCGGCGTTCGAACGTGCCATCGCCGCCCTCGGCTGGCGTCAGACGATGCTCTGCTACGCGATCATCGAGATCGTGGTCATCGTACCGCTCGCCGCATTGTACTTTCGTCATCCGCCCGAACTCTTCCATCAAGCCCCCGTGCTCGGCGCCGGTATCCGCCAAACGCACCTGCTCGGCCTGCCGCGCAATCTCGTCTTCGCGATGATGTGCGGCGCCGGAATCCTGTGCTGCATTCCGATGGCCATGCCGCAAGGCCATCTGGTCGCCTTCTGCACCGATCTCGGCATCAGCCGCTCGATCGGCGCCCTGATGCTATCGGTGCTGCTTGGCACCGCCTTCCTGAGCCGGCAAATCTGGGGCCTGATCTCCGATCGCATCGGCGGTCTCGCGACCGTGCTGATCGGTTCAGCCGCGCAAGCCGCAGCGATGACGGGCTTCCTGTTCACCCAGAACGAAGCCGGCCTGTTCATGGTGGCGGCCGCGTTCGGGCTCGGCTTCTCCGGCATTATCCCGGCTTATGTGCTGGCCTTGCGCGAACTGTTTCCGGCATCGGAGGCCTCATGGCGCATTCCGACGCTGTTGCTGTTCAGCGGGTTCGGCATGGCCAGCGGCGGCTGGCTCGCCGGCCTGCTCTACGATCACTTCGGCTATTACGCACCGGCCTTTGCGGCCGGCGTCGGCGCCAATCTTCTCAATTTCCTTGTGATCGGCGTGCTCGTCGCGCGGCAGCGCTATCAGGCGGCCTATGCATGAACGATCTCACGTCGCAATGAGGGTATAAGCAGACATCCGGGAACGGGTCGAAAATGACGCGAGTGGGCCCGTAGCGGACATGCAGTCATTCATCTCGATCTGCAAGTATCTTGCAGAGAACCACATTGATGTGGCCTTCGGGCCAATCCTTAAGCTCGGCCATACGCTTGAAACCTGCCTTTTCATACATTTCTGGCGCCTGGAAGTCGTAGCTCGACACCCAAATCCGGTGGACACCCCGATTACGTGCTTCCGCGACAAAAGCATTCAGCAATGCGCGTGCGTACCCACGCCTTCGATATCTTTCATCGACCCACATCTGTCGCAGTTCAGAAATGCCCGCCCACGTGTAGCCAGCCGCGACGCCAATCATTCGTCCCAAGTCGTCGTGGATCACGAAACCTAAGCCCTGGCCGTCATGTCTCCCTGTCGCCTGACTGTTGTGCTCGTAGAGATGGACCTCAATTGCGTCGAGTTCTTTCGGAGACAGGGCATGCTGGGGCTCAATATGAGGATTCATTTTGTCCGCCTTAGGAACCAGGCAGTATCGCCCGCGCGGTGTAGTATCCTCGCCGACATAGTGTGAAAACTCACTACTGGAAATATGCCGCCCGCCGCCATGCGCGTCGGCTTATGGGCCCTGAGGCGACCTCGCTCGGAGGCCGGCTCGGGTCCTCTATCGGGCTTGAAGCGGACCCATTCGCCACAATCCTCGACCGGTGCTTTTGACCCGGAGTGGAATTCGCCCCCAAATCGGCAGTGACGCACAATTGACTGGCGCTCAGGGCCTTCAATCCTTCCGCCCATCAGGAGAAGCGGTAAAGTTTGCGCGTATGTGCAATGCCGGTCGCATCCTCGAGATAAGCGGCCAGGCCACACGATGGGAGAAGGCTATGACCATCGAAAGCATTCTGAGGCGGAAGGGCACCAACGTCACAACGATAGCTCCGGACGTCAGCATCAAGAGGGCGGCGGACTGGCTCCGCGCAAAGAATATTGGCGCCCTCGTAGTGACGAGTGAGGACGCAGTTCTCGGTCTCATTTCCGAACGCGAAATCGTTCATGCATTTTCTCGCTATGGCGAGACAGCCGGGTCGATGCTTGTGAAGGAAATCATGCAATACGGTGTGACCACCGTGTCACCGGACGAGAGTGTCAATCGCGTGATGAACCTGATGACGCACCATCGCGTGCGCCACATGCCGGTACTGCGCGGCAGCAAGCTAATCGGTATCGTCAGCATCGGCGACGTAGTCAAGTATCGACTGGAGGACCTGGAGCTTGAGACAAACGTCCTACGTGACGTTTACAACGCCGCGCGTTAACGGCTCGGGCGAGAAGGCCAGCGCCACCAGGATTGCCTGGATCGTGGACGGCCACCACTCCGACTGCGTCCGCTGTTGGCGGTAGATCGGCCCTCGGCAGAACCTGACCCTATCGGCGCGAATGACCCCAAAGCCGACCTTTCAGGAGCTGGATAATTTGAAGCGGTGTATTCCTGGTTTGAGAACTGATCTTGTTTAGGTCGAGTTCGCCGAAGGCTAGCGAGGATCAATCCTCTGCAATCTCGCGGAAGATACCACCATGAGAAAAAGCAAATCGATTGAATCTCAGGCTGCAGCTTTTCTATTTGCGGCAAGACGCTGATCAACTAGCGCGACCTGGGCATCGATCACCGGATGCCTCAAGCCTTTCTGAAGGCCAATGAGCTGGACCAATTTGTCGGCGCGTTCGATATTTGGCGCGCCATTCTGCAACGCGCGCGCCGCGGAAGCCGGGCGGGTCAGGCTTTGCGCTGCAGCAGCGTACTTTTCGAACGGAACAAGATCGGACGGCTTGGCGCCGAGCTTCACGCAAAGATCGAAAACGAAATTGTAGACGGAACGCGATTCTTCGATATTTGAATGCACGGCTTCTTGCGCCGTCCGCATGCCATCCCTGGTGATGCACCGGTAGTTACCCGCGAGCAGCATCGACCATTTGGCGAGCGGCACCCAGATCGAATCGTAGGCCTTCAGCTTGACCGGGAGCTCGATCTCCTCGCCGGATATCTTGAAGCGTGCACGATCAACGTCGTTTTCAAGGTTACGGACAATCTGCGTGTCCTTGTCGTCCTCGAACCTTGCGCATTTGAAGTTGGTCGGCAGCGTAACCAGGAGCTCGTTGGCCTTCCCGTCCGGCGGACGGATCGCCTGAGGATCGGGACTATTCAGCGTGATCTTGTGTGGACTGACTGAATCCCAGACTCGCGGATCGGTATAGGCCGCCTCCAGCGCCTTGTAATCGAGACCGGGAATCCGCTTGATATAGGCGAGCGGCGGCATGTTCATGATCGACATGCAAGGCACTCCCGACTTGCCCACCGCATCCAGCAATTGGCGCACGCCGTCCGAGCGATATTGTGGCTCCTGCATGCACAAGCCGACGAGATCGAACTTCGATGGATCGACACCGGTTGCGGGGCCTGCCCTCACGTTGCCCGGCAGCTTGCGGGACTCGAGCAACACGGGCTCCTTGCGGCCACGGATGGGCAGCGTCACCCTGAACCCCTCCGCATTGATCAACTGAGCTTCTGCCGGCAGGCACACGAGGTGGATCGAATGGCCGCCGAAGAGCAGCTTGGACGCAAGCAGGGATCCATACGACGCGCCCATGAGGAGGATGTTATAGACTGGCATTTATCGTTCCCCCTTTTTCAGGACTCTGGCCAATCCGAGCAGTTCGCCGCCAGTTGCGTTCGTGCCGTTTCTTTTTCTCGGACGAAGAGATGCTGTCGTGATCCCATTCATCCCGCAAGCAAGCTATAATCCATTTCGGCGCTTCAGAGATATGATTTTCAGGAAGCCTCACCGCGTCGTCCGCACAACGCAAGAGAGTGGGACCAGGCGTCTGTTGAAGTTGCGCTGCAGCAAACGCTCTGGGGCTGATCACGTGGAGAGCCTGACTATCAATGACCCTGAAGCGCTGCGCGACGCGGCCGTTGCTTCGTTGCTACGCAGGCGCACCCGCTGATGGCGCGGCAGCGCGATCGCGCCGCCTATGCCTGAACGATCCCTTGGGCTAGGCTGCAGTCGCGCTGCTCACGGATACTTGTGCCCCTGTTAACCCGCCGCGGCGGCCTCGGCCTGCGGCAGCCAGTGGTGCATGTCCATGTCGCGGTAGAGCTGCAGCGCCGTAGCGAGATGCGTGCGCGCCGCCTCGCGTTCGCCCGCGCGCAGGCGCAGCCGGCCGAGGCCAAAGTTGCAATGAGCCAGCAGCGGGCGCATACCGAGATCGTCGGCAATGCTTATAGCCGAGCCAAAAGCAGAAATCGCAGCGGCCGTTTCCGCGCTGCCGGCGGCGATCTCGCCGGCGAGACGCAGCGCCCAGGCTTCGGAGCCGCGCTCACGACGGTCGCGGGAAATCTTGAGTGCGCGCTCGGCATGTGCCATCGCTTCGGCGCGCCGCCCCGACAAGAGACAGGCCTCGCCCAGCACGGCGATGACGGCGGCTTCGCCGATCTTGACCTGCATGGCCGACATCCGCGCGACCCCCTCCTCCAGCAGGAAGCGCGCCTCGTCAAGCTTGCCCGCCAGCGCGTAGGCGTGCCCCAGCATGCCCGTGATCCAGGCGCTCAGCGCCGCGAAATCGCCGCTGCGGGTCAGCTCGGCGGCCCGTTCCAGCACCGGTATGGCTTGCGTCAGCTCGCCCCGACGGAGCAAGGCGAGACCGAGACCGCAGGAGGCGGCGGTGATGCTGTAAGCATGGCCGGCGGCCTCGGCTTCGGCGATACCACGCCGGCCATGGTCGATCGCCTCAGTGAACCGGCCCAGCTCAGCCAGCGACGAGACGAGCCACGCGCTCGTCGCGATCGATGATTTGTATGGCAGTTGAAAATGCTGCCGGATCACGTCGTCCTGCAGCGAGCTCAGGCTGGCCTGAAGCCGCTGCACCGCTTGCCCATAGTCGCCCATGGAGAAATGCACGTGTCCGAGATAGCGGCTGGCAATGACCTCGAGCGCGGCATCGTTCTGGGCGCTGGCGGTGTCGAGCGCCACCTGGCCGGTCTCCAGCGCTCGGCCGTAGTCGCCGAGCGCCCAGAGAAGAGGCGTCAGATATCCGGAAACCCAGCCCAGACGGCGGCGGTCGCCGAGGCGGCGGGCGAGCCCCTCGGCTTCGATCAGAGTGCGGAACATGCGAGCCCGCTCGACCAGGGGCATGAGCGCGTTGCGCAGCTCGAGCCGCACATCGATCCCCTGTTGCAGAGTGGACGGCTCGTCGGGAAGATGTGAGAGGGCCGTCACCGCCTGATCCAACAGCACGATGGCGTCTGTGTCGGCCGATCGCGCAACGGCATTCGCGGCGGCGCGGCGCAGATACGCCGGCGCCTTGTCCCACAACTGGGCGCGGAAGGCGTGATGAGCCAGCTGCTCCGCCCGGTCGAAGCTGTCCGGCAGCACCGCTTCCTCGAGAGCGTGGAATATCTGCGTATGCAGGCGTCGCCGGCGCTCTTGCAGCAAGGTGCCGTAAGCAACCTCATGCGTCAGCGCGTGCTTGAACACGTATTCGCGCGTCGGGTAGCGGCGCGCCTCATACAGGAACTCCGCGGCGCGGAGACGATCGGTGGCGCGATCCAGCGCCTCTGGCTGCGCGCCGGCAATCTCCGCCAAGAGCTCGTACGACACCCGCCGGCCGATTACTGCCGCGCATTGCAGGATGCGCTTCTCCTCCGCAGGCAGACGGTCGATGCGCGCGGCGAGCACGGCCTGAACCGAGGCAGGCACGCTGATCTCCTGCGGGCGCGCCACAAGGCGATAGGCGCCTGGTTCTCCCACCAGAATTTGCGCCTCGACCAGCGCATGCACGCTTTCCTCCAGGAAGAGCGCGTTGCCGTCGGTCTGCAGCTCAAGGTCGCGCTTGAGCACGGCCAGGCTTGCATCCGTGCCCAAGAGCGCATCCAGGAACGCCTCGACCTCGGCGGGCGAGAAGCGCTCCAGGCGGATTTGCGAGTAGCTGCGGTGGCCCCAGTCCGGTTGGTAGTCCGGCCGGTATGACACCAACACAAGGATGCTGGAATCGCGCAAGCGGTCGATGACCGTATCGATGAACGATCGGCTGGCGGCGTCGATCCAGTGCAGGTCCTCGACGACGATGACCAGCGGCCGGGCACGGCTTTCGCGCAGCAGTGCCTTGGCGATGCCGTTCACGATAAAATACTGCCGTTCTCCGGGACTGCGCCGCAGCCGCAAGTCGCCGTCCGGCAGGAACAGCGCCTCGAAGGCGTTGAAGATTTCATCACGATCTTCGGCCTCGATTCCCTCCACCCTGCGCTCGAGCTTGGCGCTGATAGCCGCTGGATCATCGCCGCGCTCGACATTAAGATATCCGCGCGCCAGCTCGATCACCGGGACCATCGGACTTGTTGGGCCGAAGGCCTCCGAGCCGCTCTCGAGCACCAGGCAGCCCTCTGCCTGGGGCGAGCGGATAAACTCAAGGAACATGCGCGACTTGCCGATGCCGGGCTCGCCGACCACCGCCACTAGCTGGCCGTGACCGGAGCGCGCCTTGTGCATTGTCTCCGCCAATACGCCCAGCTCCAGGGAGCGACCGACGAAGCGCGATAGCGGACGATCCTGCGGTCCGCGGATACGGCTCCGCTCGGCGCGGACGCCGAGCAGCCGGAACAGCTCGATCGGGTGCGCCAATCCCTTGACGTCGAACAAGCCGAGCGGTGCCGCGTCCACCAGGCCGGCCAGCAACTTCAGCGTTTGGGCGGTCAAAGCGACCGTACCGGGCTGCGCCAGGTGCTCGACCCGCGAGGCGACATGAGCGGTCTCGCCAACTGCGGAGTAATCGCTTGGCAAGCCGCTGATACTCGAGCGCATCACCACTTCGCCTGAGTTGAGACCAATCCGCACCAGCACCGGGACGTCGGACTTCCAGCCCGGCTCTTGCGTGAGCTCGCGCACCGCTTGCTGCATGGCAAGTGAGGCCGATGCAGCGCGCAGCGCATGGTCCTCATAGGCGATCGGCGCGCCAAACAATGCTATGATGCCGTCGCCGATCGTGCGATTGACTGTGCCGCCAAAGGTCTTGACCGCATGGACGAGGCGTTCGAGCACGGGATCAAGGACGGCCTTCGCCTCCTCCGGGTCGCGGTCCGCGATGATCTCCAGCGAACCGCGCACGTCGGCGAACAGCACCGTGACGTATTTGCGCTCGGTCTCCAGCACCGGCGGCAGATGCAGGGCAGCAGCAGCGAGCCCTGCACCGCATCCGCCACAAAACTTCTCATCGACGCCGTTGCCGAAGCCGCAGGCCGGACACGGCCCCGTCAGGAGGGCGCCGCATCCGCTACAGAAGCGCCTTTCGCGGCGATTGACACAGCCACACTGCGCGCACTCCATGGTCGGCACCTACAGGTTCGCGCTTGCCACACCGCTGCAGCTATTTTGCCAGCGGCGCGAACTGGTCGAAATCCCATGCCTTCATCACCGTAATATCAACGTCTCCCGGCTGCTGCAGCAAGTTCAGGCATTGAAACATCCGAAAGTCCTGGTTCGGCTGGATGGTGACGATCACCACCGAATCGTAGTCGCCCATTGTGACGTGATGCGACAGGACCTTCCCTCCCAGCGTCTTCTCCAGTGAGGCGGCAATCGTGGTCCAGCGCTTGCGCGCGGCCTCCGGCGTCGCGTACTTTCGCCCCTCGCTGGTGTATTTCGACAGAATGATGAAAGTATCCATCTCTCGCTCCGCTACGGTACAAAACGCACCCTGAACACTTTCGGCCACAGCTTGCCTGTGACGAGGAAGGTGCCGTCCGCCGGGTCATAGGCGATGCCGTTCAGCACTGCGGCCCCATTCGCCTTCGGAACGTCATTCCCCAAACACCCCTGCTCGTGTTGGTCCAGCAGATCTGGAAGGTCGATGATCTTCGTCACGACGCCGTTGCGCCCGATCTCCACAATGCTGTTGGTAGGATACACATTGGCGTAAACCAGATCGCCAACGCACTCCAACTCGTTGAGATACTGCTTGGGTTGACCATCCACGGTCACGGAAACGGTCGATTTCACGGCGAACGTTCTGCGGTCGCGCAGCGTCAGCTTGTCGGTGCCGTCGCTCATCACGAAGTCATGGCCGTTGAAGCACAGCCCCCAGCCTTCGCCGGCGTAGTGGAATTCCCCATTGCGCTTGAACGGCTTCAAGTCGTAGATCAGCGCGACGTGCTGCTTCCAGGTCAGCTGGACGATCCGGTCACCCGCCACCGCCACTCCCTCGCCGAAATCCTCCTTGCGCATCTGGATCGCTTCGGTCACCAATCCGGTCTCGACCTCGACGCGGCGCAGCGAGGATAGTCCCTTGTAGCCGGTACTTTCGATCAGCTTGCCATCGTGAAGTGACAGCCCCTCGGTGAACGCCCAGACGTCATGCGGGTACTCGGCAATCACCTCGGCGTGCCAGCGCGGCGTCGCCGTGCTGGTGACCGCGCGCGGCATGCTGTCCAGGATCGGCTTGCTGCCGGCAAAATCCTGGCCTGCTGCAGAAACCGTCATCAGCACCATTGGTGCAAGCAATAAATAAAAGCGCATACGGTCCAGACTAGAACCGACGTAACGTGGAGGCAAGGGCGGACGGTGGGCACTGCCAATCCTGGTCAAGGCGAGCGGGAGCCGCGGTGGGTTCGGCATCGCTTGCGTCCAGACGTGCTCGTTGTAACCGGGCCGATGTCGGTCCAGCGCGTCGTTTGCTGAGCTTGGTATCGTATTGGCACGAGGACAACAGACAGGCCGAGTGTAGGCTTGCGACTTTTTGGCGCGCCGGCGATGACCGCACCCGCCCAGCCTCGGGACGGGCAAATCACTTCGTTTAATCAGAAGCAACGTCGGACAATGTCAAGCCCTTCCGCGAAAAATTTTTACCTTCCGTTTTACAGAAAATTATGGTTGTCTCCCCTCATCCCGCCTCCACAGGAGGGGCGTATCGCGATCGTCACGGACGTGGGTTGCGGGATGCGATGGACGTGAGGGTGCTCAGCGCGCTTGCCGCGCCGACGAAAGCATTCCTCGCGGACGAGCGAAATCGTGCGGTCCCGACGCCCCGACGCTGGCGTCAAGTTTCTCGCTG
>Ga0070730_10000237_pt1 | contig 70032 bp, 53 predicted proteins | sample Coa_R1_3_FD_66447 | JGI IMG/M metagenome (GOLD analysis project Ga0070730, IMG submission 66447) | Surface soil microbial communities from Centralia Pennsylvania, which are recovering from an underground coalmine fire - Coalmine... | ecosystem: Environmental > Terrestrial > Soil > Unclassified ... | reverse complement strand
GCCGGTTTTTCTTGCCGTCACCATCGGCATGTTCAACCAGCTTGCCGGCATCAACGCCATCCTTTATTACCTGAATCCGATTTTCACCTATGCCGGCTTAGCAAAGTCTCTTCGGACTTGCAATCCGTCGCCATCGGCGCCACCAATCTGGTTTTCACAATGATTGCGATGACTCTCATCGACAGAGTCGGCCGAAAGAAACTCCTGCTCATCGGCGCGGTCGGCACCGCTTCTTGCCTCGCCGGAGTCGCCGCGATCTTCCTCACGCACCAGCACAAGGAATATCTTGTCTGGCTCCTCGTCGCCTACATCGCCTTTTTCGCGTTTTCCCAGGGCGCGGTCATCTGGGTCTACATCGGCGAAGTGTTCCCCAACCGCATCCGCGCAAAAGGCCAAAGCCTCGGCAGTTTTTCTCACTGGCTCATGGCCGGAATTATTTCGCTGGGCTTTCCGCCTCTCGCGGCAAAATCCGGCGGTTATCCGTTCGTGTTCTTTTCCGTCATGACGGTGGTGCAGTTCCTGGTCGTACTCTTCGTTTATCCGGAGACAAAAGGCGTCTCGCTCGAACAAATGCAAAAAAAGCTCGGCATCGCCTGACTCGATTATTCTTTCAATTTCGCTTTCCCGCCCACTTTGGGCTGCCGAAAATGTAGCGTTATCTGTTTGCGCGCGTACTCTTGTTCCGGATTCGTTTCAAAATGTATTCGCAATTGAGTTGCCCCGCCCGCCTGTTTTACCAGCTCGGCCCCCTCTGTCGAAGCGATGACTTCGGCGTTCCACACTTCCATCGCGTAAGTTTTCCCGGCCAGTCCCGCGAGCGTCAGCGTCGATGAATACTGATCGCTCGTCTGGCCTACCACACGAAGGTCGGAACTTTTTCTGCCAAGTTCCGGCAGCCTGAAATCGTACGCCAGCCCGAAATCGTTCTTCACTCGCAGCCGAACCGCGTTTTTTCCTTCCTGCAACGCAAACTTCAATTCGATGTGGTGGTGCTCCGGATTAAATTTGAAGTCCACCGGCGCCGGCCGGCCGTTCACCTCCGCGCGCACCTCTATCGCCGGCCCCGCCAGCTCTGGCGCAAATTCAAACGTGCATTCGTCGCCCGTGCGCACAATTTCAAGGCCGATTTCGCCGGGAGCCTTGTGGTACGCGATTGAAATCGAGCTCTTGCCCACCTGAATATTTTCAATCTTGTAGTCCGCCCAATTCGCAGGCGCGTGCGGTGTAAACGTCAGCGTCTTGTTCGGAACGTCGCGTTCCAATCCAAACATTCCTCGCAACACCGGGCTGATCACCATCGCCGCCGACCAGATCTGATGCGGCGAAGCCGTCGATAGCGGCTGGTAATAATCGCCGGACAATACTTCCGTCACGTGTCCCGGCGATCCGTCGAGCGCCAGCAGCGCATTCGCCCGCAAATTTTGATACGCCGAAAATTCCTGATGGTGCCGGTATTCGGCCACCGACGCCCATCCCGTGAACAACGGCCAGACGGAACCGTAGTGATAGCCCCCGCCGCTGTAAACCGCCGATTGGTTCGAGATAATCCGCGGCCCCCAATCCGTCTGCAGATCGAAATTCGTAAGCTGCCGCAAATTGTCTTCCATGCGCGAAGCAAGCGAGTCCGTCGTCGAACCGAACCACATCGGCGCCGTCGCTAGAATGTTTACCTCGTCGATTTGTTTGTCGTCCTTGCCAATCGCAAATGCAAATCGCTTCTTCTCTTCCATCCAGAAGCTCCGATCCACAAGCGCCAATTGCTTCTCCGCTTCTCTTCGCAAACTCTCGCTTAACTCGCTTTGGCCGGTCTGCTTCGCCAGATTCGCAAGCGACCGCACCGCCTCCGCCCCCAGTCCGCTTTGGTAGAATTCGCTTTTCACGGGCAGCAACGGTCCGCCTTCCACCCATCCGTGCCCAATTCCAAAATTCTGCGGCAGACCGCGCGAATCGTACGTGGACTTCAGAAACTCGTACGCTTTTTGCAGGCTCGCCCACTTTTCCTTTGCGAACGCCGCGTCTCCGCTCGCCTGCACATAATCGTTCATCGCAATAATGTAGAGCGGCGTCGCATCCGCCGATGCGAATCCATACGGATAATCCTCGAACCAGTTTACAAAGCTCGCGCCCTGCGCAATCTCGTGCGGCATCTTTCCATCCGCGCGTTGAAATTGCGCCACAAACGCGAGCGCCGTCCGCGCATTCGTAAAGTCTCCTTCGCTGTTCAGCGCCAGCGTGGACCAGAAAGCATCCCGTCCAAAAAACCACGCGAACCCCGGCCGCTGGCTTTCGCCCGATGTTCTGTATCCCGCCACCAAACCCGTTCCCATCGTCGGATTCACAACAAGTCCCTGCACCAGACTGATTCGCGACCAGTCATATGCTTCTTGCAGTTGCGCGTCCGGCAGCTCCACACTCACCGTCTTTTTCAAATACTCCGCGTAATAAGAAGCCGATTCCTTCCGCAGCGCCTCGTACGACGAGATCAATTTCTTGTACGTCGCCTCCGCTTCCGCCTGCCCGTGAATCGATCCCGCAATCGCAACAATTTTTGTCTCTCGTCCCTTCGCCGTCACGCCCAGCTTCATCGATTCTTCGTGCGCGCTCGAATAGTTCGCTTCGTATTCCAGCAGCGGCTCGTGGCCCGTCGGCGAACCGATCACCGCCGCAAATTTTTTGCTTTCCTCGCCAAATCCAAACGCATTCAGCGCCGCATTCCAGTTCGCGTACGTCCCGCCCACCGCCGCCGGCCATTCCAAAGCCAGATCGCGGTGAAATCCGATCTCGATCTCCAGCGGTTGCTCCGTTTCCACTTCAAACCGGATCACCGCTCCCGGCTCTTCCACCGGCGCAAAAAAAGTCTCGCGAATCGAAAACGTGTCGCCGGCATACACGAGCGTCGTCGCTTCCGGCCGCGCCTCAATCGTCCGCACCAGCGTTTCCGCCGGAATCACTTTTCCGTCGTGATGAATCGTCACGTGGAAATCGCGCAGCACCTTCAGCGGATAAACCCACGCCTCCACGCGCCCGGACTCATTCCCAAAAATGCCGGCCTTTTTTCCAACCGTGCACAGAAATTCCCAGCTTCGCACCGGCCGCTCAATCGACAATCCGCCATCGCCCGAACGCATCGCATTCTGCGCATTCGCGTAATTTGCAAAGACACTCGCGGCAACGATCGCCGTTGCCACCAAGAATTTGCGGCCAATGTGTAAAAGGGAAGTACCGCGAGAATCAGCCATCGTCTTGCCTCGGCACCGCATCAGAACTTGCAAACGCCTGCAGCCCTGTCTATAAAAGAAACGGCCAGAGTTTAGCACGCGCTCTCCTGGGAAGGTACGGGTCAACTTGTTCTCGTCACGCCGCGGATTCTTGAAGTCGCTCAGCCGCTCCGCTCTGGTTCTTTCGCTCGAAGACGTTTTTTCCCTCGCTCGCTCGCCCAACGCTCGAGCCGCTTCTCCCGATGCGCCGGCGGAATCTGCTGCCCTCGGCGTAACCTTTCTCGATGTCGCCAAACAATCCGGCCTCCACGCAAAAACCATCTACGGCGGCGAACACAAAAACAAATATCTTCTCGAAACCACCGGTTGCGGCGTCGCCTTTTACGATTACGACCACGACGACTGGCTCGACATCTTTCTCGTCAACGGGTCGCGCCTCGAAGGTTTTCCGAAAGGCCAGGAACCCGTCTCCCGCCTCTTCAAAAATAATCGCGACGGCACGTTCACCGACGTTTCCGTCGCCGCCGGCGTCGCCCATTCTGGCTGGGGCCAGGGCTGCTGCGTCGGCGACTACGACAACGATGGCTTCGACGATCTCTTTGTCAGCTACTTCGGCAAAAATCTTCTCTTTCACAACAATGGCAACGGCACGTTCACCGAAGTCGCCGAAAAAGCCGGCGTTGCGACAAACGGCAAACGCTGGAACTCCGGCTGCGCCTTCCTCGATTACGATCGCGACGGCAAACTCGATCTCTTCGTCGCCAATTACATCGACATGGATCTCGCCACCGCGCCCGTCCCGGAATCCGGCCCCTGCTTATATAAAGGCGTATTGGTCGCTTGCGGCCCGCCCGGCCTCATCGGCGGAAAAAATATTCTCTTTCACAACAACGGCGACGGCACCTTCACCGACGTTTCCGAATCGGCGGGCATCTTCAGCGCCAACGGCACGTACGGCCTCGGCGTCCTCACCGCCGATTTTGACAACGACGGCTGGCCCGACATTTACGTTGCAAACGACTCCACCGCCAGCGCGCTCTATCAGAATAAGCACAACGGAAAATTCACCGATATCGCCCTCGAAGCCGGCTGCGCCCTCAGCGCCGACGGCAAACCGCAGGCCGGCATGGGCGTTTCCGCCGCCGATTACGACATGGACGGCAACCTCGACGTCGTCAAAACAAATTTCGCCGGCGACACTCCGTCCCTCTATCGCAATCTCGGCGCGGCCGCCTTCGAAGACACCACGTTCGAGGCCGGTCTCGGCAAACACACGCAATATCTCGGCTGGGGCTGCGGCTTTTTCGATTTCGACAACGACGGCTGGCCCGACATTTTAATTTGCAACGGCCACGTCTACCCCGAAGTCGAGCAGCTCTCGACCGAAGCCGGTTATCCGCAGCGCAAACTTCTCTATCGCAATCTGCGCAACGGCCATTTCGAAGACGTCTCGCTCGGCGCCGGCCCCGGAATTTCCGCTCCCGCTCCCGCCCGCGGCTGCGCTTTCGGCGATTTCGACAACGATGGCGACCTCGACTTCGTCGTCAACTGCGTCAACGCCCCGCCGCAATTAATCCGCTGCGATTCAGCCGGCAAAAACAACTGGATCAAAATCCGCGCGATCGGCGCGAAATCCAACCGCAGCGGCATCGGCGCGCGCATCGCCTGCGTCACCAAAATTTCCGGCCAGGAAAAACCGCATCGTCAGATCGACGAAGTCCGCAGCGGCGGCGGCTACTATTCGCAAAACGATCTGCGCGTCCACTTCGGCCTCGGCGAAGCGCAAAAGGTGGACCTGCTCGAAATCCGCTGGCCCAGCGGCCAGCTCGATTCCCTGAAAGACCTGAAGCCCAACCAGCTTTATCACGTCACGGAGGGAAAGGGCATTACTCGTACCGTCGACTTCCGTACGTCCGCGAAGAAGTCTTGAGCTCTCGCGTTCAGAAATTCTCCAGCATCCACATATTCGATGCCCCGCTCGCTTCCCAAATCGCCAATCGCTTTCCATCTTGCGACGGAATCGCCCATCCGATGTACGGACTCGGCTCTTTCACCGCCGGCTTCACGCGTCCTTGCAAATCCACGTTGACGATCGCTTCTTCGCCTTCCCTCGGCGAGGCGCAAGTCCAAATGCTTTTTCCATCTGCCGCCCAGTCAATCGATCGCACTCTCCGCCACTCTTTCAACGCAATCTTCCGCGTCGAACCGCCGCGCAAAGACATCACTTGAATCTCCGCTTCATCCTGCGCGCGCAGATTCTTCGCCAGCGCCAATTGTTCTCCGTCCGGAGACAGCGTCCAGTTGTAAAGCCACCATTGCGGGTCGGAAATCTTGAAGAGCAGGCTGTTTTCCCCGGTCTCCGCGCTGAATTCATAAAATTCCAGCCCCTCATTCGCAAAACTGCTGAAAATGCACTCGCGCGAAGGCAGCCTCGCGCACTGAAAATTATTTATTTCCGGCCATTCCAGCACCGGTTGCGATTCTCCGCCATTCAGCCCCGCGCGCAAAATCCGGTAGATTTGCAATCCCGGCGCTGCGTTTGCGCCTCCGCTTGCCGCCGTCTTCGCCTCCAATCTTTTTTCAGCCACCGCATCGTGCGGATTCGCATGTTCCCCGGCGCCGCGCTCTTTCAATGCCGTGTACAACACCTTCGTCCTCTCCGGGTTCAGTCGCACAGTGACCGGCTCGTTCCCGCCCGTGTCCAGCAATTCCGGCGTTCCATTTCCAACCGCCTGCTTATAGAGATGAAACATCCCCTCGCGGTTCGAAGTATAAAATACCGAATTCCCGTCCGGCGTCCATTCGAACGGCAAATTCTTCCGGTCGTCCAGCGTCAAGCGTTCCGGCCATCCCACCTTCTTGGTTTTTTTGTCGATCTCGGACACATACACCGCCGGCTGGATATTCGTCCGCAAAAACAAAATCTTCTTCCCGTCCGCCGAAGCATCCATCACCGGCTTCTGATCGGGCCCATTCGTAATCCGTACGCGCTCTCCGCTCGCAAGCCCGGTCTTCGCGTCCAGCGGCATCGCCCACACGTTCGAATCTCCCTGTGCCGGCGCGGACTCGGCCATCGTGAAAAAGATCCTTCCGTCCGCCAGCCACGTCAGTCCGCTATTCAGTTGCCTGTCCTTCAACACAATCTGATTCTTTCCGCTCCCGATCACGTGCGTTTCGATTTCCACGTCTTCGTCATTCCAGGTTGGAAAATAAATCACGCACACGAACGCCAGAATCCGGCTGTCCGGCGACCACGCCGGCTTTCCGTAAATCGATCCGCTCGCGTCCACTTCTTTGTGCACTTCGCTGCCATCCACATTCATCGTCCAGATTTCCCGCCGCGGATACTCGCCCCGCAAAAACGATATTTTCTTTCCGTCCGGCGATACTCGTGCCGCTTCGCCCTCCTCCGCCAGCTTTTGCGGCGCGCCTCCCAGCAGCGAAATCTTCCAGAGCCCCGAACGTTCGTTCGCGCTCGCCACCGCCGACGCCAGAATGTGGTTCTGATCCGGAAACCAGCTCGCCGACGTGACGCTAAATTCCGTCGGCAGCTTCACATGGTGAATCTCTCCGCTCGACGTGTCCTTCACGTGCAATCCCAGCTTGTCCGCGTAAATCAGCATTCGCCCATCCGGCGAAATCGCGCCGCCTTCCACCGGCGCGTCCGGCGAATTTGTCGTCAGCCGGATTTCGCGCGCCTGCACCGCCCGCACCGACCGGTGTCCCGCGTGCCAGCCGGCGGAAACCGCTCCCGCCGTGATCAAAAATCCCGCAATACCCCACCACACAACCCTCGCGCTCCGATTGCTCGCGTCTCCCGTCGCCACCCTTGCCAGAAATCCCTGCCGCAAATTTCCATTTCCGTTACTCCGCGGCAATCCTTCCCCGTTCCGTAAACCAACTCCTTCGCCGTTCCTTTGCCCGTTGTTCAGCTCCTCGACGGGCGCCATAAACCGGTAGCCCCGCCGCGAAAGCGTCTCAATAAATACCGGATTGTCCGCCGAATCTCCCAGCGTGTCCCGCAGCCGCTTGATCGCCGTATTCAGGCTGTGGTCAAAATCCACAAACGTGTCCGCCGCCCACAACCGCTTCCGCAATTCCTCCCTCGTAACCAAATCACCCGGCGCCTCCAGCAGCGCCGACAAAATTTGTCCCGGCTGGTCCTGCAGCTTCACCCGAATCCCATTCCGCCGCAGCTCCATCGATCCCCGGTGAAACTCAAACTTTCCAAATCGCACCATGTTGTTCGCTTCAGGTTCAGTCGCCATGGGTCACCTTGATCACTTATACGAAGCCCATCGTATAAAGTTTGATCTCGATTTCTAAATTCTCCGTAATTTGTTGTTTTAACCCTCGCTCCCTGAACCACTTAACAAGTTACATCCATTTCGCTCTCCGCTCACTTCCCGTGCCTTGAGGTACCCCATCACACGCGCCAGCCTGAGCCGCGAAGCCCGCCGCTTTTTTCGGGTTTCCGGAGGCCCGTCATGTTTGCTCGCTCTCGTGTCGCATCCACGGCGCTGTTTTTCGTATTGCTCTTCGGTGGCAGCGCCGCCGCCCGTACGCCACATACCGTCTTCGCCCGCGTCCGACTCTCCGTTTTCAACGATGCCGCCGTTCCCTCCGACACACTCGCCATTGCCGCCGCCCGCGCCACGTTCGTCTTCGCTCAATCGGGAATCGAACTCGATTGGATCGACTGCGGCCATCCGGACCCAGCCGACTTTTCGCCGCCCGCCACGCCCTGCTCCGCCCTCGCCTGGCCGCGTCAACTTTCCGTCCGCATCCTCGCGCGCGGCCGCTCCATCCACGCCGATATCTTCGGCCAGGCCTTCCTTGACGAATCCGGCTCCGGCGTCTACGCAAACGTTTATTACAACAATCTCTCCGCCCATCGCGTGCACGCGCAACCGTGCTCCGGCGAAATGCTCGGCCTCGTCATCGCCCACGAAGTCGGCCATCTCCTCCTCGGCACCAACTCCCACTCCTCCTCCGGCCTCATGCAACCCATCTGGTACGCTTCCGCCCTTCAAACAGACTTCCGCCATCAGCTCCTCTTCACCGCCGCCGAATCCGCCATTCTCCGCGCGCGTCTCGCCGTGCCGCCGCCGCTTTACGCCTCATCGCGCCGCGACCTCACAATGTAGTCGCGAAGTTTACGATTCGTTTTTTTCTTTTTGTTTTTGCGTAGGAGCGAGACCTTGGTCCGCACGTTTACAATTTTCCCGGGCGTGCCGGTTCCGTAGATCAGTGCTCCTGCCCGCTCCGCTTCCCTTCGGCGCAGGGGCACACTTGTCAGGGTGCGGCGAAAGACGTCGTCCGAAGCGCCGCGTCTACTGCTTCTTACAGTGGTAATTCGCGTTGGGGCTGGTGATCGCTTGATCCGTGCTGGCATCCACCGCCACCGAACCAGCGGGACATATAAACATGGCGAAGTTGCCCTTGGCGTCCACATCGGCCTTCGACCAACCGGTGTTCGTCGCTTGCCCCGCGGCCAAGTCCGTGGCCGCGGCGCCGAAGTGGTCGTTGGGGCTCTTGGCAATAAACGTAAGGTGAATGGCCTGCCCGCAGTCGTTCTCAAACGATAGCCAGTTGTAATGTTGCGGGTCCCAGAACTCGCGAATGCAGTTCTGCGTGATCGGCGCAAAATAAATGGCGTCGCTGCCTCCGGCAGAACCATTCCCCGCGCTTCCCGACGAATTGCCGTTCAACGTGGGACGATTGTTTCCCCCGGAAGAACTTTTCTGCTCGCTCGTTTGCTGCGACTGCTGCGCCGCCTGTTGTGCCGCCGCGCGCTGCTGCGCCGCATCCTGCGCCGCTTTCTGTGCCGCAAGCCGCGCCTCCGCCGCCTGTTGCTGCGCCGCCGCGTTGTCGTCGCCGATCGCACGAATCGCCGCTCCTTGCTGGTTACCAGCGTCTAGCACGGCCGAGTTCGTCTGGTTCGCAAGTCCGTTCAGCACATTCATTCGATTCTCAAACTCCTGTTGCTGTGCCACAGCGCGCCGCTCACGCTCTTGGTTGCGTTGCTGAACCCATCCTTGCAGCCAGTTGAGGTAATTGCTATCTCGATCGGCGATCTCCCTCAATTGCTCGTCATTGAATTGCACCCGCCCTCCGTGGCTCTTCGTGTACGAGCAAGCGCGGGCGTCCAGATCCAGGTTGCAAGCAGGCTCCGCGATGAACAACAAGTCCGCTGGCGTGATGGTCGCTAGTCCGGCTACTAATTGCTCGGGGAATTCTCTCCCCATCTTCACAAGCTCGGCGCCATTTTGCGTCTTGATCTGTTCGGCTCCGAAGGCAATCAAGAAGCAGCCACTGCTTGGCTCGCCATCCAGGCGCGTCGTGTGGCAGCCGGGCGCGTATTTCAGCACGGCTTTTCCCGCGCTGAAGTTGCCGATGTCCATAAGTGCCTCGGCCAATCGGCCGCACGCAATGTCCGTGGAGTTGCTTTTCGTCGCCCAATAGCAATAGCGGATAAGCGCCTCGAAACGTTTCGTGTTGGCGGGATTACTCGGAACCAGATTGCGGTTCGCAACCGTATATTCGTAGTGGTCGGCCACTCGGATGCACGCTCCCTGATAGCCGGTCTGGATTACGGTCGAATCGGGCTCCCGTTCTCCGTTGCAGATGTCCAGCGCCGCCCAATCCAGCTTGTACCACTTGTTTCCTTTTTCTTCGGCCTTTGACGGCCGTTCGATGTGCACCTGCTCCGGATGCGTCACGAGCCATATCACATCGGCTCCGCTCAGGCTCCGCATGTCCGTCGAAGCGTTAATCAAGTGTCCCGGGCCTGCGGACAATCGCCCCAAATCGTTATAGGCAGCGATCTGAGTCCTCGGCGGCGAATCTTGACTCGACGCCCGTAACGTTCCAAAAATGCCGCACAACACCAGGAACAATGCAACTCGAGTCTGGTATCCCCGCTCTCGTTTCATTCTCCACCCGCTCGCTAGCATCTCAATCTCTCCTTTGGCCTTCTGCGATCGACCGGAGAACAGTTCGCCGCCAGGTATATTTTGTTGCGGTCGCATTACAAAGGAGGTTTGCTATGCGAGCCGGCAACCGTTTCTTATTAAACGGTAACCGAAGCCAGGGCAGTTGCTAGCACTTCATCGGACGTCTTTGTCTTAATCGCTAAGTTTGTTGCAGCTCGCGCGCGGCGTTTTTGTACTCCTTCGTTTGTGGCGCTACATCTATCCTTACTCAGCGTGCTTCGTTCGTGCGGTCATTTCTGCGCCACTTCCGCTGCATCACCCCTCAAAAGCGGTAGCCAAATCCAATCGAAATAATCGGCCAATACTGCACGTACTTTCCCTTGTTATTGAGCTTGTTTTGTTGCGCGATGATGTTGCTCTGGATCGTCGGGTCCGTCGCCGCGTCCACACAATTTGTCTGCAACGCATCGGTGCAAGCCGTCCCTTGCAGCGCGATCTTCGTTTGCGGCAGGCCCACGAACGCCACTCCCGCATCGCAAGCCACCAGCGGAACCGATTGCTGGGGTCAGAACTTTACGCCGGACGTGGTGGCGAACCTCGTTACCACTGCGGCTTCAAAATGTTCTTCTCCCGCATTCAGCCTTACCGTCGACGCCAACAATCACGTAACAGGCACTTCGTTCTCTTACGACGCAGTAGGTAATATGACCGGCGACGGCCAGACCGGCGTCACCTACACCTTCGACGACGAAGGCCACCTCATCAAAGCGACTCCATCCGGTGGGCCGTATTGCTATGTATATGACGGCAACGGCCTACGTGTCGCAAAAATTCAAGGCGGCACCGGCAGCAACTGCTCCGGCGGAACCGTCACCAAACTCTATTGGCGTTCCATCTCTGGCGATTCTCTCGCCGAAACCGACGGCACCGGCAGCGTCACCAATACTGCCTATTCCGAATACGTATTCTTCACTGGCCGTCGCATCGCTTCCCGCGTCAACGTTTCAAGCGGCCCCACTCCCAATGTCAGCATCTTCTATTATTTCGCCGATCTGATCGGCTCCACGCGCACCATCACCACTGGCAGCGGCCAGAACGCCGACGGCTCATCGCAAACTCCCGGCCTCCTCTGCTTCGACCAAGACTACACTCCCTACGGCCAGGAACTCTTCACCACTGCCCAGATGTCGCGTCTCCAAACCACACCCTGCCCCACCAATTACAAATTCACCGGCTACGAGCGCGACTCCGAAACCGGCCTCGACTACGCCTTCGCCCGCTACTACTCCTCCCGCCTCGCCCGCTTCCTCTCCACCGACCCTCTCGGCGGTGCAGTCGGCAGCCTCCAACCCCACAACGCATACGCTTATACTCTAAACAATCCCACAAACCTAATCGATCCGCTCGGACTGCGCGAATGTCACGCAGATGACTTTGGCGCGCTGGAGACCTTCAATGGCGATTGCCACTTTACCGGCGGAGACGATACTTCCGGTGATGGTGGTTCATCGTTAGGCGGGAGTGGGTTTCTAGATGCAACTGCCGCTAGTTTTATCAATTCCGCCTTTGGTTTTGGATTTCTGAGCGCCAGTGGCAACGGCGGCGGGGGAGAGCCTTTGGTCGTCCCCGGGTTTTTCATCTATGTTGATGTGCTCGCCCAGGCCGACACCATCACATCCACTGTCTTCAGCGCAGGAAGCGGCAGCGGTGGCGGCAATACCAGCGGCGCAGGCGGTCCATCGACAGCTGCAACACGGTCAAGAGCGCAGTGCGCTGCAGCCAACGCAGCCTCTCTTGCATCAGTGCTTGGCGTACCAGACTCCAGTTTTTTGGGTCAAGCACTTCTTGGGAACGACATATCTTCAATATCGAATCTAGTTACTGGTAACGATCAACTAGACGCTTTGGGCTCACAAGCGATTAGCGGCCCTCAAAAAACATCTTTAGTAAATGAAATCAAGAACGGAATAGGTGGTATCGATACCGGCCGAGTAATACTACCCGGGACGGCCCACATAGACGCATTTGGCAATCCGACTTTCTGGGGGCAAGCTCTAAAGGTCTCAGAATTCGCGGGCTTCAAAGCCGCTTCGAAGGGCCTAGCCTTTTTTAGCGCTTTTAAATTGGGGTTTGATATTGGCGCTTACGCTAAAGCATACTATCTGTGTGGGAAGCAGCAACGCTCTTCTATTACAGGCAGCTGACCTAAGTTAGATGAACTCGAATTCTGGCGAGTCCCGATACGGCGACCTAGACATCGTTTTCGCAGTCGTTGTAGGACTAGCGTTGATGGCGGCGCTGGCGTATTCATCTGGCCCTCAAAGTGGGTGGACCCTCTCAAAGGCCATTATAGTCATCGCGATCTTAGCCATTGGTTTACTTTTTCCTCGGCGCCGATTGATCTACGGGGTTGCGTTTACTATTGTCGGAAGCCGTTTTGCGATTGGGCTCCTGCTCCTTCAAAAGGACCAAATTATGGAATTGATTGGTGGCGCAATCCTTAGCGCAGTAGTCGCATGGAGGCTGCTGAGAGTTTATAGGTAAGAATACATGAAAACGACCTACGTGCGGGCCGACACCTTTGCGCCTTTTGAATTTTGTGGAGGGTGGGCTCTTTCCTTTGCCTTTTCTTTCCGTTCGAACAAATTTCCACAGCCATTCGAATTACCTGATCAATTATCTTATTGACTTCAGCAACATTCCATGCTACCATGCCGTGTGTTCGCGTCGCTCCAACCCGCCGCCTCGCCTTCTTCCCCATCTGGCTATCCCCTTTGTTTTGACAACGATCCGTATTGCCTCTCCCTTAACCCCTTTCTTTTGATAACCATCTGGATTGCCTATATTCGCCGCGCGCTCCCCGCTTCCGCGCCTCTAACTCCTTTGTTTGCAACACTTACGAAAACGCACAAGGCTTCCCCCAACTTCTCCCAAACTGGAACTGCACCCTGCCCCGGCCCGAATCTCTCCCTTCTCACCGCCTCCGTCCACTCCACCACACTCGTTCCCCGCATTGACGCCGCATTTCGCCTCTGCTAGCATTCGCGCCATGGCGAAAGTGAAAAAATCATCTTCCCGCTCCTCCAGTGCGGCCAAGTCATCGAAAATGAAGAAAAGAAAAGGCTTAACTCCACCTCATCCGCCCCAGCGCGGCGGCGTGGAACTCGTCAATCCCCTCGTCCAGGCCCAAATGAAAACCTATGACGAAGCTTTGGCGCTCTTCCATCAGCAGAAATACGCCAAAGCCAAACAGGAACTCGAAAAAGTTCTCGAAGGCCCCAGCAAAGAACTCGCCGATCGCGCGCGCATGCACATCAAAATCGCCGAGCAGCGCATGAAGCCCACCTCCGAACAAAATCCGCGCAACGCCGAAGAGCATTATCAGCGCGGCGTGGCCATGATGAATCTCGGCCGTTGGGATGAAGCGCGCGAAAGTCTCGACAAAGCGCGCAAGCTCGCGCCCAAAGCCGATCACATCGTTTACGCCGTCGCCGCGCTCGATTGCCTCACCGGCGAAGCCGATGCCGCCCTCGCGAATTTAAAAATCGCCATCGATCTTCGCTCCGCCAATCGCTATCACGCGCGCAACGACGAGGATTTCGCGTTTCTGCAGGAAGATCCGCGTTTCACGGAACTCCTGTATCCGGAAAAGGACGGCATCGGGCTCTGATCGAAAAACTTTCGCTCGTCGGAAAAAATCGGCTCGTCTCGTTTCCATTCGCTTCCATTGAACCAGGACGCTTTTCCATTCGCGGGAATTTTTGTGAGTGCGCTCTCGAAAAATAAAAAGCAGCATCGCGGTCTCCGCGTCGTCGCTCTCGGCGGCGGCACCGGTCTTTCCTCGCTTCTCCGCGGACTGAAGCATCATGTCGTGCCGCGCAACGATCCGACTCCCACCGCCAACCGTCCCATCACCGATCTCGCCGCGATCGTCACCGTCACCGACGACGGCGGCAGTTCCGGCCGGCTGCGCCGCGAAAACCGAATTTTGCCGCCGGGCGATATCCGCAATTGCATGGTCGCGCTCGCGTCGGACGAAGCGTTGTTGAGCAGATTATTTCAGTATCGATTTCACGCCGGGCGCGGGCTCACCGGCCACAATTTTGGAAATCTTTTTTTGGCGGCGCTCACGCACGTGACCGGAGACTTTACGGAAGCGGTACGAGTATCGAGCAAGGTACTCGCGATTCGCGGCCGCATTTTCCCTTCCACCGTCGCCAACGTCACCCTGGAGGCCGTGCTCGAAAACGGCAAGCGCGTGCACGGCGAAACCAGGATTACGGCGAGCCGCGCCGCGATTCGACGCCTGCATCTGAATCCGCGCCGCGTGCGTCCGGTGCGCGAAGCGATCGAAGCGATTCGTTATGCGGATCTGATCTTGATCGGTCCGGGTTCGCTCTACACCAGCATTTTGCCGAATCTCCTGATTCCCGAAATCGCGCATGCGATCGCGCGCTCGAAAGCACCGCGCGTTTACATCGCAAATTTGATGACGCAACCGGGCGAAACCAACGGCTACGCGCTTTCGCAACATCTCACCGCGATCGAGCGCCACGTTCGCGGCCGCGTGGTCGATTTCGTCGTCGCGAACCGGAAAAATGTTTCGCCGGAAGTCGCGCGGCGCTATCTGAAACAAGGCGCGGAGCGCGTTATTGTCGACTTGCCGGTTTTGCGGAAACACGGTGTGCGCGTGATTCTCGATTCGCTGCTGGAAGAACATGGCGTCATTCGGCACGATTCCCAGCGGCTGGCGCGGCTTTTGCTCGAGGAATTTCTCGCGCTGGATTGAAAAATCCGGCGGTCGCGGCCTCCAAATGCGCCGCAAATACGTCCAAGAAATTGAGTTTTCCGGTGAACTTCAGGCGATGCAAACGCGTTGCAAGAAAGAACCATTCGGGAGACGCCATGAACGGTTCCAGCCGCATCGCTAAATCGTTTCGCCCTCTCCTTGTTGCGGCGCTCGCTTTCGGCTCGCCGCTGCCGGGCGTGGGCAGCGCGTGGCCGATCAACCGCTCGCGGGAAAGGCGCGCGCCACGAAATTGCTGCCATCGCCGGCAATTCGTCGCGGGCCGATTTCCATTCCGCCGACCGCACGTTCCAGCCGGCGAAAAACATCGCCGATTTCATTCAATCGGCGCGAAATAGCGCCGGACGGTGATAGAGTAGCGCGGCGCGAAACTATTTGGCGGGCACAGTCGTATCTAACTCGGCTATTGGACCAAACATTTTCGGAGGCATCATGAGTTTTTCACCAGCCCTGCGCGTGGGGTTGTGCGCGCTTGTTTTGATTTTTCTTGCGAACGTCGTTTCCGGCCAACAGTCGGCCGCTCCCGGCCAGAAGCCGCAAACGGAAATGCCTTCCGTGACCACCGTGCCGCCGGAAGCCCAGCCTTCGGATCATTTCAACGCGGAAGCGGCCACCAACGCGTATCTTGCGCAGATTCCCGCCGGCGCGCGGGAACGTTCGGATGCTTATTTTGAAGGCGGCTACTGGCTCATTCTTTGGGATTTTCTGTACGGCGTGGTCCTCTACTTCATCTTGTTGAAATTTCGTGTTTCGGCGGGAATGAGGAATATTGCCGAGCGGCTCGCGCGATTCAAGCCGCTGCAGACATTCATTTATTGGGTGGAATTCCTTGTCGTGTCGTCGATTCTGGGTTTTCCACTCGGAGTCTACGAAGGCTTTTTCCGCGAAGTGAAATATGGCCTGGCGACACAAACATTTGGCCCATGGATGTGGGACCAGACAAAGATATTGATGGTGAACGCGCTTCTCGGCGGCCTGCTGGTGATGGCGCTTGTCGGAATCGTCCGGCGGCTGCCTAACACGTGGCACATCTGGGGTTCGATCGTGACGATCGCGTTTCTTATTCTCGGCGTGATGCTCGCGCCGGTTTACATTTTTCCGCTGCTGAACACGTTTAAGGCGCTCGACGATCCGGCGGTAACCCGGCCCGTATTGCGCCTGGCACGGGCAAACGGAATTTCCGTGGAAAAGGTGTATGAGGTGGATGCGTCCAAACAATCCACGCGAATGAGCGCAAACGTGAGCGGCTTCGGAAAAACCATGCGGATTACGATGAACGACAATTTGTTGCGGCGCGGCTCGCCGGAAGAGATCGAATCGGTGATGGGCCACGAGATGGGCCACTACGTTTTGAATCACATTCCGAAGGACATGCTGTTTCTTTCGGTTGTGACCGTGATTTTCTTTTCCGTTTTGAAAGGGAGCCTGACGTGGAGCCTCTCGCGCTTTGGCGACGGCTGGGGGTTGCGCGGGGTAACGGATCCGGCGGTGATCCCGCTCGTCTTCCTGATCGGCTCGATTTTCTTTTTCGTTCTCACGCCGATTACCAACACGCAGACGCGGACAAGCGAACGCGAAGCGGATATGTACGGGCTGAACGCAAGCCGGCAACCGGACGGATTCGCGCAGGCGGCAATCCATCTGGGCGAATACCGGAAAATGAGCCCGACCCCGCTCGAGGAATTCGTCTTCTTCGATCATCCAAGCGGACGAAACCGCATTCTTGCCGCGATGCGGTGGAAGGCGGAAAATCTGCAACTTTTTGCGCCGCAACCGGCCGCAACCGGACAACCGGCTGCGGGCGCCGAGCCCGCGAAAAAGTAAAACCCCGCCAAGGATCCGACGGGGTATAAGGTTCGACGCAGCCGGACAACGGCGGGCGGCGGTGGGATTCGCCGCGTGTTATAAAAGGGGATAACAAGGCTTTCGCGACCGGCGAGAGCCGCGAACTACGGCCCCGAAACGCAAGCCCCGAGGTGATGCTGTGACAGTGGACCGACGCCGAACGCCGCGCTATCCCTTCGTAGCCGTGGCGGAATTGATCGACGAAAAATCCGGCACGAAGATGGAGATTCGCGTGACGGAGATCAGCCTGAACGGCTGCTATTTCGACATGGTGAATCCGCTGCCGGACGGCACGCCGATCCACCTGAAGATATTTTTCGAGCACGAATTTTTCGAGGCAAAGGGAAAAGTCGTGTACACGCAGCCGAACATCGGCATGGGCGCGATCTTTGAAGAGTTGCCGGCGTACTCCGTGCCAGTGCTGAAAAAGTGGCTGTTGCGCGCGATGGTCGCGTCAAAGCCGGGAACCAGTTAAAGGCAGCGTCGCGCGCCCGTTTTTTTCTACAAGCCAAGCGCGAATTTTACGAAATCTTTCAACGCGAAATTTGGATTTCCCGCGGGCTGCCAGTCCGGCTGCAAAGTAAGCAGCGAAAACTTGTCGGCAAACATCAGGCCAAGAAAAGTTTCCATGACGAGCGAGCCGCCGACGGGGCCAAGTTGCGGCGTGGTGATGGATTTGCCGCCGGTGACGGGAATGTTGACGTTGGTTTGATTGGCCATTGCTTCGGCAAGAATGTACGTCCAGAGCGGGCAATTTTCTTTAAAGACGGAATTAACAGTTGTGATGGGCTGCGGCGTTTCGCCGGGATCGGGTTTGTCGACGCCTTTGCCGATCAAGATCTGATTGTCGGGCAAGGGAGTGAAGCCCATTGCTTTGGCGACGAATTGGCCATTGGGCAATCCGAGTCGCCAGCCGCGGAGCAAATTGCGTTGCGCGAGCGACGCGGGATTGGAGGCGACCGCCGGCGGCAAAGTGGACAGCGGATTCACGACGGAAGTGTCAATTCTATAAGCGAATTGCAGGCGCGCTTTTTGCTGATTGGGATCGGTGTCGCCGTACGGGCGAATATCGATATCGATGAAGCGGCCCCAATCGAGCGCCCAATTCGAAACGAGGGCGCGGAATCCGGTAAGGCCCTGCGAAAAGCCGGGCGCGGTGGAAGCGGGCACGGGGAAAATGGGAAGCAAAACGGCGTCGTTCAAGCGGTAGCCGGGGCGAATCATGGAATGGCCGAGGCGATAGGCGGCGACGGAGAATTCGACGGGCATGAAGGGAAAGTTTTTTGGATGGAAAAACTTGAGTTTGCTTTTATCGAAGCGGCCATTGTGTTTGTACGATTTCAGAGTGGCGGCGTTGACGATGCGCGGCAGAAAATCGTTGAGGATGACGTATTGATAGTGGAAGCGGACGAGCTTTTGCACGTCGGAGAAAGACGAGGCGGGATTTTCCGCGACCATGCGGTTGTGAAAGCGAAGAAAAAGTCCCTGCAACTGAGAGACGAGAGCATTTTCATCGTTGCGCGGATCGCCGATGAGGGCGCGGCGAACGACGGCGTTGTTGCGCGGCAAATCGCGCGCGTTCGCGTCGGCGCCGCCGAAAATCGGATCGCCAAGAAGAAAGGTGTTGTCGCCGTTGTAGAGGGCGGGCTGATCGTCGGGGCCGCGGCCGTAAACGTTGTCGAGATCAAACGCCGGCGAGCGGAAGTCCGTTAAGGCGTCCGGATCGTTTTCCATCTGCAGGCTGCTGGCGGGATCGAACGTAATGTCGTGATCGATGAATTGGCCGAGGTAGGTATAAAGCGCGGGAATGCCGCTTTCTTCGGGATCGGGGCCGTCGAATGGCGCGTCAAAACCGGCGGTCATGGCGGTGCCAAGAGCGGTCAGGTTCGTGACGTTTTCCGCATCGGTCGCACCGAACTTTGCCTTGTCTTTATTTTCGATGTGAAACAGCCGGCCGAACTTGCCTTCGAATTGAGGCGAATTATTGACGGACATGAGACCGCGAATGGGAACACCGTGACGTTGGGACATGAGAAATCCTCCAAAACTGAATTTGCCGCGGGAGAGCGACGCAGCGCAGGTCTTTCGTTGCCGCTACCGAATCAGACAAACGTGGCGAACGGACATCCGGTGTGGGCCAGGGATGAGAACGGGAGAGAGAGGTGAAACGCTTTTCGAATCACCACGAATGTGAGTGGAGTGTAGCCCGGATAGTGTGGATGTCAAGTTAAAAGATGCGTACTAGAGAGCGGTGGAAAATGCTAGGACGGAGATTTGGATCTTTGATGCGCCGCGACCAAGCGAATTTCGCCGTACGTAATTTCTTCTGGCAGCGATTCTTTGATCGGTTTCAGGCGCTCCCAGCCGACTTTCGCGCCTGCCAGGTGGATTTGTTCGTAACGTTCTTGCGGAAGCCATTCCATCTGAAACGGATGTGCGCCTCGGCCGACGAGTTCCGAGACGTTCACAAGAACGGTTTGCAATTGAACCTGGCGCCGCGCGGCGATTGCGGCAAGGTCGAATCCACTCGTCAACAGAGTGAGCGTTTCGCGCTCGGGCGTGGTGAGCGGAGCCGGCTTCTTTTCGGCAGCGTGGATCGTGGCCGGAGGACTGGTGCGAAAGCGGTTGATGATCTCGAGGACTTCCGTTCCGTACCGTTCGGTTTTCTTGGGGCCGAATCCGGGAATTTTTCGCAACTCTTCCAGAGTGGCTGGCTGTTTGTCGCAAAGTTCGTCGAGGCCGGAATTGAAAAGAATGACGAACGCGCTGACCTGTTTTTCGCGAGCGGTGGCAAGCCTCCACTGACGGAGAGCTTCGCGCAGGCCGCTATTGGCCGCCGCAGGCGAAGGTGAAGCGGTAATATTTTTTTGTGCCGGCTCCGCGGCGCCAGCCCGCGCAATGGAATCGGGAAGGCCGGCACAGACGTCGCATTTGCCGCACGACTGCCATTTGGGGCGCTCGCCGAAGTGAGAACAAATTTCGTGCTGGCGGCAGACAGCGCGGTCGACGAAGTCACGGATTTCGTGAAAGCGCTGCCAGGCGCGTTCTTTTTCCCGCTCCTCGCCGATCTGAGAAATGAAAAAGCCGATGGTGGCTTGATCGCGTTTTTGCCAAAGCAGCAGGCAATCGGCGGCGTTTCCGTCGCGGCCGGCGCGGCCCGCTTCCTGGTAATACTGCTCGATGCTTTTCGGCAGCGCGAGGTGGATCACTTTTCGTACACCCGGTTTGTTGATGCCGAGCCCGAAGGCGACCGTGCCGACGACGACGCGGACTTCGTCCGCCGACCACAACTGCTGATTTTTGCGGCGGTCGGCCGAGCCCATTTTTCCGTGATAGGCGACGGCGCCGATTTTATTTTCCTTGAGAAATTCCTGAATCTGTTCGACGCGTTTGATGGTGGAGGCGTAGACGATGGCGCTGCCGTCGTCGAGGGTGCGAAGCGAATCGAGCAAAATGGCTTCTTGTTCCGTGCGCGTACATTCGCGAACGAGGTAGCGGAGATTCGGGCGATAAAAACTGGCGATGTGTTTGAACGGGTCGCGGAGGCCGAGCTGGCTGACGATGTCGTGGCGGACGTGCTGGGTGGCGCTGGCGGTGAAAGCGGCGATGGGCAAATCGGGGAATTCGCGGCGAAGGCGGCTGAGCAAGCGATACTCGGGACGAAAGTCGTGGCCCCATTCGGAAATGCAATGCGCTTCGTCAATCACAAAGAAGGAGAGCGCGAGCGACTTGAGCCAGCGAAGCGTTCCTTCCTGTGCGATGGATTCGGGCGAAAGATAAAGAAGGCGGTATTTGCCGGACTGCGCGGCGCGGCGAATGGCGTCGCGCTGGGATGGCGATTGCGAACTATTGAGAACCGCGGCGGGAATGCCCATTTCGTCGAGCTGCGCGACCTGATCCTGCATGAGGGCGATGAGCGGCGAGATGACGATGGCGGCGCGGCGATCGGCAAGCGCGGCGGGGAGCTGATAGCAAAGCGATTTGCCGCCGCCGGTGGGCATGACGACGCAGGCGTCGCGGCCGGCGGCAATGGCGGCGGCGATTTCTTCCTGGCCGGGGCGAAAGGAAGTGTATCCCCAGTGAAGGGAAAGAGCGGAGAGAAAGGGAGAAACAGAAGCAACGGCGGACACGGGAAACTCCTCGGCAAAAGGTAGAGGCGAGCCTCAGGGCGAAAATGTTCGCCTTTTATTCGCTGCATGTCAAGCGGATTTGGATTACTAAGCCGCAAAATAGTGCGGCGGCAAATGCAGAGCGAAGGGAACGGGTGAGATCGCGTGCGGCTGGCCGAGGTTGGCGGTTCCTGTTAAGTTTTGTACGAAGCGGAAAAGCGCGGAAGAGGCGAGGAGAGTGCAATGGCGACGTTTGGATTGATTGAATACAAGGATGCGAGCGCGGAAGTGCGCGCGATTTACGACGACATTATGGCGACGCGGAAGACGGATTGGATAAACAATTTCTGGAAGGCGATTGCGCACGATCCGGCCGCGCTGAAAAGGACGTGGGAGAGTTTGAAGCAGATCATGGGGCCGGGCGCGCTGGACCCGTTGACGAAGGAATTGATCTACGTGGCGGTGAGCGTGACGAACAACTGCCATTACTGCATCGCGTCGCACACGGCGTCCGCGTTCAAGAAGGGCATGACGCCGGAAATGTTCAAGGAGTTGCAAGCGGTCGTCGGCATGGCGAACGAGACGAACAAAATCGTGACGGGATATCAGGTGGAAATCGACGAACGATTCAAGCCGCCGCTGAAGTAGCGATTTTCGACGCAAATAAAAAAGCGCAAGCAGAAGCGCCTGCGCCACAGAAAAATGTTCCTGTCCCTATGGACAGGTTACCGGTAGTACGCGTGTACTATCGCCGGACCCTTCGCCGCCGACTGAATATATAGAAGACCACGCGGAAGACCGCGGCGTGCGGAACGCGTGGACTTTAGACCCAGCGAGCGATTGCCATGGCACCCATTGCAAAAGAGCCAGAAGTACAAAATTTCGGAGCGCCGGCGTCGACCGTAAGCGCGACCCCGCAGAAAGTGCAGCCGGTGGCGCTGGAGATTGCGGTGACCGTGAATGGCGCGCGAGCGGTGGAAGGAAGCGACAAGCGCGAACCATTTTCGGAAACGACGCAGACGGTGCTGGTGTTCGGCAACGGCGCGGTGATCCGGCTCGGTTCAACGGTGGCGGCAGGGCAATTGCTTTTCCTCACGAACGAGAAAACCAAAAAAGAAGTCGTGTGCCAGGTGGTGAAGTCGAAAAACTACCGCAGCGTGAGCGGTTATGTGGAATTGGAGTTTACGGAACCGGCGGTTGGATTTTGGGGCATGAGGTTTCCAGGCGATCGTCCGGCGGTTTCCGCGACGAATGGCGCCGCGCCGGTGAAGCCGATGCCGGTTGCCATTTCCGGCGAAGCAAAAACGGCATTGCCGCTACAGGAAGCGAAGCAAATTGTGCCGCCGGTGCCGGTGGCTCCGGCGCCAAGCGCTTCCGACGAATTGAAGAAAGAAGCGGCACGCCTGCAGGAGCAGCTTTCGAGCATGTTGTTTTCGGAAACGCCGGCGCAGAAAGCGGCGGCGGGCAATGCGGGCGCGGAAGCTCCCGCAAGTGCGGAAACGGCGGCGAACGCGATTGAGATTGCGAAAGTGGAGCCGGCCGCGGCGGCGAAAATATTCGAACCGCTGAATCTGGCGCCAGCGGCGGCGAAGCAAAAATCTTCCACGGCGATGCAGGACGAAGAGGTGAAAATTCCATCGTGGCTCGAGCCTTTGGCGCGCAATGCGGCGAACCCGGCGCCGGTGGCCATCGTGCCAATCGTCGCTCCTCCCGCGCCAATGCAGGTTGTGCCGCTGACGGCGGAGCCGGAGGAAAAATCGGCCGAGCCCGAAGCGCAAGCATCCGGCGAGTTTCACGATTTTGAAAGGAAAGCAGAAGCGGCGCTCGAAGCGCGCGAGACGAATGAAGCGGCGGTTCCAAACTTCAGTTCGGAATTGTTCCGGACGACGGAAGAGGGCGCGAGCGAAGCGGCGCGCGGAAGCAAAAAGGGTTTGTGGATTGGCCTGATCGCGGCGACGCTGGTTTTGGCGGCGGGCGGCGGCTGGTGGTATACGCAGCAATCCGGATCGGCCGCGGCGAAGACAACGCCGGAATTGCAGCCGCAGCTTGTTGAACCGGCGACGACCAGCGCGGAGCCGCAAAAGAAATATCTCGCCTCGACGTCTATTCCCGCGGCGGGCAAGGCGTTTTCCACGCCGAGTCCCGTGAGCGCGCAGCCGGATGCGACGCAAAAAGCGGCCGTGACGCCTGCCATGGAAGTGGAAAAAATTCCGAACACGCGTGACGCCGCGAAGCTTCCGGCGGCGAGCTCGTCCGCCGCGGCGCGCGCCGCGGAACCGGTGGAAGAACCGCGCAAGTCCGCATTCAGCCAGATGCGCCTGGCCGCGCCAAAGGTAAAAGGCAAGGCGAAGCAGGAAGTTTCAAGCGAAGGCGAACCGGGCATCGCAATGGACAATAGCGCCGCGCCCGTCTCCTCCGGACTGACCGCTTCGCACGGAAATCAACCGGCCGCGCCGGTCGCCGTGGGCGGCGAAGTGAAACCGGCGCAGCTGATTTCTTCCGTGCCGCCGGCGTATCCGCAAATGGCGCGCACGCAAAGGATTTCCGGCGACGTTAAGATCGATGCGCTCGTGGACGATAACGGCCGCGTGACCGCGATGAAAGTGGTAAGCGGCCCGGTGCTGCTGCATCAAGCGGCGATGGACTCTTTGCACCAGTGGAAATACAGGCCCGCCACGCTGGATGGCAAGGCCGTTGCCATGCACCTGGTTGTCACGGTGCAATTCCGCCTGCAGTAATTGGCCGGCGGCAAATCGACAAATTACATGGTGAGTACGACGCGGAATTGCGCGTGGCCGCTATTCATGCGCGCGTAGGCTTCGGCGGCTTTTTCGAGCGGATATTTCTCGATCATCGGGCGGATGCCGGTCATCGCGGCAAAGCGCATGGTGTCTTCGGAATCGGCCGCCGTGCCCGACGCCCAGCCCTGCAGGCGCCGCTTTCCGAGCAAGAGCGTGAAGGGCGATACTTCGATGTTGCCGGAACCGGCGCCGACGACGACCATCGAGCCGTTGCGCCCGAGGCCGGGAAACAAGTCGGACATGGCCTTGGAGTTTGGCGCGGTGGCGAGGATGACTTTTGCGCCGCCAAGTTTTTGCAATTCCGCGGCGGCGTCGGCGTTCTTGCTGTCGATGTAAATGTGCGCGCCGAGTTTTTTGGCAAGGTCGCCGTTTTCCGCGCCGCGCCCAACCGCGGCAACGCGATAGCCGAATTTGCTCGCCCATTGCACGCCGAGATGGCCGAGGCCGCCAATTCCTTGCACGGCGACAAGATCGCCCGGGCCCGCGCCGCTGTGGCGCAGGGCGTTAAACGTGGTGATGCCGGCGCAGAGCAGCGGGCCGGCTTCCGCGGCGTCGAGCCCATCGGGAATCGCGGCAAGGCCTTCGGCCGGGGCGAGCATATATTCCTGATAACCGCCGTCGAAATGGATGCCGGTGATTTTTTCGTTCGCGCAGGTGACGAAATCGCCTTCACGGCAAGCGGGGCAAGTAAAGTCGTGCCCGCCGTGCCAGCCGATGCCGACGCGCTGGCCCTTCTTCCAATTGGCGACGCCGGGGCCGGACTCATCGACGAGGCCGGCGACTTCATGGCCGGGAACGCGGGGATATTGAATGCCGGGCAAAATGCCATCTTTCACCAGATGATCGCTGTAACAGATGCCGCAAGCTTGCACCTTCACGCGCACCTGTCCGGAACCGGGTTGGGGAATTTCGCGTTCGACAAGCTCAAAATCTCCGCCTGCCTTCGAAACTTGAACCGCTTTCATCTTTGCCATGGAAGGTACCTCTCGAACGGACTCTGAACTCGCCATTGGATGATCGAGGTCCGGCGGTTGATACGAAGTATGAGTCCGCCGATGCGTAAGGCGCGAGAGGAAATCCGGTGCGATGGCGTGGAAAAGCGTTTGCAAACGGCCATCGGCCGCGACTTGCGAGGAAGAGGAATTGCTTCGTATACTGCCTTCCCGGCCAAATGGCAGGTGCGAAGGGTGGGTAGCCCGACGAACTCCACTGTTTGAGCCTTGCAGTCAGCGAATCAAAAACCGGAATTCGAATACCGGCAAAGCCTCGGGCTTGCGCCGGAGTGTGAAGTGAACAAGGAGAGTCTCGCATGTCGCAACCGCCGGCCCCGGAAGAGATGAATGTCTACCAAAACGCGGAAGCGCGTTTTGAAGTAGCGGCGCAGAAGCTGGGTTTGGAGCAGGGAATTTACCGGTATCTGAAGTATCCGAGCAAAGAGATCACGCTCTACATTCCGGTGGGGCTCGACAACGGAACGCTGGAAGTGTTCACCGGATATCGCGTGCTGCACTCCACGGTTCGCGGGCCGGGCAAGGGCGGGATTCGGTTTGCGCCGGATGTTTCGCTGGATGAAGTGCGCGCGCTGGCGACGTGGATGACGTGGAAGTGCGCGGTGGTGGACATTCCCTTTGGCGGAGCGAAGGGCGGAATCATTTGCGATCCGCGCAAAATGTCGCGCAACGAATTGGAGCGCCTGACGCGGCGCTACACGGCGGAGCTTGCGGACTGGCTTGGGCCGGAGCGCGACATTCCCGCGCCGGACGTGGGCACGGGCGAGCAAACGATGGCCTGGGTGATGGATACGTACTCGATGCACCACCGGCAAGCGACCACGGCGGTGGTAACGGGCAAGCCGATTGAGTTGGGCGGCTCGCGCGGACGGCGCGAAGCCACCGGCCGCGGCGTCATGATCTGCTGCGACAAGGCGCTGGCAAAGCTCGGAATGAAAAAAGAAGGCACGCGCGTCGTGATTCAGGGCTTTGGCAACGTGGGCTCAATGGCGGCGGACCTGATGCAGAAAGCCGGATATAAAATCATCGGGCTCGCGGACATCGGCGGCGGGCTTTACAACGAAAATGGATTTGACGTGCCCAAAGTCATCGATTGGGTCACCAATCAGAAGAAACCGCTGCAAGACTATCCCGGCGGCGGAACGAAGATGAGTGCGCGCGACGTGCTCTTCCAGAAGTGCGATGTGGTGATTCCGGCGGCGATTGAAAATCAAATTACCGAAAAGAACGCTTCACAAGTGCAGGCCAGAATCATGTGCGAAGGCGCCAATGGCCCGACCACGTGGCAGGCTGACGCGATTATCGACGCGAAAGGCGTGTTCACGATTCCGGACATTCTCGGAAACGCCGGCGGCGTGACGGTGAGCTACTTCGAATGGGTGCAGGACCGGCAAGGCTTCTTCTGGCGGGAAAGCGAAGTGAACGAGCGGTTGCTCGACGTGATGGAGAACGCATTCGACCAGGTGGTGCGTTACGCCGAAACGCACAAAGTGAACAACCGGATCGCCGCTTACATGGTGGCTATTGACCGCGTAGCCAACGCATTGAAAATGAGGGGCATTTACGCGTAGGCTTTGTCGCTAGCCATTGGCATCGCCCGAAACAGGTCGCGCGCGGGTCTCTGTCCTCTCGTGCGTTGGGCGAAAAAAAACTTGCAAACCCGCCAGCACGGTGGATAATGCCGCGCTGGGGAGGCGTACGCTCCGTGAACTCGAGCCCGGTGTCGGCTGGCCACACAAAAACGGAAGAGCAGCACCGCCGCGATATTTGCACGGTGGGGCGATGGATGTACGAGCACGAGTATATTGTGGCGTGCGAAGGCAACGCGTCGGTGCGGCTTGCCGACGGACGAATCCTTACGACTCCGACCTGCATGAACAAAGGGTGCCTTGCGCCGGAAGATCTGGTGATCACCGACGTCAACGGCCACAAGTGTTTTGGCGACCGAAAAATGTCGTCGGAAATTTTGATGCATTTGCTTTTTTATCGCATGCGGCCGGAGGTCAATGCGGTGTGCCACGCGCACCCGGTTTCGGCGACGGGATTTGCCAGCGCGGGCCGCGCGCTCGATCAGGCGCTGCTTCCGGAAGTGATTATCGGGCTCGGCCAGGTGCCGCTGGTGCGGTATGCGACGCCCGGCACGCCCGATCTGAGCCAGGCGCTGGAGCCGTTCGTGGAAAGTTACGACGCGCTCTTGCTCGCCAATCACGGCGCCGTGACGTGCGGACCGGATCTGCTCACGGCGTTTTATCGCATGGAAACGGTCGAGCATTTCGCCAAAATCGTGCTCGCCGCGGAAAACGCGGGCACGCCGAAGCTGCTCAGCTCGCGCGAAGTCGCCAAATTGATGGCGGCGCGTTCGCGATATGGCGTTGCCGCGCCGCCGGGAGCGGCGTGCGAACTGCCGGTCACCAGCGACAGCGAAGACGGCGTTGCGGATGAAATTACGCTGAAGCGCGATGAACTGGATCACTTGATTGAAGAAGCGCTCCGCCAGGATCGCGCGCGTCGATAGGCGGCGGGCAACGAGTTCAATCCGCGCCGTGACCGTCCCTTTATCTGCCGAAGCAAGCTTCCGCCGCCGCGAGCCATGCGGCGCCGGCGTTTCTCGCAGCTTGGACGGCGCAAGCTTCGCTTGTACAATTCCGCCTGCAATCGGAAATTCGGCGGCGGAGTCCGTATGAGCGAAACTCAACTTTTCTTCGATGCGATTCGCGCCGGCGATCTGGCCGCGGTTCGCGCGCTGCTCGATCAGGATTCCGCGCTGCTCGTCGCCACGAATGCGCAATCGCAAAGCCCCGTTCTGTTTTCCATTTATAACCGGCAACTGGAAATTCGCGATTTTTTAATTTCGCGCGGAGCGGTTTTGCGTCTGCACGAAGCCGCCGCCGCCGGAGATCTCGCGCGCGTAATGGAATTGGCCGAGCGCGATGCGACGCTTGCGAAAAGTTATTCGCCGGACGGTTTTCCGGTTCTGGCGCTGGCTGCCGTGTTCGGCCATTTTGACGTCGTGAAATATCTGCATGCGAAAGGCGCGGACGTGAACGCAGCGGCGACGAATGGCAGCGGCTACAACGCGCTGACCGGCGCCGTCACCAGCGGCCAAACGGAAATTGTGAAGTGGCTGCTCGAAAATGGCGCCGACCCGAACTACCGCTACGCGAACAATTATTCGCCGCTGCTTGCCGCCGCCGCCAATGGCCACCTCGAAATTGTGAAACTTCTGGAAGCTCGCGGCGCCGATCTTCACGCGAAAACGTCCGACGGCAAAACCGCGCTGGATTACGCGGAAGAGCGCAAACACTCGGCGGTGGCCGAATACATTCGCGCAAAGAGAGTTTCCTGAAACGGCGCACTTCCGCGTAGCATGCAGGTGGCGCTCCCGAAAACATGTCCTTCCCCGTCTTCATTCCGATTGGCTCGTTGAAGCTCCATCCGCATTTGGTCTTCGAAACGCTCGCGTATGCGATCGCGTTTCGCGTTTATCTGGCGTTGCGAAAGCGGCGCGGCGACGCGCTCGATGACGGCAACCGATGGTGGGTCATCGCGGCGGCGGCCATGGGCGCCGTCGCCGGCAGCAAAATTCTGTATTGGTTCGAAGATCCCGCGGCCACGCTCATCCATTGGCGCGATCCGGCGTTTTTGATGGGCGGCAAAACGATCGTCGGCGCGCTCATTGGCGGACTCCTTTTCGTGGAGCTCGCGAAATATCATTTGGCAATAAAGCGCCGCACTGGCGACCTTTTTGCCATTCCACTTTGCGTCGGCATCGCCATCGGCCGCATCGGCTGTTTTTTGACTGGTCCCGAAGACCACACCGGCGGCATTGCGACGGCTTTGCCATGGGGCGTCGACTTCGGCGACGGCATCCCGCGCCATCCCACGCAACTTTACGAAGCGCTGTTTGCGCTGACACTTGGAGTGTTTCTCTGGCGCTTGTCGCGCCATCCGCGCGCCGAAGGCGACCTTTTTCGTTTTTTCATGGTGGGCTATTTCGCGTTTCGCTTGCTTTGCGATTTTCTCAAGCCGGACGACGTGCGCGTCTTTTTCGCTCTGACCGCGATTCAGTGGGCTTGCATCCTCCTGCTGGCGTATTATTTGCCCGACGTCCGGCGCTGGCTGACTCCCCGCGAAAGATCGCTGCCGGAACCACCGCGTTTTAAAGAGCCGATCGGGGGCTAAATGGATCAGCAACCAAGTAAGCGCCGCAGTTTGGCCGCACCGCTCGTCACCCTTTTGTGCTCGGTGGTTTTGGCCGGCGGCAGTTGTTACGCGTTAGTTTCCAGTTTCACCATAAATGGGCGCGGGAAAGACGATGCGCTCAACGTTTTTTTCCTGATCGTTTTTTTCTCGAATGTTGTCGCGGCTCCGGCATCGATCGTCTGGATGATTGCGCGCGCCATTCGCAACCGCCGAACCGAAAATAAGGACCGGCAATGAACGATCCGGCCCCAAGCGGAAATCGCAATGCGCCGGCGAATTGGCTGCTTGGCGCCGGCGTTTTCATCGCCGCGGCAAGCGCCGGTTTTCTGCTCCTGTTTGGCTTCATCGTTCGCGTGCCCGCAATTCTACGCGGCTGGCAAGTGGTGGTGCCGCTCGTCGGTCTTCTCGTCGGCGGAACATGTATCGGCGTGGCCCTCAGCAAGCGTAGCGGGCGGTCCACCATCGTTCCGGCATTCGTGACTTTGGTATGCGCCTTGCTCCTTACGGGCGGAGCGGGATACGGTTACGCCGCGACTTGCAATTTCGAGGGCCCTAACGACACGTCGAACGGCGCTTACCTCGCGCTTGCATTTGCCGGCGTGGTATTTTGCGTGGTGTCGGTACTTTGGTTGTTTGTCGCCATCATTGTGCGGGCCTTTCGAAAAAGACCCGGGCCAGGATAAATAAAAATGGAACGTGTCCGGCCTTACCTTTTTTACGACGTAGCGCTCACCATTTGCTCGGCGTGTTTTCGCAAACTGGAAGGCAAGATCGTCTTCGAAGACGGAAAAGTGTTTTTGCTTAAACGCTGCCCCGATCATGGGCCGGAGCGCGTGCTCGTCGCGGACGACGTCGACTACTACCGCCGTTGCCGCGAAGTGTTCGTCAAAAAACCGGAAATGCCGTTGCGCTACAACACTCCCGTCAAATGGGGCTGCCCATACGATTGCGGTTTGTGCACCGACCACGAGCAACATTCCTGCTTGTCGCTTCTCGAAATTACGGATTCCTGCAATTTGCGCTGCCCCGTTTGCTATGCGGGCAGCGGGCCGGAACGCACCGAGCATCGCTCGCTTGCCCTCATCGAAAAAATGCTCGACGCGATCGTGCGCAACGAAGGCCATCCCGATGTCGTGCAAATTTCCGGCGGCGAGCCGACGCTGCATCCCGATTTTTTCAAAATTGTCGCGCTGGCCAAGTCGCGGCCGATTCGCCATCTGATGGTCAACACCAATGGCCTCAAGATCGCGCAAGACGAAGAGTTCGTGAAACGCCTCGCGGAAATCGAAGACTTCGAAGTCTATTTGCAGTTCGATTCGTTCGAACGCGAAGCGCTGCTCGATTTGCGCGGCGGCGATTTGCGCGCCGTGCGCGAAAAAGCGCTCGAACGGCTCAATCGCCACGGCATTTCCACCACGCTCGTGATGACCTTGCGCAAAGGTTTAAATGACCAGGAAATAGGCAAGACGATCGACTACGCGCTCGAGCAACCGTGCGTGCGCGGCGTCACGCTGCAGCCCATTCAAGACGCCGGCCGCCTGGAAAAATTCGACCCCGCGACCGACCGGCTGACGCTCACCGAAGTCCGGCGAAAAATTCTCGAACAAACAAAAGTATTTCAGCCCGAAGACGTGATTCCCGTTCCGTGCCATCCCGATTCGCTCGCCATGGCGTACGCGCTCAAAATCGATGGCCACGCGGTGCCGCTCACGCGCTTTGTCGAGCCGGACGTGCTCATCAACGCCGCGCGCAATACCATCGTTTACGAAGAAGAGCAGGGAATACGCGATTGCCTCTTCAAGCTTTTCGCCACGAACCACTCGCCGCAATCCGGCGCGAATTCTCTGCGCGAGCTTCTTTGCTGCTTGCCAAAAATCGCCGCGCCCGCCGAACTCACCTACAAAAACATTTTTCGCGTGCTCATCGTTCAATTCATCGACGCGCACGCGTTCGACGTTCGCAGCGTCAAGAAAACCTGCATCCACATCGTCCATCCCGACGGCCGCCTCATTCCGTTCGACACCTACAATCTTTTCTATCGCGACGGCCTCGAACACACTCGCCTCGCGCCGCTTCGCCGTCTTGTCGCGGCCGAACCTCTCAGCCAGATTCTTCCTGCCCTCCATCGCTGATCTCTCGCCGTCCAGCGCTCTATTTACTCCGCGCAAAGTGAAATCGCCCGAGAGCCATTCTCGGGCGCCAGTTTTCGCCGTTCCCGTCCATTCAAGTACAATACGCTTCGAAGCGGAGGTACCTCCTCAATGGCGGCTTCGAGCAGCACCGGCCGGCGCAATTCCATCTACGTGCCGGAGCTCTTCGGCTTTCTCAGCGTCTTCGCCGCGCTCTGCACAATCTTCGCGCTCGTCGTCAGCATCGCGGAAGGCTCGCGCGAACACACGCAATCGGCCTGGCCCGCCGCCACCGCTTCCATCCAGCGATGCGTTGTCGAGACGTCAGTCCGCGTTCGCAGCGGCTTTCGCGGCGCGCGATCGCGCATCACCTGCGATATTCGGTATTCCGTTGTCGGCACCGACGTCCAGGCCCGCCTTCACTCATCCAGTTCCTTTTCCGATAAAGATGTTTCCGGCATGAGCCGCTGGGTCTCCGCACACAGACCGGGCGCGACGATTGAGATTCACTACGATCCATCCAATTCCCGCAACGCCGTCCTCACCGAAACCGACATGCCGTTCGCCGGTCCTCACACGCCCACGAACCTCAAACTTCTCGGCATTGCCGCCGTCGCCTTCGTCGTTTTTTATTCTCTCGCTCGAATTCTCGGGCGGCAAGAAGCAGCGCCCTCCGCCGCGCCAGCCTGATCGAACGCCATCCTTACCTCACGCGTTGACGGGCGAAAGAAAAGCGGCAATACTGCAGAGCGATGATCGGACAGCTTCGCGGCCGCCTCGCTGACAAACGGCCCAACCAGGTGCTCGTCGATGTGGGCGGCGTCGGCTACATCGTTGCCGTTCCGCTTTCCACCTATGCCGCGCTCGGCGAACTTCACACCGAAGTCACGCTGCTCATTCACACTCACGTTCGCGAAGACGCGCTCTCGCTCTACGGTTTTCTCTCTTCCCGCGAAAAACATCTTTTTGAAATGCTTCTCTCCGCGTCCGGTGTCGGCCCCACTCTTGCCTTAAAAATTCTTTCCGGCATGAACGCCGAAGAACTCATTCCCGCGATTCGCGGCAACGACCTCGGCCGCCTCACGAAAATTCCCGGCGTCGGCAGAAAAACCGCCGAGCGCATGGTCGTCGAATTGAAAGACAAACTCGATTCCATGGCCGTCACCGAGCAACGGCCCGCCGTTGCCTCGCCCGCCGGTGTCGAAGCCGACGTCGTTTCCGCGCTCACCAATCTCGGTTACGATGGCCGCACCGCCGAATCCGCCGTCGCGGAAGGCAAGCGCGAAGCCGGCGTTTCGAATTTTGAAAAATTGTTGAAAGCCTCGCTGCAAGCCCTCACGGGCCCGAAAGGAAAAGCGGCAAGAGTTCCGTGAACTTTTGACGTCGCCAACCAATGGCCGATGGCACCGCAAAGCGAATGAGTCCCGACCGCCAGCCGCAACGCATCGTTTCCGGCGCGCCCTACGAAGACGACGCGCGCCTCGACGCCAGCGTCCGCCCCAAAACCCTCGCCGAATACATCGGGCAAAAACGCGTGAAGGAAAATATCTCCATCGCGCTCGAAGCCGCGCGCAACCGCGGCGAAGCGCTCGACCACGTTCTGCTCTACGGCCCGCCCGGCCTCGGAAAAACCACCCTCGCGCAAATCATCGCCAACGAACTCGGCGTTCCCATCAAAACCAGCGCCGGCCCGCTGCTCGAGCGCAAAGGCGACCTCACCGCCATTCTCACTTCGCTCGAATTGCGCGAAGTTTTTTTTCTCGATGAAATTCACCGCCTCCAGGCCGCCGTCGAGGAAGTTCTCTACCCGGCGATGGAAGATTTCCGCGTCGACCTCGTCATCGGCCAGGGTCCCGGCGCGCGCATCCATCCTTTTCATCTCAACCATTTCACTCTGATCGGCGCCACCACGCGCGCCGGCCTCATCACCGCGCCGCTGCGTTCCCGCTTCGGCATCGTTCATCGCCTCGATTTTTACGAACCGGAAGATCTCCTCATCATTCTTCACCGCTCCGCCAAAATTCTTTCGATTGAAATGGACGAAGGCGGCGCCGAAGAAATCGCCCGCCGTTGCCGCGGCACGCCGCGCATCGCCAATCGGCTCTTGCGTCGTGCGCGCGATTTTGCCGAAGTTCGCGCCGCCGGCCGCATCACGCGCGGCGTCGCGCAAGAAGCCCTCGCCATGCTCGGCGTCGACGACAACGGACTCGACGAAGTCGACCGCAACCTGATGCTCGCCCTCCTCGACAAATATTCCGGCGGCCCCGTCGGCCTCGGTACGCTCGCCGCGTCCCTTTCCGAAGAAGAAGACGCCATCGAGGAAATGTACGAACCCTATCTCATGCAAATCGGCATGATCGACCGCACGCCGCGCGGCCGCGTCGCCACTCCCCGCGCCTACCAATATTTCGGCCGCGAACTTCCCAAACGCCAGCCGCGATTGTTCTGACTTTCTCGTTCACAATCAGCCAAAGCCTTACATAAGACTTCTCTGCTGTATCCTGTTTTATAACGAAACCGATTGACCATGGCCTGCGTCCCATCCATGTCAGGTTGAGCTCTCCTGCTCACGTCTATGGAGGGGCCCTATGTTCAGCTCGCGCCTTCCGTTCCCCAGTTCCGTCGTTGCATACCTTCTCGTGTTGTTGACCGTTTGTTCTGCCGCCTTTGCCTCAGATGATGCCGGCCGCGACGTTCGGCTCGGCATCGTTGAAGGTGACGTCCGCGTGTCTTTTGGCAATCACACTCGTCCCGATCTGAAGAAACCGTGGCAGGATGCCGTACCCGGCGAGCCTGTCTCGCAAGGATTTGCGTTGGCGACCGGCAATGGCCGCGCTTCAATCGAGTTTGAGGACGGCAGTACCGTATATTTGGCCGAAAACTCCTTGATGCTAATGATCGATCTCTCCTCGGAGTCTTTCTCAGAACCAACCACGACTGTTTCCGAGATGTCCCTCGTTACAGGTACCGCAACGTTTCATTTGAAGCCAGCCAAAGGCGAGTCGTTTTTCATTCGGACTCCGGCAGACCGTTTGCGCGTTTTGCCTCCGGACGCTTTTCTTGCGCGCGTTGACGCCTACCTGGACGCGACCGGAGTCACCGCCGAGGGCAAAAAGGGCGAATCTTTGACGCGCAGCGGGAACGCGCCTTTTCATTTCGAACGGGGCCAAACTATTTTCATGCAGAGGGGAGAAGTTATCGCCACCTCAAAAGCGAAACCATCCCTCGACAATACTCCACAAAGTTCTTCTGCCGACGTTGCAAACTGCATGGCATCGATGCAGGGCCTTCAGCCGCCGTCTCCCGGTCTCCAATTGATTTGGGAAGACTTCTGCGAAGGCGCGCGATTTGCCCCCGCGGTTTACGCGCACGAAACGGAAGGTGCGCTCGACCCGCCTGATGCTTCTATCCGGAATTCCGCTTATCTGCCGGATTTCTCACCGGCCGAAGAATGGGATGCATGGGTTGCACAGCGCGCACGGCAGCAAAGCGTTCTCATGACTGCCGCGCTGAGAGCGTCCGGCCTATCGTCTCCCATTCCCGGCTTGGCAGAGCTCTATCAACACGGCAAGTTTTTTGATTGCTCCCCTTATGGTAAGTGCTGGCAGCCATCCGGGGTTGAAGCCAATCAGGCAGCTGCGCCGGCACAATCCCAAGCACAAAATCCGCCGGGAACCGCACCGTCCGCGCCGAACCAAGGATTTCAGCCACAAATCGTGCAATGGTATGAGCCGAGATATGCGATTTGTGGCTTAGACGAATGGACATTCATATCCCGCGTTGCCCGGTCCCCACAGGAACTGGACGAGTTGCTACGTCTAAAAGATCAGGCGGAGCGGCGTCGGTCACTTAGCCTGCTGTTCACCCAATCCGATTGTTATCAGCACAACTATGTGTTGCACCACGGACGCTACGCTCAGTTGTTGACGCCGCGGGTCAAGCCGGTTTGCACAGATGGAAAGAAATGCAAGCATCCTCCTTTCCCGCATGTTGCCACGGTTCGGGTCGGCGGTCGCGTCGGCTTTGTTCCTCGTCACCCAGCCGACGTCAAAGGCAAGCCGCCCATCAACCTGAAAAATGGAATTCTCTTTCTTCCTGCGAAACCTGGTGACCGGACTCAGCAAATCGCGGTCGACTCGTCGCGGAAATTCAAGTTTGAAAATCGGGAAACGAACGTGCCGATCCGCGAATCGGCTCTTCGCTCTTTCGCGGTTCCGCCTCCTGCGCTTCACGGTCATCTAATGTCTGAGGCCACCGGCCGTCCGTCAGAGTCGCGCGCATCCGCAAACTTGTCCCATGGCCCAATTTCATTCGACTACCGCTCGGGAAGCTTCAGGATGCCTGTCTCGGAAGGCGGCTTCCACTCTCCTCGTTCTGTCGTGGTGGCCGGTATTTCCCTAGGTAGGAATTCCAGTTTCGCAGGCAATTACACTGGCCGCCCGGGAGGATCTTTCGAGCATTCCGGCGGCTCGAACGGCAGGTCATCTTCTTATTCAAGCCCGGGAAGTTCTTATTCCGGCAGCAGTCACACCTCCGGATCCTCCGCGTCTACGTCGAGTTCCGGTGCCTCTCATTCGTCGGGTGGCATCTCCGCCAGCTCCACTTCGAATTCAGCTTCGTCCAGCGCCAGTGGCTCGTCAGCTAACAGTAGCGGCAGCAGCGGCCGGCCACATTGATAAATGTATTTGTCACGTACTTTGTATTCCGTCACGCTGCAAGTGAGGTGTCTTGAGCGCGCCGGCCTCAACCGCAACTTAGAAATCGCCCCAGCCTCTATCGTTTGCTCGGATCATCCTTTGCGTTGATGTAGTTGAACTGCACCGGCGATTGTCCGCGAACCTGCACTACGGCGTCGCCTTCAGCCTTGACGTAGTGATGCATGTCCGGGTCGAGAAACGCAAAACTCCCTTTTCGCCAAGCCAAAATTTACTTATGGAAAAAACGCTTCGCAAACTCGCGTGGCTTTCGAAAACTTTTTTGCTGATCGCGCAGGCGGTGGCCGCTGAGCGCGCTGGAAATGGCGACGAACGACATCGCGTACGTTTTCAAGGGCGGTGTGCTGTATGACGGCGAAACGCTCGATCAGCTCTGGTGGAAAAATATTCCGTTCGGCGGGGGCCACGGGGTGTTTCCGCCGGCGCTGCGGAACGAGGACCGCGCCGCGGACAATTGGGATCATCACTGAACCCGGATGCCGCGCATACGGCGCGATTGCGCGGTATGCTGAAGCGTGATGGCGAACCAACTGGTGTATCTTTCGCTTGGCTCGAATCTTGGCGACCGCGCGGCGAATCTTTGCGCGGCGATTGCCGCGGTTTGTGAGTACGGCGTTCGCGTAAAAAAAATTTCCTTTTTGTATGAAACCGAGCCGGTCGATTATCTGGATCAGCCGTGGTTTCTGAATTGCGCGGTGGAAGCGGAAACTTCGCTTGCGCCGCTCGATCTGTTGCACGCGCTGCGAAAAATCGAAGCGCGGCTGGGAAGCCAGAAAGAATTTGCGAAGGGGCCGCGGCTTCTGGACATGGACATTCTGCTTTACGGCGACGAGGCGATTGATTCGCCGGAATTGCAGATTCCGCATCCGAGAATGCTGCAGCGAAATTTTGTGCTCGTGCCGCTCGCGGAAATTGCCCCGACGCTGACGCATCCAAGCTGGCCGACAAACGCGGCGGAATTTCTGGCCGCGTCGGCCGATGCGAGCCAGGTGAAACGAATCGGTCCGCTCTGACGGTGCGCTTGCAAGAAATTTTCTAACTGGTGCGGCGAAGCAGCAAGCGATGCAGCGTGATCGCTTTGGGCTCGAGCGCATCGAGCTCGATTTGCGAGAGGCGGCCGCGGTTGATTTCGCGCCAACGATAGACGCCGGGTTCGGTTTCCTCCTTGATGACGCCGCGCAGAGAAATGAGAAATTGTTCCGCGTCAGTGCGATCGGCGGCTTCGCGATAATTGGGCCGCGCGAGGGCTTCGACGGCGTAGCTGCGAAGAAGCTTCGTCCAATATTTGTAGAAGAGATCTTCGGAGGCGAAGATGTCGCTCCAGGCGACTTCGCCGCCGTACGCGACGACGACGCCGACGACGCGTTCGTTCTTGAGGCCGCTGGTTTCGCGAGCGAAACGGCGCTGGACCTCTTCGACAAATGTGTCCACGTTGCCGCCGATGCTGCGCGATTTGTTGTAGAGCTTGTCGTACGACTCGGTGGGCGCTTCGGCGCGGAGAGTGCTTTCAATTTGCATTGCGGAAACGCGCGGCGCGGGCACGGCACTTCCGGCGCCGGGACCGGCGCTGGTGCCGATGCCGGGACTGCCACCGGTAACTTCGACGGTGGAAGTGGTGCCGGCGCGGACGGCGTTCCAGACGTCGGTTTGTTTTTGATTGACGGCGGCTTGTTCGCGGACGCTGGGATGGACGATGGTGTTGGTGGCGGAAAAATTCGCGCCGGAAGACCAGCGGCCGTGCTCGACGCAAAAGACATCGAGCGGAAGCGGCTCGGCGCCGGCGGGAACGATGCGGTCTTTGCCGATGATGCGATCCTGCTTGCCGCCGCTGACGAGCTCGCCGGCAAGGAGAAGGAGCGGACGCTTGCTGCGATTGACGAGCACGAGCTGATTGACGCTGGCGCCCGAGGAATAATTTTGCGGGACGCGGTCGCCGCGATTGCGCACGATGCCGGCGCCGCCTTGCTCGCTGACGATGACTTCACCGGAGGCGAGACCTTCTTCGAGGGTGAGGAATGCGCCGGTGTCATACGTGGAACCGGCGACGACGGGGAAGACGCTGATATTTTCGTACGCGATGGGATTGAGGAGACGCCAGCCGCCGTCGCCCTTGGGCGGATCGGGCGCGGGCGAAGGATTGGGCGAGACGAAGCCGATGAGACCGAGGGACGAAATTCCGAGCAAGCTGCCGAAGAGGGCAGAGAGAAGAGTGCGATCCATGGGAAGCCTCCAGAGACGCGGCTCCGTGGACGGAGCGAGAGCGCGACTGGAGGTAGAACGCGGAGAGAGAGAAAACTTGCGAAGGGAAGTCGACGGCCTGCGGGGAAACGAACGGAGAGATTACTTGTTGGGAGTACCAAAACTACCCCCCTCCCCTCACCCCTTTTTTGTAAGTGTTGAAAACACAGGGACTTTAAGTCCTTTGCGCCACAAGTGTTCATTCTAAAATGGTTACGGACGCATTTTTTGTAAGTGTTCATTCCAGAGGAGTTAGGAGGATTTTGCGGGAGGCCGAGAGGGTGGTGGGACGCCGCGAGGCAAGAGGAAAGTGTCGACCGGAACACGCGGAAGGATAGCACGAGGGTATAAGAAAGGTTAAGTGATTAGCAGTGAATGGGCGGAATGGGGTGGCGGTTGGGTATTGATGGCGTTGGACGGTTACGGCGAGGGTGGATTGGCTGGGGAAACGTCCTATTTATACCCTGCTGCGGTCTGGAGGGGCGGCGGTCCTACACTTCACAGCCCGACGTGCGGACACCGCGTTCAAGAAAAGTCTGACTACAGCTGATTGCAATGACCTGTTTTGCGATGGGAGTGATCGGGGAGATTCAGGTGAGGTCACATCGAAGATGCCGCCCTAAAGGGACGGCTCTACAAATACGCAAAGAGAAAAGCGGATCCTTCGCTTCGCTCAGGATGACAAGCTTAGTGCTGCGCCCCGACGTGAGTTTATCTACAACGCCACAATCGAAGAGAGGTTCCTCCGCTGCGTAGCGCGGCGTGCACAGACCGCACGCAAGAAAAGGCCGGGCTACTCCGGTCGGAATGACAGCGTAAGAGAAGGCATTCGCCTCGGTTGGAAAGTGGAGCCGAGTGGCGCGAGGGTGGCACGGATTGATGGTTCGCGCGCGAAGAGGGCGGACTGAAGTCCCGCCCCTACAACGGAGCTGCGGTGCGAACGAGCCGAGTGGTGCGATGGGTGGTATGGATTGTTGGTTAACTCGGAAAGAGGGCACGATATATCGTGCCCCTACGCAACGAGGAAACGATATGCCAGCCGCCAGCCTCTCGGAATCTTCTAATTTGTGGCACTGCGCAAAAGGGCTGGCCAAGGAATGGTCCTATAGCTGGCCGGGAAAGAGAAGAGGGGCCGGAGGCGAGTAATAAGAAAGAGGAAAAAAAGATACGGGCCTGAAGACGAGGAAAAAGAAAGAGAGGAAAAAGAAAGAGAAGAAAAAGAAAGAGAGGAAAAAGAAAGAGAAGAGTAAGAAAGAGAAGAGAAAGAACGGGTCTGAAGACCCGCCACTACAACGGAACCGCGGGACGAACGAGATGAGTGGCGCGAGCGTGGCACGGATTGTTGGTTTGCGAGCGAAGAGGGCGGACTGAAGTCCCGCCCCTACACAGGCTAGGAGAAGGAGAGAGATCGGGGATGGGCGGACGAAGGCGGATGGCGTGCTTTGCAAAAGCGGGGGCAAGTGAGAGGATGGCGGCAGAGTTGGAGTGGTGAGGTGCGCCATGGCCAGGTTCTTCGTAAGACTACTTGCAACAATTTTAATTTTTGAGATTGGCGCGGTGGCGCGGCCGCAAGCGGCGCCGGTGCACGTGAAGATACGCGCGATATTGGTGGACAAGGATTTGAATCAGAAGCCGGTGCCGTTTCTTGCGGTGAAAGCGAAGAATGCGGCGACGGGCGCGGAAGTGGACGTGAAGACGGGTTTGGATGGCGCGGCGCAAGTGGAGCTGGCGGAAGGGAAGTACGTTTTTTCGACGGCGAAGGCGATTGAATTTGGCGGAAAGAAATTTACGTGGAGCGTGGAAGCGGCGGTGAAGAGCACGAGCGGCGGCGAGCAAGAAATTGCGCTGACGAACGACAATGCGAAAGTGGAAGCGGGGACGCCGGAAGCGGCGAGCACAAGCGGAAATGCTCCGGGCGAGTTAACGGCGCTTTTCGAGAAATTGAAGGGATCGATTTTTACGGTGCGTTCGGAATTTGGAATGGGGTCGGGATTTCTGGTGGACGCTTCGGGACTGGTGGTGACGAACCACCATGTGGTGGGAAAGTCGAATTATCTGGCGCTGCAATTCGACAAGATGCGGAAAGTGCCGGCGAAGCTGCTGGCGGACAACGCGGACAAAGACGTCGCGGTGCTGTGGGTGAATCCGGCGGCGTTTCCGGAAGCGCACGTGGCGCCGCTGGCTCCGGCGGAAGGAACGCACATTGAAGTGGGGCAGCGGGTGTTCACGATCGGGAATCCGTTTGGGCGGGAAAAAGTGCTGACGACGGGCGTGATCAGCAAGGTGGAAAAAGATTCGATCGTGAGCGACATCACGATCAATCCGGGAAATTCGGGCGGGCCGCTGTTTACCCTGGCGGGCGAGGCGGCGGGAATTGCGAAAGCGGAGCAGCGCACGCTGGCGTACATTGTGCCGATTGCGGAAGCGCGGCCGCTGATCGAGCAAGCGAAGAAAAGCATGACGGAAAGCGCGCCGCCTTCGAAAGAGCTGCTGCCGGTGGAGCCGGCGGAGCGATATCCGGCGGATGCGCTGAAAGCGCTGCTCACGCAAACGAAGATGGAGACGAAGCCCTATTTTTTTGACGCGGGAGAATTTGAAATTGCCGTGTACACGCCGCCGCTGAACTATTTTTTGCGGCACGAGCAAGAGATGTACGCGGCGAGAAAATCGGCGAAGCGGACGGGAGGGGATTCATCCGACGCGAAGCCGCCGGAAAGCGCGCTCGCGGAAGCGCAGGATTACGAGTCGGTGGTGAACGTGCGGGTGAGGCCGAAGTTCGGAATGTTTTTGAAACTAAAATTCAAGAATGGATTCCAGAGCATGACGTTGCGGTGCAATGGAATTCCGATCCAGCCGATTGAGCCCGGGCGGCACGAATTTGGATTGATGGCGCGCGGGAGGGAAGTGGATACGACGTTTGAAGGGATTTACGAGTATCCGCCGGATGCGTTTTCGCCGAGCTGCACGCAGATGACGCTGGATATTTTTTCGGAGAAAGATCCGGCGACGCCGCTGACGAAGACGCTGGAGCCGGCGCTGGTGAAAAGAGTGTGGGACGATTTTGCGCCGTACCGCGCGGCGCAACCCGTGAAATAGCGCGCCGAGATTTAAAGCAATGTAGACAAATTAACGGTTGTTGCCGCCGAGATTGGTGTTGGGGCCGCGGCGGCGCGTGCGGGAAGATTCGGATTCCTGACGCTCGTAATCGGCGAGTTCTTCTTCGGTGTAAGAGGAGTAGGCGTCGCGGGACGCGAACATGGAGTTGGTGCGACCGGCTTCTTTTTTCTTTTTGCGGAGGCCGCCGAATTCGTGGCGGACCTGACGAAGCGCGACGTCGATGGCTTTGACTTCGACGAGCAGGTCGCTGACTTTTTCCAGAAAATCGTGAAGGTGATACGGGCGGACGACGTAGGGGAGCCGGGCGGATTCGAGCGCCTGGACGTACTGGCTGCTGTTGAGCGAGGGAACCATATAAAGGACGCGGAGGCGGCCACCTTCGTCGATGGGAACGGCGGCGAGTTCGCGGAGGATGGCGAAGATTGGCCCCTCGACGGGGACCTGCGCGATGTTGGCGATGATCAAAGACCATTCGGCGGATTTGAGTTCGGTGAGGAGAAGGGTTGTGTCCGTGATGACGCGGACGCGCCAGCCTTCGGAATCGAGAATCTGGCGAAGGGCATTGCCACCGGCGGGATCGGCGTCCAGCACAAGAATGCTGACTTGCTTGGGCGGAAGTGGTTGGGGAGGGGTCGCCATTTTGGGAGTATAGCGCCCGGAGACGCCGGGCCGGGTGAAAAGGGACGAGCGAGCGCCAAAGGGGCACCTGTACGAAGGGGTAGGTGGAGAAACGCGGAAGGCGAGGCGAATGGGAAAAGAGGGAAGTCCGGTTTATTGGCCGACGACGAGGTCGGAGCCGGAGCGGATTTTTTTGAGGCCGGTGGCGTCCCAGAAGATGCGGTAGATGGCGGTTTTGCCGGCGGCGTCGCGGCTGGTGAAGAAGATCTGGAGGCCGTCGCGGGACCATTCGGCCTTGGTGGGAAAAAGATTGGAGATATTTAGAGGGACGCGGCGCTTGGAGCGGAGTTCGTAGAGGAAGAGGTCGGCGCCGAAGCCAGATTTGGTGTCCTTCGGAGAACCGGCGGGTGTTTTGAGAAGCGAGCCGGAGACGAGCAACAGATCTGAGTTTGCGGGATTGACGCGAACGGTGGAGGCGGCGTCCGAAGCGAAATCGGGGCCGCAGAGATCGAGGGCGGAGAGGACCTGTGCGGTGCCGCCATCGTCGGTAATCCAGAAAAAAGAACTGGAGTTTGCGCCGATGAGGGAGTGGGCGTCGGCCCAGCCGTTGAGAAAAGTGATGGGCGTGGGTGAAAGTTGCGCGGGCTCGGCGCCGCCCGTCGCGGGCATGGTCCAGATGTGCCAAACGGATGCGTCTGATTTTACGAAAGCGATGTGGGAGTCATCGGGCGACCAGAAGGCCTGATTGACGAGGCCGCGAATGAGTTCGGAAGATTTTCCCGTGAGCGGATCGACGATCTGAATGCTTGTTTCCGGGCCGTTTTCTTCGCGAAGGTACAAAACGCGCTTGGCGTCGTGCGAAACCGACGGGGAGAAGCCTTTGGGGGCGACGAGTTTGGGGACGTCGTTGCGGGCAAACATGACTTTGCCGGCGGGATCGAGAAAGGCGACGGCGACGGGCGACTTGAAGTTGGTGACGGTGGGCGCAGCGGGTTTCTGTTTTTCCGGGTCGTCGTCATCGAGATTTTTTTGTTTGAATTCGGGGAATTGCTCCGGGGCGACTTTGGCGCAGCCTTTGAGAGTGCCGATTTGCGCGTGGTCGAGCGAAATGCGGAAGGTATATTTTGTGTCGGACGCGCCGTCGGTACAGGTTTCGCGCGAAACATGAACGGCGACGGTGGCGCCGGTCTGCGAATCTTTGGCGTGGTAAATCCAGGACGAGCCGGTGGTTTCCTGTTCGACGTCCGAAGGCTCGAGCGGGATGGGTGGATAGCCGGCGCGTTCGAGGCGCTCCGGGCCTTTCATGCCGAGGCGAAGATTCCAGGAGGGGTCCGTGCCCTGCGCGATAAGAAGGATCGGATAGTGGCGCGATTGGGAGACGGGCGGACCCATTGGCGATTTTTGGAGCGGAGCTTTGGATTGAGAAGGAGGTGGGGCGGCGGGCGGAGGGTTTTGCGATCGCGCGGCCGGTGCGACGGCCAGTAGAGGTGCGGAGAGGATTGCGAGCAAGAGGGCGGCTGGGCGTCTGGATGGCATTTACACTCCGTAATTCGGCACGGAAAAGCTTAAGACGGAAGGCAAGGGGAGTAAAGAAAGAGGTTGGCGGAGAGAGGCGAGAAGAAAAACAGAACGAGGGCGCGGAGGGAAGCTCGCTCGCGAGGGTAATTGCGGCCGGGGAGTCGATGGGAGCAGCGTGGAGCCGGTCGCAGCGGGCATTGCGGGCGAACGGATTGAAGCGGGAGACGAAGAAAAAGCGAAATAATGCTTGACATGGCGAACAAAAGGCGAAATACTGCGCGAGATCTTCGAGGTGGGCTATGTCTCCGGCATTCTCCGCTGTTTTCCCCGCTCCAACTCCTACGCTGTCTCTCTTTCCCGAATGCCCTGAACAAAGCCCAAACGCACGGGCCCCAGAGCTTGCCCAGCTTTGCGAAGGCCCGCGTGGCGGTGTACACGAGCGGGTTCCGGCGGATTGCCCTCCGCGGGAACGCGAAACGCACCGTGTGCCGGCCACGAAGCTGGTTGGCATTGCCCGCCTCGCTGCATCGTCTCCGCCGGCGGATACGCGGCGGGCGTCTGCCGCGCGGCCGGAATATTTTGTGCTGCCGGTGCGTTCGATCTTGAACCGGTGCGATTCGAACCGGGTGCCGTTTGAATGGACGATCAATCCGTACCGAGGATGCGAGTTTGGCTGCAAATATTGTTATGCGCGGTATACGCACGAGTACATGGAATTGAACGCGACGGAATTTGAGAAGCGGATTTTTGTGAAGAAGGGCGCGGAGGCGTATCTGCCGCAGGAGATTGCGCGGAAATATTCGTATGAGTCGGCGGCGTCGGGCGGGGTGGCGCCGGAACATATTGCGATTGGGACGGCGACCGATCCGTATCAACCGGCGGAGAAGGAATATGGCGTGACGCGGGCCTGTCTGGAGGAACTGGCGAAGCGCGAAGGATTGAGCATTTCGATTACGACGAAGTCGAACCAGATTTTGCGGGATTTGGAGTTGCTGAAGCGAATCGCGGAAAAGTCGGCGCTGTTCATTAATATGACGGTGTCGACGACGCGCATCCGGCTGGCGCGATTGCTGGAGCCGCGGGCGCCGCAGCCGGCGTTGCGGCTGGCGGCACTGAAGCAATTGCGGGAGGCGGGGATTTCGGGCGGCGTGTTTGCTTCGCCGTTGCTGCCGGGGATTACGGATCGCGAAGGAGATTTGGAGGCGGTGGCGGAAGCGGCGCACGGGGCGGGCGCGCAGTGGTTTACTTCGGGCGTGCTGTTTTTGACGCCGTCGTCTTCGAAAGTATTTATGCCGTTTTTGCAGGAGAAATTTCCGCGGCTGCTGGAAAAGTACCGGCAATTCTACGCGCGGAATACTTATGCGCCGGAAGAGTACCGGAAGAAAATTGCCCATCGCGTTTTGCAGTTGCGGCAGAAATACGGATTCGATGTGCGGCCGTGGGATGAGATGAAGCGGCCAGTGTCGCCTGTGGCGCAGATGAAGCTGAACCTAGAGTTGACCACCGCGGTTTGATCCAACGTCTGGAGCGACGAAATTTATCGATCGTCCGTTAGAATTGAGCCGTGGCGAAATCAGTCTCAGGTATTTTGGGCCGCATAGTTCTAGCGGACGTTTGTCTGATTTTGCTTATCGCTGGGCTCGGACTTCTGCTTGGGGCGATGAAAACGCCGATAGAAGGGCATCCAGTTCTGTCCATTTTGTTTGGGCGACACGGCGTCCTCTTTGGGCTAGTTCTTCCGCTCTTACTCTATTCCCTTATGCCGTTGGCCGTCGTCTGGGCAGTGACGGCAATTCTGGTCCGCCGAAATAAGTAGACAAATAGGAACAGAACCTTCACGGCAGGATGATGCGGGTTTCTTCGCGCTTCAATTCTTCGGCTTCGTGGAATTGGCCGCGGAGGAATTCGATGAAGCGGCGCGAGCGAGGACGGCCGTTGCCGCGCAAGAGGCCCATGCGGAAGAGAAAAATGACGACGTAGAAAATGTCTTCGTTTTTGAGTGTTTCCGAGGTGCCGGCGGCGGCTTGTTTTTGTTTTAGATCGTCGAGCAGGGCGGTGAGTGCGGTATAGATTTCGCGCTGGACGGGAATGTCTGGAATTTTTTCGTAGTAAATGCCCGAGACGAGAGTCTTGTAGGATTCGGCGAGCGTGCGCAGGGCGGCGAGCGCGTCTCGATCGGTTGCAGCCGGCTGCGACATGCATGTTTTTGCAATGGTGAAGGCGAGCGCGGCCATGAGCGGCTGATGTGTGTGCAGCGTGCCGGGCGGAAGGCGCTCTTCGAGAAACGGCGTGCCGGCTGGGACTTCGCGCTTGTGCTGGTCTTCGTAACGGTGGGCCGCGGCGAGGTACGCACAATCCGCCGGACAGGTAATTGAGACTTCGCGCTCGGTGCCGCAGCAGACGGCGCAGATTTGTTCGCCCTTGGCGGGACAGAAGCGGCCGACTTTTCTTTTTTCACAAATGGGACAAGACAAAAGGATTCCCTCGCGCGAGCCGGTGAGAAGAATACCGTGCGTGGCGGGAAATGCAAAATCAAGGCGAACGCCTAGGCCACGATGACTTTGTTGTGGAAGCGGCGCGCGGCGATGATCAAAAGGACGGTGCCAATGATGCAGAGGGCGAGACCGTCTTTCCAGAGATGAGAAATGCCCGCGCCGCGGAGGATGATGCCGCGCGTGATGTTGATGTAGTACGTTGCGGGAATCAGATAGCTGAGCGGATACAAGACGGCGGGAATCGTTTCGCGCGGAAAGATGTATCCGGAGAAAAAGACGCTGGGCAAGATGGGAAGAAAGGCGAGTTGCATCGCTTCCGCCTGCGACGAAGCTTTGCTGGAGATGAGGATACCGAGCGAGAGAGCGGCGAAGAGATACGGCAAGGAAAGTATTGCGAGGAGAAAAACGTTGCCGTGAATGGGCACACGAAAAACAAAGCGCATGAAGGTGAGAATGAGGCAAAGCTCGAAGAAACCGATGAAGAGGTAAGGGAGCAATTTTCCGAGGAGGAGGCCGAACGGGCGGACGGGCGTGACGAAAAGCTGTTCGAGCGTGCCGCGCTCTTTTTCGCGAACGATGGAAAATGCGGTGAGAAAAGTGGTGACGTTGAGGAGCATGATGGCGGTGAGACCGGGAAGGAAAAAATTGGGCGAGCGAGAATCGGGATTAAAGAGAAGTTTCGGGCGCATATCGACGGCGAACGCGGCGCGATCCTGGACGGCGCGGCGAAGCGATTCATCGAGGCCGATGGCAGTGGTGACGTTGATGGCCTGGCCGGCGACGGAGGAATCGGAGCCGTCGATGAGCACGAGAACTTGCGCGCTCGTCTGGTGCAGGAGGCGATCGGAATAGTCGACGGGAATTTTGATGCCGACGCGGGCTTTGCCGGCAATGATCAAATCGTTGAGGTCATGATCGTTTTCGACGTACTGGATGACGTGAAACGTGTCGGAGTTTCGCAGACGGTCGAGGAGTTCGCGGCTTTCGCGGCGGCCGTCGGCATTGTAAACGACGGTGTTGATCTGGCGAATATTGGTGTCGATGGCGAAGCCGAGAAGAAACATCTGGAGAAGGGGCATGGTGAGCGAGAAGAAGAGCGTGCCGGCGTCGCGGCGCACGTGGAGCGCTTCTTTGTAGAAAACGGCGCCGAAGCCGCGGAAAATGTTACGCACGTTTTTCCTCCGTCTCCGCTTGATGCTTGTAGGTGAGCTCGACGAAGACGTCTTCCAGACTGGGCGCGAGCGGGCGAATTTCGGCGACGGCGACATTCTTTTCTTCAAGGTGCCTGCGAAGAAGTTCGAGCGAAAGATTGTCGTCAATGAGGGCGTGGATGGATTGACCGAAAATGGTGGCGCTGCGAATGCCGGGAAGCGCGCGAGCGGAGCGCAGCGCGCGTGTGACTTCGGGCGTGGTGATTTCGACGCGCAACGTTCCTTGCGGCTGAACTTCGGGAAGTTCGCGGAGGGAATTGGGTGTGCCGTCGGCGATGAGCTTGCCGTAATAAATGTAGGCAACGTGGCTGCAACGCTCGGCTTCGTCCATGTAGTGGGTTGTGACGAAAAAAGTGATGCCCTGCGCGGAAAGCTCGAAAAGAAGATCCCAGAGCTGGCGGCGCGCGACGGGGTCGATGCCGGCGGTCGGCTCGTCGAGGAAAAGCAATTTCGGTTCGTGGAGCATGGCACAGCCGAGCGCCAAACGCTGCTTCCAGCCGCCGGAAAGTTTCGCGGCAAGACGCGTGACATACGGACCGAGGCCGTTCGCTTCCACAATTTCATTGATGCGGCGCTTCAGCTTTTCGGCGGGAAGGCTGTAGATCCGGCCGTAAAACGTGAGATTTTCGAGCACCGTCAAATCGTTGTACAAACTAAAATTTTGCGACATGTAACCGATTCGCTCGCGCACCTGTTCGGCGCCGGTTCGCACATCGAGCCCTTCCACGTGCGCGCTGCCTCCGCTGAGGGGAAGCAAACCCGTGAGCATTTTGATGACGGTGGTTTTGCCGCTGCCGTTCGGGCCAAGAAAGCCGAAGATTTCGCCTTTTTCGACGCGGAAGCTGACATCGTTGACGGCCACAAAAGGGCCGAACTTGCGAACAAGATTTTCCGCGACGATGGCCGAGCCGTTGGCTGAAGAGGAAGGTTCGCTCATGGCAAAAGCCTGACGTCGGCGGACATGCCGGGCAGGACGCGGTGCGAAGGGTCGTCAATGCGGACCTTTACGCCGAAGACTTGATGCACGCGCTCTTCGCGCGTCTGCACGTTGCGCGGAAGAAACTCCGCCTGCTGATTGATTTGTTCCACGACGCCGTTGAAGGTTTGCTTCTGGAACGGATCGACGCGAATTTCCGCCTTCTGGCCGACGGAAACTTTGTTCAGCTCCGTTTCCGGAACGTAAATGCGGACGTAAATCTGATCGCTTTCGAGCAACGTTGCGACGGGAGTGTTGGGCGCGATGAGATCGCCGGGACGGACATCGAGCACTTCGACCGTGGCCGCGCTGGGCGCAAGCACCTGGCGCTCGCGAAAGCGCGCTTCTTCATAGGCGAGTTCCGCGCTGGTGGCTTGCACATCTTCGCGCCGGTTGCCGTGCTGCATTTTATCCAGCGTCGCCTGCGCTTGCTGATAGCGCGCCTCGGCCATGGCAATTTCTTCCGGCCGGAAGCCGCGCTGCAGTTCGTCCAATTTGTGCTGCGCATTTTCTTTTGCCGCGAGCGACATTTTCCAGTTGGCTTCGGCGGTGTCGCGCTGCTGCTTTGAGACGAGATCCTTCTGCGCGAGGGCGTCGTAGCGCTGGAAATCGAGGCGCGCGCGCGTTTCGTCGGCCGCCGTGCGGTCGAGGTCCGATTGCGCCGCCGCGATGTCTTCCTTGCGGTACCCGGACAAGTGCAAATCGTAGTCCGCTTTGGCTTGTTTTGCGGCGGCGGCGGCTTCTTCGATTTCTTCCGGGCGAAATCCGCGCGCGGACTTTTGCGCGTTCGCGCGCGCTTGCGCAAGGGATGCTTCCAGTTCCTTGTCGTCAAAAGTGATCAAAGTCTGGCCCGGCTCGACGCGATCGCCTTCGCGCACGCGGACTTCCAGGATGCGCCCGCCAATTTTCGAGCCGACACGGATGTTCCGCGCCTCGACCGTGCCGGAACCCTCGAGGCCCGTGTCTTTGCGGAACCAACCGCCATACACGCCGGCGACAACCACAGCCGCGATTGCGACCGCAGCGATAATGAAAAGTTTGCGTTTCATTTCACTTCACTTCTTCCTTCGGAGGGCGGAACTCCGGAATTGAGTGCGGAATCCATTGGCGCGATGCCGGTCCAAATTATTTGCAGCGCGGAATCGATGCGATCGCGAAGAGAAGCGTCGCCCATGACGGACCAGATGAGCAGCGTACCCAAAATCGTCTGGCGAAAGACGTGCGCGATTTCCGCGGCGGGCAAATCCTTGCGAATTTCGCCGCGCTCCTGCCCGATTTCCACCATCTGCTTATGCAGTGCGTGCGCGCGATTTTGCTTATTGATCATCGCCTCGCGCACGGGATTCGAAGAGAGGTAGCCGAGCAAGAGAGCGCGAATCATGCCGGGATTGCGGAGCGGCTCTTCGGACATGCGGAGGACAAGGCCGCGCATGAACTCCGGCAGCGGCTGCTGCGACGCGCGCAAACCGTTGACGGATTGCTCGAGCTTGGCCAATTGCATATCGGAAAACGCGAGCAGGATGTGGTCTTTGCTTGGGAAATAATTGAAAAACGTACCTTTGCCGACGTCGGCCGCTTCGGTGATGTCCTCGACGGTCGTTTCGGAAAAACCCTTTTGCGCAAAAAGATGGAGCGCCGAGCGGAAAAGGCGTTCGCGAAGCTCCGCGCTGCGGCGCTCGCGGCGGGAAGGGGGGAGAGGCGGTATGGTGGCGGTTGAGATGGGAAGGACGGTCACGATGGCCTTCAGTCATAAATGACTATAAGTCAGAAAGGAAGGAGTGTCAACTCGCGAGGCAAAAAAGAAGCCCTCCGCGAAATACGGAGGGCTTCTTTGCAAATTCCGGTTTGCGGTTACTTGAGCGACTGCGGGTCGGACAGATTCTTGGGCGACTTTTGGTTGAGGTAAGCGATCAGTTTTTGCGCGGGCTCCGGAACGGCGACTTTGCCCTTAAAGATGATGTCGGTGGCTTCGACTTTTTTTCCGTATATTTTTTCGTTGGCATTATTGTCGGGACGAACGGTTGAGCCGGCGAGGGAAATACCGGCGAAAAGGCCGCGATTGCGCGAGTAACTGAGCACTTCAGCGCGCATGGTAACGTCCGTGTCGGCTGTGGCGGCGCGCCCCTTTGGACCGGCGGCGGCCGAAGCGTCCGCGCCGAGCTTCACTTTGCTGCTGAGGATGGCTCTCGCGCCGCGCGGATTCATTACGAGGAGCACGAAATCCGTGGCCTGGCCGCCAAGCTGGAACCCGACGCTGGCTCCTTCGAGCGCCATCATCGTCGGGGCGCTCCACGGGCCGGTGAAATGTTCGCCGGTGCGGCACGTCATCGCGCCGCGGCCGTAGCTTCCGCCGACGACGAACGCCGCCTTCAGAACCGACGGATAAACGATGATGCACTCGGCCTTATCGATCAGTTCCTGCGGAATGTCGTCGGGGATATCCATAATTTCCTTGATGACGATACCGCAGTTTTCGAGACGATCCGTTTCCTTTTCATCTTTGCCGGCGGCGGCAAGCGGGCCCGCCAGGACGACGAACGCGGCCAAAAGTGCTGCGAATTTCTTCATGATGGTCTCCTTCAGAGGATTCATTCCCGTGTGATTTGGCCTTGGCTGGGCGCCTTCGAAACTTTGAAGCCAGTTTACTCCGCCGATGGGCGCCGCAGAGCGGGCGCTTGCATGGAGGAAGTGTTCCGCTACGCATCGACTATACTTGTGGTTGAGTGGATTTTCCAGAGGGGGAGCAGAGTGGCAACGAAGCAGGGATGGCGAAGAGTGCTGGGATTGGCGGCGGTGGTGGCGATTCTCGTTTTGTGCGGCAAGCCTGCGCACGCTCAGAACCACGGTAAGCACTCGTCAATTTCCAAGCCGCTGGGAAAAAGCGCTGAGCCGTCGCCGGCCGCTCTAGATGAAGATAAGCAAAAATTTGTCACGCGCGCAGCCGGCATCCTGAGCGGGGAACAAACCGCGAAAGGGGCGTGGGGAGTTCTGATCGTTGACGCAAAAAGCGGCCAGGTGCTGTTCGAACAAAACGCGGACCGCTACTTTGTTCCGGCATCCAACATGAAATTGTTCACGACGGCGCTGGCCCTGGCGACGCTTGGGCCGGACTATCGCTTTCGAACGACGCTGGAATCGCAAACTGCCGCTTCTTCGGACGGCAAAATCTCCGGCGCGGTTTATTTTGTGGGACGCGGCGACCCAAACCTTTCGAATCGCAAGTTTCCGTATGACACGAAAGAGGAATTTGACGGGCCGCCGGAAAAAATTGTCGTGGAACTGGCGGACCAGCTCATTGCGGCGGCCGTGAAGGAAATCTCGGGCGATATTGTGGGCGACGATTCTTATTTTCCGCGCGAGCGCTACCCGAACGGATGGGAAATCGACGACATGGTGTGGGAATACGGCGCGGCGGTTTCCGCCATCATCATCGACGACAACACGGTGGCGGTGACGCTGACGCCGGGTGACGTTCCCGGCGAAGCGGTGCGTGTGGAAATCGCGCCGGCGACGCCCGATTTTAGTGTCGTGAATTCTGTCGCGACGTCGGCGGCAAGCGCGAAGCCCGACCTCACGCTGAAGCGCGAGCCGGGTTCGAACGCAGTGATCGTAAGCGGAAGTTTGCCTGCGCAGAGCAAACCGCGCAAACTTGTGCTCGCCATCCAAGAGCCCGCTCTGCATGCGGCGGCGATGTTGAAGCGGTTGCTGGAAGACCGCGGCGTAAAAGTGGGTGGAGTTGCTCGCGCGCAGTCCGTTGCGGCGGAGGTGAAGTCCGCGCCGGAGCGAATCGTACTTGCAACGCACAATTCGGTGCCGCTGGGCGAAGCGGTGAAGCTGGTCAACAAAATCAGCCAGAATTTGCATGCAGAGAGTTTGCTGCGAACTTCGGCGAGGCAGGCGTGCCTGCAAACGAAACCGGAAGCGGAATCAAAAGACTGTGCGGCGCTGACGAGCGATGATTACGCCGCGTTTGCCGCGAAGTTTTATGCGGATGCGGGGATCGCCGCGGGAGATGTGGTGCAGACCGACGGTTCGGGACTGTCGCGCCACGACCTTGTAACGCCGCGCGCGCTCGTCGCGCTGCTGCAATACGCGGCGAAACAGAGCTGGTTCGCCGCGTATTACGATTCACTGCCGGTTGCCGGCCTCGACGGCACGCTCGAGGATCGTTTGAAAAATTCCAGCGCCACGATGCGCATTCACGCGAAGTCCGGCTCGGTGGAACACGTGCGCACGCGGTCGGGCTATGCGGAACTCCCGAACGGACAGCGGCTGATTTTTTCGTTCATGAGCAACAACATGGGCAGCAAAGGGCATGAAGCGACCGACGCGCTGGACGCGCTGAGCGCGGCGATGGTGGAGGAATTCGGCGGCGAACCGGCGGGTTGCTGCAAGCGCAAGCAATAGGTTTCACAAATTGAAGACGGAGAAAATCATCACCGTTCATGTAGCGGGGTCGCACGGGGAAGCGGTTTCGTATTTGGTGGAAAGACTCGGAAGATAAATTTATGTCTCGGCCGGCGGAAGAAATCCTGGAATTCGAAAAGCTGCGCGATTTGTTGCGCGGACGGTCGACGTGCGCGCCGGGCAAGCGCGCGCTCGACGCGTTGCGATTTTCGCAGGACCGCGCGGAGTTGGAAAAAGGATTTGCGCTGATCCGCGAAGCGCGCGAATGGCTGCGCGCGGGAAAAGAGCTGGGATTCGGCGCGCTGGCCGATCCGGAAAACTGGCTGGCGAAAATCGAAGGCCCCGGCACGGTGCTCGAAGCCGGCGAATTTCTCGACGTTGCGTCGCTGCTCGAAACGGCTTCGTGGCTGCGCCAGCAATTTCGCGAAGAGGAAGGCAAATTTCCGCTGCTCGAGGCACGCGCGGAATCGGTGGTCGATTTTCGCGACGTTCTCGGCTTGATTCGCCGCGCGATTCTGCCCGGCGGCGAAATCAGCGACGACGCTTCGCCGGAGTTGCGCAAGATTCGCGCCAGCATTCTGCAAACGCGCGATTCGATTCAGAAATCGTTGAAACAGATTTTGCGGGCGCGCAATGCGGAAGCAGGCGAAGACTACGTCACGCTGCGAAACGACCGCTTTGTCATTCCGGTCCGTTCCGAACAGCGCCGCGGCGTGCAGGGAATTGTTCACGGCGCGAGCGGCACGGGCCAGACGGTGTTCGTCGAGCCGTTCGAAACGGTGGATGCGAACAACCAGCTTGTGCAGTTTTCCGAGGAAGAGGCTGCGGAAATATTTCGGATTTTGCGCGGCCTTACGGAGCGTTTGCGGATGGTTAACGGGCCGCTGGCTTCGGCCGCAAAGACGATCGCTGAACTCGACAGCGCGTTTGCGCGCGCGCGGTTCGCGCGCGATTTCGACGCGGCCATTCCCGAATTTGCGCAAGACGCCGAGCTGAATTTCACCGCGCTGCGCCATCCGGTGCTCGAAGATAAGCTTCGCAAAGAGAGCCGCGCCATCGTGGCGATGACGCTGGCGCTCGGCGGCGATCAAAAATTGCTGGTGATCAGCGGGCCGAACACCGGCGGCAAGACGGTGGCGCTCAAATCCACGGGCATCGCCGCGCTGTCTGCACAATCGGGAATTCCGGTTGCCGCGCAGCGGGCGGCGCTTCCGATTTTCGATCGAGTGCTTGTGGACATCGGCGACGAGCAATCGATCGCCGCGGATCTTTCGACGTTCTCTTCGCACATGCTGAATCTGAAATCGATTCTGGAATTGGCGACGCCGAACTCGCTTGTGCTTGTGGACGAAATGGGCACCGGCACGGCGCCGGAAGAAGGCGCGGCCCTGGCGGTGGCATTGCTCGATGAATTGCGTGCCAAGAATTGTTTTGTGCTGGCGACGACTCACCACGACCGGCTGAAGACGTACGCGGCGGCCTCGCCGGGAGTTGTGAATGCCGCGGTGGAATTTGACGAAGTGAATCTGCGGCCCACGTACCGTTTGACGGTGGGAGTTCCGGGCGGATCGAGCGGCATCGCGATCGCAAAGCGGCTGGGATTGACGCCGCGGATCATTGAGCGCGCGCGGGAACTGATGGCGCCGGAATCGCTCGAAGCGGCGGACTTGATCGCGTATCTGCACCGCACGCGTGATGAATTGGATCGCCTGCAGACGCAGATGACGCACGAGCGGCACACGCTGGAAGAAGAACGAAAAAAATTGCGCACGGAGTGGCTTGGCCGCCAGCAAAAGCGAATTGCGGAACTTGAAACGCAATTCGCGGAAATGCAGAAGCGCTTCGAGCAAAATGTGGCGAGCGTGGTGGAAGCGGTGAAGGATCGCGAGCTGCGGGCGCAACTGGAAAAGAGTTCGAAGCGGAAATTGCAGGAGGTTCGCGGCGGCGCGAAAGAAGATTTGAACGCGGCGATTGTGCAGACGATTTCGGAATCGCAGTCGGACCTTGGCATCACGCAAGCAGAGCTGCAGCCTGTCGCGGCCGAACGGCTGCAACCGGGCGTCAAGATTCGCGTCCGCGGATTCGCGAAGACTTTAATTTTTCGTCGCATTGACGGGAATTCCGCCGAAGTCGAGGCCGGGCCGCTGCGCATGAAAATCTCCCTCGATGAAATTACTGGAATTGAGGGTCCGCCCGCGGTTAAGCAAATCTCATATTCGGGAGTGTCGGTAAAATCGTCGCCGCGGGAGAGTTCTGGGGCCAGTGAAATCAATGTGATCGGCATGACGGTCGAAGAAGCGACGGAACTCGTGGACAAATTTCTCGATGATGCGGCGCTGGCGCATTTGCCGCAAGTGCGCATTATTCATGGGCACGGGACGGGGGCTTTGAGGAAAGGCCTTTCTGAATACCTGAAGACGCAGCCGCTAGTCGCGAAGGCGTCGTTTGCAAGCGAAGAACACGGCGGCAAAGCGATCACTATCGTAGAATTGCGGAATTAGAAATGGCGGAAGCGGGATCATTCGCGGATCGGGTTAAGCAGCAAGCCGACATTGTGCGGGTTGTCGGCGAATATGTGCGCTTGAAAAAGAGCGGCGCGAATTTTACCGGACTGTGTCCGTTTCACGCGGAAAAATCGCCTTCGTTTGCCGTTCATCCGACGAAACAGATTTATCACTGCTTTGGCTGCGGCGTGGGCGGCGACGTTTTTAAATTCGTGATGGAAATGGAAAAGTGCCCCTTTCCCGAGGCGATTCGAATCGTCGCGGAGAAGTGCGGCATTGCGATTCCCCGGCCGAAAGAACGCTCGCCCGAAGAGCGCAAGGAAAATCAGCAGCGCGCCGTGCTCGTGGAAATGCACCGTGAAGCGCAATCGTATTTTGTGAAGCAGCTCGAAGGCACTTTGGAAGGAAAAGCGGCGCGGGCTTACCTTGAAGATCGTGGACTCGATAGGGACACGATTTCGCGGTTTGGCATCGGCTACGCGCCGAGCGGCGGCGATTTGCTTACTCGCCATCTGAAAATCAAATATCCGGAAAAACTTCTCGTTGAGTCTGGCCTCATCTCGCGCGATCAAAGTGGCCGACTTTTCGATCGCTTTCGCCGCCGCATTACATTCCCGATCGCGAACGAATCGGCGAAGATCGTCGCGTTTGGCGCTCGCGCGCTCGGGGACGACCAGCCGAAGTATTTGAACTCGCCGGAAACGCCGATCTATTCAAAAAGCAATGTGTTGTATCACCTTGATCGAGCAAAGGATTCACTGCGCCGGCAGGATTTCGCCATTTTGGTTGAAGGCTATATGGACGCGATTGCCGTAGCCCGCGCTGGTTTCGGCAACGTGGTCGCGAGCTGCGGCACGGCGCTGGCGGAATCGCAGATCAAGTTGCTTGGACGATTCACAAAACGAGTGATCGTAAATTACGATCCGGATTTTGCCGGCCAAGCCGCAACCGAGCGCTCCCTCTCCGCGTTGCTCGAACAAGATTTCGAGGTCCGCGTGCTCGCGCTACCGTCTATCGGTGACAAGAAAGCCGATCCTGATCTCTTCATCCGCGAAAAAGGTTCCGACGCCTATCAAAAGCAGCTTCGCGAAGCGCCGCCTTACGTCGACTATCTGATTTCGCGTGCACGGCAAATGGATCTGACCACCGGCGAAGGAAAACTTCGCGCCGTGAACTACTTGCTGCCGTACGTGCAAAAAGTTCCGAATCGCATTTTGCGCTCCGAATGGGCCACGCGCATCTCGCAACAATTGCGCCTCGAAGAGCCGGTGCTGCGCGCCGCGCTGAGCAAAGCCGCATCCGAACGACGCAGCGAAGTGAAAACGCAGCCCGAGCTGGTTGGCCGCGCCGCAAAACAAGTCGAGCGGCGCTTGATTCGAATGCTCGCCGAAGCGGAAGAGTTCCGCCGCGAGCTTGCGCAACAATTGCAAGCCAGACAGCTCTATCACGGATTGGAAACCGAGAAAATCTTCGCCGCGCTCATCGTCGCGAGCTTTTCCGGTGAGCCTATCCAGCCTTCCGAAATCGGCGCCATGCTGGAAGACCGCGACCGGCGGATGCTGTTCGAAATCCTGTTCGAAGAAGCGCAAGAAGGCTCCTGGGACGAGGCGCAAAGCTGCCTCGAAGCCCTTTCCCGCAAACAGGTGGAGCGCGAACTCGCCGAAGTGCAGCGAGGCATTGAAGCCAACCCGACCGCCACCGCCATGCGCGAGCTCTTGACGAAAAAACAGGAGCTGATGCGGCGGCTCGCCGCAGGAGCCTAGCGCCAGGGCGGTTTCCCACAGTTTTCCACTAATTAAAACATTGACTACAGAGGACTTACCCATGTAGCGTAGAAGGGTTTCGCGGGTAACGAAACTGCCCCTAAGTGCATCTATATGAATGCAGTGAGCGGCAGGGATCGGCCACCGGGACGCGATTACGGGCGGCGTACGGTAAAAGCGGAAGAGCAGCGGGCGCAGCGCAAAAAGCTTCACACAAAATTTTGAGTGAGCCGGGGAACCTCCCCAAACGTGCGAGCGCGCGTCCCTGTGAACGTGTATCAATTGCGGATTTTAGTCCCGTTGCAGCCGAAGTGTGTTTTGATGGCGGTCTCTGAGAGCGGGAGGAATGAGTGGCGCAGCAGGTTCTGGAAGAAAAATACGAGGCAGTAAAAGCGCTGATTGTGCTGGGAAAAGAGCGCGGCTACTTGCTTTATGACGAAGTGAACGATTCGCTTCCTGCCGAAGTGCATTCTTCGGAGGAAATCGACGATTTATTGACCACGTTTGAACGCAACGGAATTGAAATTTACGAAGACCAGGCGTCGGCGAAAGCGGCGCGCGCCGTCGAGCTTTCGGTGGAAGGCGCCGAGCGCGACGCGCACACGAAGGACGACGCGCACTCCGATGAAGGCAGCAGCGACCTGGATTTGACGCCGGGTTCGCTTGAAAAAACCAACGACCCTGTGCGCATGTATCTGCGCGAAATGGGCACCGTGCCTTTGTTGACGCGCGAAGGCGAAGTGACCATCGCGAAGCGCATCGAACGCGGCCAACTCGTCGTGATGAAGTCCATCACGCGCTCGCCCATCGTGATCAAGGAATTGATCGCGGTCGGCGACGATTTGCGCAAGGGCGCGCGGTCGATCAAGGAAATCGTCCAGTTCGACGATGAAGAGCTGACCGAAGAAAAAATCGCCAACAAGACGAAGCAGACGCTGAAGCACATCGAAAAGATCGCGAAGCTTTACGACACGGCGCTGAAGCAAGCCGTGAAGCTGGACAAGACGGCGAAATCGAAAAAGAAGCCTTACGTTCGCGCGAAGTGGGCGGTGGCGCGGACGCGCGTGGAAATTTCGCTGGAAATTCGCGATCTGGATTTCAATCCGTTCGAAAAGAAGCGGCTGATCGACAAAATGCGCGGCACGGTCGAGCGTTTGCAATCGCTCGAACGCGAAGCGGGACGCCTCGAACGCCGCGTGGACATGGCCAAGGGCGACGTGGCGGCCGATGCGCGCAAGGAATTGCGCACGCGCCGTTCGGAGCTGAAGGACATTGAGGACGCGAGCGAAGTCGGGCTGACGGAACTGAAGCGCACGCTGACGTTCATTCACCGCGGCGAAGCGGAAGCGGAACAAGCGAAGAAGGAATTGATCGAAGCAAACCTTCGCTTGGTTGTTTCCATCGCGAAAAAATATACGAACCGCGGATTGCAGTTCCTCGATCTGATTCAGGAAGGCAACATCGGCTTGATGAAGGCCGTGGACAAGTTCGAATGGCGCCGCGGCTATAAATTTTCCACGTACGCGACGTGGTGGATTCGCCAGGCCATCACGCGCGCGATCGCGGACCAAGCCCGCACGATTCGTATTCCGGTGCACATGATCGAAACGATCAACAAACTGGTGCGCACGAGCCGGCAGCTCGTGCAGGAGCTGGGGCGCGAGCCGACCAGCGAAGAGATCGCCAAGCGGATGGACATTCCGGTGTCCAAGGTGCGCAAGATTTTGAAAATTGCGCAAGAGCCGATTTCGCTCGAGACGCCGATCGGCGAAGAAGAAGATTCGCATTTGGGCGATTTCATCGAAGACAAGGCCGTGGTTTCGCCTTCGGATGCGGTGATCAACCTGAACTTGAAGGAACAGACTTCTTCGGTGCTGAAGACGCTGACGCCGCGCGAAGAAAAAGTGATCAAGATGCGCTTTGGCCTCGATGACGGCAGCGAACACACGCTGGAAGAAGTGGGGCAGTCGTTCGCGGTGACGCGCGAGCGCATTCGGCAAATCGAAGCGAAGGCGCTGCGCAAGCTGCGGCATCCTTCGCGCTCGCGGAAGTTGCGGGCGTTTTTGGAAGGCCCGTCGCGCGATTACCTCTAGAAAGAATAGAATTACAAAAGCAAAACGCCCCCAGCCAGCATCGGGGGCGTTTTGCTTTCAGCGGGTAGTTCGCGGACAAAGGGCAAACTGGTACCATCATGGAGCGAGAACGAATGAGAACAGCGCAAAAAATTGCGACGGTGGTGCTGCTGGCGGGGTTGAGCGCGACGATTTATGGAATCGTGCGGGCCGGCGAGTCCGCGAACGCGGCGACCACCAAGGCGAAGAAGGCTGCCGCGGCGCAACTGGTGGACCAGTCGGCGCTCGGGACGGCGCGGAAATTGGCGCAATTGGCGGACAGCCCGGAAGAACAGACGCTGGCGAAAGACGCGTTGACGATTGGCGATCACGAACTGGACCTCGCATTCGACATCGCGCTGCGCGACGCGGATGCGCACCCGCCCGAACTGACCAAGGAAGCGCAGGAAATCCAGGCGCGTCTGCTCAAATCGCAAAAACTGCAGCAAATGCTGCGGGGCCAAGTGACGCAATTGACCGCCGAAGTTGCCAAAGCGGACGGAAACCGCAAGGAAGAATTGAGCGAACAGCTTGATTTGGCAAAGTCTTCGCTGGATCTGGCGGACAACGAAGTGGAGGACGCCACCGGCGATCTGAGCGAAGCGGGCGGAAACAAGCGGGGACGCATTGCGCAGCTGAAACAGTCCCATGAAGACGCAGAGCATGGAAAAAATGCGGAAATAAAATTTCCGCAAGCCGCGCCAGGCCAGCTTGGGCTCGTGCACCACTTTGCGGAGTGGGCCGCGCTGCGCCAGAAACTGCAACTGCTGAATAAGGCAAAGAGCGAAGCGGATGCGGCCGCGTCCGAAGCCGAGGAACAGCACAAGACGCTTGCGGCGCAGATCGAGGAGGAAAAAGGTAAATCGCCGGATCTCGCGGCGCACTCTTCACTTGGCGCGGAAGCGGCGGATTCCGGCGCCACCGCCGACACACTTGGAAAGAATCTGCGGAAAACGCGGAGCCACGACGAATCGAAAGCGGCGCTGAAAGTTACCAGGGCGCTGGCCGACGATCAGCACAACCTTTCCAGTCTGGACAAGCGCGCCGCCAACGAAAGAGAACTTTCCGAAGTCTACGCGCAGTGGATGGGATTGGTTTCCCTCCGGCAAAGCGGTGTCGTGAAGCAGATGTTAATTGGCGTGGCGATTGTGCTGGGGCTTTTGCTCGTGGGGATTTTCTTCGATTCGTGGCTGGAAAAACTGCTGGGGACGCTGAAGCTGGACCGGCGGCAGGTGCAGACGCTGCGAGCGGTGACGCGGGTGACGCTGCAAGTGCTCGCGGTCTTGCTTGCGCTGCTGGTGATTCTTGGACCGCCGAATCAATTGGGAACTTTTCTCGGGCTGGCTGGCGCGGGGCTCACGGTGGCGCTGAAGGATTTCATCGTTGGCTTTATCGGGTGGTTTGTGCTGATGGGCAAGAATGGAATCCGGCTGGGCGACTGGGTGGAGATCAACGGAGTGACCGGCGAGGTGGTGGAGACGGGAATGTTTCACACGGTGCTGCTGGAAACAGGGAATTGGACCGACTCCGGCCATCCGACGGGACGGCGCGTGACGTTCACGAATAGTTTCGCGATTGAAGGGCACTACTTTAATTTTTCGACGTCGGGGCAGTGGCTCTGGGACGAACTGCAGATCACCATTCCTCCGGGGCGCGATCCGTTTCCGCTGGTGGCGGCGATCCAAAAGAAAGTGCTCGAGGCGACGCAAGAGAGCACGAAGCAAGCGGAGATCGAATGGCAGCGCGCGGCCGGTTCGCGCGACCTGGCTTCCATTAGCGCGACGCCGGCGATCAACGTGCGGCCAGGACCGGCGGGCATTGAGATGCAAGTGCGCTATGTGACGCGGGCGAACGAGCGATATCAATTGCGAAATAAGTTGTACCAGTCCGCCGTGGAATTGCTGGGCGGACGGGGCGTGCAAGTGACCGCGCCGGAAAGTCCTGAAACCAAATCAGCGTAGGCAAAGCGACCGGTTCGGTGGCGCAATCCAAAATGGCAATGGTGTGTCTCCACCAATTTAGTTTTCGGTTTGCTGAAGTGTGCCGGCGTGGCCGACGGGATGCCAGCGTGTTCGCGAAAGTCTGCCGGCGGCGAGATTAGTGGTTCGCGGCGCGTTTGGCGAGGTCCTGGCCTTCGAGGACGATGGCCTGAAAATCGGCGTCGGTTTTGTTGGCGTCCTGCATGAGCTGAAGGGCGCGATGAGAAATGTCGGTCATGCGCGGGTCGTTGGGGTCGGCCTTGCCGCTCGAGGACAACGTTTCCATATTGTTGAGTAGCGCGTTCGTCTCGCGAAAGAGTTCACGGCCGTGCGAGACGTAGTGTTCCTTGGCTGCGAACAGTTTTTCTTCCCAAGCGCGGCGGCCGGGGAAGTCGACGTTTTGTCCCTGTAAGGCCGTCTCGGCGAGAGTGGTGCGGGTCATGGGATCGAGCGTGTCGAGCAACTGCTCTCCGCGAGCGATCGCGCGGCGCGCGGCGACCATGCGTTCGGTGGGAGAGGCGGTGGGGCTCGCCAATTGGGAGAGGTCGGCTTTTCCCGCGGCGCTGGAATGGAAATTGTCTTCGTTGAAAACCTTTGCGGGCTTCGCGGCGGTTTTATCGCGCTCTTCTTTGGCTTTGCGCGCCTCACGCGCGATGTCGCCGAGAGATTGCGGTTGCGGGTCCTGGGCGCAGAGCGGGAGAGCGCAAACGAAGCTCGCCGCGAGAAACATGGTCATTGACCGGCGCATAAAAACCTCCAGCGGGGAATTCCGGCATCGCGTCGAGTGAAAAAGCGCGAACCAGCATAAAGAATCGGAGTTTTGCGCGCGGCGGGACATGGAACCGTGGTACTAAAGTGCCGCATGGGGCAACAGGCGCGAAAGGTTGCCGCGGCGAGCCGAGAGTGATCAGGCCTCGTGCGGCGGACTGGCGCGAATCAGATGCCGCGCACGAAAGGCGGAGAGGGTGCCAACCACATAAAGCAGCGCGATCAGGCAGAAGCCGGTGACGAGAGAGAATTGTTGCGAGACCCAGCCGAGGGCGAAGCTCATGAGGATTTGCAGTATCGTGGTGAGGATGGCGATGGCCGATTGAGTGCGGCCCATGAAGTGGCGCGGCACGATGGACATGAGCGTGGCTTGCGCGACGACGCCGGAGAGAGCGCGGAAAAATCCGAAGACGATCTGGAAAAACACGGCGGCGGCGACGAACGTAAAAAAGGGCATGGCGACGTGGCCGATGGCGAGGCCAGCGAGAGAAATGCCATAGAGAGTGAGGCGGAGGCGCTGCGGCAATTGGCTGGCGAGCAAGCCGCCGAGAATGGCGCCGAGTCCCCAGCCGGCTTCGAGGTAACCGAAGGCGCGCGGGCCGGCATGGAGAATGTAGCTGGCGAGCGCGACGATTAGGACGTTTGCGCTGACGATGCCGCCCATGAGAATGGAATGAGTGATGCCAAGAACGCGAACGATGGGCTGCCGCTTGAGATACGCGAAGCCCTCTTTTATGTCGGAATAGACGGCGAGGGAAAGACCGGCTTCGGCGACCTCCGGAATTTCGCCGGACTCGAGCGCGGCGGAGGTGACTTCGGTGGCTTCGGAAAATTCACGCGGATATTTTGCGAGATGATCGCGCGGCGAAACGTAGCCGCGGCGCATGTGAAAAAGGCACCACGCGGAGACGAAGTAGGTGAGGCCGTCGATGCCGAGAATTCCGGCGATGCCGGCGCGGTCGTATATGAAGCCGACGAAGGCGCCGGCGAATAACATTCCGGTTTGCACGCCGATAAGCACAGCGGCGTTGGCGCCGGTGAACTGGCTCGCAGGGATCACTTCCTGCACGAGCGAATTTACGTTGGCCCAGTACATGGCCGAGCCGATACCGGTGACGAGTGTGATGGCGTAAAGATGCCAGAGTTCGAGGCGGCCGCTGAAGGCGACGTAGGCCGTGCCGAGGACGGCGATGCCGCGAACGAAATCGAGAATGACGCCGAGGTAGCGGCGGTCGAATCGATCGATGAGCACGCCGCCGACGAAGGGAACAAGCAGGCCGGGCGCCATGGCGACGATCACCTGCCAACTGACCTTCACGGTAGAATGCGTGGTGGCGAGGATGTACCAACTGACGCCGGCGAAGTTCATGCCGCTGCCGAAAAGGGAAATGAACATGGCGAAAAAGAAATAGCGGAAGCCGCGTTGCGCCCAGATGAGCGACCAATCGGTGCGCGGCGGAGTGGCAGTTGTGGCGGTGGAAGACATGGGCCGAAACAAATAGTGTAACGGCGGGAAGTCGGAAGCGGCGAGCGATGTGTCAGAGATGCGCGGAATGAGTCAGCGCGGGCGGGGGCAACGTGGGAAACGAAGCGAACTGCGTGGTGCGAAGCGGCAGGAAAAGAGCGGAAGGCAAGGCGCTGCTGGAGACGAGCGAGATTGTTTTCCGTGGCGATGAGCTGCGATGGAAGATTCCGTTTGCGCAGATGAAGTCGGTGAAGGCGGTGGACGGAGAGCTGCGGGTGGAGTCGCGGGACGGAATGTTTGTATTTGAAATTGGGCCGCTCGCCGAAAAATGGGCGCACAAGATTTTGCATCCGAAGTCGCGAATGGAGAAGCTGGGCGTGAAGCGGGGTGCGAAGGTAACGGTGATCGGAAAGCTGGAAGCGGAATTTGCGGCGGAACTGGAAGAGATTTCGCCGGGATTTTCGCGGGGGGCGATTGCGCGCGACGCGGAGTGGATTTTCCTGGCGGCGGAAACGGAGAAGGAACTCGCGCGCGCGACGAATATCGCGAAAGTGATGCGCGGGTCAACGGGGCTGTGGATTGTTTATCCGAAGGGGCGCAAGGAGATTTCGGAAAATGATGTGCTGCGGATTGGAAGGAAGGCGGGATTGAAAGATGTGAAGGTGGTTGGATTTTCGGCGACGCACACAGCGCTGAAATTTGTCGTGCCGGTGGAGAAGCGATGAGAGACGCACCACTCCTCGAAATCAGCGACCGTTGCGCTTGCCACGCCCGCCGGCTGGGTGAAACCGCTCCGCGCGCTATATTCTGATTCAAATCAGAAAACCGATACAAAAGAAAAAAGAGGGCCTCGGAAGAGGCCCCCTTTCGAACATGTGATGCAGATTGGTTCGTGCTAGCCGAGCTGTTCTTCCAGTAAGATTCGAATCAGAAGGTGAATCTTGCTGCAAGCTGCAGTACACGGCTAAGTGGGGAATTGCCTGAGACATTGCTCCCCGTGGCCACGATCTGGCCAAACTGCGGGGACGCGATGTTGGTGATTGGGTCGGCGAATTCCGCGTGATTAAGGAGATTGAACGCGTCGGCCCGAATTTCGAGCTTCAGCCGTTCCGTAATCGCCGTGGTCTTTGCAATCGACATATCGAGGTTGGTTCGCCCCGGGCCGCGGAAGAGGCCACGCGCCGAGCTCCCGTATGTCGCCAGCCCGGGATTTGCAACAACCTGGGCCGTCGAGGGGAAGCAGCTCGGTGAAACTACTTGGCACGCATCCGACCTACTGCCCACCTGTGCCGTTGTAAACGCCCCCGGATTGAAAAAGAAATTCCCCGTATTGGTACCGGAGAGGTCGCCGCTCAACGTCTGTGCCTGGCGTGGATTAAAAGTAGCGATTGCCCCCGACCCGGCCAGATTTGCGAGTGGAGCGAAATCTCCAACTCCCGTCACCCCCGGATTCGTGAATGCACCGCTCGTGTCCACTGCACCGAAAACCGTGAGTGGGAAGCCTTGCCGCCAGGAGAAGATTGGATAGAGGCTCCAGCCTTGCGTCAAGCGCTTCGGTCCAGACTTCCAATAATTGTCGAATGGCAAATCCCATCCGCCGCTGAACGTAATGCGGTGCTTTACGTCAAAGTCTGACGACGCCCGCAAGAGTTCGTGCTGAAAGGTCGGGACCTGGAAAGTATTGTTGCGGAAGCCCGACGCATTGTCGATGGAATGGGAATACGTGTAACCGAAAGTGAGGTAAGTACGGCCCAAGATGGGCGTATCGGTCAGCTGCCGCGTGACGCTCGTCACCAGACCATTGTAAGAAGCCCTCGCCACATTCTGGAACTCCAACAGATTGCTGTAGCTGCAGGCAAAGGCCGTGTTGGCATCGCAGGAGCTATTGCCGGGTAACAGATTCAGTACTCTGTCACTCGTGCCCGGAAGGAACGGGTTAATGTCAACAAGGGATGTCAACCCGTGCGCACTGCTTCCGACGTAACCCACCTGCAGGTTTGTGTTCCGCGCAATTTCCCGCTGAATGCTCAAATTGTATTGGTAGATGTACGGTGTTTTCAGATGTGGATCGTCGAGGAATATGGAAGTGCTTCCGAAGGGCAGAAATCCGGCCGCTGCAAAGTTGGCGTTGTGGTCAGGCGGCTTTGACGGAAACGGATTGACAGCGCCCGTGCTTCCGTATGGATCGGAGAGAAAGGGAAGATCCGCTGTCGGATTCGTGGTCACGGGAGAGAATGGCGCGAAGCCTGCTGCAAAAAAAGGCGGCTGCCCATTGTCCTGGAAGTTGTCCTCAGCCTTCAGGATGTCGTAGAACGTCCCAAATCCACCTCGGATGCTCGTTTTCGAACTTCCGCCGGGCGCCCAGGCAAAACCGATACGCGGCGCCCAGTTCTTCTTATCGGGGAAATTGACTCCACGGGGAGCATTCGCGTCACCGGGGAAAACCAGTCCGTTCGGCGCACCTGGAAACACGGTGGACTGCGGATGGCCTGGAATTACGTTGAAGGTGAATCCATGCGTATCTTCCTTCGGCGTCGAATACTCATAGCGGACGCCCAAGGTTAATACCAAGTTCTTTGTAACGCGCCATTCGTCTTGCGCAAAGCCGGACGACAATTTGCTGCGCGCGTTCGTCGGAGCATTTGGGCCTTGCTGGAAGAAGTTAGGAATTCCCAATACGAAATCCGCGAAGTCGTTGCCGGATCCAATGCCACCGGCTCCGACGAAGACAAATTCGCCAGATCCGAAAAAGTCAAACGTGGTGTTGAATTGGTAGGCGGTAAAGCTGCCTCCGAATTTCCAAGTGTGCTTGCCGTGAGTCCACGAAAATACATCGCTGGTCGAAAAAGTATTGTTGATCAGCCGGCTCGGCCCTTGAATGCTAAATCCGAGCCTGGTTCCTTCATCGGCGAAGCTTAGTTTTGCCGCTCCGGATTCGAGGTCGGGTGTAATGCCGGTTTCCCCGACCGCGGTATGGGTCGGGATCGGATTGGCCGGCTGGTCTTGTAAAATGTTCTGCCGCTGGGCCGTAAACCGGAACTCATTCACGATCGCTGGCGAAATGGTACGAGTGTAAGCAAAATTGGAATAATAATTGTTTACCGAAGTCGTGTCGGCATAGCCAAGGACGCCGGTGCCGGCGAATGGCTGCAACGTCGGATTCCTATTCCCGCCCAGTGTGACCGAGAGTCTATCCTTCTGCGTCAGATTGAAGTCGAACTTCGTGGTTAACTCATTGTCGTTGTTGGTGGCGGGTGCTTGTACGTTGAGCACACCGGTTGGCGAAGTCGGGATCAGCCCCGCCGCAATGTATTTCTGCGCGACGCCGTTAATTCTTGCTGGATCGATGATGCCGTTGAAGGCATTCGTGGAATTGCCCTGAAAGAAGGGATGGGCAGTGCCCGGCACCTGGCCGGGGCCGTTTGGATTCGGCACCATACAAGGTGTTCCGTCTGCGAGCGCAGGATCGTTATTCGGATTAGGCTGGTTGTGGTTGAGTCCAGTCAGAAAGCAAGCCACGCCCGGATCAACGCCGCCATTGGATGCCGCATGCGAAAAATCACCGCCCAGTTCGGCCGGCGTAAAAACGATGTTTCCCGGCGATGACTGCGAATCGGACTGCCGTTGGCCCTGATAGCCGACGAAAAAGAAGAAGCGGTCTTTGCCGTGGACAAGCTTCGGAACCGTGATTGGTCCGCCAAACGTGCCGCCGTATTGATTTCGACGCAGAGTATCGCGCGGAAGCAGGTTATTCGGATCGTTTTTGTTGAAGAAATTGTTCGCGTTGAAGTCGCCGTTGCGAATAAAGTCGTATGCGCTTCCATGCCATTCGTTCGTTCCGGACTTGGTTACTTCCGTGATGATTCCGCCGCCGTTGCGGCCGTATTCCGCCGTGTAGTTGTTTTCTAGAATGCGAAACTCCGCGATCGTATCCGGATTCGGGTTGAACACGACTCCGTTGCCGAGATTTTCGTTGTTCAATCCCCCGTCCAACAGAAACGTCACAGAGTCAGACCGGCCACCGGCAATGTTGTAAGATTGGCCCGAACCGGTATCCCCATCGTTCGTGGGCGTCACGCCGGGCTGTAGCAATGCCAAGCTTAGAGCGTTGCGCCCGTTCAGTGGCGTATCTGTTAGCGTACGTCCCTCCACCGAAGCGCCGATCGTCGGATTCACCGTTTCGACTACTTCCGCCTGGCCTTTCACTTCCACAATTTCAGTTTTGCTTCCGATTTCGAGCTTTGTATCCAGCCGCAACACCTGGTTGATCAGCAGGTTCTGGCTTTCATAAGTGGTAGGGCGGAAGTTATCCGATTCAACCGTCACATCGTAATGGCCGATCGGCACGACAGCGGATTGGAAAAATCCATCCTTATTTGCGACCACATCGTAGTGAACCTTGGTCGCCGTATTGACTATGCTTACTTTGGCGTCCGGAATGGACTGCCCGTTGGGGTCCGTGACGTTTCCGACAATTCGTCCGCCCGCGTTCTGTGCAATACCGACTGGAATCAGCAGCCCTGCTATCGCGCAAAGGACTGCTACAATTCCCACACCCCGCAAGAACTGTCTCACACTGCCCTCCTGAAATATGCGTAGGATTTCCCGCGTCTGACAACTTGGCAAGCGGCTTGCCAAACCCTGTAGACACAAACGAAAGGATTTAGCGCTATGTTGGATATAAAGAATCTTCGGGTTCTCGAATTTAGATTCAGGTTTCTCTAGATTTCACGGCGTTCTACTTTGGATTGCGCGAAATTCGGCCTGCGGCCCGCTCGATTTCCCGCTTTCTCTCCGCCTTGTCAGTTCCTCTTGATATTTTCCTCAGATACCCGCGTAATACTGGGCACGCTCGTTCTTTAGAAAACTGGTGGTGGAGGCGTTCTTATGGCAACAACAACCGTCGGCATGCCGGACCCTGCTCCGCAGCCGCAGCAAAAGGTAAGTAGTTTCGGTCGAATCGTGGGCGTTCTCTTTTCCCCGAAGGCTACGTTTGAAGACGTTGTTCGAACGCCTACTTGGGTTTTACCTTCGGTGATCTTCGTCGTCCTTAGCCTCGTGGCCAGCGCCATTTTCGTGCAGCGCGTGGACTGGCGCGATGCAATCGCCCAGCAGATGGAAAAGGATCCTCGTGCGGCGCAACTCTCGGCGGAACAAAAGGAACAACGAGTGGAAATGGGCGCCAAGCTCGCTCCCGTGTTTGGGTACATCGGCGGCGCCGTGGCTCCGGCCTTCATTATGATCGCAACCTGTTTAATCATGTGGGGCGCGTATAGTTTGTTGGGAGGCATCACGATTGGGTTTGGCCAATCTTTCGCGATTACGGCGCACGCCTGCATGACCTCACTCGTCAGTACACCCGTTTTTCTGTTGATTATCTTCCTCAAGCCGAAAGGCACGATTGATATCGAAAATCCGATCGCAACCAATCTGGGCGCTTTTCTTCCCGAAGGAACCTCCAAGGTGTTGATGACCCTCTGCAAACAAATTGATGTGTTCACAATCTGGATTTTGCTTCTCATTGCGATTGGATTTGCCGCGGTGAACCCGCGCAAACTCAAGTTCGGTGGCTCGTTCGGAATTGCGTTTGGCGTTTGGGCGGCTTACGTTTTGGTGCGCGTGGGCGTTGCTTTCATCTTCTCGTGACGCCACGAGGAAATCGACTGGCCGGGAATACACGCAAAGCTGCAGACAGTTTTTTTTGAGATGGAAATAAAAAGAAAACGCGCCGGGGAGTGCTCCCCGGCGCGTTGAATTTTGGTTGAACTGAGATTTACGGACGCTTGTGAGCCGCAAGGGCCAGACCGAGCACGCCCACGCCGAGCAGGAGCAGCGTTGAAGGTTCCGGTGCCGGCGTCCCGATTGCAAAGTCAGAACTATAGGGCGTAACGGCGGTCACAACTCCGTCCGAAACGATAAATGCCAATTCGACTGTGCCCGGACCAAACGGTCCAACTTGGGCAAAGCTGTTCTCGCTGAGGCTGAGCGCACCCAGGCTAACCAGCGAAATATCGAAGCTGGAAGCCGTTAGGCCCGTTGCGCCATTGTAATTGCTCTCGAGCGGAGCGAAATCAGGCTGGGCGACACTAACAGTCAGGCTTTGGCCAAGGAGCCCACCGACAAGCGAGTAGAAATCTCCCGCTTTTTGGCCGGTAACGAATCCGTCGAGTGTGTCGTTCTCCGGAGTGAGAACTGCAATATACACATTGCCGCCAGTCGAATTCTTTCCGTAGAGGAATAAATTTGGGCCGCTGGTCAAGGTCAGGGCATTGTTGTTGCATTGGGCTGCGGTATCGCAGAGATGGATGTCGTCGGCCATTGCCACCCCGGCAAGTCCGAACATCAACGCCACCGCGAGTACAGCATGCGTAAGAAATGATTTCATGTCTTTTTTCCGTCTCGTTTCTAGAGTGTGCTGGGAGCGCACCCACTCTTCCGTCCAAGTAGAGAGTGCAAGGCAGTGGCCAACTGTCGCGCGAGCGCCCAATTCCCAGAGCGATTGTAAGTAATTGAAAACATTGCAATTAATGGATTGCAGAATCTGTGTTACCCACGCGCACATTACAGGAGTGTGAAAAGCCCTTCCACTTTGCTGCAGATGTCTGTCCCTTTTCACATTTCGCTCCGTCTTCGTTTTGGCCAAATCGACTGAAGTTCAGCGGTGATTGCCTCGCCTTTTCCCCGCGCTCGGTTAGCCTGCTAAACTCGCAACGTGGGTTTTCACTTCTCCATTTCACAGACTGACCAGCGCGCGCGCCGCGGACTCTTGACCACGCCGCACGGCACGGTGGAAACGCCTTTTTTCATGCCCGTCGGCACGCAAGCGACGGTGAAAGGTTTGCGCAACGAAGCGCTCGAAGAACTCGGCGCCGAAATCATTCTCGGCAATACCTACCACCTCTATCTTCGTCCCGGTCACGAACTCATTCGCCGCATGGGCGGCTTACACAAATTCATGTCGTGGAACCGCGCGATTCTGACCGATTCCGGTGGCTTCCAGGTTTTCAGTCTTTCTGAGCTTCGCAAAGTTACCGACGATGGCGTCCGTTTCCGTTCGCATCTCGACGGTTCAGAGCATCTGTTGACTCCC
>Ga0070730_10000236_pt1 | contig 70206 bp, 50 predicted proteins | sample Coa_R1_3_FD_66447 | JGI IMG/M metagenome (GOLD analysis project Ga0070730, IMG submission 66447) | Surface soil microbial communities from Centralia Pennsylvania, which are recovering from an underground coalmine fire - Coalmine... | ecosystem: Environmental > Terrestrial > Soil > Unclassified ... | reverse complement strand
CCGTCCGCGGGACGATGGGATTGGAGCGCCAGTGGCCTAGCGAGGCGAACCAAAGGTTCCAATCGAAACGGGGCTGATAGGGTGCATAGATACGCGGGGCCTCGTGCGTATTTTGTGGTTTGAAGCGAAATTGGTAGGGGAGCCAGTTCTGGCCGTCGTTGGAGCCCTGGAATTCGATTTCGTAGCGGCCGCGGGTCATGACTGCGAAAAGGCCGTAGCGATCGGCAATGCGGAAGGGCTGCAGGGCCGCAACGGGCGTGGAGGGAAATGGCGCATTGGGCCAGATCATCCATAGGAGAAGGACGGCGCTGGAGTAAAAAAGCCAAGTGAACATAACAGCGGTGAGAGCGAGCTTGAGCGTGGCTAAGGAGCTCGCCCACGTTTGTTGCCAGTTGGGCGAGACGCCTGCAGACGAAAGTGGCGACTCAAGCGCTGCTGAAACTGGCAGGGATAGTTGCGCTTTCCAGGATTGCGGGATGAAGCGGACGAGGAAACGGTCGTCGAGCAGAAAGATGCCGAGAGCGAGGACGAGATAGTTGAGAAAGGTGTAGTTGGCGGTAACGATCACGCCGATTTGCCAAGGGGTGACAATGAAGAAGCAGATGATGCGGATGCGGCGGGGGAGAAAAAGCAGGAAGACGAGGACGAGTTCGAGGACGAGAGTGCCGAAGGCGGTGGCGGCGTGGAACCAATGAGGAAGATGCTGAACGTACCAGCCGATCCAAGTAGGCAGGGGGCCATTTTGATAATACTGGTCCATGGCGGTGAAGTGACGCCATTGGGGATCGCCGCTGGCGATTTTAGCTACGCCGGACTCGAAGTAGATGCGGAACCATTCCCAAAGGAGAAGAAAGATGCTGGCGCGGATGGGCGGGCTGATGGGGGCGAAACGGGGACGGAAGCCAGGCGCGGCTAGAAAGAGGGAGATGAAACCGGCTTCGAGGAGCATGCCGTCGGATTGGTAGCCGGAGAAATCAGAGGCGGCGCTGACGAAGGAGATAAAGCAAACGAAACAGAGGAAGAGCATGGCGCGGGGGAAGATATTGACGGTGAGAACAATCGAGGCGAGCCAGCCGACCCAGCAGATGGCCATGAGCATGTGATTGCTGGTGGAGAACCACAGGAGCGTGGGCGCATACCAGAAGCGGGCGAAGCCGATGGAGTTGGTGACGGCGCGGAGGTATTCGCCGGCGGGGAGGATGCCATCGGCACCGATCAGGCCGCGGACCTGGAAGAGTAACGAAAAAAAAGCAGAGAAATAGATTACGCCGAGAGCGCGGAGAAAGAGCCAACGCGGAAGGAGACGGTCGCGGGCGCCGTGCTGGGGGTCGAAAAGCCAACGGAGAGCGGAAGCGGGGCGGAGGTCCATGGAGAGATTCCAATATACAGGGTGGACGTGGTGGACGGTAAAGAGGAAACGGGGGCGTAACCGACGTTTCGGTCCTTTGGGCCCGGCTGAATTGCGCCGGGCCTCAGGATAGCGGCTATCGGCAAAACGAGTTTCGACAACTTTGGCATGTTGCCGAGATGGGGCGCAGCGAATGCTGCGCCCCTATGGCGGCGTGTCGATTCAGATGCTTGGGGAATCTACTTCTATGCGTAGATTCTGTGTATAGATGACGATTACAGAGAGCCAGGGGACATGGGATATCAGCCGATTGAGAATCACGGGATTATCGGGAACATGCGGACAGCGGCATTGGTAGGGATGGATGGATCGATTGACTGGTACTGCTCGCCCCATTTCGATTCGCCGAGCGTGTTTGGAGCGATCCTGGATGATGAGAAAGGAGGGCGATTCCAGATCGCGCCGGTGGCGGAAAAGTTGAAATCGCGGCAATTTTATTGGCCGTCTACGAACATTCTGGTGACGCGATTTCTGCACGAGGATGGCATCGCGGAGTTGGAAGATTTCATGCCGGTGGGGTTGCCACCGGAATCCAAGTGGTATCACCACTTGTACCGGCGAGTGCGCTGCGTTCGCGGGACGGTGAAAATCCGGATGGTTTGCAAGCCAGCATTTGACTACGGGCGCGAGGCGCACGAAGTGAAATTGCACGGGCATGGAGCGACGTTCCAATCGGCAAAACAGCACCTGCAGTTGTGGTGCAACGAGGCGCTGCGGCCCGGCGAGGACGGCAGCGTGTCGGCAGAATTCGTGCTGGAAGAAGGCAAGTCGCGGATTTTTACCATCAGCGATGAGGAAGCCGAGAGCGACGGGCTGCACCCAGCCTCGGATAAAGAAGGCGAAGAGTTATTCCAGGAGACGGTGAAATACTGGCACCGCTGGCTGGCGAAATGTAGTTATCGGGGGCGCTGGCGGGAGCGAGTGGAGCGATCGGCGCTGGTGCTGAAGCTGCTTACGTTCGAGCCCACGGGAGCGATCTTAGCGGCGCCGACCACGAGTTTGCCGGAAGTAATCGGTGGGCCGCGGAATTGGGATTATCGCTACACGTGGCTGCGGGACGCGGCCTTCACGGTGTATGCATTTGTGCGCATCGGCTTTACAGAAGAAGCGGCGGGCTTCGTGAGTTGGATGCAAAACTACGCTTCGAAACACGCGCAGCCGGGGGAGAAAATTCCGGCGATGTTCTCCATCTACGGCAATCCGGAATTGCCGGAAGAGGAGCTGACGCACTGGGAAGGGTATAAGAAATCGAGGCCGGTGCGCATTGGGAATGGGGCCTACAAGCAATATCAAAGCGATGTCTACGGCGAGTTGATGGACTCGCTGTACTTGTACAACAAGCATGTACTGCCGATCGCGTACGATTTCTGGAAGCGAATCCGGCACCGGCTGGACTGGGTGTGCGACAACTGGCAGAAGCCGGACGAGGGCATCTGGGAGATGCGCAACCGCGAGGAACAGTTTGTTTATTCAAAGTTGATGAATTGGGTGGCCCTGGACCGCGGAGTGCGACTGGCGGAGAAGAGGTCGTTTCCGGCAAATCGGGAGAGATGGATTGGAGAGCGAGATAAGATTTACGAGGAAGTGATGGCGAAGGGATGGAACGAAAAGCGGCGGGCGTTCACGCAATTCTATGGGAGTGAAGACCTGGACGCTTCGGTGCTGATTATGCCGCTGGTGTTCTTCATGACACCGAGCGACCCGCGGATGCTAAGTACGATCAAGGCTATCTCAAAGAAACCGAAGGAGGGAGGCCTGGTGAGCGATGGATTGGTGTACCGATATCCGCCGGATCCGCGGATCGACGGGCTGCCCGGGGAGGAGGGCACGTTCAATATGTGCTCGTTCTGGCTGGTGGAAGCAATGACGCGGGCGGGGATGGCCGATCGGGAAATGCTGGACCAGGCGCGGCTGCTGTTCGAACGCATGCTGGAGTACGCAAATCATTTAGGGCTGTATGCGGAACAGACAAGTTCGCAGGGGGAGGCGCTGGGAAATTTTCCGCAGGCGTTCACGCACCTGGCGCTGATTAGCGCGGCGTTTAATTTGGACCGAACGCTGGATGGGCAGAAGTTACCGGGGGGTTGACGCAGGCACGAAATCCATTCGCGCAACTCCGAAGACAGGCCGTGAAAGCGGCGGGCGCGCCCGCACGCGCTCACAAGATGGTGCTACATTAGTTTTCATGGGCTTCAAGAAGATCGAGAAGGATGGGCTGGAGTGCACTACTTCGGTGGCGCGACCGTTTGGGTGCATGGAACTGTGGGCAGGAAACGAGAAAGCGCATCGTTCGCTGGAATTGGCGGGGCTGGCAGGGGATGTGATTGCGGTGCCGTCGGGCGGAGACGAGGGCGGAGACCTGGCGGCCGTTTTTTCCTGCAGCGACAACATAGCGCGCGTGGTCCTGGCGGACTGCGTGGGGCACGGGTATCAAGCCAGCCTGGTGGCGCGGCATATTCATAAGCTGCTGCATAAATTTCACGACATTCGGGATACGGCCGGGCTGCTGGCGGCGCTGAATGATGAATTTACGCTGGGGACGGCTAGCGATGGCGAGGAATTGCGGCTGACTACGGTGGTCACGGGGACCTACGACGGAACGAGCGGGGAATTTAATTTTGCGTATGCGGCGCATCCTCGAATGCTGGTGTGGTGAGCGCGGGACCGGCGATTTTACGAGTTGGGAGAGGGATCGGAGAATTTACCGCTGGGATTCATTACGGGCGAACAGTACAACGAGCAGAGCATTCGATTGAATGCGGGCGATATGATCCTGGCGTTTTCGGACGGGGCTACGGAGGTGCAGTCACCGGCGGGGGAGCAGTTGACGCATGCAGGTATGCTTGCTATGGCGCAGGACACGTTTCGAATGATGGCGGAACCGGTGAATTTGGGGGAATTCTCGCGAACGTTGCTGGACGGCGTACAGAAGCATCGTGAAGGGATGGAACTGGAAGACGACGTTACGCTGTTGACGCTGCGGCGGGTTAGTTGAAGGGAGAAGAGCGATCAAGAAAAAGATCATGCAGAGACGCAGGGGTGCGCCGAGCAAATAGAGCGCGATTGAGCCGCCTTTGCTTACGGCGCCGGGGCTGGCGCGGAGGCCGGCGGATGGGCGGAGAAATATTGGGCGAGGCCGTCGGTGAACTCGATGGTGGCGCGCTGGACATTGCGGTCGAGTGCGGTGACGACGGCGGCGACGTCTTTGCCGCTGACGGGTTCGTCGTGGTTGTAGAGGTGGGTCCAAACGGTGTCGCCGGTTTTGGAATCGCGCAGCTCGAGTTCGAGGGAGAGGCGAGCCAGCATGGAGGAGCCGGTGATTTCCTTGAAATCGTAAAGTTGTCCGTGGAGAAGGTAGTCGCCGCGGATGCTGCTGTGCTGAGCGTGGACGGCGCGGTAGCGGCCTGAGGAGCGCAGGGAGCGGAAGAGAATTTGCTGGATCATTTCCGTGGGAGGCTCGGCCCAGCGCCGATATTCGTAGGTGCCCATGCTCTCGCTGTTGGAGCCGTAGACGATGTGGTCTTCGCGGTAGAGATGGGAGGAGAGAATCGGGCCCATGACGATGGAGACCGGGAAGGGGTCGCTCTGCGGATCGGCGGCGGGTTCGCTGGGGACGGTGAGCTGGTAGTACTTGGCTGGGCGGGCAGCACCACAGCCAGCGAGGAGGATGCAGAGAGAAAGGATGGAGGCCGCGGACATTGCAAACCGGCTGGCGGCATAGATTTGCACGCCCGCTTGCGGGGGCTGGGATGCGCTGAAGCGCGCCCCTATAACTGCTGCGATGCCGCGCAGGGCTTTAACGATCATTGGCGTTCACCGGGTTTGTGTTCGCGGGGGTTTGAGGAGCGGATCAGGGTGTAGGGGCGGGATTTTATGGTGTTCGTGAATTCCTTGAGATTTTCGGAGACGTGGCGGAAATTATCGAGGAGTTCATCGATATTTTCGGAATTAACATCGAGAGTCTGGTTGAGGTGAGCGGTGAGGTCGGTCATGTTGGTGAGCGTGCGGCGCAGCTCGGAAATGGCCTGGCGCAGGTCGGCACGATTTTCGCCGATGAGGGAATCGATGTGGTCGATGGCTTTATTGGCTTCGGCGGAAGTTTTCTGGAAATCGGCGAGGAGCGGCTCGAGTTTTTCGCTTACGGAATTGATGTGCTCGAGCGTGGAGTGAAGGGCAGGGCGATTTTCCTCGATCATGCCGCGGGTGCTCGAGAGCGTGGCGGAAAGATTGGCGCGGTTCCGGGCGCTGAGGAGATCGTTGACGCGGTCGACAGTAACTTTCAGTTCGGTGGCACGATCGTTGAGGGTAGCGATGAGCTGCTGGGCGTGAGGTGCGAGGTCGTTGATTTGCGCGGTGAGGGCGTTGAAGTCGACGTAGGTGTCCGCAGGAAGCTGAGAACCATCAGGAGCGACGGCGGCTTTGGGAGTGCCCGCGAGAATTTCCAGGTGATTGTCGCCGAGTGGGCTAAGACTCATGATTTTGACGTGGCTATCGGTTTTTACGGGCAGTTCGGATTGGACTTTGAAGGTAATCTCGATGCGCGAAGGATTTTGGGGATCGATGCGCACGGAATCCACACGCCCAATTTTCGGACCGCCGGAATAGCGGACGCCGGAACCTGACTCGATGCCGCCGGCGAAGGGAAAATAGGCGTGATAGGTGTGGGTGGAACGGCCGAATGCGCCGCTGATGGCGAAGACGGTGCCAATCAGAACCGCAGTGGCGACGACGACGAACAGACCTACGAGAGCTTGCTCACTTTTCGGATTCATGGGTTCCCTTCCCTGCTTCAAGGATCATCGGGCGCGGCGATCCTCCGTTAGCATCTGCAAATAATCCAGTTCGCGAGCGACTTCGGGCTCGGCAACGCGGTCGAGAAATTGGCGAACGCGCGGCTGAGTGCTGTCACGCATCTCCCCGGTGGTACCGATGGCGACGATATTACCTTTATCGATCAAAACCATGCGATCGGCGATGAGGTAGGCGCTGGCGAGTTCGTGGGTGACCACGATAATGGTCATGCGGAAGGCTTGCTTGAGCTCGAGGATGAGCTGGTCGATGCCGGCGGCGATAATGGGATCGAGCCCGGCGGAGGGCTCGTCAAAGAAAAGGATTTCGGGATCCATGGCCAGAGCGCGGGCGACGGCGGCGCGCTTCTTCATGCCGCCGCTGAGCTGAGAGGGCATGTAGTATTCGAAACCTTGCAAGCCGACCTGTTCGAGCTTCAGACGAAGCATGATTTCAATGGTGGATTCTTCGAGCCGAGTGTGCTCGCGAAGAGGCAGCGCGACATTTTCGCCGACGGTCATGGAGCCAAAGAGGGCGCCGCCTTGAAAGGACATGCCAATTCGTTTGCGAATGGCGTCCATGTCGGAGGAGGAGATGGCAGCGATGTCCTGTCCTTTGATCCAGATCTGACCAGAGCTGGGTTTCTCCAGGCCAACCAGTGTCCGGAGAAGGGTGCTCTTGCCGGAGCCGGAGCCGCCGAGGATCACCAGGGTTTCGCCGCGATTGACGTCAAAACTGATGCCGTGAAGAATTTCGCGCTCGCCGTAATTGACACGGAGGTCGCGCACCGAAATGGTGGCGGGACTTTGCGTCGAATCTGTGAGGGAAGGGTCCATAGCGGTCCTTAGTGGTCGCTCATAAAAAAGAAGAGCGCGGTGAAAACCAGGTCGACGATGACGACCAGGAAAATGGACATGACCACGGCGCGGGTGGTGGAGCGGCCGACTTGTTCGGCGCCCGCTCCGGTGGAGAGGCCCTCGAGGCAGCCGACGGCGGTGATGGTGATACCGAACATGACGCTCTTGATGAGTCCCGTGACGATATCACGGAGAAAGAGCGAGTCAAGCGAAGCCGAGATGTAGCGGATGAAAGTGAAGTCGGCTTGAGCTACGCCGAAGAGCGAGCCGCCAAGAATGCCCATGGTATTGGCCCAAATGGTAAGGCAGGGCAACATGACGACCATGGCGATGAATTTGGGGGTAACGAGAAAATGGACGGGGCTGATGGCCATGGTCTCGAGAGCGTCGATCTCTTCGGTGACCTTCATGGTGCCGATTTCGGCGGCGAAGGCGGAGCCGGAGCGGCCGATGACCACAATGGCGGTAATCAGCGGACCAAGTTCGCGCGACATGGAAATGGCGACGGCGGTGGCGACGTAGCTGATGGCGCCGAAGCGGCGAAGTTCATAGGCGCTCTGCAGGGCGAGGATCAAGCCGATGAAGAAAGTAATGAGAGAGAGGATGGGAAGAGCGCGGACGCCGACGTCCAGGGCTTGCGAGACAGCACGCTGGAAGCGGATGGGCTTGCCTTGAAACGGAGCGACGAACGTGTAATAGGCGGCCCGGCCGCCCAAAGAAGTGAGGGCGCCGAGGTAGGCGAGGCCGTTTGTTACGGAACCGCCGACTTGGGAGAGGAGTTGCATTCTCGTTTTAATGCCGTGCAAAACTTTTCCGGTAGCACTGCTGGGACGCGCTCAGTGCGTTCCTGCAGCTTGCTCGCAGTGTTGCCTGGCCGTCTAAATGGCCACCCGAAGGTGGCCGCGACAAGTGGCCTCGGACGCCTGACGGTGACGGCTAACGCAGAATTTCAGGAGGACAAGGCCTGATCTTCGTTGTCGTAGACTTCGAAAATTTTCAAGAGGCGCGAAAGCTGCAGGACCTCGCGCGCGGAAGGACTTAGGCCAAAAAGGATGAATCGCAGTTTGAGATCGCGACTGGCTTTGAGGCCTTCGACCAAGGAAGCCACACCAGAACTATCGATGTAGCGAACCTTGCTGAGATTCATGACCACGCGAGGAGTGCGCTTCTCGCGAACTTCGCGCAGAAGAGCCTTGCGGACTTCCGGGGAGTTGGCCAAGTCGATGTCTCCGGAGACATCGAAAATCGTGGTGTTATCGGAATGCCGCGCGGAGATCTGCACGGAAGTCCTCCTTTGGGCAAAACAAGCCGTTTACGACTAGGTCCACGGCTGGAGATACTTGACCAGCCGAAACTGATTGATACCGCCAGCGCGCGCGTATTCGACGGTATCCATGCTCTGGCGGATAAAATGCAACCCCAAACCGCCCGGTTTGATTTCATCAAGACGACGGCCGCGCAACTTTGAGGGGTCCACCGCCGGGCCCTGATCACAGAGCAAGATTTCGAGACCGTCATGGCGCTCGGAAGGGCGAGGCCGGACGCGCTTGCAATAGACTTCGATGGGTTGATCGGTGCGTCCGTTATAACCATGGCGCATGATGTTGGTAAGGGCTTCGTCGACGGCGCGGGTGACGGATCGGCGGTCGGGCGGGGAGAAGCCAAAGACCTCGGTTAGGCGTTCGAGCGCGCCGCGCACCACACAAAGTAATTGCGGGTCACTATGCAATTCGAGCTTCAATAGAAGACCGTCCGAAGCGGGGGTTACGTCCCTTGTATCAAGCTGACGCATAAGAAGAAAGACCAGCCGCCCTGAAGTATGGGACAGGAGGATAAACGCAAAGAAGGAAAAAAGAAATGGGCATCTCGCAGGAGCTGCTCGAGAAGTAGTGAGGGTTGGGGAGTGGTAGACTATCGGGCCATGCGCGTGCTGCTGTTGAACTTGAGCCCGGAGACGAAGCAACAGGCAAATGACGCCCTGGCGGGCCAGGGCTATACGATTGCGAACGAATCGGAACTGACTGTGGACCAGGTGCTGGCCCTTTCACCGGAGGTACTAATTACGGAGGCTTCGCCAACCGACTTGAGCTGCTGTGGGTTGGTGGCGCAATTGAAGGCGCAATCGGATACGCGCGGTTTTGTGAGGATCCTAATGGTGGTACGCGGGGGAGCGCTGGAGCGAGCCCGGGCTCTGGATTTAGGAGCGGATGACGTCATCACGTTCCCGTTCGATAGCGTGGAATTCGCGGCCCGGGTACGGACGCAGTTCCGCGAGCGTCAGCCACAAGAAGATTTGAAAACCATGCTGAAGTATGCGGTGCAACGGGAACAGATGGCGGACATCGCGGTAGAGTCGCTGGGCGGGGGTGTAACAAACAAGTATCGATTCTGGCTAATCGCGGCAGTCTTTGCAGTGAGCGCGGCGGCGATTCTGGCGGCGGCGTTTATCGTGATTTCAACCGGCCGAAGCCGGAAGGAATCGCTGCAACTGCGCGCGGAAATTGCGCGGCTGAACAACGGCCTGGGCATGCACGACCAGCTTTTGCAGCGGACGGAGCAGGCGCGGAGTTCGCTGGAGGCAAGCACAAAATCCGACACCGCGGCACGAGACACGCTGCGGGCCCAATCCGAGAATTTGCGGAAACAAATGGCAACCGCGGAAGGGGCGGACGCGCAAACTCTGAAGCAGCAACTACTGGAAACGCAGAAGCGGCTGAGGTCTTTGGAGAATGAGGGAAAGATCGCGGAAACGATTGTACACAGCTACGGGCCGAGCGTGTGCTTGCTGCATGTGGTAGTGGAATTCCTGGACAAGGAGAGTGGCAGGCCGATTCAGATTGCGGTGGACGCGCTAGGCAAGCCGCAGGTGGACGACAAGGGAATGGTACAGCTGGACGCGGGCGGCAGCGGTCCACACTTGCAGATCGATGTGTTTGGAACCGGATTTCTGGTGCGGCGCGACGGAAGGATTCTGACCAATCACCATGTGGCGGAGCCGTGGTGGAGCAATGACGAATTGAAGGAGTTGCTGGACCGCGGAGCCACGGCGTATGTGCTGTCGTACAGAGCCTACTTTCCCGGAGGATCAGAAGGAATCGCCGCCAAGCTGGACAAAGTGTCTTCGAGCGCGGATGTGGCGACTCTAAGACTGGAAGCACCGACGCCGGCGAATGCAGCGCTGTTAGAACTGGACGAGCGAGGGGAAGCTAGCGTCTCCGGCGAACCGGTTGTTTTGATTGGGTATCCGACGGGAATAGAAGGAATCCTGGCCCGAGCGGGGCCCGAAGTTGCGCAAAAGATAACGGATAGTACGCAAAGCGTGAACCAGATGGTGACCCAGTTGGCCGCACAAAAGATGATAAGACCGACGACGACGCAAGGGCACATTGGGGACGTGCTGAAGGACAAGATTGTATATGACGCGGCCACGACCTCGGGAGGGTCCGGAGGACCTCTGTTCAACCGGAATGGGAAAGTGATCGGGGTCAACTTCGCGATACTAAAGGGATTTGGGGGATCGAACCTGGCGGTGCCAGCACGGTACGCGGAGGAATTGCTGAGGTAACAGCCGGGCAGACGGTTGCTTGATGGGCACTCGGCAGGGAGCGTAGAATAAGCGTGTATCCCAAGGTAGCCAAGGCATTTTAGCGTGTTGCGCTCCACCCACCCGGCGCAGCCTATATTTATGAGAAAAACCGAGCAGTATACAGAGGCGGAGGCAGGCCCTCACGGGAAACGAGCACACACGCGGCGTAAGCTTGGCCCGATGGCATACATCGAATTGGGACAGGAGAATGGGGGAATTCTTCTGAACCTTGGTGAGGGCGGCTTTGCGGTGCAGTCCGCGTTGGCACTGACCTCACGCGAGTTTTCCGAACTGCGCTTTCAAGTGCCGGCATTTCAAGGATGGCTCACGGCCAGTGGCCGGATCGTTTGGCTAAGCGACTCCAGAAAAGAAGCGGGGATTCAGTTCACTGAGCTGCCTGCGGAAGCGCGCCGAGAGATTCAGAAGTGGGTTTCGGCCGAAGGCGATTCTGAGCGGCCCACTCGAGCCGTGGCAGCGCGAGCCAATACCGCGCGGGAACCGGCGCCGACGGTTCAAAGTCCCTCTCGCCTGGAAAAGAGCGAAAGCCCAGAACCGGCAAACGCGCGTACCGAACAGAGAGCCGACGAAGCGGACCGTGAACGCCCCGCACCGTGGCAGCCCGTGACCGTAGCAGTTGCCGAACCCCCGGCGCAAGATTTTCGGTTTGGCGACTACTCCCTGTTTTCTCCGGAGCCGGAGAAGGCCAGCACCTGGGGGGAGCCAGGGCGGCGGCCAAGAAACTGGGGTGGCGGCGCCCTGGTCGGATTCCTGGTGGCGGTGCTATTTTTTGCGCTGGGCGCGGCGATGGGACGCGGAGGCGCAGACCGCTTGATTACTTATCTGGATGGATTGAAGCAACTCACGCCAGCGCCGAGGGTTACGCCGCCGGACCCACCGGATGCGACGGGCGCCGCCGATCCGTCTGAGAACAACAAAGAAACGACGAGCGCTGGGAACCAGGATCGGAGCAAAGGGGACGAGAGTACAGGTGCGGTCCCGGAAGCAGCGGCGAGTTCCGAAAACGGCAAAGGGAGAGGCTCCGAGGCGAACGGTTCTGAGGCGCAAATGGCAAAACCGGCGGCGGGGGCGAATGGGGAGAGCGCACCGCGCAATTCCGAGCCCAGATCGCCTGAGCGTAATACGAATGAACGCCGGGCATTACCTTCGTCCGAAGTTGCACCGCGCAAGAACCCGCCAGTAGAAAGTGATGCAGGTAGAGTGGCGAACGAACACTCGATTCTGGTGAATGCACCGGAGCCCGGAAGCCCACCTTTTTACGTCAGCCTGCCGGGAGAAGCAATCAGCGCATCGGCTTCCGTTGCGATGAGCGCGCGAAGAACGCTGGAGATTATGCCGCTAAGAGCAGGGGAAACGGGACGAGCAGAGCGCGTGGTTATCGGAAAACTGATAGCCCGTAGCGAGCCATTCTATCCTGTGGAGGCCAGGAATCGTCATATCGAGGGAAGCGTGGAACTGCGGGCGCGCGTGGGGCGCACGGGCGAGATCATTAGCGTGACGCCGGTTAGCGGGCCCAAACTCTTGATCTCGGCAGCGACAACCGCGGTGCGGGAATGGCGTTATGAGCCGACATTTATCGACGGAGATCCGGCCGAGACGCTGGCCGATATTTTTGTGCTCTTTCGACTACCATGAGAGACCACAAGCTTACAGAACTGGGGAAATTGCGTGAATCGTGAGGGATTTACCCGATAAGTATTGGTAGAAGACTTGATTGCCTCCCGCCAGCAGACATCCATAATCTAACTTGAGGTCCCAGTTTGCCATTCCCCAAAGAGACAGAGGGCATCCGGCGGGCGAGCGGGGAGCAGTGAAGTGCGAGCGCAATTAAAGATTGTCGCAAATGCGGAGAGAGATTTGGAAGTCCGGGAACAGGCAAGCAACGGAAACGGCGGTCACGTGCAGGGTAACCAGCGTCCAGCCCAGATACGTATTCTGGTGGAAGGCGAAGTCGCCGCCGGTGACTTGCGATGGGCATGGCAGAAGCTGGTCCAGAAGCTGAACCCGGGCGAACAAACGCAGCACTCGAACGGAAACAATGGTTCCGGCCGGAAACAAGCGCCGTGGCAGGAGCATGATTTGCGAGGCTTGCCACGGGATGAAGCCCATAAGTGGATCAGAGCTTTCTTAGAAACGGATGGATTACAGGGGATTTCGGGGCAGCGATTTCCGGCAATGCGTTGTGCCCTGATTCTTACGGCAGAGAGAGAATGCGAAATGGTGTGGAGCCTGCACCCGGAGGCACGGGAGCGCTTGAATGTACGAGAAGCCACGGCCTATTTCATGGCCTGCTGCCAGTCGCCGATTCGGCTAATTGAACTGCCGTCCGAACAATTGGAAGAAAGAGAACGGCAACCGCCGAATCGAACGGCGACGCGCGCAACGAATGGCGTGGACGTTTTAAAGGGCAGCGCCGAGAAAGAATTGAAGGCGATATGGGAAGCGGTGCTAAACACGAAGGATGTAAAGCCCACGGATGATTTCTTTGAGCTGGGCGGGCATTCCCTTTTGGCGGCGCGATTAATGGCGCGGATTGAGGACACGCTGGGAGTGGAATTGCCGTTAGCTTCGCTGCTGGAGGCCCCCACGCTGCACGGTCAGGCTGAACTGGTCTGGAAATATCGCGGAACGAACCACGCAGGAGAGCGTGGCAGAATCGATTCAACGAAGCAGCTTCCTTTCTTCTTCCTGGGTGGCGACCCGACATTTAGGCCACTGGCCCAGAGATTAAGCGAATTGCGCGAGTTCCACAGCCTGGGCTTACGAATGTCGTCGCTGGCTAAATTGTCAAGCCCGATCTCGCTAGAGGGCATCGCGGAACAATTTGTGAAGAGCATCCAGGAGCGGCGTCCGAGAGGTCCGTATATGCTGGGCGGATGGTGCGCGCACGGTCTGTTGGCATTGGAGACTGCGCGGCAGTTACAGGCGCAAGGCCAAGAAGTAGCGCAGGTAGTGCTGCTCGAAACTGCAAATCCCGTGCGCATGAAGCAATACAGCGGGTGGAAAAGAACAATCGCCCGTGCACAATTGAAGTTTCATCTACTGAAGTTTGAATACGCCTACCTTCAACAATTGGATTCCACACAAACGAGGAATTACATTGCCGGGCGAATTTCGCAGAAGCTGGCCCGGATCAAACAATCGTTGCTGCGGATGCTCAAGGCCGCGGAGTTTTATCTGGAGACGGAAGATCCTACCGGTGGGAACCCGCTCGACATCTTGTATGCCGCCGCTGCGAAATATCAACCGAAAGCTTACCGCGGAAGCGTGGTTTTAATCCGGAGCACGCGGCGCACGTTCGGATTCGGGCGGGTGCTGGATCTGGGATGGACGGAATTGCTGGGAGACGACCTGGAAATCAGGGAGACTCCAGGCAACCACTATACAATCTACATGCCTCCGAACGTGGACGTACTGGCTCGAAAGATGAACAATTGCCTAAAGAATGGCGAAGAACGAGCCATGCGGACGACGGCAAGCGCGCATCCTTAGCGATAGCAGGCATGTCCAATTCTCTTCTGTGGTTGCCCACCACGATACCGCCGACGCTGGCTGAAAACGAATTGCACGTCTGGCGGGCCTCCCTGGACGTATGTTCCGCAGCCTATGACCGGATGGAACGATTCCTGAGCGGCGATGAGAGAGAGCGCGCTGCGAAGTTTAAAGTCCCCGGCGCTCACAGGCGATACGTTGCGGCGCGAGGGATTTTGCGAGAGTTGTTGAGCGGCTACCTCAAACTTGAGGCAACAGAAATCGATCTACATTACGGGCCGCAAGGGAAGCCATTCCTATCGCCGGCGCACAGCTCGGACATCTCGTTTAATGCATCGCACTCAAATGGAGTGGGTTTGTTCGCCATTGCGAGGAGTGGTGAAATTGGCGCGGACGTCGAGCAAGTAAAGGTAAATTTTAAGGGGATGGAGATTGCGTCGCGATTTTTCTCAGAGAGCGAGGTGGAGGAATTGGCAGGACTCCCACCGAAAGAAGCCGAGGAGGCATTTTTTAGCGGTTGGACGAAGAAAGAAGCTTACGTCAAAGCGCACGGAATGGGGCTAGGTATGCCTCTACGGAGTTTCGCGGTTCGCTTCAACGAAGATGAACAGTCACTGCGAGACATGGAAGGGAAAACCTGGAGTTGCTATGCGGTAAGACCGGCGGCGGGGTACGTTGGAGCTATCGTGGCGCAAGGCGAAGAGTGGACCTTAAAGTATTGCGAATGGCCAACAGAGGCGGATACATCCGGGACCTCCGAGCTGGTTGACTGATCCAACGGCCCGAGCCAAGGGCCGAACCATACGCTAGAAGCCGCGCTTTACCGTCAGATAAGGAATGAGCGCAAACTCCATCAGCCCTGGAACAGGATCTTCGCTGGCGAAGACGGCTTCGATGTGGAAGTTGCGCACAGAGTGCACGAAATCGCGAAAGCGAAGACGACCTGCAGCGACATCAAGCAGCCCCGTCGGGACATCGGTTAAGAGGCGAATCCAGGAGACGCCGGGGCGCCCGCGGCAGGGTTCCACGGGCCTGGATAGCTGGTCACGATAGAGCAAACTCGGAAAGTCGACCCCGGCGTGCGTGCCGAGCGCGTGGTAACCCCACGTACGCGCATTAACGTCTAACAATTTAAATTGTCCGTCGCGAGGATCCAGTTTGAATTCGACTTCGACTAAGCCGTAATAATTGATGGAGCGCAGGAATCGATTGGAGAGGGCCTCGAGAGCGGGCAGATCGATTGTTTCGACGAAGGTGCTGGCGCGCCCGAAATCGTGCGGATGTTGGCGCCGCCGACGGGTCACCATGCTACCGATCGCTTTACCTTCCTTGAAGAATGCGCAATAGCTGAATTGCTGGCGGCCATCCCCGGGAATCATGTCTTGGATGAGTACTTCGTTGGCGCCCATGAGTTGGCTGGCTCGGCGGAACATAAGATGAAGCTCAGCACGGGAGTTGATGCGCCAGGCTTTGGCCTTCGTTGCGTAAAAAAAGTGTTCCTTGATGGCCGGCTTCAGGACCAAAGGAAAAGGGTTATCAATCTGATCGAGGGCATCTTCCGTGAGCGGAGACCAGGTCTTAGGGAAGGGTATACCGAGTTGCTTTGCCAGTTCATAGGTGTTGCGCTTATCGAGCATGGATTGGACGATGCTCCAGAGAGGCACCGGAACGCGGAATACCTCAGAGAGCCTGGAGCAATTTCTGGAGAGAGCCGCGACGATTTCGTCCCGGGTGGGAAAAAGAACCCAGCCTTGAAGATTGAGCGAACGGCCAATCCGCAGCAGCGTTTCCACGATGGCTTGTTCTTGGCGGAGATCCTGGACCCGGATGCCATGCGTTGCATAACGGGAAAAACGGGAAATCGAGTGTTCGTCATCAATAACACAAACGGGAACACCCATCCGGCCCAAGCTGCGAACAATGCCCAGGCCTTGATAGTCGCCGCCGATGACAACGGCGCCGGGAGGACACCTCAGGTCCAGCATAGGACCCCTAAACATGCGGTTGGGACGGATTTTCATGCCGCGATTCTTTCTAAGGCGGAGAAGTGGCGAAGAATGGTAGACGCGGCATATCCGGTGCCGGAAACGAAATACATGAGAGGTCCGTAACTCCACGCGGCGGTGGCCCCGAGGAAGTGCAATCCGGGCACCGAGGACTCGAAAGCGGCGCCAAGAGAGGGGAAACCATCAACAACGCGCAAGCGCTGAAGAATACGCGGGGTCAAAAAAGCGTAGCGAGCGACGTCGACGCGGTAGCCGGTGCCAAGCAATACGTGATCAACGAGCCGGCTACTGTAATCGCTTAAATCGAGTTTAATGCGGCCCGCAACAGGGATAGCACGACGAACCGATACGCGTGTGGTTATGGGAACAGCACGCAGACGATGAAGCAGCCAGCGAGCGCCTGCAGGTCGCAGGCAAACCTGCCGGAGGCGGTTTTGCATCTGGCGCGGCAGTCTTCGCAACAGGCCGGGTGCGGCCACAAGACGGCTTACACCCGCGGGGCCGACATCCGAAGGAGAAAAAAGAAGCTGCGAAGCTCCGCCCAGGGAGCGCAAACGGTCTTTCCAGCCGAGCCAATGCACATGGGCGCGGCGCACCAAGACTTCTACCTGCGCGCCGAGTTCGTTAAGGAGGGCGGCTGATTCCAACGCGCTCTGTCCACCACCAATGACAACCACGCGCTTGTTTGCGAAACTCGACAGGTCTTGCGGTTCGGAAGTATGCATGGCGAGAGTTGAAGGAATACGCTCGAACGCAACCGGGCGCGCAGCGAAAGAGCCAATACCGCCGGCAACAACGATCCTGGATGCGGCGAGTCTGGCGCCGTCTTCCAAGGTGACCTGGAATTTTCGCGTCATGGGCTCGACGGCGGTCACTTTTCGCGAGTCTACGTCGGGTACAGCCGAGCGCTGGTACCACAAGCCGTAGTCCACAAAACGATCCAAACGGATGGGGGCAGCCACATGATTGCCGGTGGTTATCTTGTAGTGGTCGAGAGTGAGCGCGGCGTTGGGATCGGCGATGTGCGAGGCCGACCAAGCAGAGCGCAGGAGCATACCTGCGGGCATGCCTGTGCGCCAAAAGCTCATGGGTTCTCCAAAAATCGAGACTTTCAAGTCTGCAATCTGGCGAAGGTACGCGGCGGCGGCGAGCCCATAAGGACCTGCGCCGATAATGGCGACGTCGCAAACCATATCGATTAAGGAGGCCTTTGTGCGGGACGGCGACCTAGTTATTCTTGGCGGAAAGGGCGCGCGCAGAACGCTCTGGCGGCGGGTCGGGATGCGAGCTGACGAGAACTGCAGAATCGTGACGCTGAGGATCAGGATCGAAGCTGTAAACGACGCGATCGCCCTCAAGGCTGGCGTAGGCAATGCGAGCGTGGGCACGGCTTTCCGCCGGGCCTTCAATTTGCCAGGTGGTGCCCTCCTTTACCAGACGCATCGCGTTTCTGCCGCGCCACCAATCGTTGAGTTGGCGGGGCAGAGGAATCCACATTTTAGATTGATCGCGAAGTTGGGCCAAACGAGCCAAGAGACTGGAGAAAACGTCGCGGGCTTGCTTATTGAGCAAGTAGTCTGGATGCACGATGAAACTAATCAAACCGTTCTGTTCAAGGATGAGCTCAATCTGCTGCTCCCAAAGGTCCATGGAGTATTGGCCGAGAATATTAAACAGCGTGTAATCCTGGGTGGCCACAACCGGGATTTCCAGGATCTTGCCGATAAAATAAGGCTTGGTGGTACAGCAGCCGCCGCGCTGGGGGTCCAGGTGGCCGACATTTGGCACTGACATATCGTACGAGTAATCAAAGAATTGGTACCAATCCAGATTTCGATAGAGGACCCCGGAGCGATAACCGACAGAGCGAAACTTTCTACCGTATTCGTTGATGCAAGCTACGCGACGGAGAAATTCCTCGCGATCGCGGAAGAGGTCGCCATCATGGTTGAAGTCATGAACGTTGATCTCGAAGCCGCGTTCGCGGAATGCAGCGAGAAACTCGTCGTGAACATCGTAACGACCTTCGGGAATGATTTGAAAAGAGGCTTTGATGCCAAAAGCGTCATCGAGATCCATCAGCTTGGAGCAAAACTCGCGACCGGCAACGGTTTCGACATCGTGGGTCATCGTGGCGCAGCTAGTGAACCCGTCGGGCCAAAACCAAATGAAAGGAACGCTTTGGCCGGAATTGGCGCGAATGACGCAAGCCATTACGCGGTCAAAGAGGCGATCAACGGTTTGATCGACGGGCCACACAGGAAACCGAGTGCGATCCCACCCGCGAAGGGCCATGCGTTGCAAATGCTTGCGAACCGCTGTGGGCAGAAAAGGACGCATGGCATAGTAGGTCTTACGGCCTACAGTCTTGGTGACCGACTTGCGAACGTCGGCGGTAGCGTCGTCGTAGCGTTCGAAGCGAAGGTTCTGCACAACTTCGTCAAGGTCGAAGGGCAGGACACAAGTTTGCCTCTCCACGCGCAGGGCAGAAGACACGTCGTCGAGAGCGCACGAAGATTCCCGTTGAGTCTGCCCGATAGAAACCCGTCCGTAGCAAGTTAGGTCCGGACCGACAAGGAAAAAGCCAGGCTGCGGCTGCAGTTCGCCCTTGAGACGAAAATTCGCATAAGTTGCGGGGCAGCGGAAATAATCGAGGAATTGCTTACTCATTGGCGTAATGTCGCGCCTTAGCCTATGTGGCGATAGAGAAGCTTGCCCGTTGCCGTAAAGAGCGCGTCGGGCATCATCGAAAAGACGCCCTTGGCGACTCGGGTCCGCCATCCGGAATTCAGATGGAAAGTTCGCAATGCCGGCAAGCGATAGTAATCAAGAGGCATGCTGGCCGCACCCCAATTTTCTTTAAAGCCGGTCAAGCCGGAATTATCACGTTCGGACCTACCCAAATCAAATGTGACGACACCATCACGCTTGGCGTGCTGGATGGCCTTCCAAAAAAGGAGCGAGTTGCCACCAAGATTGTTGAAGCGGGAGTCGGAACATCCATACTTATAAACAAGCGCGTCCTTATATTGGATAGTGACAATGCTGGCGATTGGCTGGCCATCTTTGGAAGCAATGCGAATTAGAACGCGACTCCCCAAGGAGGCAATAACATTACGAAACCAAGCCAGGGGTTGTGGCGGCAAACCATGGCGCCGACGAGTCAGCAACAATAGATCGTAAAAATTCTTGAGAAGAGCATCGGAGCTGCCTTCCTTATAAGAGAGATTCTCTCGCTCGGCGCGGCGGATTTTACGCTGCACACAACTCTTGTGGAAGTTCTGAAAAAGGGTTTCGAGGCTGGGACGCAAATCGAGTATCTGCAAAGTGTAGGATTCACTTCGGGCAAGTTCGCAAGCTCTTCCTGTAGAACTGGAGGACAGCGGACGGATTTCGATGTATTTCCAGCGTTTACGATGACGCGAGGCCTTGAGCCAACTCAGCAACTGAGCCGTATCCTCCGGGTCGGCAAGGGGTTGACAGTGATCCGAGAACGGGAGAGACACCAGGCGCGCACCACTTAACCAGCTGCGTATGCGGCAGAAAACGATGCCGTTTGAGAGATCCTTCGCGGGCGGCGTAGTGGTGTAAACGATAGGCTCATAACCGTAGGTTCGATGCAACGCTTCAAGCCAATACTTAGTATGGAAAACCGAGGAGCCCGGATGGCGCTCGACAAGCTCCTGCCAACGCGGGTCCTGCAACGGATTAAGCTTATAGACGCCCACAGTTAACGTCAGGCCGCAGTGCTGGCGGCGGAATAGCAGGGTGGTTTCGGCAAAGATTGCGGCTGCAAGGCCGGCTTTCCCTTTTCAAGAAATTCTCTATGCCACAGCTCGAGGACGGCGAGGTCAAATATTTCCTTGGAAAACCCTCCGGAAGTACTGTCGTCCGCGAGCATTTTGGCGACAGCGTTCTTTTGAAAATAGCCGCGGGCGGTGGTTCGGGGGTCGAGAAGAAGCGAGTGAACCCAGTCCTTGAGGTCGTGACGGAGCCATCTTTCGTAGGGCACGGGGAAACCGGCTTTTTTTCGATCAAGAATTTCGCGAGGCACGCAGCCCTTTAAAGCTTCCTTAGCGATGTACTTGGTGGTCAAGCCATGAACCTTGAAGTTCTGCGGCAAAGAGGCAGCAAACTCAAGGATTTTGTGATCAAGCAGGGGAACACGGAGCTCGATGGAATTGGCCATGGTCATTTTGTCGGCTTTAACGAGAAGGTCGTCGGGCAACCATGTCTTGGTGTCAACGTAGAGCATTCTACCGAGGGGTCCAGCACGGTGACCATTGCGGAAATGCTTGGTGGCGGCATACGCGGAGAATTTCTTATCAACGCCGGCAGCGAAGGCGCCGGTATAAAACCGTTGCCATTGGAGATTGAAAAAACGCGCCGGGTGCGAAGTTCTTCCGAAGTATGAGTCTTCCAACCGGGAGTGCAGAAAGTGGGCCGATTTGTCCGACCAACCCGGCGATGCGAACGGGGCAGCGATGGACAAGCCAGCCGACAATAGCTGGCGGAATGGCGCGGGCAAGCGCTTCAGGCGCTCGAGCCACAAGAGCGAGCGATAATTCGAGTAACCGGCAAAGGCTTCATCGCCGCCTTCTCCGGAAATCAGAACCTTGACAAACTCCTTAGCCAGCTTAGAAACGTAATACAGTGCGACTGCAGGAGGTTCACAGACGGGTTCTTCCATGTGCCAAATGTATTTTGGCAAGAATTGGGCAAACTGTTCGGCGCTAATCGTTGTTTCGTGATGTTGGGATCCGTGCTTTTGGGCGGCAAGACGGGCATACGGACGTTCGTCGGTCGTGTCCGGATCCGAAAAGCCAATCGTGTAACTGCTAATCGGATGGGAGGTTTTTCCCGCCGCCAGTCCCAGCATTGCTGTGGAGTCTACGCCACCACTCAATAGAAATCCGACGGGCACGTCGCTAATCATGTGCAGAGCGACCGATTCTTCGAGGAGCTGGAGCAGACGAGATTTCGCCTGACGAAAGTTCGCGGGGCCGGGCTCGAAATGAAGATCCCAATACTGACGTTTGTACGATTTGCCAGAACGAAACGACAGGGAGTGTCCGGGGGCCAGCTTGTATATATTCTTGAATAGCGTTTCTTCGCCGGGAAGATAATCGAAGGTGAGAAACCTGTCGACCATGGAAGGCCGCGCTTCGACTCTCATGTCAGGGTCTGCAAGGATGGCCTTGATCTCCGAGGCGAAAATTACGGAGTTTCGCGACTGCGAATAGTAAAGGGGCTTGATGCCAACGCGATCACGCGCCAGAAATAGAGATTTGTTGCGCTCGTCCCAGATCGCAAATGCAAACATCCCGCGAAGCTTTTCAACGCACGCCTCTCCTAACTCTTCGTAGAGGTGAACGATCGTCTCGGTGTCGGTTTGCGTTTTGAAGATATGGCCGCGGCCCAGTAAATACTGGCGCAGCTCTTTGTAATTGTATATCTCCCCATTAAAGACGATGTGGATGCTGCCGTCCTCATTACACAAGGGTTGATGGCCGCCGCTGAGATCAATGATGGAGAGACGGCGAAAACCGAGGCCGACTGGGCCAGCAACAAAGTAACCATCGTCATCCGGCCCACGATGGCTGATCGCATCCGCCATGCTCTTGATACCAGCAGGCGAAACCCTGGCGCCTGGCTCAAATGCTAATTTTCCGCAGATACCACACATGAAGGGTGCTCCTATAGAGAAGCAGAAGACCGCGTGAATTCTCAAATCTAATTAGAAGAATCGGCTGCTAAACGAAGCTCTATCGCCAGATCGTCTGGCGACCCCAAAGCCGGCCAAGTTGTTGGCGGCGAAGAAAACCAATGGTTTTGAGATCGTCGACTTGAGGAACCTGTTTCAGATATCCAGAGACAAAGCCGTAGAAGAGGGCTAGTGAACCAACCAGATAGGGCCTGTGTGGCAAACGCCGAAGACACTTGGCCAGCATGAAAAGCGGGTGGTATCCGCAGACATAATTGGCACGACCATTTTTGACCAAGCCATTCCAAATGCCTTCGGCAGTGCCCGTGTGGCGGTGGTGTTGGAGATGGAGTTCCGGAAAACTGCGGGTTCCCCAGCCCAACATGTTGGCTTTGACTTCGTCCATGGTGTCCCAGCCGGGAGCGGGCCAAAAACCGCCAATGGCGTCCCAACAATTGCGGCGATAAATCTTTGTTGCTCCACGAACATGGAAGTCCGGGCAAGGCTCGAACCTCTTGGAGCCATTCTCGATGTAGCAGATGACGCCGCCGCCGATGCCGAGGCGTGCATCACGTTGGAAGTAGTCGAGGCATCTTTCAAAATAGTCAGAGGCGAACGTGAGGTCGCCATCCAATTTGACGATGAAGTCCCAATCGCTGGTATGCAAAACGCGGTAGCCGTCATTGAAGGCCTCAACGACACCTCCACCCGATTTGCGGAAGCCACGGTTCTGGCGATGTATCGCGCGAATCCAGGAATACTGCCCTGCATACTCGTCGATAATAGAAGCGGAATTATCGCTGGACCCATCGTTGACGATAACCCATTCGGCAGGCCGAACGGTTTGCGACAGCATGCTCTCAATCGTAAAACGGAGATAAGCTTCTTCATCGCGAACAGGAGAAATGACAACGTATTTTGGAGGTTGGCTCATTCGAGTGTTTTCTGGCAGTGGGATCCGGTGTGCGAACGGGATTTGGTTAGGGAACTGAATCTAAGAAAAACGGGTGTTCAGACGCGACCCAGATGGCATCGGCAGATCGGGCTTAGAGGACCGCATCGAAAACGACGCATAAGCTGGCTTCCGAGGGGGAAACGGGGCGCGGACAAAATGCTTTACCGGTTCCTTCACGAGGTAAGGGGCTGTAGCCGTAACAATGATGGTTAAAAGGACGAACCAGGAAAAGCGGGTCTGGTCAAAATAACTTATGCCGAAGAAAGCGATGATGTGAGAAAAAAGAGCACTCCCCAAGAGCCAAAAATACCATTCCTTGTCTCGCTCACCCTCGACGGTACGTCGGGCTCTCCCGACCTTGGAAAAGCAGATGCATATCAGGGCCATGAAACAAATAAACGTGGCCAATCCGCCTAGCTGGCCCTCGGCGACATACTGATTGCAGAGGTCCCACATATTAAAACCCCACCTGGAGTTTTCCGTCGTGCCCATCAGCCACCAGTCGCGAAAATGCATGATGAAGTCGTTGACCAACCTGGCGCGATGATAGCCCGAGGATCCTCCGACGATATCGATATGCTGAATAATGAACCAAACTGGGGCCTTCATAACCATATTCAAGCCCACCAGTGCGGCTACGATTCCCCAGCGAATAGGGCGCATTACTCTGCGGAAAGGCCATGCGCAGATTCCAATTAAGGCGGCGCCGTAAGCCATCACGGGGGTGCTGGAGGCCGAGGTCACCACCATCACGGTTGCGGCCAGCAGGGCGAAAATACCTAAAAGCTTGGACTTGCCGCTCTTCCAGAGCAGGAAGAATAATGGCAGGAGCGTAGCTCCAAACGTTCCGGCCAAGAGCTCATGCTGGAAGGGACCTTGCGAGCGTACAGAGCCTCCACGAATCTCCGGCGCGGCGCGAACGCCGCCCAAGACTCCAAAGAGGTTGATTTGGCTCACTTTCTCGAAAAGCATGCATCCGCCAATGATGATTGCTATCGCAGCAAACGCGCGCAGAGCACGAAAAATATCTTCGTCGTCACGAATCAGATATCGAAGGACGAAAAAACCGCCGACGGCATCCAGCAGAAACCCGGCTTGATAAACCATAGGGCCGGTGGTGAATGAAAATACCATGGCGCCAGCGAGGGCGCGGAAGAAAGCCCATAAGAGGAAGACGATATCCAGAGTGCCGAGGCGATTGCCGAAAGCACCCTCAGGAGAAGAGAACATCGAAACCAAGATGCGGAGGGCAACCGTCAGAATAATGATGCGCGATACGAAGAAGTGCAGGCCCCCAACGAGGATTTCCTGACCCAGAGGGATCAGAAAGGTCATCACTAGGACGGGCAAAATGACATACTTTCGCGGGAGAAAGCAAATAAGAGCCACCGCGATGAGCAAGGCCACCAGGACAACAGGGTGCAGAATGGTCTCGGATGCACCTCCACCAAAGCGAAGATTCTCAGGTTGCATTTTTCAGACCTCCAATTTGAAGGTGCACTGTCATGCGGGACTTACCTCGATGTGGGGCGCAGTCGACTGACCTAAAGGTTGCCGTTGCGCCGCGCGGAAGACGAAGTCCTCCAACAAATCGGTGCTGCGTTCCCAATTAAATTGCTTGATTAGGTTATTCGCCGCACGAGCTAAGCGAATTCGGAGGTTGTCATCGCCGAGGAGTTGGCAGATGTTACGAGCCAGCGCGTCGGGGTTCTTGGGCGGTGATAGCAAAGCGTTGACGCCATGCTTGGCAAAGTCGCGAATCCCTCCGCTGTCGGTAGCGACGATAGCACAACCGCAAGCGGCTCCTTCCGCGGGCGGCAGAGCAAAACCTTCTGCGATACTTGAGCTCACCACGATGCTCGAGCGGTTGTAAAGCTCCTCGACGATACGGATTTGCGGCGGATCGTATTCGTAGATCATCCACTGAGGAACCCAAGAAGGGCGACGGCTATTGCCAAACAGAATTACACGTAGGTCCGGAAATCTCTGTTTTGCAATCTGTAGCGCTGCGATGCCATCTTTGGAGGCTTTGAAGGCGACCGGGGAGCACATCATCACGACTTGACGTGTGCGCGGCTCGATAGGTTGAGTTACACGGTAACGCTCGAGGTCGACGCCGTTAGGAATATAAGTTAAAGAGTGCCCGGTCAGGGTTTTGCCAACATCCAACAGCCACTGAGAAACCACAATTTTGCGTATGGGCATTCGCCAGGTCTCGTCAACCTGATGCTTCGGTCCCATCCATGTTTCATAGTGCTGAATCAGATAGCACTTCTCACCTTTGGCCGTCGAACAACGCATAACATCACGAGCGGTATTCCACGCGGTGGCAAAAAGCACGTCAGAGTCAGGGATATGACGTTCGTTGGAGGAGGGAACAAAGAGCAGTTTGACCCTTTTGTCGATCGGGTGCCAATCGATGGAGGGAGTCGACACAAGTTCCATTAGTCCAAAGCGCATCCGGCGAACACGATCGCGAAGAGTGGGGCCGGCCGGTCCGGGCGAGTTTCGTTGGCGCGGGTGAACCACGGCGACCTCATGACCCCTTGAAACGAGGCGATTTGAGTATTCGTAGACGACCCGGAAGCCCCCGGAGGGACCCCACATGTAACCTGGCATTAGAAAGGTAATTCTCATTCCGTGTTTACGTATGAAGTGAAAGTGAGGATTTAGGCCGAGAGATCGTTACTGGCGACCGGCAAAACCGCAGGCGGCCTCCGACCTCGCAGTATCGCGAGCGTTCGTTCGCGCAAACCGTAAATTGTGACTCGGTCTTCCCGGTCCACGGCAAACATCCAGAAGGCCAAGGCATAGAAAACGAAGCAGAGGAGGACCGATGGCGCGGCGATGAGCAATTTCAGGTGCATGGATTCCGTGGCAAAAACCAACGTTAACAGGCCGCCACTGATCAGAATACCGCGGAAGAGGGAACCAGAAATACAATCGCGCAGGGAAAACGCCTTTAGTCTGAAGGCGAAAACATACAGAGCCGCGCAGTCAGAAATGGTGAGTATCAGCTTGGCAAGGGCGGCTCCGTTGATGCCGTGATGTTTTATGAACCACCAGGCGATCCCTGCATATACGGGGACAGCCACCAAGTCCAGAATGGCCTTGAGATCAGGCCGGCCCAGGGCTTGAACGGAAGTAAACGGAACAAAAGCAAAAGCGTTTAGAAAGAAAACGAGGGTAGTAAGCTGCAAGACGACCGTGCTCTGCGCCGCGAACTGGGGTCCAAGCCAGAGTTGCATAATGTCATGCGCAAAAAAGATAAACACTGCAGCAGGAGGCGTAAGAACGAAAAAAAGATACTTCAGGGTGCGCGACGTTACTTCCGAGACTTCGGAACTCTTTTTGCTGCCGTGATAACTGAAGTAAGGAAACAGAGAGGGCACAATGCTCATGGGAAAAATGAGGAGCTTGGAGACAAGCTCATAAGGCGCGGCATAAAAAGTGAGCATGCTTACAGAGACCAGAGAGGCAATCATGAAGCGCTCGAGATAGCCAAAAACCGGGCCGGTAACATTGGTGACCATGACCCAGCCGCCAAAAGTGGCTAGGGGTTTGAGGGCAGCTTTGGAAACGTGGAAACTGCCCAAATTCGGAATAGTTCGAAGGCAAAGGACGAAATAGGCGATGGTCGAAATCAAGCGAATGGCGACCAACAACGCCACGATGCCGGCAACGTGCACACCTACGGGAATGGCAAGAGCCGCGACCAAATAGAAAAGCACGCTCGACGGGACCCGGACATAATTGACCAAATCAAACCGCTGGGTGGCTTCAAGGACGCCACGAAGGGCATTGTTTCCCAGCATAACGGGCATCGACGCGCACAAAACAAAGAGTGCGATACGGGCTTCGCCGGCCAGGTCCGCTGGCATTTTGAACAGATGTGTCACCGAGAATGGAACGAAGAGAGCTGCGATCAATCCACCGACGATGCCTAGTCCGACGAGAAGCGAAAGGGAAGTCCAGATCAACTCGGGAACTTTATGAATGTTTTCCGGATCCAAGTTTTCAGCGACGAATTTGACGGTGGCGCGGCTCAACCCCAGGTCAAAAATATTGAAATAACCCAGCAACATCATGGCAATCGACAGGATTCCGTACTGAGCCGTACCCAGCCCGTGTACGATATACGGAATAGTGAGGACACCGACAGCCATGGGTAAAACCTGGCCAAGCAGATTGAAGATCGTGTTTTTTGCGATCAGGCGTCGACCGCGTTGTTTGTGATCGTCCATGTTTTAGTGTTGTTTCAAGCCGTGGCGTTCGTTGCTGTACAGAGATTGAGGAGTACGGAAACAACTGCGGTGTCGACAAAGATGGGAATAAATCAGCGATCTACTCCCGTACAAGTTTGCCAGTTGATTCCAATCAATTTATTCGATATCAGCCGTCCGCGCCAAGTGCGAAGTTACTGTATCGTGGCGGTGAGGCCTGAGGGAGAAGACGGCGTTACTGTGGAACCGTAGTTATAGGCGCCGGCATCCCAATTGCCGCTCAGTTGGCGTGCCGCTCCCATTCGATCTTTAGAGAGTTCGGCTAAACTGCCAGCGCTGATGTTGAGCAAATTTGAAGCGGCGCTAATCGCCACGGAGCCGGATAATAATTGACCCAAACTGCTGACGTTAATTTTTGCCGCGGTCGCTAACTTCGACTTTGAATCGCAAAGACAAGCGGCTTGCCACGATGCCAAATCATGATAGTTATGGCCTTGGTACCCAAATGTATTCAACGAATAGCCTTCGGCATTCAAGTCTTCGTAGATATTGTTATTTATTCCCGACGAAGATAGAGAGCCGCCGCCCTGGACGGTGATGTCGGAATTGCCGCCAAGCAACACATTGTTGAAAGCGGTGAATTGATTTTGCGCATTGATGTAAATGCCGGTCCCATGGGTGTGACCGCCTGCACGAATAAAATTATTATAAGCAGAATTCGCCGTAGCCGGTCCGCCGGGGAGAACGCCCGCAGTGGTGATGCCGTTAAACCACAGCGCATTAATCGTGCGGTTCGACGGCACTAGGAACGCATTGTTGTAGACCGAGACGGAATAGATCGAATCCTGAAGGTAAATGTGAGCAGTGATGTTGACTCCGGAGTCTCCGTCAAAAAGATTGTTAAAAATTGCGCCATTGGTGACCACTCCGCCATTTTGCCCCCAAAGATGCAAACCATCGTGATGATAGGCGTTGGTGGTCGAATCCCAGTTCACATAATCATGAATATGATTGTCGTGGATGGCGAAACCCGAACTGGTACCGGAGGGACCGAAGGCCAGTCCGTGATCAACGTGGTAAATATTCGAGAACGAAAGAGTGAAATTGTTTCCATAACCAGCTACGGCCCATCCTACGTCATGGCAGGTGATGTGGGTTATGGTGAAATTGTTGGAGTTCAGCATATAAACGCAGTTGACAGCGGTTTGCCGTACCGCCAGATCTGCCGTTGACGTCCGAACGTAGAGATTCGCTATGTTCAGGTCCTCAACCACACAGCCCGTACAGCTGGGAGCATAGATAGCTCTACTATCCTGGGCATAGCCAAGGCCTGTGCCATTTGCCGTATTTTGGATAGTGCCATTGGTGCCGCCATTGATCACGATATAGCTTCGGCCGGACTCATTTATGGCGCCAAATGCGGACCAATAGGGTGCGGTGAGAATGGCATTTATCTCGAATTTGATGGTGATAGGGCTCGTGCTTGTGCCATTCCCCCTGACCAGGAGAAGCTGCTGGCCAGGAGTGCCCGTAAACGTGCCGCAAAGATGTACGGTGGTAGCCGGTCCGATTTGAGCGGAGCCGGATCCCCAATTAGCGGTGTCGTTGAACCAAGTATATGCTTTTGCCGTCGAGCAATCAGTTCCGGTGCCGGTGCCTGTCAATTTTGCTGCGATGTAAAAGTCTTTCGCGCCAGCGGGTAGTGCGAAAAGCAAGATTATAGAAAGCAAAATGAGCCTGCGCATCGCTGATTGCCCCCTCGATGGAAAGCTCTCTTGAGTAGACGAGTATAGGCCGCCTAGCGTTTAAGCAAGGTCGTCCTGGGACAGGAGAACGAGAGATTCCGACCATTGGTTCTGTGGAACACAACTTCTGGTGCGATGGAGGTTACAACCAGGATCCGCTCATTTCTACTGTACATAGGAACAATTGAAGTACAGGTACTTTGTTCAGGACGCATACACTCGTGCCAAAACCATTATGATACGGCCGGCACAGAAACCGGCTGAGACGACGCCGATGTGACCGGAGAAACGGTGTCAGCCGGAGCGGGTTCACAACCGTTCGCAGCTGGCACATGGTCGGTTCCGGCGTGTGGCTCCTTACCTATACAGATATATGCAAAGCCGTGCGCCGCGGCCTCGTCCGCGTGATATAAATTGCGACCGTCGATCAGCAAAGGATGAGCGACAGTTCTGGACAAGGTATCCCAATCGAGGTTTCGGAACTCGTTCCATTCGGTAAGAACAAGAACCGCATCAGCACCCTGCGCGGCTTCGTAGTGGCTCAGACAGTAGGTTATTCCTGGCAGTTCCTCTTTTGCTTTTTCCATGGCCTGGGGATCGTACGCACGGATGCTGGCGCCTTCGGCCAAGAGACGCCGCACGATGTTCAAAGCAGGAGCAAAGCGCACGTCGTCCGTGTCTGGCTTGAAGGCCAAACCCCAGATGGCGAGAGTCTTACCACGCAGGACCCATAGCTCCTTCTTGACTTTGGCGACAAATTGGTCGGCACGACGCAAATTTATTTTCTCCACTTCCTTAAGCAAGGAAAAGTCGCATCCAAGTTTTTCGCCGATGCGAACGAACGCTTGCAAATCTTTCGGGAAGCAAAAACCTCCGAAGCCAATACCGGGATTGAGAAAACTCTGGCCAATACGTTTGTCGCTGCCCATGCCTTCGGCGACTTTGGCGATGTCGGCGCCGGCCGCCTCGCAAGCATCGGCCACCAAATTGATGAATGAAATCTTCATGGCCAGAAAGGAATTGGACGCATGTTTCACCAACTCAGCGCTGTTGGTATCCGTCACAATGAGCGGAATCTCGTGCGAGGATGGGCACTGTGAATGCACCGGGCAGGTGGTTTGAGATGTGAGTACCGGCCGGTAAATTTCTTTCATCAGCGCTACGGCACGCGGGGATTCAGCACCGATTACGATCCGATCCGGATGAAAAAAGTCGCCGACGGCGGAGCCCTCGCGAAGAAATTCTGGATTGGAAACGACATCGAACTCCAAACCGGTGACGTTGTAAATCGAAAGATGTTTCCAAAGGCGCTTTGCGGTCTGCACCGGGACAGTGCTTTTCTCAATCACTAACCGGTAGCCGCGCGCGCTGGAAGCAATGGTCCGAGCAACAGATTCAATAGCGCTCAGGTCAGCCTCACCATTCTCCAACGGGGGGGTGCCGACGCAGATGAAAATCGCGATTCCCTGCTCGATGGCTTCTGCGGGTGAAGTAAATTGGAGGCGTCCGGAAGCGGTGTTGCGTTTAACAAGAGCATCCAGATGGGGTTCGAAGAACGGCAAGCGTCCAGCATTGAGCTCTTTTAGCTTATCCAAATCACTATCGGCACAGAGGACTTGATGACCTATTTCGGCAAGACAAGCGGCGGTTGTCAATCCTACGTAGCCCGCACCAATGACTGAAATTTGCATTTCGTATTTACCCTTGATCGGATTTGGAGTTAGAAACAGCGCAAGGCTCAAGTGCTGTAGACTGGGGGTGAAGCACCGGTTCCTTAGCCACTAGAGAATCGACAATTCCGAGGTACTGATATTTTTCGATGTCCCAGCTGTGGGCCTCGACATACTTCAAGGCGTTAGCAATCTGCCGCTGGCGAAGATCCGGGTTCTTCCTAAGGAGAATGATGTTAGAGGCGAGCTCCGCTTCGTCGTCGCCATCGTAATATTTCACAAGAGCGTCGGCGTAGTAGTATTGATGGATCTGCGTACGTGAGACCACGAGGGGAACTCCGACCGCCATAAATTCAAAGATCTTCATGCTGAGCGCTTCATTGCCAAACTGCGACCCGGCACGCTTGGGCTCCACAGCAAGGTCCGTATCCGCCATGACCTGGACAATCTGCTCGGTTGGAAGCAAGCCATGAAATACAACCCGACCACCCAAGCCCAGCGACTCCGCCAGGCGGATAAGTGATTCCTTCGCAGGTCCCTCGCCATACACATGAAATTCGGCATCCGGAATTTGGTCCTTGATCTTCGCAAAAGCGGCAATGGCCACATCAACGCCCTGATGCCAATTTAAGGAGCCTGGGTAGGTGATCAGAAACTTGCCGTTGCCTCGGGTCCGAATGTTCGGATTGAAAAGTCCGCGCGCGGGATAATTGCGAATTGGCGAACACTTCTTAGGCATCCCGCTGCGTTTGGCGACGCGTTCGCACCAAAGGTGATTGGCAACAATGGCATGGTTAGCGAAGGCGATTGACACGCGCTCGACTAAAACCAGGCAGCGAAAAAGGAAAGACCCACGTTGCACGCGGAATTTGCTGGCGTAGAACTCGGGCAGGACGTCATGGATATCCAAGATAACCGGGGTCCCCAAGAACTTGGGAACGAAAGCGGCGAAAACCAAGAAATCGGGGACAGAATGAACGTGGATAAGTTGGTACTTTTCGGAAATCTGGCGCCGGCCGATAACCAACGCCGCGGTCACCAGAAAACGCATTATGCGGAATAAATAAGTTAGGGGACCTCGCTCGTTGATCATGCGGGTCTGAATACGAAAAACATTGACTCCATTCAATACAGAACGCTCCGGCTGGCCGGGTTGGCGCAGGGCAACCACGTCGACGGTGTCGCCACGCTGAACCAATGCAGTCGCGTACTGCTTGATGCGCGCGTCGGTCTCGTAAAACGAGTACGCGAGCATGCACACTTTCAAAGGCTTGTGCGAAGGTATGGAATCGGGCATATGACCGGGACAAGGTGCCTTGCGTTACAGTGCGACCTGCTGAGGTTGTTCAACGTTAGCGGTCGGCGCGGCGGAGAGGAATATACCTATTTCGCGAACGATGCGTTGGATCTGTTGCGAACTCAACTGAGGGAACATTGGCAGCGAGAGGATTTCCGAGGCCACCCGCTCACAAACCGGGAAGGCTCCTTGCGGATATTTGAGATGGCGATAGGCTTCCTGGAGATGGAGAGGAACCGGATAGTGAATCCCGGTGCCAATCCCCATTTCGGTCAAGCGCTTCTGAAGAGCGTCGCGCTGAGCGATTCGAATGACGTACAGGTGGTAGACGGCGCGAGCAAAATCGGGGCAAAAGGGTGTTATGACGCCATCGATTGCGGCGAATGCTTGTTCATAGCGGTATGCCGCTTCCTGCCGCTTGCGATTCCACGCCGCCAGGTGGCGAAGTTTGACGTTGAGAAAACCAGCCTGCAGCGCATCAAGGCGCCCATTATATCCTTCGATTTTGTGATAATACTTTTGGGCCTGGCCGTGATCGCGGAGCATCCGCATCGTCTCGGCCATGGCTTCGTCGTTGGTAGTAGCCGCGCCTGCTTCCCCGCATGCTCCCAAGTTCTTGCCCGGATAAAAGCTAAAGGCAGCGGCGTGGCCCATGCTACCGGCCTTCTTCCACATATTCTCGCTCTTCGAGAAATATTCCGCGCCATGCGCCTGACAGGCATCTTCGATAATGATCAGGTTGTACCTGCGCGCGAGTTCGAGGATCGGGTCCATGTCGGCCATCTGGCCATAGAGGTGGACTGGGACCACTGCGGTGACGGGGGCTTTGAGCGTGCGGTGAAACAACTGGTCAGTCTTCGCATCCTTTACGCAGTCGCGCTCCAGATATTCGCGCAGCTTGCGTGGATCCATGCAGTAAGTGCGCTCGTCAATATCCACAAAATCCGGACGACCGCCGGCTTGACTGATCCCTTCGGTAGTGGCGATGAAGGTGTGAGGAACCGTAACGACAACATCGCCGGGCTTAACTCCGGCCGCCGTCAATGCAAACCTTACGGCGTCGGTTCCGCTGGCCAGACCAACACAATGAGTGGCGTTGCAGAATTTCGCAAACTCTCGCTCAAACTCCTCCACCCGGGGACCACCGACGAACCCAGCTGTTCGCAGGACGTCGTGCAGTATGGACGCCAGTTCCGGTTCGAGATCCTTGTGAATCGTCACTAAATCCAGAAACGGAATTGGTTCATTGTTGGACATTTACGCGATCTGCTCCTTGGTGATATAGCGAAACAGTTTTGCCGGATTTCCGGCGACAATAGCGTTCGGAGGCACGTCCTTCGTGACGACACTGCCCGCGCCAACGATGGCGTTTTCCCCGATCACGATATTCGAAAGAATCGTTGAACCCGAACCGATAGAAGCGCCCTTCTTAACTACAGTGCGCTCGACCTTCCAATCCTGCTCGGTCTGCAATTTGCCGTCACCAGTGAGGGCCCGCGGATAACTGTCATTGATAAAAGTGACGCTGTGCCCTATGAATACGCCATCTTCGATGTCGACACCCTCGCAGATGAACGTGTGACTGGAAATTTTGCAGTTCTTACCGACGGTGGCATTTTTCTGGACCTCAACGAATGCCCCGATTTTGGTGTTGTCGCCGATTTGGCAGCCATAGAGGTTGATGAACTTAGATAGCTTGACGTTTGCTCCCAGGCGCACGTCAGCGGCGATGGACAGGTGTTCAGCTGTTGCCTGATGCGACCTCCCGCTCGAAGGTTCCTGCTCAAGGGTCTTCATGCGGTTTTAGACCCTTACCCGAGCGACATTCGCCCAGCTGGGCGGTAAGTTTCTCGGGATCTCGATATCTTCAAACACGCTGCTCTCTCGTGAGCCATGATCTTTCACCCAAGCGACCATGTTCTGGATGCCTTCTGCCAGTGAAACCTTTCGCCGCGCGCCAAAAACCGCTTCTGCACGGGAGTGATCTGAAAACGCGATCTTCACTTCGTTGCGCGGATCGAGATGGATGACATTGCACTCCTTGCCCATCGCACTGGACACGACCTTGGCGAGATCGTTGACCGTGTGGGGAACGTCGGCGCCCACGTTGAAGATCTGATTTTGCGCTGCGGGCATATCCGCGGATTCGGCGATGATGGGAGCCACATCACGAATATGCGTGAACGCGCGTTGCTGCTCGCCATCTCCAAAAATGCTCATCGGGTCGCCCTTCATCAGCTGATTCATGAAGATGCCAACGACGTTGCGATAGCGGTCGCCAATGTTCTGACGCTCGCCGTAAACGTTGTGGGGTCTGAAAATCACGTAGTTGAGACCAAACATCTCGCGGGTAACCTTTAATTCTCGCTCGACCGCAAGCTTGGCGATTCCGTAGGAATCTTCAGGGAGCGGGATCGTTTCTTCCGTCATCGGCGATTGGCCAGCGCCATATACGGCAATGGAGGAAGTAAATACGAAGCAGCGCACGCCATAATTAACGGAAGCATTTATCAGGTTTACGGATCCGACCAAATTGTTGTTGTAGTTGAACCGCTTTATAAAGTGACTCAATCCCTCTGCGGCATAAGCGGCCAAGTGATATATGTGGGAGAAATTGTAACGGTCGAAAAGACGGTCAATCAGGTCAGTGTCGAGAATGGAGCCCTTTACAAACGCTGCACCGCTGGGAACATTGTCTTCGAACCCCCCGCTCAGATCATCGAGGACAACAACTTTATGGCCGCGGCCGAGAAGTTCATCAGCGACATGCGATCCGATAAATCCCGCTCCTCCGGTCACTAGTGAAGTGGACATCTTGGCTATATTCCTTTCGTCTGTACTCGGCAAATTGTAAGGCTACCGGCCACTAAGCTAGATGGAAGCCTGGGATACTGAAGGGTGTTCCAGTCGAGGCTCTTCCCCTCTTTCGACAAAATTCACAGGGTCGATGGCTTGATTCCAGCGGACAACTTCACGATACATTTCAAGCCGGCGCTGAAGGGTTTCCCGCGGTTTGAAGAAATTGAGCAAGCCATAGCCAAGTTGGCGTACGCGAATTTTAGCGATTGACAGTCGGCGGCAACGCCGCGCAGCCTTGGCACCGAAATGCTTGTAGAAATATCGATAGCGGCTGCGATGCTTCTCAATCTCAAAACGCACCGGAAACCGGCCGACCGACTGCCCGCCCAGGTGAGTAATCACCACCTCTGGCGTAAAGAGGATTGAGCGGGAAGCGCTCCACACCCGGCGGCACAGGTCCACTTCCTCAAAGTGATAGAAAAATTGTTCGTCAAAGCCTCGTAACTGCTTCAGCAGTGCTCCCCGAAACATCACGCAACAACCGGATTGCCAATCGACCAGGCGCTGGGTATCCCCGCGCCAATTTGAATATTCTTCATAGACGAAGAGCGAGGAAATCCTGGACAAGCCCAGCGCAGAGACCCAATATCGCCAAACCGTAGGAAAGAGGCGAGCCGACACCTGATAAGTGCCGTCGGGATTCAACACCCGGCAACCGAAGGCACCCGCCTCCGGATGGCGATCCGCAAACTGCACCAGTTTATCCAACGCGCCTTCGTGGATGATGGTATCGGGATTCAAGATAAGAACGTATTCTCCGCGACTTGCGCGGATCCCGACATTATTGCCCCTGGCAAAACCTAAATTCTGCCGATTCTCGACGACGCGGACGTCCGGATAATGTTTGCGAACAAAGTCAACGGAATCGTCAACCGATCCATTGTCCGACACGATCACTTCGAACTCCGTGTCGTGGGTGCCCTCGTAGATAGACCTCAGACACTCCCGTATGACCCGTAGATCATTCCAACAGATGATTACGACAGAGAGTTTCAATGGCATCGCTTCTGGGACTTGCATTTGCCGCTATACCTTTACAACCTTTCCTTTATGCTTCAGGGAATCATCGGCGGCTTCGAGCATGCGTACAACACGCAGTCCGGCTTGGCCATCATTGAAGGGGCGCTTGTTATTCCGAATGCAATCGATGAAATAGGAGGCTTCTACTTTCAGCGCCTCAATTTGCTCGATGTTCGGGGACCACATGTCTCCCGTGCGGTAACTGACCAATTGTTGATAGACAGCTTCTCCGCCCATCATCTGAACGCCGCGGTCATATACTTTTATTTTTTCGTCGGCTTCCAAATCATTCCATACCAGCATTTTCTTCTCACCGCCCAGCAAGGTCGTACGAACCTTTACCGGGGAGAGCCAGTTCACATTGATGTGGGCGATCAAATTATTGGGATAATAAATGGTAAGGAAGGCCACGTCCGCGTGGCCGTTAAGATGGTTTGCACCCGTCGCGACGACCGCTTGAGGTTCCGACATAATGAGGTGGTCCATGATGGAGAGATCATGGGGCGCCAAATCCCAGATCACGTTGCAGTCGTGTTGGAAGAGTCCAAGATTGACTCGCGTAGAATCGTAGTAATACAGAGCTCCCAACGTTCCATCGTCCACAAACTGCTTGATCCTTTTGACGGCGCCAGTGAAGAGGAAGGTATGATCGACCATGATCTGCAGGTTTTTGCGTTCGGCGAGCTCAATCAATTGTTCCGCTTGCGCTGCCGTTGAGGTAAAAGGCTTTTCGACGAAAACATGCTTCCCATTCGCCAGAGCGAGTTTAGCTAATTCAAAATGAGTCCATACGGGGGTTACCACGGCGACCACGTCAATTTCCGTGCTAGTCAGGACCTCCATCTGATCGGAGGTTACCGGCACATCGGGGTGAGCTCGATGGACGCGAGCGAGGGACTTCGGATTTTTATCGCAGACTGCTACTACGTCGACTTTCTCATGTCCCTGGAAATTCCGAACTATATTCGGACCCCAATAACCGTATCCAATAACTCCTACCCTCAGGACATCTTTGGCAAACGCCGAGCCAAACGCAACATTCCTCGAGGTTCCGATACTGAAGCTAGTAGCCATCCAGATTCACCTTGGTTTCCGGGTTTTTGATTTTATAAACTTCGGAGGGGATGGGTGATCTCCGCTTATGCCGAACAGGTCACAGCAACTACGCAACACCGCGGGTCAATAGGCACCGTCTCCAGAAAATACCGCGCCGGGAGTCTGCAGAAGAATCTTTAGGTCAAAGAGTGGCGAGCAGGTCCGTGAGTACCGAAGATCCAGCCGAACCATATCATCAAAAGTGGTCCTGCTGCGTCCATGTACTTGCCAAAGTCCTGTGATGCCTGGTTTGGCTTCCAATAAACGGCGGCGATGCCACAAATCATACGCTTCAATTTCGTAGCCAATTGGCGGCCGGGGACCGACCAACGACATTTCGCCGACCAGGACATTCCAGAATTGCGGAATTTCGTCGAGACTGGTGCGACGCATAAATTTTCCGATCCAAGTAACCCGCGGATCGTTCGTCAATTTGTAGACGTGTCCACGGCTGCCGCGGGACGAGTTTGGTTCAGCTCTACCGGCGATGAAATTCTTTACGTATTCCCTGTGCATTTCTGCACCCGTGCTGACGTACATGGAACGAAACTTTAAGAACGCAAAGGGAACCTGAAACCGGCCAAGCCGCTGTTGCCGAAAGAACACAGGGCCTTTCGAGGTGAACTTAATCAGCGCGGCCAGTGTGAGAAATACAGGCGACAAAAGAATCAGAGCCGAGGTACTGCCGATGATGTCGATAAAACGCTTAAGAAGCAGCGCTGCCCTTTTGGTATCGTCCAGATCGAGCAGGTCAGGGTAAAGAACGGGATCGAGTGGAGCGTCGCTCCCGGGCTCATTCCAGCTGCGTGGATAGGAATAGAAGGAGATTTGAAAACACTTCAGATGATTCGCGCCCAATGCACGAGCAAACGCAGAAACGGCCTTCGACTCGATGCTTTCCACGGCGACATTCAGCTCGGCATTGCCTAGTTCATTGAAAATTACCCCGAGCGCCGCATTTGACTCAAACCATCCAAAAATATCCGTCTCACGAATCAATCCGCCCAGCAGTTTGACGGCGCGCTGCAGGGTCGGCCTTGCGTCTGGCTCCGTAGGGTTCTTGTGCCTGATGAGCATAAGCAAAAAACTTTTGCGCGAGCGTTCCGACCGCTTTCGCTCAAGGCACAAAAGGCGACGGAACTCCCCTTCTGCCATTGGCTTCGCGATGCTTCTGGGGAAACTGTCGGCAAAAGCGCCAAGGTTTTCGCGCTTATCGGATTTTGCTGACTGCTGGCTTATCGTCGCATCTAGCACTTTGGAGAGTAAGGACATCGTAGGGTTCTCTTAGGTCTGGCCGGAGATCGGTTTTTAGGAGCGGATTGTGGGCAGTGATTGCACTACGCTTACTGCATCTGAATCAGTCTCCACAGCTACCGAACGTTGCAGGAGAGTGATGGATAAAATGAGTCTGCGCTTGCCTTTCAATTCCGTTAATATGCCTTCCAACCCGCGAAGAGCACCCGCCTCAATTCGAACGCGGCTTCCAATTTCGAGGTATGGGCACGGAAAATTTGGCACACCGGAAGCAACCAGCGTACGAATGGCGTCAATTTCCTGCTCGTCTACGGGAATTGGCACATGGTTGTAGCCCACGATCTGCGCAACTCCAGGCGTCTTTAGAATTGGCAAACGATCTTGAGGATTGAAACGGCAAAACAGGTAGCCGGGAAAAAGCGGCGAGTCGACTTCCTTCACACGGTCTGACCAGTGGCGACGTACTTTGTGGAGCGGGAGAAACCGCTCGTAACCCTTGCTGCATAACTGGTCCGCCACCCCGCCTTCGTGACGTATGCGGACCTGCAAGGCAAACCAGGGGTATCGCACCGCGGAAGTAGTGCCTTCCGTCTCTTGAATCTGTACGGCCCCCGGACTCTCTTGAAGTTCTGCTCGCGACAAGCTACCGCCCTGAAAGTCCCACCAGGACTTCCCCATGTTCATTTTCAGTTGATCCCGGGCACTAGAACCGCCGGGTCCTAAACGCATTTCTCTCTCAACTTATGTAGCACGACGCACGGTAAGTACCCATACCGTGCTTCCCGTAAGCCCAACAAGGGAACTGCTGTACCGCATCGCTGCCAGAACACACCTCGAATAACAATGGCTTTTTCCCGATGTGGAGTGAAGATTGTGGTCGATAAATCTAGTTGGCAATTCCGCTCTTTAGTTCTTCACTGTAATAGGAGCCGTAAGCGGCGCCTTCATCGGCACAGTTGAGCGCTACGCCAAGCAGATTCTTGTCGCGAAGTTGCTGACAGGTTTTCTGCGCACTATCGAAGTCCGTCTGAGCCGCCCGAATGACCGTCAACACCCCGTCGCAGAACTCCGCGAGCATCAGAGCATCGGAGACAGGGAGGGTGGGCGGAGAATCGAGGACTACCCAGTCAAAAACTGGACCAATCGTCTCCAATAGCGACTTGAGTCGGCCATTGGCAATCAATTCAGCGGGGTTCTGCGGTTTGATGCCGCCGGCTATAAAGCACAGAAAATCTGGCAACCCGCGCTGAATCACGGCTATCTCCGTAGCCTCACCCCTTAAGTACTCCGACAGGCCGGGAGAACTTGGCGCGCCGAATCCGGGATGCAGGTCTGGCCTCCGCAAATCGGCATCGATCAACAAGACACGGCAATTTTGCTGGCGTGCTAAAGCGTGAGCCAGATTGTTAGCGACAAAAGTCTTGCCTTCGCCCGGCAGAGAACTCGTCACTAAGACGCTACGCAAGGGCTGCTTGTCTCGAATCTGGTAAAGCCGAGACCGCAATGTCCGAAACTGCTCTCGGACGGCGGGAGGCGCGGTGGGATCGGCAAACACGTTTCGTTCGAGGTTCAACCGCCAGCCTGGGTTGGCACACCGGGTCCAAATGTCATCAAACCGGAGAAACTCGGCTGCCCGCGTTCTGGCATCCGTTTCATGGTGAACCAGTGAATTAAGTAATTCAGGAGGCGATACCGCCGCAGCCTCCACAACATAACTGGCGGTCTGCGGCGCAACTTGAGTCGGCACCTCCGGCACTATGGGAGGCGCCTCCAGGGGCACAGTCCTCTGCTGTTCTGCGCGCTTTAAAGCTTCGTGAATCCTGCTCATGGCTTCCTTTCGTCTGCTCCGGTGGTTACGGAATTATTGCGACCTATTTCTTCCAAAATATGATTCAAGCTTCGCAGCAGTCCTTCGACCGTCTTGGATGGGTCCTCGCCATTGCGCATAACCGGCCGGGCCATGGGATCCAACTCGTCGAGTTCGAACTCGTGTGCGGCTTCATGCACCACACCTGCGGGCACCGGCTTCATCTGATCGACAAAAGAGTTAATCAATGAATTTTCACAAAGCAAATTTGCGACCCGTGGAATGCCTCGGGAATACTTGTAAATGGCTTCCACCGCCTCAGGAGAAAAGATCGGACTTCCGTTTGCCCCCCCGATCCGGAGCCGCTCATTTATGTACCCAGTCATCTCCTCGTGAGAAAGCGGCTGCGTGCGGCAACGCATAGTGATGCGTTGGCGCAATTGACGCAACCGCGGATCGCGCAGCTTTTCTTCCAGTTCCGGTTGCCCGGAAAGAACGATTTGCAGCAACTTTTCGCTCGCTGTTTCGAAGTTGGTGAGTAATCGAATCTCTTCCAGTACTTCGAAGGAAAGATTTTGTGCTTCGTCGACTATCAGGACTGACGTCTTACGATCGCGATATCGTTGCAGTAACCAATGGTTGAGGCGCATCAGAACCTGGCTTTTATCTCGGCTTTCGCAGGGAATACCGAAGTCCGCCATCATGAAATCAAATAGCTGGCTGGTATCCAGCTGAGAATTGAAGATGTAGGCGGTCGCTACGCCTTCTAGATTCAGCCAATCCAACAATCGGTTAAGGAGCGTAGTTTTGCCCGTGCCGACTTCCCCCGTTAGCAGGATGAACCCCTTGCGATTCTTGATTCCATAAGCGAGCCCTGCCAGCGCTTCCTGGATTTCCCGAGTCAAGAACAAGTAACGGGGATCCGGATTGGCGTTGAACGGGTTTTCTCGCAGTCCAAAGAAGGATTTATACATTAGCTAGTCTCATGCGCTCGCAACAAGCCTGGGCCCTTCCGAAGGATCCTTGCCGGCGGCTGCCTGCCGCCGCGCGCCTTCCACGGAAGGAATGTTCGCAAGCGTGGGTAGTTGTAGGAAGAATTCGATGTCTTCCTCAGTGCGTAATGTCTTGTCGCGCAGTTCGCTAATGGCTGCAATGCCGACGCCAAGAAGGAGACCAATGGCCAAGCCCCCGAGTGCAAAATAAAGCGGATTCGGGAAGGATGGCCCGTTCGGAAGATTTGCGGCGTCGAGGATGCGAAATTCCGCGTTGCCAGCCAGGTTCATGTCGCTGACCATTGCCGATTCACTGCGTTTCTTGAGCAAGTCATTATAGAAATCAGCCGCCGTTTGATAGTCGCGCGTTAACTGTTTGTACTGTTCCTCAACGTTAGGGCTCAACTGAAGGCGGCTCTGATACAATGCCAGCTGTTTCTGAACTTCGCGTTGCTGGGCGGTTTTCTCCTTAATAATGGAATCGTACTGATGCACCTGCGCCCGCAACTGCTGAACTTCGGGCGTGTCTACCGTCGCGGTCGTGGCCGAGCCTGGTGTTGACGCGGCCAGTGAATTCGAGGCCATCTTCTGCTTCAGATCGGCGATACTCTGCCGCAACCGGATAACATCGGGGTGATCTTCGGTATATCTGGCAAGCATGGAAGCAAGCTCGCTCTGCATATCGGCCAGTTGCTTTTGCGCCGAAGGATTGTCAGCGGATTGTGATGCCGCTTGCTGCGCCAACATGGATTCGGTGAAAGACTTGTCTTGTTGTGCGCGGTTAAGGGCTTGCGTAGCTGCGTCAAGCTGGGTGTTCAACCCGGAGAGCACATTGAGATTGGCTTGCTGCTCGTCAGGAAGCGTTCCCGAATAGCGGCTCTTGAAGGCAGCCAGTTTAGCATCCTGATCATCCAGCTTGGCTTTGGCGTCATCCAGTTGCTTGGTGAGGAACACGGTGGTGCCCTTCGCTTGGTCATGCCGGACGCGCTGGTTTTCATCCATGAATACCGACGCGACCTCATTGCACAATTTTTGGGCGAGCGCCGGGTCACGATCAGCCACCTTGATTATAAATCCCGGCAGCTGAGTGCTGTTCGATTCGGCCATCGGCTTCACGGGCGTTACGGAGATCTTCTTGCTTAAGCGATCTACCAACACTTCCATAGGAACCTGGCTTGCGCGGTCTTTTGAATAAAGATCGAGTTTGTGGATAATCCCTTCCAGCCTAGAACGGCTCAGAATCTGTTCTTGCAGGGTAGTCAGCCGTTGCTTCAAGTCGCCGGTGCTTATGTCCGTGACATAGCTGGCCGGAACCGCCGGCTGTTCCACTAGAATCACCGTTTGCGATGTGTATTCTTTCGGTAAGACAAAGCACAAGATGTACCCCAGCACCGGCCCCAGGACGGCCAGAAGAATCAGGGTGCGCTTGTGCCGGCGATAAATCGCCAAGTAGTCTTCCAAGGTTAGTTGTCGATGTCCGATCATGTTCTTGTTTTCTCCAGTTGCGGTTCAACCAATAGGAACGGGTTTAAGATGCCAAGCGAATCCGAAATTGAATTGATGCCCTACAAGGTTCGAACCCTGGCAGATTCCTTGCGGGCACAGAGTGAAGCTGGAGGTCTGGTAACGCGCTAGATACCCGAAAAACACTTCAGAGTCTCGGCCGAATCGGCGGTGCATTTCAAATCCGCCATAAACCGAATCATAGGTAGCATCCGCAGGAATCACTAGCGCCGTGCTACTGAAGAGCGGAATTAGATTGCGGTTATGAGCGTAATTCCCGGTAATATCGAGCGTCCATTCGCGAGACAGCTGTCGATCCAATCCTGCCGACACGCGATCGGTGATGGCCCCGAGAAATACGCCACTCCCGCTACTTAAGAAATGATCGTAGCCTGCGGTCAATCCGATTCCCCGTTTCACTTGGTAGCGAAGAAGGGCGTCCGCAGACCAGGACAACCGAGTGCTGGAAGCTGGTGCACCGCCAGTAACGTTCGGATCGTAGATGAACGTCAACTCTGGCCCTGCGGCTATTTGAAGAAGCAATCGCTCTCCGACCTGCCGCTGGTATGCCGCCTGGAGAATATTGTCGCGCACACTTACCGGCAGTCCGCTGAACCATAAATCATTAAAGCGATACACCACGGCGAAGGTATCGCGGCGCGATCGCTGGTAGCCAACACCACTTTGAAAGCCTGCCGCGGAGCTATTGATCAGGTTGAAGCCATTGGTCGGGAATCCAAACGCCGTATTGCTTATCGTTGAATTATAGAAATGCAAGATTCCATAATTTCCAACGAAGGTGATGGATATGCGCCGACTAAGATGATTATTTACTTGAGCGACGAGCGAATTGCTTAAGCGCGGACCGAAAGTTGTAAAGATTCCCTGTCCCGGCAGAAAGGAATTACGCAAAATCACCGGGCCCGTATCCGATAGTCCCGCCACGGTGTTAAGACCAGAGGTGTCAAAGGGTGTTGCTCCTCCAAAAAAAGAGGCCTGGGAGCTATAAAGAAATTTGTCCAGTAAGAAACCATCCCAGCGCCCGCGCGACCACAGCTCCGAAACAGCCCCCTCTTGAGTTGTTGCGTTGAAGGCGCCGCCTTGATTGGAAAACGAACGGCCGGCTAGGTACCCGAGGTCGAACTGGGACTCCCGACCCGATTTCTGAACGGCCAGGCTGCCCATAATTGTGTTGATGGATGCGAACTGATGGCCTACGAAGGTATTGCTAGCATTAGAATCCAGCTGACCGAAGAAAAAAACGCTTGGAACTACGTAACTACGAGAAGCCACCAGACCTATTATCGGCTGCGAAGCTCCCGCAAGCGGAGCATTGCTCGACGTACCCGCTACAACCGGCGGTGTTGGGAGCTGGTCCGCATTGCTTTGGTCACTTTTGTCGCCAGGGGATTTCGCAGACTGCTGTGGCTGTTGCGGCTGCGCTGGCTCTTGCCCCGAAGGACTCTGGCCCGGGGACGCCGGGCTCTGGGCGTAAATTTCGGTTGCCCCAACGAGCCCCAAAGCAAGGGTCGCACCGCACAGGGTGAGCTTCAACATTCGCTCCATCACGGCACAACGATCGTGTCGCCGGCCTTCACCGTCAAATTTTCTTCAGCCTTACGCCCGTCAAGAACTTCCTTGTAACTGAACGGATACTTCGTCTGAATACGATTTTCGTCTCGCATCAAAAAGATTTTCTTCGAATTGGCAAATTGCGTCAGGCCACCGGCGCTCGAAATCGCCTGCAATATCGTCATACCTGGCAGCACTGGATAGGCTCCCGGTCTAGTTACTTCCCCGATCACATAAACTCTCTGACTGTTAATCTGCGTGAGAATTACAGTGACCTGTGGGGCGGTGAGAAATTTCTTCAGCTTGTCGCTCACAACTTGCGCTAGTTGCCCCGGAGTCAACCCCGCGGCCTGCACGTCACCGAGCAGGGGCATGGAAATCTTTCCGTCCGGGCGTACCTGCAAGGTGCGAGTAAGTTCTTGCTCCTTCCACACGCTCACGTCGAGAACGTCATCCGCACCGATGACATAGTCCTTACCCACTTTGACAGGAGGGTTTACCCCTTCTGGCCTGTCGGTAACCGGTTTAGCCGACGCTGTTTGCGTGGCCTGGGCGCCTTCCGGCGACCTCTGCGCTTGCGGAAATGCAGACACGTTCAACACCATCAAGCCCGCCATAGTCAGTAGCTTCATCCAGCTTCGTTGCGTTTTCACACTTCGCTCCTTGCAGCTCGCCCTTCCTTCGTATCCTGCGGAGGAAAACAAAATCAATCGGTTATCAGGAATCGCACAAAATTCCACTGACGTTTGACATTAGAGAAGAGCTCCCTGGCGCTCATACAACCCTTTTTGGTCTGTACCATTCCGGCCTCGTCAATCTCCTCAACGAACCAGAGTGAAGTGCATCTTGGTGCGTCTCAAGTACTCATTCCCTCGATCGCACTGTTCTTCGGATAGCCTGACCAAGGGAACTGCGAACTCACAGTCCCACTCTTATCGCCTGAGCGGTCCTGAATGTCGATAAGGCCCTCTTTGTACAGCACTCGGGATTTTCCTGTACCAGCAGGAGCCCACACCAAGCTGGCCCTTAGAGCGATATGACTACCCATAAATCTGTAGGTATATACTGTCTGTCCCTTATCGACATTTAGAGCCTATCCGCTACCTTGGAAAAGCGTAGTGTCGCGTGCACTCGGTGGCGGTCAAAGGACAAATCGCAGCACTGAATGGTTCTACTCGGCTTTTTATGGAGTCGAAAACGCCAAGTGTGTACGCCTCGAATTAAGAGCGACGCAACAGCGCACTAATTGCAATGAACGGCTCTTACTATCTGAAGCCAAACATTATCGCGGAACCCTTGATCGACAACTGGTACGCTTGGGCCCACCTAATTCCGCCAGCAACCCTCTCTCGCAACATGACCGAGCGACACTTGAAGATTATTGACTCTTACATTGAGTCGCCTGAAACTCACGAGGCTGCCGTACAGGATCCGCGCCTCCTCGGCGGTCCATTTATGGATCTCAAACCGCGGAGTGTCGACCAGGTTAAAGCTCTGCGCGAGCGCACCGTAAGGGAACGGGCTCATCTCGCGTCGCTTTCGTGCGCCATCGAACAACTGGACGCTCTTTTGAGGCAGAGGGCCACCGGCTTCAGCCTCGAGCCTCTTTACGCAGAAGTGCCGCCCCCTTTACGTGGATACGTTGAACTGGTCTACGACCTAAATAATCAACCATCGTTTCGCCTAATCGAGCCGCTCTTGTACAAGAGCCGTTACTACAATTGTTCTCTTCAAAGTCTGGCGCTTTCCGAAACCAGCGGGGACGACCGGCCATTTGTGCTCAGTACGCCACGATTGGATGGAGATGGGGCGTTCCAGATGCCGATACCTTTTGCCAGCGAGCGGCTGGACTCTCTCTTTCGGTTGAAACGCGAACCCTCGTCCGAGGTCGCTATTTTCGATTCGCTTGGCCTGGACCGCCAAGACCAAGCGCAATTCCGCTCGCTCCTTACCACCGATCCTCCGCGGCCTTATTGCGCCTACGACGGCGATGGAGCTCGTTGGCGGTATTTCGGTCATGCTTGCATTCTGCTAGAGACACGCAACATTAGCGTTCTCCTTGACCCGGTTCTCAGCTACACCTACGAAAGTGACATCTCCCGGTACACCTACGAAGACCTTCCTGACGTGATCGACTTCGTCTTGATCACTCATAACCATCAGGATCACATTCTGTTCGAAACCCTGCTGCAAATCCGCCACCGGATTCGACACATCGTGGTTCCGCGGAATTCCTCCGGCGCCTTACAAGATCCGTCTCTAAAGCTCCTCTTGCAGCAATGCGGCTTTACAAACGTGATTGAGATTTCGGAGATGGAAGAGATTCCGCTGGCTGGTGCTTCTATAACAGCGTTGCCCTTCCTCGGTGAGCACGGTGACCTGAACGTGCTAACCAAGGCGGCTTACCTCCTGCGCGTGGGCGATTACAAACTCATGTTTGCCGCTGATTCGTGCAACATTTCACCGGAAGTCTATGCACACGTACATCGCGATGTGGGGGATGTTGACGCCCTGTTCGTAGGCATGGAGTGCGATGGCGCCCCAGTGTCCTGGATTTATGGGCCATTGCTTACTCAAAGGCTCGATCGCCAGAAGGACCAATCCAGGCGGCTGGCTGGCTCTAATTACGAACGCGCCCTCGGAATGGTTGAACAGTTTCGCTGCAAGGACGTCTACGTATACGCGCTGGGGCAGGAGCCGTGGTTGAACTACGTAATGAGCATCAAGTACACGGAGAAGTCCAATCCCATCGTTCATTCGAATCGTTTGATGGAAACCTGCCGGGCTCGCGGGATCACCGCGGAACGCCTATTCGGCGAAAAAGAACTTTTCTTGGATTAAGCGGCTAACCAATCCCATGCAACCGTCAACCTTCAGCCCGAATGAATCTTCCAGCGTAGCTCATGCTGTCCCTAGACGACCCCTTCCCGAGCCTTTACGCACATGGAGCGGTCATCGCACCGCATACAACCACAATGCGACAGTTACTTCACTTTTCGAAGATGTAGTGCAAAGGAATCCGGCGGCTGTTGCGGTCGTGCAGGGCGATAACCAACTTACCTACGAGGAGCTGAACGGTCGCGCCAATCGCCTCGCTTCCCGTCTTCGTGCCGCGGGCGTGCAGGCCGATACGATGGTGGCCTGCTGTGTGGATCGCTCGATCGATATGATTGTCGCTTTCCTTGGCGTCCTCAAGGCCGGCGGCGCTTATGTGCCACTCGATCCCGCATATCCCAAGAGTCGTTTGGATTTTATTTTGGAAGATACCGGTCGCCCACCGGTAGTCACGCGAAAATCGTACGCCGCTTCGGTTCTGAAGGGACTCGGGCGGACGCACTTGCTGGACGAGGAAACGGAGACGCTCGAGGAACCGGGAGGCGAATCGAATCCTCAACCGCTTCGCGGACCTGCCAGCCTTGCCTACGTAATGTATACCTCGGGATCTACCGGACGGCCCAAGGGCGTAATGGTCGAACACCGTGGCATCGTTCGTCTTGTTCGAGAAACAAATTATTGCCGCTTCGCACCAGACGAAGTATTTCTACAGTTCGCGCCGGCCTCTTTTGACGCCTCGACTTTTGAAATTTGGGGTGCACTGCTAAACGGCAGCCGCCTGGTGCTCATGCCGCCAGAGTCTTCTTCGCTCGATAACCTCGCTCACGCAATTCGTCGCCACCGCGTAACAACGCTTTGGCTTACCGCCGGGCTCTTCCATCTCATGGTGGAGGAGTATCGCGAAGCTCTTTATTCTCTGCGCCAACTTCTTGCCGGCGGTGACGTCTTGTCTCCCCATCACGTTCGTCTCTTTCTGGAACAAGCGGGAGACACCGTACTCATCAATGGATACGGTCCGACGGAAAATACCACCTTCACCTGCTGCCATACCATGCACGCTGGCGACGTAGTTCCTGAACCAGTCCCAATCGGAAAACCGATCTCTAACACACGCGTTTATGTGCTGGATGGCGACTTGAATCCTGTTTCCGCCGGCGAATCCGGTGAGCTCTACGCCGCCGGCGATGGGGTTGCTCGCGGCTACCTGAACGATCCCGACGCCACCGCTCTCAAATTCCTAACTGATCCTTTCAACGATGGACCGGACCAGCGGATGTATCGCACCGGTGACTTGGCTCGCTGGCGGCCGGACGGGACAATCGAATTCCTGGGGCGCATCGACAATCAAGTGAAAATTCTCGGATTTAGGATCGAACCCGCGGAGATCGAAAGCGTTCTCCAACGACATACGCATGTTAAGCAAGCCTGCGTAGTGGCGCGGCCGGAAAACGAAACCAAGCGCTTGGCCGCTTACTTCGTGCCATCGAAGGCCGGCCTTACCCCCGAAGAATTGCGCGCCTTTGCCATCTCGCAATTGCCACAGCACATGATCCCGGCCTCCTTTGTGGCTCTTCCAACGCTGCCTCTTTCCGAGCACGGAAAGATCGACCGGGCGGCGCTCGCCAAGATGGAAATGGCCCTGAATCGAGACTCCGCCCCTGCGCTACCGGGCGGAACGTTGGAAAGCACGCTCATGCAACTTTGGCAGCGCGTCTTGAACGTCCCGGCCCTGGGCCTCGATGACAATTTCTTCGACCTCGGCGGAGATTCCCTGCTTCTTGTAGCTGTCCATTCCAATTTGCAGAAGATTCTCCAAACGAAAATCGCCCTAACTGACCTCTTCGAATTCGCCACCATACGCAAGCTGGCTAATCATTTGGGGCGCGCACAACCGCAATCTCCAGCGGCGTCAGATTCCGGGGAAAGGGCGCGCCGCCAGCGCGAAGCATTCTCGCGATTTCGTAGTCGCAATTCCGGCGGTGAATCGTGATCCGCGACGAAGCCGCCCCTTTGCTGGAAGGAGTCGCCATCATCGGCATGGCCGGCCGGTTCCCGGGAGCCGGAAGTGTAGCTGAGTTCTGGCGCAATCAGCTTGCCGGCACCGAAGCGATCTCCCATTTTCGAGTCGAAGAGCTTGAGGTTTCCGGCGCGCGCGAGCTTTCTGCGCGTGCCACTTATGTGCGCGCTCGCTCCATCCTTGCCGACATAGATCTTTTCGACGCCGAGTTTTTCGGCATTTACCCCCGGGAAGCTCAGCTGATGGATCCACAACATCGTCTTTTTTTGGAATGCTGTTGGCAAGCGCTCGAAGATGCTGCGTACGATCCCTTCACTTACCCCGGAGCCATCGGTGTGCATGCCGGCTGCAGCATGCCTACTTACTTTCTGTCTCATCTGTGCGCCACTGACAACTTTATCGACAGGTTCACGGGCGGCTACCAAGTCAGCAATTATCCAGAGATGTTGGGCAATAGTGTGGATTTTCTCTCCACCCGCGTTTCCTACAAATTAAACTTACGGGGCCCTAGCTTCACTTTGCAGGCTGGTTGTTCCACATCTTTAGTTGCTGTCTGCCAGGCTTTCCAGTCTCTGATGACCTATCAGTGCGATATGGCTCTCGCCGGCGGCGCATCTATTACTCTGCCCCAGAAACGCGGGTCCGAGTATCAGGAAGGCGGCATGATCTCGCCCGACGGGCACTGCCGCACTTTTGACGCAGCTGCCAACGGTACGGTTTTCGGGAGCGGGGTCGGCGTGGTCCTGTTGAAACGATTGGAAGATGCTCTGCGTGACGGCGACCAGATATATGCGGTGATTCGAGGCTGCGCGATCAACAATGACGGTTCCTCTAAAGTTGGCTTCACGGCTCCGAGCGTCGAGGGGCAATCTCGTGTGATTGCCACCGCACAGGAAGCTGCCGGAGTAACTCCGGACAGTATCGGCTATATCGAAGCACACGGCACTGGAACCCCACTGGGTGATCCGATCGAGTTGGCCGCGTTAACCCAGGCATTTCGTACAAAAACAGACGGTAAGCAATTCTGCGCAATCGGCACCGCCAAGACCAATGTCGGCCACCTGGACGTCGCTGCTGGCGTGACGGGATTGATTAACGCAACAAATATTCTTCGCCATGGGGTTCTGCCGGCAACACTTCATTTCCAAGAGCCGAACCCAAATTTCGATCTCCGCAACAGCCCGTTCTTTGTGAATGCCAAGTTGACGGAATGGAGGCGCGGGAAACATCCCCGGCGTGCGGGCGTTAGCGCGTTCGGAGTCGGTGGTACCAACGCCCACGTCATTCTTGAAGAGCCTCCCGCCCGGCCCTACGGCGACTCGCATCGCCCTGTTCAGTTGTTGGTATTATCCGCTCGCTCCGAACAGGCCCTTGAAAAAGCAACCGATAATCTCGTTGAGCGCCTGCAGACCAACCCAGATTTGCCTCTTGCCGACGTAGCCTGGACCCTGCAAGCCGGTCGTCGCAAATTCGCGCATAGTCGCTCCGTCGCTGTCCGCAATATCTCCGAAGCAGTCGAAGCTCTCTCGAAGCGTGATCGTAGTCACGTACAAACACGCTTCACTGCGACCGACCGATCTTCCGCCTATTTTCTCTTCCCTGGACAGGGCTCTCAATATCCCGAGATGGGCCGCCAGGTCTACGAATCAGAGCCCCTATTCCGCCGGGAGGTCGACCGTTGCTGCGAGATTCTCCGGCCCCACTTACGTGAGGACTTGCTGCCATTGCTCTATCCTCCTCAAGACCCTTCGGAATCGGAAAGGAGTCGTTTCACCAACACCATCCTGGCGCAACCAGCTATCTTCACGATCGAATACGCCCTCGCGCAGCTATGGATAAGTTGGGGAATTCAGCCGCAGGGAATGCTGGGCCACAGTGTCGGCGAGTTCGTCGCTGCCTGCCTCGCAGGAGTCTTTTCGCTCGACGAGGCACTCGCAATCGTGGCTGCGCGCGGACGTATGATGCAGGAAATTGAGCCAGGTGGAATGCTTTCAGTGCGCTTGCCGGAAGCCGAGATTCGCCCCCGACTCGACGGGCGCCTAGCCATCGCTGCAGTTAATGCGCCCTCGCTTTGCGTGGTAGCAGGCCCTTTCGACGCCTTGGCTTCCCTCGAAACCGAACTAACAAGCGCAGGCGTTGTCTCTCGCCGCCTGGTGACATCGCACGCTTTCCATTCGCCCATGATGGATCCCGTACTCGATCCGTTTTCTGCGCGAGTGGCACAAATCTCGCTTCGTCCCCCGCAGATTCCTTTTCTATCCTGCGTTACCGGCGCCTGGATCTCTGCAAGCGAAGCGACGGATCCCGACTACTGGGCACGTCACATTAAGTCATCCGTGCAATTCTCCAAGGGTATCCAGGAGTTGCTTCCTAAGCATGATGCGGTCCTGCTCGAGGTGGGACCCGGCAATGTACTCGGTACTTTAGCCAGGCAACACATGCCTGCGCTAAATGGCAATGCCGTTAACAGCACACAGAATTCCGCGGCGATCGTGTCTTCTTTTGGCGACTCTGTTTCGGGCGATAACAGCTCGATTGATTTGCTGAATGCGCTCGGGTTGGTCTGGTCCGCCGGCTTGCAGCCACAGTGGGAAGTTGTACATTCCGGAGAACGCCGCCGTCGCATTTCGCTCCCCACGTATCCCTTCGAGCGCAAGAAGTTCTGGCTGGAGACACCCACTCCCCAGACGTCGGTGCCTTCCAAAACGAATCCGGATTACACGCATGGATCGACGCCTGCAATTGCTTTTCTGGAGACACAGCAAGTGATTCCCAACACGAACGACCAACAAACCTCGATTCAGAAGTCTTCTGCGGGTCGCACTTCGGTTATCTCGCGCATCGTGTCGGAGATATTTGCTGACCTGTCCGGCATCCAGATTGAATCGTCCGATACCTCGGCAAGTTTTCTCGAAATGGGTTTTGATTCTCTTTTCCTGACGCAGGTGACGCAGGCGTTGCAAAACAAATTCGGCGTGAAGGTCACCTTTCGTCAGCTTTTGGGCGACCAGTCGTCCCTCAAATTGCTCACCGAATTCATTGATAGCAAGTTACCCGCGGGCGCCCTTGCCCCACGGCAAGAGAGTTCCCCCAGTGAATCCGCACCTAAATCCGCGTTCAACGCTAACCGCACCACAGACCGGACAACCTCGACTCCAGCGGTAGCGATGGCCCAACCAACAAATCCCTCCGGCGCCACCAACGGCCTCGATTCTTCAGTTGAACGGCTGATGCATCAGCAACTTCAAGCAATGAACCAACTCTTCGCCACGCAACTCGACGTTTTGCGGGATGCTTCGCCAAGATCCGCCGTCTCAATGCACCATCCCGAGCCGCAACCAATCGCTCCCTCGCTTTCCGCTAACACGACGCCGCCTTCTGCCACCGCCATCAGGCCACCGACGCAAGAGTCACGCGAATTCAAGGCTTTCGGTCCCTACAAACCACCGCAAAGAGGAAATTCCGCGCAACTTACCGAACGCCAGCACAAGCACATCCAGGATCTCATCGTGCGCTCCACGAAGCGGACCCCTAAATCCAAAAGCATGACCCAGCATTACCGCACACACCTCGCCGATCCGCGCGTAGTTTCCGGGTTTCGCTCGGTGTGGAAAGAAATGGTCTATCCCATCTTGACCCTTCGTTCGAAGGGCTCGCGTCTTTGGGATGTGGATGGGAACGAATACATCGATATTCTCAACGGTTTCGGCCCCATCATGCTTGGCCATCGTCCTGATTTTGTCGAGCGTGCGATCGAACAACAACTCCGCGAAGGATTCGAAATCGGCCCCCAATCTCCCCTCGCCGGCGAAGTGGCGGAAGCCTTTTGCGAGATGACCGGCAACGACCGCATGACATTCTGCAACACCGGTTCCGAAGCGGTCGTCGCTGCCATGCGCGTGGCACGTACAGTTACTGGCCGTAGCAGAGTCGTGCTCTTTGCCGGCGCATATCACGGAATGTTCGACGAAGTCCTGGTGAAAGGCGTAAAGGGCGCCGAGACGCCGCGCTCCCTGCCAATCGCCCCGGGTATTCCCAGGGAGAGCGTGGGTAACGTTGTCGTCCTCGATTACGGCACTCCGGAATCACTTGCATGGATCCGCGCGCATGCCAGCGAACTCGCCGCCGTGCTCGTCGAGCCGGTTCAGAGCCGCCATCCCAATCTCCAGCCGGTCGAGTTCCTCCGGGAAATCAGCAAAATCACGCAGGATAGCGGCGCCGCGTTGATCTTCGATGAAGTCGTTACCGGTTTCCGCGTTCATCCGGGCGGTTGCCAAGCGCTCTTCGATATCCGGGCGGACCTTGCTACCTACGGAAAGGTCTTGGCGGGCGGTATGCCCATCGGTGTTCTCGCCGGTAAAGCTCAGTTCATGGATGCTCTCGACGGCGGCGCCTGGCAGTTTGGCGACGACTCCTATCCCTCCGTCGGTGTCACGTTCTTTGCGGGTACCTTCGTTCGCCACCCGCTAACGCTGGCAGCGGTGAAAGCCGTCCTTGCCCATTTCCGGCAAGAAGGTCCGCAACTTCAGAAGCAGCTCACCGCCAAGACGGCATCGCTCGTTAATGCCTTGAATGCGCTTTTTGAGAGCAACAATCTTCCAACCCGTATCGAGACCTTTGGCAGCATCTTCTACTTCAGTTTCTCCTCCGACTTTCCCTTGGGTAGCTTGCTCTACTATCACCTCCGCGCCAAGAGCATTTATATCCTGGAAGGATTTCCCTGCTTTCTGACCACAGCCCATTCCGATGCGGATATCGCCGCGATTGTTCGCGCCTTTGATGAATCCATCAAAGACCTCCAGGCTGGCGGCATTCTCCCGCAGCCCCAGGATGGGACGGGAAAAGAAGCTGCCAATGACTCTGACGCTGTGCCTGCAATCGCTTCCGTCGCTCCGGCCCTCACAGTCGAAGTGCCCCTGACCGAAGCGCAAATGGAGATTTGGCTCTCTGTTCAGCTGGGCGACGATGCTTCCTGCGCCTTCAACGAATCATTCACTCTATTCTTGCGCGGTCAACTGGACATTGATGCTTTGCGCGCATCCCTTCAGGATCTCACCAGTCGCCATGAATCCCTACGCGCCACCATCCTCCCGGAACGCAATTCCCTCCGTTTTGCCGCCAATTCTCATCTTCATCTGAACCTGGAGGACCTGTCTTCCCTTCCGGAGGAGCAACGCGCAGCCGCTCTTGAGAACGCCAAGCGCGAGGAAGCCAGCAAACCATTCGATCTTGTCAATGGTCCCGTCCTTCGCCTAAGGCTTCTTCGCTTGGAATCGCATCAGCACGCTCTCGTGTTCACCACCCACCACATCATTTGCGACGGCTGGTCCACCAATGCCTTGCTGGACGAGCTCTCTGCGCTCTATACCGCTCGCCGCGCTGCAACCCAGCCTGATTTGCCTATTCCGCTGCGCTTCAGCGAATACGCTTTGCGGCAATCCACAAATGACGAACAAAATGCAGCCGCTTATTGGCTTGAACGCTTCCAGCAAATCCCTCCCGTTCTCGCCTTGCCAACTGATCGTTCTCGCCCAAGCGTCAAGACATTCTCGGGTGCGACCTATCGCACGCGAATCGATACCATCGCTTGCAAGCGGATCCGCCAGGCCGGCGCCAAACAAGGCTGCACCTTGTTTGCCACGCTGCTCACTGGATTCGCGGCGCTCCTACACCGTTTGACCGCGCAAAGCGATATCGTCATTGGCATTCCCACCGCGGGCCAATCTCTGATTGAAACGGGCACCCTCGTCGGCCATTGCGTCCATTTCCTTCCGATCCGAATCCCGCTTGTAGAAGGCCAGTCGGCCGCCGAGCTCCTTCAACAAGTGAAGCGCACCGTTCTCGACGCTTACGATCACCAGACCTATACCTACGGCACGTTGCTACGCAACCTGAAGCTTCGACGCGATCCCAGCCGCCTTCCCCTTGTCGAAGTGCAGTTCAATCTTGAAAGGGTAGGCGCGAATCTTAATTTCCCGGACCTGCAAGTAGCGGTCGATCCCAATCCCAAAACCGCGGTGAACTTCGATCTGTTCCTCAATGTCGTCGAATCCGACCAGGGTCTTCTGATCGATTGCGATTACAACTCTGATCTTTTCGATCGCGAAACCATCGCTCGTTGGCTCACCCACTTTGAAACCTTGCTACAAGGCCTCGCCGCCGATAGCAGCAAGGCGGTCGATCGACTCCCCATCCTCAGCGACTCGCAGCTCCAGCAAGTTCTTCACACTTGGAATTCCACCGAGCGCGACTACCCGCGCCACAAATGTGCCCCGGAACTATTCGAAGAACAAGCTGCTCGATGTCCCGAAGCGATCGCCGTCACGTTTGAAACTCGCAGTCTCACTTACGCTCAACTGGATAAACGCGCCAATCAGTTAGCCAATCACTTGATTAAAATCGGCGTAGTCCCAGGTACCCTTGTTGGCTTGGCTCTTGATCGTTCTCTCGACCTGCTCGTCGCCTTGCTCGGAGTTTGGAAAGCCGGCGCCGCTTACCTGCCACTTGACGCCGCCTACCCCCGCGACCGCATCGCTTTCATCATGGAACAGACTTCACTCGGTTTCCTCCTGACTCATTCTAAATTCATTCCCGATCTTCCCATCTTTGAGAGTCGACCTGTTTGCATTGATCGCGATTCTGTGCTTGTTGATCGCGAATCGGAAACTCGTCCCGCCATCCGCCTCGATCCAACTGCAGTTGCCTATACCATCTTTACATCCGGCTCCACCGGAAAGCCCAAGGGGGTTGAGGTAACTCACCGCAACGTCGTCAACTTGCTCTGTTCCATGCGCGAAACACCCGGCCTGCAAGAACGGGATCGGCTGCTGGCGGTAACCACATTGTCATTCGACATTGCCGCTCTTGAACTCTTTCTTCCACTTATCACCGGTGCGCAAATCGTGCTCGCCAGCCGCGAAACAGCCCAAGATCCGCGTCTCTTGATCGAATTGTTGAAAGAGTCGAAAGCAACCGTCATGCAGGCTACTCCCGCTACCTGGCGCCTTTTGCTTGAGGTAGCGTGGGACGGCTCTCCGCGCCTCCGGATGCTCTGCGGCGGTGAAGCGCTGCCCCGCCAACTTGCCGACGACCTTTTGCGGCACGGAGAGCTTTGGAATATGTACGGACCCACCGAGACCACCGTCTGGTCGGCGACTTCTCGCGTCGAGTCAGGCCAGGGCCCCGTCCCCATCGGCCCTCCGATACACAACACCAGCTTCTTTGTCCTCGACGCCTTCCGACAGCTGCTCCCTATCGGTGTCCCCGGCGAGCTCTACATCGGTGGCGAGGGTGTGGCCAAGGGTTACTTCAAAAACCCGCAGTTGACCTCCGAACGCTTCATCCCCAATCCCTTTGCCAAGACCGGAGCCGATCGCCTCTACAAGACTGGCGACCTGGTTCGCTATCGCTCGGACGGGAAACTTGATTTTCTGGGCCGCCTGGATACTCAGGTTAAAATCCGTGGTTTCCGCATCGAACTTGGCGAAATTGAATCGGTCCTAGCCCGTCATCCCGACATTCGCGAATGCGTCGTTGCGGCGCAAGAAGATGAACCCGGCGCCAGCCGCCTGATCGCCTATTGCGTGCCGAAACAGCCGCATGTCTGCTCGTCAGAAGAGCTCCGAAACTGGGTTGCTGCTTCCCTGCCCGAGTACATGATTCCCTCGATATGTCTATTTATGCCTTCCTTACCTCACACTCCGAATGGCAAAATTGATCGCAAAGCCCTTGTCCCCCTGGACGCACAAAGCCTACCACACCAGAATCTGTTCATTAGCCCCCGCACCGGAGCGGAGGCCACGCTTGCCGCCGTTTGCGCGGAGGTTTTGCACCTTGACCGCATCAGCGTGCACGATAGTCTGTTCGATCTAGGTGCCGATTCCATCCACCTCTTTCAAATAATTGCTCGCGCTGCAATGGCCGGCATCACCCTCGCTCCGCAGCAAATCCTTCGCTTGCGAACGGTAGCTGCGCTGGCCGCCGAACTCGGCGCGGCCTCTTCCACCGATGGTGGTTCCAAACCAGGTCCGCAGAGAATCACCCGCGCGCCGCGTGAGCAATACCAATTGGACGCCGCCCCTCAGGCTACCTGACATGGATAGCGATAGAACTCGACTTTCCTTCCCCTCCGCGACGCGATCAGGTTCGCTGGGCGAACCGCAGTACCGCTTTCCCACTACGCTGGCTCAACAGTCCTTTTGGTATCTTGACCGCCTAGAACCTGGTAACCCGTGTTGGAACATCGCCGTCCGCTTTCGCATCACCGGCGCCGTCGATGTCGCTATCCTGGAGCACGCCGTCAATCAAATCGTTCAACGCCACGAGATTCTCCGCACCAGCTTTGCCCTGACGGATGGCGTTCTCGTCCAACTCGTTCACGCCGATGCGGTCATTCCGCTTCCACTGGAGGACCTCACCCACCTAGACGCTTCCGCCCGCGACCAAGCGGAGGAACGCAGAACCATCGCCGAAGCCGCTTTGCCTTTCGATCTCAAGACCGGACCGTTGCTCAGGGTTCGCCTTCTGAAGCTTGCCGCGCAAGAGCACATGCTCCTCATGACCGTCCACCACATCGTTTCCGATGGTTGGTCGATCGGCCTGTTCAGCGACGAAGTGGGTGCGTTCTACGAATCGTTGCTGACCGCCGATCATCCTGGCCCACCAGATCTTCCCCTCCAGTACGCTGATTATGCCATTTGGAAAAATGAGCAGAGCCGCGGCATTATCGCCGCGCCCCACCGTTCCTACTGGCAAAAAAAACTGACCGACCTTCCTGCCTGCGAAATACCCCCGGACCATCGGCGATCCGCCTCCAAAACCCGCAACGGATATATCCTTTCCGTGGTATTGCCGGTAAACCTCACCGCATCGCTGTCCGACGTGGCTAGAAAACATGGCTGTACTCTCTACACGCTCTCACTCGCCGCTTTGAAAATTCTTGTCGCACACTATACGAAGCAGAATGACATCTACGTTGGTACCCTGCTGGCTGGCCGAGATCGCGTCGAGCTGGAGTCCCTCATCGGCCTTTTCATCAACACCATCATCTTGCGCACCGATCTCTCCGGTGATCCTTCCTTCCTTGACTTGCTTGCCCGCGTGCAGCGGACTGTCGAAGATGGCATGGCCCATCAGGACCTCCCTTTTCAGCAGGTAATCGAAACCTTGCGTCTGAAGCGTGATCCTAATCGACCCACGGTCTACAGCATCAACTTCATCTATCAGCGTGATTTTGTCAAACCGCTCCGCTTCGCGGGCCTGTCCATGGTTCCCGTGCCTTCCAAGTCTCCCGGTGCCATCTACGATCTGAATTTTTTCATGGTCCAGCGTTCCGACGGCTGGCGCCTATCCTGCGAATACGATTGCGATCTATACGACGCTGCCACCGTCAACCGCATGATTGGCCAAATTCGCAATCTCCTGCAAGAGATTGCTGATAACCCCATTCGCAAGCTTTCCGAGTTTCATTTTCCCGATGACGCCGGTGACGCTCTCCCGGCCTTTGTGCCTCAAAGGTCAATCCCGTTTCCGGCTTCACGCCCTCCCAGCCGGGTTCCGGACGGTCGCCTAAATTCCAGCGGGCTCATGGTGAAGAAAATTCTTAGTCGCGTTTATACTCATCTCGGAAAAATGTAGATTGAGATGTTGGACCGCTATCCCTGGCGTTTCCGCGCGAAACGCTCCATTTGAGATTCCTTATTTGCTCTTCCAAAAGTGCGTGCAATTGCGGCAATCCCTCCGAGATTGTAGTGAGCATATTCAGATCTGCATCACTGGCACTGCCATCGAAAGCACGGCGCCGCATTGGCTCACTCCACTCCCATATGGCCACCCAGCGTAGCGCCATTTCCCGCAAGCTGTCGCAGCGTGTCTGCCATTCCCAATCTTTTGTCCACTGCGGTGTCTCAGCGGTGAGCTCACCCAGCAACGAATCAAGGGGCACTCCCTTCAACGCGCTGTAATCAACTGCTATTCCTAACGCAAGTTCTTTGGCGGAGCTCCGATTTGTGCCCCTAGCCGTTTCGGCTTCGCTTGCCAATTGACTACCCATCAGAAAGACATCGGTGTCGCCGAATACTGCGGCTCGTGCCCCCGGGCCCATATATTCCGTCCACTTGGTCTTTACTTTCATACAGCCTAAACACATTACTGCGCAGGGTGCCGCGCGGTGCAAGCGCTCTCCGAAGCTTCGCGTCATGTTTTTCACGCCTATGTATTTAAATTTTGCTGCCGGCTCGCGCTCTTTAACCAGCGCCATGATGGGGTACACATAGGTTTGTAGCGTTGCATCGATCCCGACCTCGCGGCACCCGCTCCGCGCAATTTCCTCTGCCGAAGCTCGATAAAACGGTTCCTGCCACCCGTGAGCATCATCTGCAAAATAAAGCGATTGCCGCGCGTTCCCGAAAACATAATTCCGATTCCCCGGCACCAGCGAACGCAAACTGTTCCCCGCAAGGAAGGGTACTGCCGCCAGCAGCCCTGCAAATCCCAATCCCAGTGAAATTCGCGGGCCAACAATCCGCGTCACGTATACCCCAAGGACGCTCGCTCCAAGCACAAACAGTGGCAGGTGATACCGCGCGCCGGAAAGGTTCCATTTCATTACCGCGGAAAACGCACAGAACGCCACCGCCAGGCCCAGCAATAAGATCAGCGCATTCCGCGGAGCGTCACGCCAACGAAAGATCGCCCACACACCAACCGCGCAAATCAGTAAAAATTGTCCCGGATTGCCCTGAAAATATTCGCGACCCGTCATGGCGGGAACCTTGAAGGCATCGCGCCAGGTGGTTCGTGGATCATCAGGATCCGCCCCGCTGATGTGTATCACGCGCCTCAGTACCCATTCTGTTGAGTAATTTACCCTGCGAATTGGTGTACCCAGGTGGAGCGCAACGTTTCGGATTATTCCCGAGAAGGCGACACTCGGCCCGATATCATCATCGCGAAACCTCAGGCGGTTGCCCGCCTCCGCAAAAGGCAAGCCCAACGGACTTCCCGTAAGCTGTTGATTCCGCACAAACTGCGCCATATTCAGCAGCATGAAAAGGAACACGCCTGCGGCAATACGCAACGCTACCTTTGCGCTGGGTTGTGGCCGCTGTATGAGAAAGAGAGCCACCACAATGATAGGCAAGAAGAGCACCGCCGTCCCCTTGGTTAGCAACGCAAGCCCGCTCGCAGCGCCCGCCAAAAGCGCGTTCCGCCAGCTGAGCGATCCTTGGTCCTGCAACAAGAACACGACTAGCGCCACGATCCAAAAAGATCCGACCGCGGTATTGTTGGACCCAGAAGCTTCCAGGATCAGCTCGGGTAATGTTCCGCAGAAGACAGCGGCGAGTACCTGCCCGCGCCAATCGGCTCCAAGCCGTCCAGCGACCAGCGATGCCCCCACTATACAGCCCAGAAAAGCAAACCATTCAATTAGGTTGCCCCAGTGGTCCGAACCGGAGAGCACATAAAAATGAAGTGCGACGTATTCCGCCCACGGAGTATGAATCAGGTGGCTATAATCGAAGGCTGGAAAAAACTGAACGCTGTGATTACTGGCCCACAGTACAACTCGCGGAAGGTGATACTCCATGACGTCATCTGTGTTCGGTGGACTGGCGATCGCCAGAATCCCGGTCACCACCAGCAAGATCACGATTCCGGCCAACAACGCCTGTTCGCTTCGACCTAGACTTTCGCAGCTCCCCTCCGTATTTTTATCGGTCGGCTCGTCGCTCTGCTGCTCCGATCGCCACAATAGCGCAGCACTAACCACGGCGAAGCCGCTCCAGCTCCCCAAAAGCCATCCCTTAGTTATGTGCTGGAAATAGCTGAGCACCTCAGTTAACACTACCAGGCCTGAAGCCCAGATCGTCGCAGCCGCGAAGAAAGAAGTCCGCAGTTGTTTACCCGTTTTCCTTTGCCACCGCCAAAGCAGGGCGAACGTAAAAGGCAGGAGAATCGCAAACACGAAAGCCTCCTCTCGGGCTGCCAACCAACCGTTCTTTTTCCTAGGCTCAATCTATCTTCGCAGAAAGTGTTGCAACGAACTTATGCTTCGCGCCATCCAACAACCAGCTTATGCTTCGGCCTCCGTTCTTCCTGCGCCTCCGCATTTTCCAAATCCGAGCCTTCGCTTCGCTCCTCAATTTCATCGTCAAAAGCTCCGTCGGGCGCAGCTTTGTCAACCGCATCCGCTCCTACCCGGCCACCGAACGACCACTTCATTTTGCCCTTGGCTTCCGCAGTACCTTTCCCTCCTTCGCCGCGGCGCAAGCTTGCGCCTCAAAATATATCCAAGCCGGACATGAGCATCCCGATGAAATTCGCTTCCATACCGCTACCTCGGATATCCTGCGCGAGAGCGACTATCCGGTTCTTTTCTATCTTCGGCCTCTGCTCCCTGATTTGCATCATGTTTTCGACCTTGGGGGCAACGTCGGCAACCTGTTTTACGCCTACCAACGCGTTTTGGACTTTCCTCCCGAAGTCCTATGGACCGTTTATGACTTGCCGGTGAAGAAACACCTTGCCGAAAATCTTGCCGCCGCTCGCCGGGAAACCCGCATCCGCTTCGCCAGCACGATTGCCGCAGCCAGTGGCTCCGATGTTTTCATAGCCTCGGGTTCACTCCATTACTTCGAAGATCCGCTTCAGAAGATCCTCGCTTCCTTCGTCGCCCTTCCCAACCATGTTTTCGTCAATCGGACACCTTGTTCCACGGGCCCGGACTTGATCACCGTGCAGGACAATCGTTCCTACCTCGTCCCCTGCAAACTTCACTCGCGTTCCGCTTTAATCGCTGGCATGCGATCAATTGGCTATTGTTTGGTGTCGGAGTGGCCCGTGTATGAGCGCCGCCTCCAGGTTCCCGCTTACCCAGATCTCTGTTCGCCAACCTACCTGGGTTTCTATTTTCGCAAGAAATAAGAAGTTATCGCTTCGCTCATGCCCACGGTTTCCTGCCGCGCGAGATATTTCGAGCCCACACCGCTGGCAGTACCGCCAGACTCTTCACCTTATCCTTTGCCGCGGAAGTACCCGGCGGCGTCGGCCGCATTCCCGCTTTTCGCAGCAGATAGTTCAAGCGATACAAGTTCGCGCGCATCGCATCGCGATATTGAAAATTGACGTTCAGCGACACCGATATGTTGTCACCGTTCTGCACCCAATGGGGCGCATTCACCGGAATGTGCACGCCATTCCCAGGCTTCATCTCGTATACCGTCGCATGATCCTGTAATTCCGGCTTGTATCGCGGCGCGTTATGATCCACGGTCCAAAACCGTTCGATCTCCTCTTCCGAAAGCACTTCCCGATCATTGCGGTCGAAAATACTAATGTGTTTGTCCCCCTGGATCTGCAACAGCAAACTGCATTCCCGGTCTATATGATAGGTGCTAACGCGCTTTGGCGAGGTGATAAACAAAATCACTTCCTGCACTTTCATTACCCCGTCCAGATTCAGGCTTGTTAGCTCCTTCAATTCCGCCATGCACTCTTTCAGCAGCGCCGCATATCCTGCGTTCTTGTCCGCGCGCTTCAGCACGATCCACGCTCCGCAGTGCTCAATGCGTTCGATCGCGTCACGCGCGCTGAACTCCGGCCGGGGCGTTCGGTCCCACCGCTGGTTTACATCAATTGTTCCCGAATCATAGTAAAGGTCGGCTGAGCGTGTACTCTGCGTTTCTTCTGCCAGTGCCATCAGCCGGTCTAGAGAAAACGCCGGGTGCCCCGCCAATCTGTGCTGGAAAGCAAAGCTATGCTGGTCGAATTTCGTTCGAAATTCCTCGTTTTCCTCGATTAGCTTGCGATCTGCTGAGAAGTTCCCTGTAATTGCTCCTGCCGTTGTTGCCATGCGCACACACACTCCTGTGCGTTCAAGTCGATACGCACTGACCGAAGGCTAGGGCTGGTCGGATATTGTTTCAATCGGGTAAGTCACTTAGGAACGGCGCGGAGCCGTAGCAGGCCCCGCGGTCGATCCATGGCTCGTATTCAAACAGGGACACCTTTCGATTCTAAACGGCCTGCACCGTTACATCTATCGGCGCAGACTACTCGGTCTCCGCCGCAAGCCGTCACCCTGTACGGTCCGCTAGGTTCCGCAGACCGACCAGTAGCTCCCAAAAGGGTCTTGCGTAAGAATCCGCGCACCTTGTGAGAAAGGTATGGTGTGTGGATAGGCTAAGGGTTAGTACAGGATTTACCCTAGGGGGCATGTACAGGATTGACCCTAGGACCAACTTCTTACTGCAGTGTAGATACAACCAACATCCTACGGGATGGTCGCCAGCACGGGATCGGAATAGTCGCTTTCGACGTTGTCGGCCGTGACCGCAGTCACCACGTAGATATACGTTTGACCGCTTACGACGCTGGCATCGGTGTAGTCGGTCGGCACCACCGGGGCATTGTTTATCTTGGCATACGTCCCGTCTACTAGAACTCGATACACATAATACCCAACAACTTCCGAGGTGCTGGGATCCCAATTCAGCGCCACTGTATGCGAGCTCAACGGTCCGCCAGATCCTCCGAGGGTTATAGACATTCCGCCAGCGTTGCTGCTGATTGCGATCGATCCCACCACAATTCCGGCCACCGCAGGCGAAAACATCACGTTGAACGTTGCCACCTGGCCTGGCGCAATCGCCGTGTTGGCGCTCATACCGCTGGCGCTGAAACCTGCTCCCGTCAAGAGCACGCTGGAGATCGTAACGGTGGCGTTCCCGGTATTGGTCAGCGTCACCCCCAGCGAACTGCTGCTGCCGACCGCTACCATCCCAAAATTGAGACTATTCGTGCTGGCGCTGAGCGCCGCAGTCGCTGCCGTAGCGCTGCCACTCGCTGAGATTAAAATGGGAGAATTGGTCGCGTCGCTGTTAAGCGTGACCGAGCCCGCGAAATTGCCGGCACCGTTCGGCGTAAAGACCAGGTTAAACGCCATGCTCTGGCCCGGCCCGACGCTCGTTGGCAAGGTCAGCCCGGACGTGCTGAATCCTGTGCCCGATACGCTGGCACTCGAAATCGTAGCGCTTGCGGTCCCGGTGTTCTGCAATGTGATGGTTTGCGAACTGCTGGAACCGATGGCCACTCCGGGAAAGCTGGCGCTCATTGGCGCCGCCGACAGCTGTGCCTGCGCCGCGTTCTGCGGCGGTGGCGTCCCGCCAGTCGGCGTGACATTGCCCGTATTGGCCCCCATAACCAGGCCCGCGCAGCCACTTGCCACCAACGACCCCGCAAGCACGATCGCTATCAGACACTTGGTTAATTTTTCTGCATCCGACCCTTGGTTCGCCATAGTGCGGCAAGTGTAGAAACGCGTTCCACACGCCACCACTGGCCGGACGGCCAGACAAAGTGCGGACAGTTAACGGATGAGTCACAGTAAAGTACTATGTTATCGTCAAAAACCCGGAATTTCCGTGCCGTTTCTCTCCCAACCTCTGCGAACTTTAACCGGCAAATGAGCCTTGCTCCGGGCCCCCCGCTTGCCCTACTATTGCGTTATCCCGCCCTTGCAGCTACGTTCATGCCTCCTACGATATTCAACTTCTTCGGACTTCGCGAAAATCCGTTCAAAATCAATCCTGACCCCCGTTTTCTCTTCGTCACCGAGCAGACGCGCGCCACCGCCGACGAACTTACCTATGCCATCCGTAACCGCAAAGGCTTGATTCTGCTGACCGGTGAAGTCGGCACCGGCAAAACCATGATGGTGCGCCGTCTCCTCGACTGGCTTGCGGAACAAAAAACACCCACCGCTCTCATTTTCAATTCGCACATCAAGCCCGAGCATTTGCTCGACCTGATCCTCAACGATTTCGGAATTACCTGCCCCTCCAATCTGAAGAGCGACAAACTCCTCGCGCTCCAGCGGTGGCTGCTGGACCGCTATCGCGCCGGCCAGACTCCCGTGTTGATTGTCGATGAAGCGCAGGGTTTGGAGCCTGTTGCACTGGAAGAAATCAGGCTGCTGCTTAATTTCGAGACACCCCGCGAGAAGCTTTTGCAAATCGTCCTGGCCGGCCAGCCAGAGTTGGAAATTCAGCTAAAGCGCCATGAGCTTCGCCAGCTCCGCCAGCGCATCACCATCCGCTGCCGGACTGCCTCGCTGACCCTCGATCAAACGCATGGTTATATTCGCGAGCGGCTCCGCATCGCCGGCGCGAGCGGCAGTCCCATTTTCGAGCCCGATGCTGTAGGTTCGATTCACGCTTATTCCCGCGGCATCCCACGCGTCATCAACTTCCTCTGTGAGCATTCCCTGGTTAACGCCTGCGCGGAAGGGGTTGCCATCGTCACTCCGGCCATCGTCGAGCAGGCCGCCCAAGACTGCCAGCTCGATCATACCGATTCCATAGCCCGCATTCTAAACACCGGCTCCTACTCCACAACTACTCTCGCGGATATCGGATCCATACTAAGCACCATCTCCGCTGGTTCGGATGCTGATGCGCCACCCGTTTCTCAACAGCAGTCACTAGGGGGAAAGGAACCAGGCCCGGTACGCCCGGCTTGCCGTCCGCCTTTTCAACCTTTGCCTTCTCCGGCGCCCGCCGCCACGCGTGCGTTTTCGGAAAATCCGATCACTGAGCCTGCAGGAAACCAGCAAGCCTCGTCCACTGCGGCGGCCACGTACCATGTGCAAGTTTCTGCCGAGCCGGTGGAAACCCTATCCGACATTCCGCCGGTCCGGTATTCTGCACCGCGCAGAGTTCCTCACCATTTCGCTCGCATGTGGTATCGCAGTTTCGTCGCCGATGCCCGATCCAGTTGGCGGAAGGTCCGCCGCTCGCTTTGTTCTTTTGAAGCTCAAAGCTGGAATCCCTTCATCCGATGGTTACGTAACGAATTATATCAAGCCAATTTGCGCTTCTCGCGTTTCTTAACGCACTCCCGCTGGACACACCTCTGCGCTCAAGTTGTCTCCTGGTCGCAATCCGCTTGGCGGCAACTGTTCGCGGCATTGCCACCCGATCTCGCCCGCTTCTTTGGGGTAACCTCCCCGACTCCCGCCAAACGGGCTCCGCATTTCTCACGCCCTGGTCGTTCTCGCGCTATTGTCTCCCTGCGTCGGTGGCTTCATGAACCCCTGTCCACCCAGCGCCGGTCAAGCCGCGTCCATAATCGCCGCTCCGCGCAGTGAACCGCCACTCCGCTCTACTTCGCGCTATCCGCTTCGCTGGAACCCAATAACGCCGAATCCTTCGGAAACTTCTCGCCCCAGATGTAGTGGTTGAACCAATCCAGGTTGGCCTGCATCACGGCGCGATTCGACTTCGGTTTCGTGATCGGATGCCCAAAACCGGCGTACAGAATCAGCCGGGATGGTACGTGCTCATCCTGCAGCCCCCGGTACAGTTCAAAGCTGTTCGGCGGAGGAACTCGCTTATCCAAGCTGCCGACTTGTATCAAAGTCGGCGTCTTGGCCTGCTTGATTGCCGTCATCGGTGAAGTCTTCTGATAAATCTCTGGATCGTCCCAGGGCGTAGCGCGCAGATATTGTCTCGTGAACGGCGTAATATCCGTATTCACGTAATACGTTCTCCAGTCGCTGATCCCCGCCCCCACCGAAATGGCTTTGAATTGATCAGAATGAGTGGTCAAAAACGCCGAAATGTATCCGCCCTGCGACCATCCCATCGATCCGACTTTCGACCCGTCTACTATTCCCCTTGCGATCAGCGCGTCCACCCCGCTCACCACGTCCCACATGTCCCCCACTCCCAGATTCCGCACGTTCAATGCCCGAAATGCCGACCCGTATCCCGCGCTCCCCCGGTAGTTCGGCTGCAGCACCAACGCGCCCTTCGACAAAAATACTTGCGTCGGATAATAGAAGTCCCCCGCCGCCAATGTCGGCTGCGAAATCCCCGTAGGCCCCCCGTGAATCATCACCAGCAGCGGATATCTCTTGCCCGCGTCATAATCCGCCGGTTTCCGCAGTATCCCCTCGATCGTCGCGCCGTCCTTGCTCTTCCACGAAATCACTTCCGCGCTTCCCAGATTCCAATCCTTCACCTGCGCGGTCATGTTCGTAAGTTGCCGCGGAGCGAACTTCTGGGCTTCCGAAACGAACACCTCCGTCAAGTGCGCCCCGTCCTCTGCCGCGATTCCCAGCGTCTTGAAATCCTTGGTAAACGAAACATCGTCCAGGTAATACGCATCCGGCGCGCTTACCCGGACGATCTCCTGCGTCTTCGGGTTCACCCGGAATAGATGCGCCGACGTTTTTTGCAACCCTTCAAAATAAATTCCGTCCGGCCCCCATTCCGCGATTCGCGGATCTTCGTCAAATGGTCCCGTCAGATCCTGCACCTCCCCGGGCTTCGTCGCCGCCTGCGATAGCACCCGCTCTACATCCACCACCGCAATGTGGCCGTTTGCATAGAAGTAGTAAGGCTGCGCCAACGCCGTCGAAAACGCGATTTGCTTTCCGTCCGGAGAAAAAATTGGATCGTTGTCCGGACCATCCAAAGCGACTACCTTGTGAACCGCGTTTTGCTTTGTCAGTTCCACCAGGTAAATGTCTTCGTCTCCGCCGAACGCCAATATCGGATTGTGAGTCGACGCAAACGCAATGCGCGTCCCATCCGGCGACCACGCGAATCCGTTCACGTTCAGGTTCGCGTCCCCCGTGATCTTCCGAGCCTTCATCGGACCTTGGTGCGCTTCCGCCGCGCTTTCATCAATCACCCATAACTGGTTCTGCCGGAAATCCTCCTCGAACACCTCGTAGTCGCTGTATTTTTCTTTCCGTTCTTTTTCCGCCGTGCTTTCCGCGCTGGGTGCGGTAAACGCGATCTGCTTTCCATCTTTCGACCAGTGAAATGTTGCTATGTCCGTTTCCTGCCGCGTCAACTGCCAGGCTTCTCCCCCTTCCGGCGATATCAACCAAATTTGTCTCGCTGCGGGCTTTTCCTCCACCTCCTTCTTGTCGTCTTTCTTTTCCTCCGTCTTCTCTTTTTCCCCAGCTGCCTCCATCGGTGCGATCGCATTCGATTCTCGCTCGGCTATGAACGCCAACCAGCGCCCATCCGGTGACCACTCCGGCGCGTCACTCGATTTCTTTCCGCGCGTCAATTGAAAACTAGCGCCGGTTCCCACGTTCACCAGCCAAATCTGCCGCACGTAGCCATTTTCCTTCCAATCCGTTTCCCGCACCCGGTATGCAATAAATTTCCCGTCGGGAGAAATCCGCGCGCCTCCGATCGTCTTCAGACTCAGCGACTCTTCCAGTGTTGGCGTGTGCTTCGTCTGCGCCTCCGTCAATCCGCTCCAAGCCAGGGCCAACGATGCTGTCAGGCTACACCGTACAAGTTTTTGCATTAAACCCTCCGGATTGTCCCAACCTCGTGCCAATCGGTCCCTTATCATTGACGCCACATCGCCGCCCAACGTGTTCTATTGTTTGGTTTCTGCTGACGTAACGCGCCTTTTCGCCCTGATTAAGACATCCGCGGCCCCCGGCATCCCATTCCAGAAATCCAGCCGCACGCGTCCGTCCTCCATTGTGCTGACCGTAGCCGGAATCGCGCTGGCCGTCACGTACCATCCCTCCGGCAGCACCACCGCGTTCCGCGCCCGTCCCAAACTCCTGTCAAATACCAAGTCTTCCCCGTCCAGCCCATAACTTCCCTTCGCCGTATAGGTCTTTGAAATTCTCATCCGGACGGATTGCCCGTTCTTCACTGCCGCAAACCGTATCACCACCAACTGCGCCTTGGGGGCTACCTGCTCGCCGGCATCAATCTTCGACGGAGCCAGCTCCTCTCCACTCATGATCTGCGTCGCTAGCTTTTCCCCGGTATCCAGTACATAAGCCGATGGCTCGGAGACCGTGCTTCCCTCTCGCACCGGGTTCACGTACTTGTCCACTCCTGGCCGCGTCTCCGTGTAATCGTGATAAAGCCGGAATGCGTGCGTCTCCGGCTCCTTCAAGAAATAAACAATGTCCCGGTCCTGGTGCGCCCGTTCGGACAACCTCTCTTTCTCCATTTCTCCCGCGAATGGCGCTTCCCAGCTCAACGCCTTCGTCCATGCTCTCGACACCGCCGCCGCGCCAATCTGCGCGCCCGGCTTCGCCCTCACAATTAGCGGCGCTCCCCAGCACTCCCATTCATAAAACTCAGCGCCGTTCGCCCATCCGCTTCCGGCAAGATCTGCGACGCCACATTGCATTCCGCCAGCTCATATCCTACCGGCAGCACCACCTTGTTTCTTCTAATGCCCAGTGGCCGGCTGAATACAATTGCATCCCCATCCCGGTGATAGCTCTTCGCATCTTTGTAAGTCTTCAAGATAATGAGTCGTCCTTGCCCCTCCGCCGGCACCGGCCGGGCCAGCCGCACCTTGATATAATTCGCTCCCGCATCTACCTCCGCCATCAACGGATCCTTTCGCACCTCTTGCCCGCTTACAACTTCAAATGGCAGCGCCGCTCCGCTCATGGCGTCATACACCGCCTCATCGGAGGCCAGGCTACCTTTCCGTATCGGGTTGTAATAATATTTTGCACCCGCGCTCGTCGCCGTCACTTGGTAATGAATCCTAAAGCTGGCGCTGTCCGGCGCCAGTAACTCATAGCGGGTGTATTCATCCGTCTCGGTTTGTCGCCCCGAACCGCTAGCCCTCGCGGTTCCACTGGCGCTCTGCCCTGCGCGTATGTCTCCCGCCGCGAGCAGCAGTGCCATACCAGCGCATACCTTTGCCCATTTCTTCAAATGCCACCCTCCATGTCCCTATCCGGGCCCACGCATCATACTCCCGCTCTCCCCGGAAATTTCAAGTCCACATCGCCATCTTTACAGCTACAATCTGCAAGATTCATCATGCATCCAAACCTCCGTATTCGCCCGGCTCTACTCGCCGATCTGCCCACCTTGCGAGCGCTTATCGATGCTTCTGTGCGCCGTCTCCAAGCTGATGATTACACCCCGGCGCAGAGGGAAGCGGCTCTCGCCACCGTCTTTGGCGTCGATACCCTGCTTATTGCCGACGGTACTTATCTGGTTGTCGAGCATTACGCTACGGAATCACCAACTGCACCGCTGATTGTCGCTTGCGGCGGTTGGAGCAGACGAAAAACTCTTTTTGGCGCCGACCAGTGGACCCATCGCCAAGACGACCTCCTGGACCCTTTGCACGACGCGGCCAAGATTCGTGCCTTCTTCATTCACCCGGATTGGGCTCGCCGCGGAGTTGGCACTTTTCTCCTTGACGCTTGTGAGAGCGAGGCCAAATCTGCCGGTTTCTGTCGGTTCGAGATGGGCGCCACCCTCACCGGCGCCAAGCTCTTCCGTGCTCGCGGCTACCTCCCCGTCCAAAACCTACGGGTACCCTTGCCCAACGGAGAGTCTCTGCCTATCATTCAAATGGAAAAGACTGCATAGAAAATACCGCGCGGCTCAGTTACCAACTTGTTTCTTTTTCACCAGTGTCGGTCGCTGTTTAGCTTGGTCATTCATGCGCTTCAAGTGACGGTCCAGCACGACCTGCGCGAT
>Ga0070730_10000235_pt1 | contig 71067 bp, 59 predicted proteins | sample Coa_R1_3_FD_66447 | JGI IMG/M metagenome (GOLD analysis project Ga0070730, IMG submission 66447) | Surface soil microbial communities from Centralia Pennsylvania, which are recovering from an underground coalmine fire - Coalmine... | ecosystem: Environmental > Terrestrial > Soil > Unclassified ... | reverse complement strand
GCCGAAGTCGGTTCCACTGACGTAGATTTTGTTGCGATTCAGGATTTCCTGGCGAACGGAATCCGTGGTGGCGCCGGATAAGGCCCAGGCGTCAATGCGGTCAAGCACCAGCACGAGGTTTTCCTTTCCTTCAAAGTCGTAGCTGGCCTCCCGGGAGCGGGCGTGGTAAGAGATTTCAAAACCAATCCCGTCGCAGGCTATGTCTTGCGGCAGGGCGGTCGTCGTCAAAGCCAGGATGGGAAGCACAACCGTGCGGAATGTATCGGCCGCACGTTCGTTCTGCGTCATGCGATTGGTGTCGTAGGCCGCGTTGTAATTTCCGGTTACCTTCAGAATGACGCGATCCTGGAAGCGCACAAACTCCAGGCCGCGCGAATCGGCCTCGGCCTGCTTGGCGGGGTCGATTCCCACGAAGCGGCTAAGGTAAAAAGGAAAAGGGAATTTGGTTCTGGCGATCGATTGGTTGAGCGCCTTCAGTTGCGGAAAATACGTTTCTTCGAGCGCCTTCAAATCGGGATTGAGGATTTCCGCGGGACTAACCTGCGCGCGGGCGGATTGCGCAGAAAGCGCGACGGCTATTCCAAGAGCCGGAAGAAGCAAGCGGCGCCAAACGTTTTTAGCGATGTTGCGTTTCATGCTTCGCAAAGTGAGTATCTCCTATTTCGCGGAATACGGCGGCGCCGGGCGGCCGGAAGTCTGATAGGGCGGCTGGGCTACGGCGCGCGTGAAGGCAATCACCGAGCGGATCTCTTCGGCGGAGAGCATCTTGCCATAGGGAGGCATCATCGCGGATTTGCCAAGGGCGCTGCCGCCGAGTGTGACGATGTTCTGCATGAATTCGTCGCTTTCCGTGTTTAGCGTGGCCCCGTCGTTCAGCAAGGGCGGAACGGGCGTAAGGTTCGAGCGGTTCGAAGGGCCGGCCGGCGTGGCGTCGGCATGGCACCAGACGCATTGCTGATAAAAGATCCGCTTGCCTTGGGATTGCTGATAGCTGAGAGGAATAATTTTCTGCGCGTCGGTCCAATCGGGTTCGGTGTCGTAGGCGGAGCGAAGTGGATCGGGCTTGGGCGCTTCCGCGTGCTTGCGGCACCCGGAGATTGCGGCGATGGCGATTAATAATAGCGCGCCGATCCCGATGCGGAATTTCATTGGCCGCCTCCTTGCACAGCAGCGTGCGATCCCGCGGAGGTCGCGGTCTTCCGCGGTTTGATGCTCTGCCGCAAGGTAATCAGGTAGGCGGTGAGGGCATTGACCTCGGTTTCCGTGAAGTTGCGCCGAGGCTCGATCGTGTCGGGAACGAGGTCCTGGGGATTTCTCAACCAAGCCTCGATCCATGCCGGCGTCAACCAGCCGCCGGCATTGTTCAGGTTAGGCCCCACATATCCCCCCGTTCCGCCGATGGTGTGGCACGACTGACATTGATATTTCACTTCATAGAGCTGCTTGCCGAGAGCCGCCATCGCCGGCGTGAATTGCCTGCCATCGATGGCGGCAGGATTCGCAGCGGGATGCTGCAAGACCATGGTCATGTAGTCGGCAAGGGTCGCGGCGTCCTTGTCGCTCATATTGAATTGCGGCATGCGCAAAATGAGCGTGGGGCGAAGCGTTTGCGGATTTTTCAGGAAGTCCACGATCCACTGCCGCTGCGCGCGGCTGCCTTCGTAGGTAAGCTCGGGCGCCAGGTCGCCGCCGTAGCCGTTGAATTTGTGGCAGGTATAGCACTTGTAGCGCTCGTAGACTTCCGCAAACGCGCCGGTGGGGCGGAACGCAACTTCCTTGCGAGGCACGACAAGGTTTTGCAGCGCGCTTGTCGGCGGTGCGCCTTTCATGCTGAGGAGCGCCGTGGTGATGGCGTCAAGGTCGGCTTGGTTCCAGTTGTATTGCGGCATGCGCGCAGCGGGGTTCACAGAGGTCGGGTCCTGCAGCTTGGCCTGAATGTAGGAAACAAGATTGTGCGGAATCGTGGCGGCGCCGAATTCGAGCTCGGAAGCGTTCTTTCCGCCGAGCGCGCTTAAGTCTGGCCCAAAGTCTTTTTGCGGATTCAGCCCTTCAATCGCATGGCAACTCGCACACCCTTTTTCCAGGAAGAGCCGGTGTCCAAGCTGAATCTCCTGTTCAGTTGGCTGGCCGAGTTGCGGAACATTTGCAAGCAGGTCGGAATCGGTCAGCTTGGTGGCGATGTATTGCGTCACCTTATAGAGATCTTCGTCCGACCAGCCATAGCGCGGCATTTTGGTATGCCGCAAGCGTCCTTGCGGATCGCGCAGCCAGGTGACGAGCCAGTCCGCATTCACCTTGCTGCCCACTTTGGTCAGCTCCGGACCAATATCGCCGCCGATCAGCTTCGTTTCGCCGGCGCGCGTGACGGCCAGGGAGTGGCAGGTCGAACAGAACATCTGACGGAAACGCAATTCGCCTTGCGAAGCCAGTTCGGGATTCTTGCTCCACGCCGCAACCACGCGAGCGTCGAGCTTGTAGGGCACGAACGTTTTTGTTTTTTGAATGCTGAGATACGCGGAAAGGCCGCGGAGTTCCGTCTCGGTCAAACGGAACTTCGGCATGCGCGGCTCTTCTTCCGTCTCATAGCCGTTCACCGCGACATTGCCGTCTTTATCCACGATCGTGCGCGGTTCCTTCAGCCATTTGTAAATCCATTCGCGGCTGACTTTGGCGCCGACGTTTGTCAGATCCGGCCCGAGCATCGCGGCACGTTCCACTCCAGGCAAACGATGGCAGCCCTGGCAATTCAGTTCGGCGAGCAGCGCGCGGCCGCGAGTGAGTTGCGGTGTTTGCGGCAGGTTCGCAAAGTGACATGTGCCGCACGAAGCTTGTATGAATCGGGCCGGCAGGATCGGCTGCTCCCACGCCAGTGTGGATTCGTGAGCCTCGGCAACTTCCGTGGCCGGGCCCTGGCCGCGATGGCAGATCGTGCAACCCCAGTCGCGAACGTTGTGCGGGATCGGCGGGTGTGCGCGGAACGGCTGAGGAACAGCCGGATCGGCAAGGCTTGCCTGCGTGATTCCCTGATGGCAAGTGGTGCAGCGGTCGACGACGTTCATTCCCGGCAGCCAGATCTGATCGATGTCGGGCCGGTAATCGGCCAATAATTTCTTTGTGTCCGGACGAGTCTGCGCAAAACGCAGGTAAGCGCGCTTGTTTTGCTTCCACTCGCGGCGAAAATCCTTAATCGGCGAGATGGCCAGCACGGACAGAAACACGAGACTGGAAACCGCGAACACCAGCCGCGTGCGGTTCGTCAATTTTCCCATTTCCTCAGCCGGCATGAGCTCTCCACGGCCAGACCCACGACCAGCCCGGGCCCCGAAAAAAGGTGCCGACCACAGTTAAGCAAAGCGCGACGGCGATGAACCAGGTCATAACCCACCAGGAGACCGGCTTTTGAGCCAGTGCAAGAAGTGAGCCTTTTTCTCCGGCGCGAGCCGTGTAGGAGAAAAGCAGCAGAGCCGCAACCAGCGCCGTTGGGACGAATATTGTCCACGCATCGAAAAAAGCCAGGAAGGCCAGCAGAAGGAAAATGGTGACAAGCACTATTTTTAGGTTTTGCGCCGGTCGCGACCAGATCGGCGCGCCTTCCACGTTTACGTTGAAATACGGAATCACCACCAAAGCAATCACCACCAGGGTCGGAATCAAAATTCCCGCGACGAACGGCGGGAAGAAATGCAGCAGTTCCTGAAGGCCGAGAAAATACCACGGTGCCTTGGCGGGGTTTGGGGTAAGCAGCGGATTGGCAAGCTGTTCGAGCGGCGCATCCCAGAAAAGCGCGACGAGCACCATGGCGATCACCAGCACCTGAAACGCAATGGCTTCGCGAATAAGAAGGTGAGGATAGGTCATCAATTGCGGGCCGGGATCGCCCACCACCTTGGCCGACGTCTTCTTGGTCACAAAGACGATGCGCCGCGGATCTTTCTTTGCGTCCGAGCTGATCCCCGTCTCGATTTTATTCTTTTCCATCTTCTTCCTTGTGCTTCACCGTCAGCCCGCCGTCTTTTTGCACGCGCCAGAAGTGAATTCCGATGAACAAGAACGCCACAAGCGGAAGAATCACCACGTGCAGCACGTAGAAACGCAAAAGCGCGTTTTCACCCACGATGTTGCCGCCCAGCACGAGAAACCGAATCTTGCTGCCAACGACAGGCATCGCGGAAATAATGTTTGTGCCGACCGTCACGGCCCAGAAGGCCAATTGGTCCCAGGGCAGTAGATAGCCCGTGTAGCTGAGGAACAGCGTGAGCAAAAGCAGCACCACGCCGATCACCCAGTTAAATTCGTGCGGAGGCTTGTAGCCCCCGCGGTAAAACACGTGAAACATGTGCCAGAAGACGGCGAAAACCATCAGGTGCGCGGCCAGGCGGTGCAGATTGCGCAGAAAAACGCCGTTGGAGACAACAAACTGAAGATCCTTCATGTCGCGGTACGCGTGCGGCGCCGCCGGGTGGTAATAAAACATCAGCAAAATGCCGGTCACAAACAGAACAAGGAACAACAGAAAGGAAAGGGAGCCCAGATAGTACGAAGCGCGCACCCGGAGCGACTTCTCGCGCACCTTAACAGGCAGCCAGTGCAAGAAAAGATTGCCGAAAACGGCGAGGCTCCGCGTGCGATTGGTGTTCGCCGGGCCCCGGCGGAAGATGGACTTCCATACTTTCGTTTCCCGAAGATTCTGCAACACGGATTGAAAGGATGTCGCCATCTTTGCCTCAAACTTTCAGAACCTGTGCGGATTTGATGCTCTGCAATTTATCCACGAGCAGTTCGCCGTCGGCGGTCAGCGAAATCGCAAAATGCGGTAGCGGCCGCGGCGCGGGACCTTCGGTTTTTTCGCCGTCCGCTTTAAATTTGCTGCCGTGGCACGGGCAAGCAATCGTCTCGGCGTCGGCCTTCCATTGCGTCACGCAGCCAAGATGCGTGCACACGGCGGAGACGGCATAAAAGCCCTCCGGCATGCGTACGATGTACACCAGCTGGTCCTGAAGAAAAGTCACCGAGTGCACGGGATAGAGGTCGGGATTGCCCGCGCGAAATGTCGGTGAAGGCTCAAACAGAACGTTCGGCGAGAAATATTGATAGGTCACGGCGATCGAACCGAGACCGGCGATCCCCAGGGCGCCCATCGTGATTTCGTTCAAGAAATCGCGCCGAGGTATTTCATTCCTCCCTGCAACGGATTGCGGCAGTGCCGGAGCGGGCGTGGTTTTTGTATCGCTCATGCGTGTAGCACCATGTTTTCAATTTGGACCAGATTCGGATCGCGATCGAACACTTCAAATGCTTCCATGGTGATGGTTTTCACCGGGCAGCGCTCCGCGCAAAGCCCGCACCGGATGCAGATGGTTTCGTCTTTCACCATCACCGAGCCTTCCTCGGTACCGAGACCCTCCAGCGAGAGATGGAGGAACTCGAGCGCGCGCGAATCGGATGTTGCCGCGAGCTGCCGCCGCGTTTCCTCGGAAAATGCAAATTGCCTTAGCGGCACCAATTGCAGGCAATTCTGCGGACAAACGTCCACGCACCCGCCGCACAGGATGCACTCGGTTCCTTCCGCTTCATTTCCTTCGAAAATCGTATTGATCCAGCATTGCAGGCAGCGCGAAGCCTCGCGGCGCGCCTGCTCTTCCGTGTATCCGATCTCGACTTCGGCGACGCCGGTCCGCCGCTCCAGCGGAATCACCGGCACACCCAACCGCGAATACTCGTCGTACCGTTCCGCCATCTCGTGATGATCGACGAGCGTGATCTGCACGAACCGCGGCTTGGGCTTCCATTCGGAGCCGCGAATGAACTTGTCGATTTCTTCGGCCGCTTTTTTGCCGTCCGCCACCGCATTGATGATCAAGCGCGGGCCGAACGCCACATCTCCGGCCGCGAAGATTCCCGGCGCCGTGGTCATCAGCGTTGCAGGATCAATCTTCAGCGTGCCCTGCCGCGTGGTCTCGATGCCATCGCCGGGCTTCAGAAAAGATGTATCCGAAGCTTGCCCGATGGCCAGAATCACCGTGTCGCAGGGAATTATCGCTTCGGTTCCAGCCGCGAATGTCGGGCTGAAGCGATGCTGCGCGTCGAACACCGCAGTGCAGTTGATCACTTCGAGCCCCGTCAACTTCCCGTTCCTTCCGACAAATCGCTTCGGGCCGAGTGATGGGTGCATCTTGATGCCTTCGACCAGCCCCTCCTCGATTTCTTCTTCCGAAGCGGGCATCTCCGCGCGCGATTCCAGGCACACCAGGTGCACTTCGCGCGCGCCCATGCGCAGGGCCTGCCGCGAAACATCCATGAACTCTTTCATCGCCACGTCGTGCTCGCTGGAAGTCAATTCATCGGGGAGCGCAACGGCAGATTCCGCGCCGGGCGCAAGTTTTTGCTGTTCGCGCATGGCGGAGCGCGCAACGTCAATGGCCACGTTGCCGCCGCCGATGACCACCACTTGTTTGCCGATGGAAAAGCGGTAACCAAGATTTACGTTCAAAAGAAAATCGATGCCCTTTACCACTCCGTCCAGCTCATGCCCGGGAAGATTCAGGTCGCGGCTGCGCTGCAGGCCGAACGCCAGCAGTATTGCTTTGTAACCCTGGCGGCGCAGATCATCCAGCGAAAAATCTTTTCCCAGCCGCGCGTTGAGCCGAAGTTCCGGGCCCAGGTCAAGGATTTCGCGGACCTGCGCTTGCAACACATCGCGCGGCAACCGGTATTCCGGTATGCCCAGATGCATCATTCCGCCGGGCACTGGCGCCGCGTCAAAAATCGTGACGGGATAACCCAGCAGCGCAAGATCGTGCGCCGCCGACATGCCGGCCGGACCGGAACCGATAATGGCAATTTTTTCTGGCCTTGCGGGACGAGGCGTTTCGGAAAATACGTCAACGGGATTCCGCGATTCCGGTCCATGGCGTTCGGTGACGAAACGCTTCAGCGCGCGAATCGAAATGGGCATGTCCAATTGGCCGCGCCGGCAGGCTGTCTCACAAGGATGCCCGCAGACGCGGCCACAGATGGAAGCGAAAGGGTTGGGAACCCGGGCATAGCGGTACGCTTCCTCGTACCGCCCCTCCGCAATCAGCGAAACGTACCTTCCCGCCTGCGTATGGACGGGGCACGCCTGCATGCACGGAAAGTTCGACTCCAGCCATTCAAGATCGACGAGTTTGCTGCGTGTGCTCACTTGAATGGCTCTCTCCGTGTTCCCAATCGGCTACTTCTTAACCGTCAATTCAACCGTGGCGGTCGCGCCGCCAAGGTCCACCGCTTGCGTCGTCGGTTTGCCGTCTTCGCTCCAGGTCTTCAACGTATATTTCCCGGCTGGAACATTCTTGATTTCAAAATTCCCATCCTTGTCCGTCACCGCAAAATACGGCGTCGGAACCACCACAACATAGCCGGACATTTCCGGATGCACGTTGCAAAGCAGGGAAGCCACGCCGAGATCGTTGAACTGGAACGGCTTCTTCTCGCCTTTCGGCCACGTGCCGAGATTGTGTGAAAGTTTCTTGTTCCCGCTCACCGAGGGCCAGTAAACGTTGTGGCCCACCGGATCGCTGTTCAAAAATTCCACCGTGGTTCCTTGTTGCACGGCCACCACATGCGGAAGAAAAGACATCTTGCGCTGGTCAATCACAACGTGATCTTTCGGCGCGTCAAACTTTTTGTCCGCAATCGCGTCGACGTATACGGCAATGTTCTCCGCGCTTTTGATTCCCTGTACGCTGACCTTGCCCTTGATGTCATTGGCCCGGATTGTCCCCGCCAGCGCCAAAGTCAGACTCGCTGCAATTGCCGCCACTCTCGATAGATTCATAACCTTCCCCTCGTATTTGATATGCCTTGCAATGAAATTTTCGTGCTCGATGCCGTTAGAAAACGTAGTCGATGCCCGCCTGAAACGTGTTCGGGCGGAAGAAAAGCGTGTTTCCGGTTACAAGGTCCGTGTAAGGATGTCCAAAAGTATATTGGTATTCGCCGACGACCTTAATGTTGGCGCGCACCAGCACCTGGAAACCCGGGCTGAAACGGTTCCTCGTTTGATGTTCCGAAGCGGGCGTGCCATTCAAGAAGTCCACGTGAGAATTCACCGCGTCGTAGTGGAAAGTGCCGATCAACCAGGGATAGAACCAGTAGTTTGCGCCCGCAAACCCGCCGGAAAATTTAACCGCGGGTGCCGTGGCGATGGTCGGAGGAGCCCCGGGAGTGACCACGTGATTGTCGTCGTGGCCGAACATTCCCAGTCCGTACATCTCCAGCTTGCGATACTTGAAACGCAGGTCGCCGCCCACGCGATAGAAAGGTTCTTCAATCGTTGCCAAACCCGGGAAGAGCAGGCCGTCCTGATTCTGCTGATTCTTCCCGTAGTAATACAAAAATCCAGCGCGCAGGGAAGTGTGGTCCCGCGGACCGGTTGGCCCTGCCGCCTGAATGGCATTGCGGCTCTCTGCATCGCGTTCCAGATTGAATTTTTGTGAAAGGCGAACGTAAACGTCCTTGGAGCTTCGCGTCGTCGTCCCCACATTGCTTCCGTTCGTTACCGCAACCGACCAGTCGAAATTCCCGTTGTTGGGTGTGCCGCCGAATTCGATCCCGCGCTGCGGAGAACCGAAAATTGTCGCATTGTTCGTGGTACCCAGCGGGCCTGCCACCGCCGTTTCGTTGTAAATGTCAAACGGAGAAAGATAGATGCTTCGTGCCTGCGTGAACGGCAAATCGAGTTCGAATTGTCCGAACCGGACGTTCAGCGCATTCTTCGGCAATCCGATTCCGTGGCCCAGGTCGCTGTATTTCAGCCAGCCATCTCCCATGAAGCCATTGGCGTTGGCCGCTCCGACGGAGATGTCGTCGTCAATCCAGAAAGAAAGATTTTGTCCGAAGCTTCCCGCACTGATGATCGTGAAGGTGTTCGGAGCAAATAGGTCCGTGCGCGGCGTGAATCCGTTCTGCGCAATAACCCCCGGAGGCTGTTTGCGGTTGAGAGTAAAGCTCCCCTCGTACCGGAACGCGATCGGCAGGTATCCCGGAATCTCTCCCGGATACACCGCGCCAGGGAACGCCTCCTTCTGCGCCTTCGAACCCAGCAGTACCGGAGGTTCCTTTACAAACACCTCGTCATCCTTCGGAAACTTGAATCCGTTCTTCTTGAACGCCTCTCCAAAGTCGTTCAATTCCGGATAGTTGTTGTGGCACGTCGTGCAAGACGTCTGATACTTCCGTGAAAACGCGGGGATCGCGGAAGTCTTCGGTACTGTTGCCAGCATTACCCACAAAACGGCCACAACCGCCGTCGCACTCGCAATGATGCTGCTATTAACCAAGCGCGTTCTCATCTCGTTGCCCTCCAGATTTTGCCCGACCGATCCGTGGTGCAGGCTTTTCGAACTAACACGCCAACCTTCATTGGTATGCAGTGTGCCCATGGGTCCGTTGGCCCGCCGTGACGCACGTCACCGATTGATGTGATGGACGTCACACACACAAAGCATGAAAGGAAGCAGTTCCAGGAAGGGGAAGCAGGACTAAGAGTGCATGATGCTTTCGAGCCCTGCTTTGTTCATGATAATGAGCGTGGAACCTTTTACCTGCAACAGTTGTTTTTTCTTGAATTCACCAAAGAGTCTGGTCACCGTCTCTCGCGATGACCCGATCATCTGCGCAATCTCTTCATGCGTGAGCGTTAGCGTAACTTTTACCTCGCCGTTTCCGCTGTCATGCCCCGCGGAAAGATCCAGCAGAAAGCGGGCCAACTTTTCGCCGACCGAATGGGAAAGTCCAATGCTCCGCATTTCTGCGATTGCGGAGTGATACGTTTCACCCAGCTGCTGCGCCACCCGCAGCCCCACTTCGCCGTGCTCGCGCAGGAAGTTCAGAAATTCCTGATGCGGGATAAAGTTCGCTTGGGTTGGCTCGATCACTTCCGCCGTAAGCTCATAAGGTTTTTCCGTAACCGTCGCCGGTAATCCGAGCACCTCGCCCGCCTCAGCAATTCTCACGATCAGCGTCTTTCCGTCCGCCGAACTCGTCGATAGTTTTACTCGGCCGCTGCACAGAATGAACACGCCGCGCGCGATTTGTCCCTCCACGAAAAGCGTCGCCCCTTTGGGATAGGAAGAAGGCGACGTGATTTCCGAGAGACGTTGCGCGGCGGAAGGTGGAAGGTTGCAAAAAAGCCGGTCTTCGCGATGCGGGCAGGATAGGCAACTTTCAATGATTTCTAGTCCGTATGGCGCGCGCATAGGGTCACCGCCCCGGAGTATACCTCCCTCCTTACGTGGCACAAAACGAAACCAGCTCAGCATACCTGGCCTTCCTCGGGGTCCCGGCCCAGTTTTGATATTTCTACCGGAATCGATCGTTCAATCGCGGTGATGGCGGTCACGCTTCCATGTGACGACGGTTACACCGGCTCCTTGTTCCTACGACGTTATTTTGGCTTGCGTGGCAGGTGGAAAATGGAAAGAGACGAACGCGACCTTTAGGAATAGGAAGTTCTAATGTGCGAACTTCAATTCCTCGAAAACAGGTGCAATGGGCATCAGCCGAAAACTCAATGGCGGCCTCAATCTATTTTCCAGAGACTCTCGCACCGGCCTTTTTCTTTTCATTCGCTGATACGAAAGTGTCTTGATTTGCCGTGCAGATGCCCCCGGCAAAATCAAATTTGCGCGTTATCCACGAATTGCGCGAAAGGGCAGCAGCGGCTTACCAGGTGTTGTACGGTGTGTTTTCGAACTTGGAAACCGCCGCCGACGCGGAATGTACGTTCGTGATTCCCGTTCCGCTTTGCGTCGGGCTCAGCGCCACGTCTTCAAAGTCCAGCACCCAATCTTTCGCCTGCGTGATCGGGTCCGTGGGCACTTCGCGCAAATAGCCGGAATTCTTCAAATCATCCAGCGATTGCGGCGCGGCCAACTTGTCCAGCGTAAAGTTGTCAATCGCATTCCGCATCGTCTGCAGATCGGTGTGCAGCGCCGCTTCTCTCGCGCGTTGCACGGCAAGGTCATACCGTCCCACCGCCATGCCGATCAAAATGAAAATGATCGTAATCACGATCATCAATTCGATCAGCGTGAACCCTTTGTCCTTGCGCCGTTTGCCATTCATTTTAAATCACCACTCGCCATACGGCCGGCCATCGGTGCCCGTTTCGTGCGAATTGGAATACACGTCGAACACGTTTTTCCCGCACCAGCTCGTCGAATCCGGATCGTCCGAAACGCAGCGCCTTCCCCAATCCTTCTGATTCGTCATCGGGTCGGTCGGAATCGCGCGCAGAAAACGCACTTTCTTGTCGCTTCCCGCGCCCACGTTCACGCCCGTCACCAGCGTCTCCAAATCCGGCGGATAGCCTTCGCTGCCCACTTCCGTCCGAATCAAGTTCTTGTCCGCCGCGTCCTTGTACCGATCGATCGCATCCTTCATTTCGCGCAGGCAACGCCGCAGCTCGGCTTCCTGTTTGTACTTCACGTTCCGCCGCGCAATCGGCAACGCCGCGCCGGCCAGAATCACCAAAATCGCGCACGCGATGATCAATTCAATCAGCGTCATTCCCGATTGCGTCCGCCGCGTCTTCGTTCGGATTGGCTTTCGAATCTTCATGCCTGCGCCCTGCATCCAGGCTCTCACACAGTTGGATTACGGCTGCACTTGAACTGTTGCCTCGCCCGTCACCAGCGGTATCACCTTTTGCTGAGAATCGCGCGCGTTCACCTGCACGATGGAAATCTTTGCATTTCCCGCCGCTTTGCCTTTGATCACCAGCCCCAGCAAAGTTCCGCTTCCCGTCACGCCTTGCGTGTTCGGCTGCCGCGTAGCGGAAATAATCGCTTGTCCGTGTTCGGTGTCCACGCGCTGCACGATCGCAATTTCCTGATTGCCGCCCGACAAAAACGCGCCGTGCTGCACTTCCTCGACGCTGATCACGTTCGGGTCAAATTGCAGCATCATCGGAATCGCAAACAGATCCGTCACGTTGTCCACCGCCACTCCCAGCACCGCGGTCTGTCCTGCCTTCAAGCTCAATACGCCCGGTTCGAAGCGAACTCGCGCCGCGCTCGCATCGGCGGGGGCCGGGGCCGCTCCCGTCGGCGCCGCGCTCGCAGGCTGCATCGCCGGTGCTGCCGCTTGATTCGCGGCGCCCGTTCCGTTCGGCGTTGGCGCGGGCTGCACCGGTGCCGGCTGCGCCGGCGTCGTTACGGGCGCGCTCGGCGTCCGCACGTCGCTCTCGCGCTTCACCTGCACGTTTTGCTCGGAGCCCGCATAAATCGACCGCAAATTCGCCTTCGACCAATCCGGCAGCCGCACGATGCGCGGAATCAGCACAACCAGCACGTCGTTTTCTTGATGATCTTTTTTCTTGTCCGACGTCAAGTATTGCAACAAGGGAATCTGGCTCAATCCCGGAATTCCATTCAGAGTCGCCGAATCAATCTGTTGGAATAATCCGCCCAGAATGCTCACTTCGCCTTCCCGCAGCCGAATGTCCTGATCGAATTTCTGCTGCCCGATAATCGGCTGTTGAATGCCGCCAATCGCTTGCTCGCCCGTCACCTGCGAAACTTCGATCGACACTTTCATGCTCACTTCATGGTTCGGGTGTACGTGCGGCGTAATGTCAATGTTCACGCCAACGTCCAAATACGTAAACTGCGTGTTCACCAACGGGTTCACCGCCGTCGTACCGACGCCAACGCCCGCCTGGAAGCTGCCCGTTGCGATCGGCACGCGGCTGCCGATGCGCAGCTTCGCCGGCTGCCCGTCCACCGACCGAATCTCCGGATTCTGAATAATCTTCGTCGCCGTATCCGTCAAAATAAAATTCGCCGTCGCGCCCGGCAGCGTCACGCTGTAGTCCGCCGTCGAAAAATGAAAGCCTTTCAAGGGCAGGGCGGTATTCGTCGTCGTGCCCGTTCCCGTTCCGTTGTTGTTATTGTTGTTGCTCGTCGTGGCCGGCGGATTGAACGCCAGCGAAGCCGATTGTCCGGGGTTCACGCCCAAATCGCGCAGCCGCTCCGTGCTCGCCGAAAGCACTTCCACCTGAATCACCACTTCCGGCCGCGCCTTATCAATGTCGTTGATCAGTTTTTCCGCAATCGCAATCTTGTCCGGCGTGTCGCGCACGATGATCGCGTTCTGCGAATTCAGTTGCTGAATCTTTTTGATTTCCGCCACTTGCCGCAGTCCGTTCGCAATGTCCGTCAAATCCTGCGGCTGCGTGATATTGGAAAGATAGAACGTTCGCACAACCGTCTCATCGTAGTCGCGATGCTTTTGCGCCGTGTCCTGTATCACGAAAATCGTATTCTCCGTCACCGGCTTCCAGAACGCTTTGCTCTGGATGGACGCCAGCGCCAGCGCCTGATCCAGCGTCACGTTGTTGAAATCCACCGAAATCCGCCGCGCCGCGAAGTCCGTGTCGAAAATCACGCCAATGCCGGCCAGCTTGCCGATCGTGCTGAAAATCACCTTCGCGTCGTCCGATGCGCGCAGATTGATCGGCGCGGTCGAAAGCGGTTTCAATTCCGGTGGCGCCGAGGCATACACCGAATCTTCCGCCTGAGGGGTGGCTTGCGCGTCCGTCTCCCGGTTTTTCTCGGCGATCAGGCCCAGCGTCTTCCGCAGTTCTTGCGCGGCCGCCTCATTCGTCGGGTCAATCGTCGTCGCGCGCTGAAATTCGCCAATCGCCGCCTGCAAATCTCCTTTTTCCTTCAGCTTCAGTCCTTGCTTGATGTGAAACTGGCTGGCGTCAAACCGAATCTGATCCAGCTTGATGCGGTACGCCGCATTTTTCGGGTCGGAATTAAATGCCTTTTGGTAATACTGCAGGGCGGTGTCGAGGTCTTGAAGCGTTTCCGCTTTGCGCGCCTGGCTATAGTCTGTGCCGCCCTTTGGGCAGCCTGCAGCCACAAAGCCCGTACCCACACATAGAATTACTGTCACCCAACGACGCATTTATTCTCCGTTGCTTCAAGCCGGGACCCTAACGAGTCTAGCATTGGCTTAGAGCCTCAACAACAACGCAAGGGTTGGCTGTGTCTTGCATCCGACAACATCCCGTAGCTATAGTGAACGGCTGTGGCCAAGCCCGCAAAAAAGTCCGAGAAGCCCCAAGAGTCCATCGTCGCCCAAAATCGCGCGGCGGGCTATAACTATCATCTTCTCGAACGGTTGGAAGCCGGCCTCGTCCTTCACGGCACCGAAGTCAAAGCCCTTCGCGAAGGAAAAGCGAATATTCGCGACGCTTACGTCGACTTCAAACCAAATGGAGCCTGGCTCGTCAACGCCCACATCGCTCAATATATGCCTGGCGGTCCGTGGAATCATGAACCCTTGGGCAGCCGCAAGTTGCTGCTCCATAAAAATGAACTTCACAAGCTCTCGGTGAAAACGCAGTCCAAGGGATTAACCGTCATCCCCATAAAAATTTACTTCCGCGACGGCATCGCGAAGTGCGAAATCGCCCTGGCGCAGGGCAAAAAGCAGTGGGACCGCCGCCAGGACGAACGTACCAAGGAAGCCCGCAGAGAAGCCGATCAAGCAATGTATCGCAACCGGAGGCGATAATTTCATCATGCAAATCACGTTCGAAACCAAGCCCTACGCTTCGCTCGAAACCGACGCTCTCGTCACGCCCGTATTTGAAGGCGACGACGCGCTGCAAGGCCGCGTCGCGGAATTGGATCAATTCACCGGCGGCCTGCTCAAAAAACTCGCCACAAGCGGAGAACTCACCGGCAAATCGCTTGAATTCACTTTGCTCCACGCGCCCGCCGGTTTGAAGGCCGCGCGCTTGCTCCTCGTCGGAGCGGGGAAGCGCGATCAATTTAATGTCGCCACGCTGCGCAAAGTGGCCGGCGCCGCTTTGCGCGCCCTCAAAGCCAAGTCCGTAAAGAATTTCGCGTTCCTCGCCGGCGGCGCCTTGCCAGGCGAGGAAGGCGCGCAAGCCATCGTGGAAGGCTTGCTCACCGCCGATTTCGAAACCGACAAATACAAGACCGACAAAAAAGACAAAAAGATCGAATCCGTCTCCCTCGCCGGATTTCCCGAAGCCGAATCTGCCTCAATTCAAAAGGCCATGGCGCGCGGCCGCATCATCGCCGAATCGCAAAATTTCACGCGCGACCTCGTCAATGAGCCTTCGAACAAGCTCACGCCGCGCATCCTCGCCGAAAAAGCCGAAGCCATGGCCAAGGAAGCCGGCCTCGCCATCGAAATTTTCGACGAAAAGAAAATCGCCGACCTCAAAATGGGCGCGCTTCTCAGCGTCGCGCAGGGCAGCGCCGAGCCGCCGCGCTTCATCGTCGTCACGTACACGCCGGCCAGCGTCAAGCCCGGCGCGCCCGTCATCGGCCTCGTCGGCAAAGCCGTCACCTTCGACACCGGCGGCGTCTCCATCAAGCCCGCCGATGGCATGGAAAAAATGAAGTACGACATGGCCGGCGGCGCCACCATGCTCGGCGTCATGCGCGCCCTCGCCGCGCTCAAGCCCAACGTCAAAGTTATCGGCGTCGTTCCCGCCACGGAAAACATGGTCGGCGGCAAAGCGCAAAAGCCCGGCGACATCCAAACCGCCATGTCCGGCAAAACCATCGAAGTTCTCAATACCGACGCCGAAGGCCGCCTCATCCTCGCCGACGCCGTCCACTACGCCAAACAACTCGGCGTCACGCACATCGTCGACGCCGCCACGCTCACCGGCGCCATCGTCGTCGCCCTCGCCAACGTCAACGTCGGCGTCTTCGGCTCCGATCAAGCCTGGACCGACAAACTTCTCGCCTCCGCCAAAGCGACCGGCGAAAAAATGTGGCAGCTTCCCATGGACGACGAATACCGCGAATTCATCAAAGGCAGTTTTGCCGACATCCAAAATATCGGCAGCGGCAAAGGCGGCGGCTCCATCACCGGCGCGTGGTTCATCCGCGAATTTGCCGGCGACACGCCCTGGATCCACCTCGACATCGCCGGCACCGCCTGGAACGACGACGCCAAACCCTGGCTCGCCAAAGGTCCCACCGGCGTCGCCCTCCGCACGCTCGTCCACCTCGTTTCAACTTTTTAGTTTTGCCTTCTGTAGCGTAGAGGCTTCTTAGTTTAGCCTTCTGTAGCGCAGAGGCTTCAGCCTCGTTGACCTTGGCTAGTCGGTTCAAATCAAAAGCGCGTCCCGTAGGGGGACGATATATCGTGCCCTTCGCTCCGACTAGGCAAGATCGATCCTCGCATCGCCAGCCGCAGTCGTAGGGCCCGCTTTCCGAAGCGGGCCGATCTTTCGCGCTTCGTTCTGCTTTCCAAAGCCCGCCGTTCTCTCCTCAATCCGTACCGCACCATGCTGCGCCTCTACATCTTCTCCGGCGCCTCAATCCCCAATAAATCCAGCGCCCGCACCAGCTGCGCTTCCACCAACCCGCACAATGCCAGGAAAAACGCGCGCTTCTGCGCGTCTTCCTCTCTCAATATATTGTGCTCGTGATAAAAATTGTTAAACGCCTGCGCCAATTGGAACGTGTACTTCGCCACAAACGCCGGCTCCTGCGCGCCAATCGCCGCATCCACCGCGTAATCCAGCGCGCCCGCATGCAAAATCAATTCCCACAAATCATTTCCATCCGCACCGTTCAAAATCGCCGCAACCGTCTCCGGCGCCAGCGCCACATTTTCCCCGCCAGCGCCCTTCCGCCTGATCCCGCGAATCCGCACAACGGCATACTGGCAGTACGGTCCTGTTTCGCCCGTAAAACTCACTGCATCTTCAAAGTCAAATGCGATTACCGAATTGCGTGTGAACTTGAGCAGAAAAAAACGCAGCGCGGCAACGGCAATCTTGTGCGGAATCACCTTGCGCTCATCGGCTGTCCAGCCTGTCGAGCCAAGCGCCTCCATGGCCTCGGGACGCCTTTTCTCAACTTCGGAATGTGCCGCCGCCTCCAGCTTGTCCAGCAGATCGTCGGCCTTCACGCCAAACCCTTTGCGCCCGCTCACCTCCACATACGGCTTGCGCGATTCTTCCTCGCTCAATTCATACCCAAGCTCCGCCGCGCACCTCGGCGTCAGCACCACAAATGCATACGAAAGGTGAATCGATTTCTCCGCCTGCTCTTTGTGCCCCAGCGCCGCAAGCCCCGCCGCCACCACGTCCTGCAAATACGATTGCCGCGTGTCGATCACGTTGTAAACGGCCTCGGCCGCTTCGCCAAAATGCGGTGCGCTTGCATCGCCCGCGTCCGCCGTCGTGTACCACACTTCATCGCCTTCCGGCGCATTCTTCCATTTCGCGTACTTAAAATCTTTTCCCAACAGCCCAAACTTCCACAACTGATACGCAATGTCTTTTCCTACGTACGTCACCGTTCCATTCGACCGCACAATAATCTTATCTTGCTCGTGCTCGCTTTCTTTCTCCGTGTCCTCCGCGCTCTCCGTGTTCTCTGTGTTGGTTTTTGTCTTTTCTTTCTTCGTATCGCTCGACGGCATCACCCAGCATCCCGCCATTTTTCCCGCCGTCACAAACTGAATCGCACCCGATTTCTTCAGCATTTCGAACGCCGCATCCCAAAAATGCAAATGCAAAATTTCGCTCTCGCGCGCCAGCAGTTCGTAATGAATTCCCAGCCGCGCCATCGTCCGCAAATGGCAGCCCACAATCGCGTCGCCCACCACTTGCCCGATTTCCGCGTCCTCGCCTCGTCCTTCTTCAATCGCCTTCAGCGTCTCGCCGCGCAGTTTCGCCGCCCGCGCCTTGTCTTCCGCAAAAAAATGCGTCGCCTTCGCGTACAGATCCCAGCAGTAGTAATCGAATTTCGGCTCTCGCGCCAGTTGCATCACGCCAATCGGGGTGCGCTTCTCCATTTGCAAAAATCCAATCACCACGTCCGCCACTTGCACGCCCGTATTGTCGATGTAATTCTGAATCTGCACCCGCTTGCCGGAAAATTTCAGTATCCGCGCAAACGTATCTCCCAGCACCGCGTTCCGCACGTGCCCAATGTGCGCCGCCTTATTCGGATTAATGCTCGTATGCTCGACAATAATTTTTTCTTTCCGTTCCTCGGTGTTCTCGGTGACTCTGTGGCTATCCTCTTCCGCAGTTTTCGCCCAAAACTCCCCTCGATCGAAAAACGCATTCAAATATCCCGCGCCCGCCACTTCCACTCGCGCAATTCCCCCGACCGCGCCCAATCCGCTCGCAATCTCCTGCGCAATCATTCGCGGCGCTTTCTTCAACCGTTTCGCCAATTCGAACGCCACCGGCGAAGCCGCTTCGCCCATCTCAATCTTCGGCGGCCGCTCCAGCACAATATTCGGCACCACATCGCCCAGCGCCGCGCCATACTTCGCCCGAATATGCGCCGCCAGCGCTTCTTTCAACCTTTTTGTAATCGTCAGATACACGCTCAGTCCATTCTTCGCCGCATCGTCGAATCATTCAGTATAGAGACGTCATTTCCTTCGGTCAAAATTGCTCGATGTTTGACACTCCGCGGGCGCACCGATAGTATCAATTGGACCGCGGAAAAAGATGAAACTTGCTTATTTTGATTGCTTTAGCGGAATCAGCGGCGATATGACGCTCGGCGCTCTGGTCGACGCTGGCGTGTCGATCGACCAGTTGCGCGAACAGCTCCGCGGCCTCGATGTTCCCGGGTGGGAAATCTCTTCCGAAAAAGTCTGGAAGAACGGCATGTCTTCCACCTATGTAAAAGTAAAAACCGAAGATCAGAGCAAACATCGCTCGCTCAGCGCGATCCTTGAAATTCTGCAAAAATCGAAACTCTCGCCGCGCGTGCGCGGGCAAGCCGCCGCAATCTTTCGCAAACTCGGCGAAGCCGAAGCCACGGTTCACGACGTGCCGATCGAAAAAATTCATTTCCACGAAGTCGGCGCGGTGGACGCGATTGTCGACATTGTCGGCGCGTGCATCGGTTTCGAATCGCTCGGAATCGAGCAATTCGCTTGCTCGCCGCTGAACGTCGGCGGCGGCACCGCGAAAATGGCCCACGGCGTCCTTCCCGTGCCCGCTCCGGCCACCGCAAAATTGCTGCAAGGCAAGCCAACCTATTCGAACGGCGTACAGAAAGAACTCGTCACGCCAACCGGCGCCGCCATCGTCGCGGCGCTTTGCACGCATTTCGGTCCGCAGCCCGCGATGAGCGTTTCCGCCATCGGCTATGGCGCCGGCACCGCCGATCTCGAAGGCCAGCCGAACGTCGTCCGCATCCTTATCGGCGAAGCCGCCGAAAAATCCGTCGCTGGATTCGACGAGGAAATCGCCGTCATCGAAGCCAATCTCGACGACATGAATCCGCAAATCTACGGCTACTTCCAGGAAAAAGCGCTTTCCGCCGGCGCGCTCGACGTTTACACCACGCCCGTACAGATGAAAAAAAACCGCCCGGGAATTTTGCTCACGTTGCTTTGCCGCCCGCACGACACGCCGCAGCTGATGGACTTGATTTTCACGGAAACCACAACCTTCGGCGCCAGAACCTATCGCGCGCAACGCCGCACGCTTCCTCGCGAATCCGTCAACGTACACACACAATTCGGCGACGTCCGCGTAAAAATCTCACGCGTCAACGGCCACATCCGCCACGCCGCGCCCGAATTTGAAGATTGCAAAAAACTCGCCGAACAAAAACAAGTTCCCCTGCACCAGGTCATGGACGAAGCAAAACGCAATTTCGAGAAATTGTGAGATTTTGCCGTTGTAGGGCCGGCTTTCCGAAGCCGGCCGTTTCTGAAGTTTGCGCCGAAACGCGTGGAACGTTCCTTTGCGTTCCGCGTTTTTCCATAAAACTGATAACTTATAACGGACAACTTTTCTCATGCAGAGCGAAAAACCAAAATTCTACCTGACCACGCCGATCTACTACACGAACGGCCTGCCGCACATCGGCCACACGTACACGACGGTGGTTGCCGACGCGATTCGCCGCTACAAACGCATGCGCGGCTACGAAGTCGTGATGACGACGGGAACCGACGAGCACGGCGTGAACGTCGAGCGCGCCGCGCAAAAAGCCGGCATTCCGGAATCCGAATACGTCGCGAAAATGGCCGTCGCGTGGAAATCGCTCTGGGATGAACTCGGCATTCCCGCGGACGAATTTGTCCGCACAACCGATATTCGCCACGTGCGCACCGTGCAGTGGCTCTTCAAACTTTGCAAAGAGAACGGCTACGTCTACAAAGGAAATTACACCGGCCAATACTGCATTTACGACAATGCATTTGTGACCGATGCCAAGCCCGGCGACAATTGTCCCGATTGCGGTCGCCCCACGGAAACCGTCACCGAAGAAAATTATTATTTCAAATTGTCCGCGTTTCAAAAACCGCTTTTGGATTTTTACAAAAAGAATCCCACATTCATTCAGCCCGAAACGCGCAAAAACGAAATCGTCAGTTTCGTCGAAGGCGGCTTGAAAGATTTGAGCATTACGCGCACCACCGTTCGCTGGGGAATTCCCGTTCCCGGCGAAGAGCCGCACGTTTTTTACGTCTGGTTCGACGCGCTCACCGCATACCTCAGTGCCGTCGGCGGCCCGGACTTCGAAAAGCGCGGCTTCTGGCCCTGCGATTTGCATCTCGTCGGAAAAGACATCATTCGTTTTCACACCGTTTATTGGCCCGCATTCCTGATGGCGGCGATGCTTCCCGTTCCAAAACAAGTTTGGGCGCACGGCTGGTTCCTGATGGACGCAAGCAAAATGAGCAAATCCAAAGGAAACGTCGTGCTGCCGCGTCCGATCGCCAACATGCTCGGCATGGACGCAATGCGCTATTTCCTCCTGCGCGACGTCGTCTTCGGCCAGGACGGAAATTTCAGTTACGACGCGCTCGTCACCCGCTACAACAGCGATCTCGCCAACGGCCTCGGAAATCTCGCCAGCCGCGTACTTACGATGATAGAGCAACACTTGGACGGAATGGCTCCTGGCAAGCCAGCAGCGGCTGAGGATGCACGGGATCTGCAAGTGAATGAGCTGCGGCAACAAACAATTGTCCAAGCATGTAAACACTATGATTCTTTCGAGTTCACAAGAGCATTGGAAACAATTTGGCGCCTTATCGCAGAGGTGGACAAGTATCTCGTAGAGACGAAACCTTGGGTTCTCATAAAGGCAGCGGGGAGTTTCGACCAATTTGTGACAACGATTTATACTGCTTACAATGCGCTTCGCGAAGTCTTGATTTTGGCGCATCCAATTCTTCCAGATGCAACTCGGAAAATCTGGAAGCAGATGGGCCAGACTGCGGAATTGAACACTCTGGACATTCATCTTGATTGGCCGCCGGTCGCGAATGTTCGGATTGGAAAGATTGAAGCAGCATTTCCCCGCGTGGACAAACAAGAAGCGATTGAAAGGATCGAAGCGATGGCAAACGAAGAACTGAATCCGACACAACCACCGGCACCGGCGGCTGCTCCTGCGCCTGCGGCAACAGCCGGCGGAGCGGCAGCGGCTCCGGCTCCGGAGAAAATCGGCATCGAGGATTTCACGAAAGTCGAAATGCGCGTCGGGCAAATCAAAACCGCCGAACGCATCGTCGGCGCCGACAAATTGTTGAAGCTCACCGTCGACATCGGCACCGAAATTCGCCAGATTTGCGCCGGCATCGCGCAGTTCTACGAACCGGAAAAATTAATTGGCCGCAAAGTCGCCGTCGTCGTCAATCTCGCGCCGCGAAAACTCCGTGGCGTCGAATCGAACGGCATGATTGTCGCCGCCTCCGTCGGCCCCGAAGGCCGGCCCGTCCTCGCCGGATTTCCCGACGAAGACGTCGAAGTCGGCGCAAGGCTGAAGTAGGCGAGTCATCCGTTTTCCGTCGAAGGTAAGAACAAGATGCCGGAAACAGCGCGAACTTTTCCGAAATGTTGTTTTTCTTGCGCTTGGAACTGAAAACTTACGACTTATAACTTTTTTCCATGGAACTGATCGACTCTCATTGTCACATTGATTTTCCGCACTTCGCGGAAGACCGCGACGCAATGCTCGAGCGTGCGCGTGCGGCGGGCGTGACGGCGCTCGTGGCGATTGGCACCGGGCCCGGGCCGGAAAAGCTGGACGCCGCGCTGCCGTTTGCCGAGCGGCACGATTGGATTTACACCACCGTCGGAATTCACCCGCACGAAGCGAAGCAAGTAACCGAAGCGCATCTCGACGAGCTCGCGCGCCTCGCGAAACATCCGAAAGTGATTGCATGGGGCGAAATCGGGCTCGACTATTTTTACGATCATTCGCCGCGCGACGTGCAGGCGAAAGTATTTCGCGATCAAATGGAACTCGCGAAAGCGGCGAAGAAGCCGATCGTGATTCATTGCCGCGACGCGTGGCCCGATTGCATGAAAATTCTGGAAGAAGAATGGGCGCCGAGCGGCCTCGGCGGCATTCTCCACTGCTTTTCGAGCACGCTCGAGGACGCGAAGCGCGGAATCGACATCGGATTCCAGATTTCTTTTGCGGGAAATTCGACTTTTCCGAAGGCGCAGAATTTGCGCGACATTGCAAAAGCGTTGCCGCTTGCGAACATTTTGATTGAAACGGACGCTCCGTACCTTGCGCCGGTGCCTTACCGCGGCAAGCGAAATGAGCCGGCGTACGTGGCGGAAGTGGCAAAGATGCTCGGCAGTGTGAGAAACTTGAGCGCGGAAGAAGCGGCTGCCCGGACCTCTGAGAATTTTCGGCGCTTCTTCGGCCTTGCCCGGCCGCATGTGCCCGCGGCCGCGGAGTCCCACTGAGATGACACCGGAAGCCAGGAGAAAAGAGATCGCTCTTCTGACGGCAAAAGAGATTTTTGAGCTGGTGCGCGAAGACCTGCTGCTGGTGGAGCAGGAACTGGCGCGGCAGAGCGCGACGGCGTTCGAGCCGGTTTCCGAAATTACCGGCTTTTTGCTGGGCGGCGGCGGAAAGCGCATGCGTCCGGCGCTGCTGCTGCTCGCGAATCGTTATGCGGGCCGGCGCCGGGAAGGCTCGATTCGGCTGGCCGCGGTCGTGGAGTTGCTGCACAGCGCGACGCTGATTCACGACGACGTGATTGACAGTGCGGACACGCGGCGCGGGCGGCCTTCGGCGAATTCGCGCTGGGGAAATCATCGCAGCGTGCTGGCGGGCGATTGGCTGTACATGCAGTCGTTCCAGATGGCGCTCGAAGAGCGCAACTTTCGCATTCTCGATGTTCTGATCGATCTCACGCAAAAAATGGTGGAAGGCGAATTGATTCAGCTGGCGAAAATCGGCCGCATCGACGTGACGGAAGACGATGCGTTGAAACTGGCGACGCACAAGACGGCGTGTCTCTTCAGCGGCTGCGCGCGGCTGGGCGCGGTGCTCGGCGGACTCGAAGGGGACGAAGAAGAAGCGCTCGCGGATTATGGAAAGTACGCGGGGCTGGCCTTTCAACTCGTGGACGATTTGCTGGATTTTACCGCGTCGGCGCAACAACTCGGCAAACCGGTCTTGAGCGATTTGAAAGAAGGCAAAGTGACTCTGCCGCTGATTTACGCGATGGAGAACGGCCATCGCGAGGCGCGAGACCTGGTGGCGCGCGTTTTGGAAGAAAAAGAATTTGTGAGCGTGAAGCCGGAGCGGCTTGTGGCGCTTGTGCATGAATCCGGCGCGCTCGATCGTACGCGGCGTTTGGCGCATGAATACGCGGCGAAAGCGAAAGAGTGCATCGACGGGCAGCGGAATTCGGAGTACGGGCGAGCGTTGCTGACGCTGCCAGATTTTATTCTCGAACGCGAAAATTAGCAGCCCCACATCTTCATGTTGCCCTTCAAGCTGGTTTATCATCCCCACTATGATTTGAATCTCGGTCCGCACGTTTTTCCTTCGCAGAAATTCCGCTTGATCCAACTGATGCTTTTGCGCGAGGGAATCGCCGCGCCGGAAGATTTTGTTTTGCCGGAGGAGGCGAGCGACGAAGATTTGTTGCGGGCGCATACGGCGGAATGGATCGAAAAATTGCAAAAGGGAACTTTGACCGCGAGCGAAATTATGAAACTCGAAGTGCCATATTCGCCGGAGCTGGCCAGGGCCTGCTGGCTGGCGGCGGGAGGATCGATTCTGGCGGGGCAGCTGGCGCTGCGCGACGGATTTGGCTGCAACCTCGGCGGCGGATTTCATCACGCGTATGCGAATCACGGCGAAGGATTTTGCGCGATCAATGATGTGGCGGTGGCGATCCGGCGGTTGCAATCGGACGGCGCGATTCAGAAAGCGATGGTGATCGATACCGATGTGCATCACGGAAACGGGACGGCGCATATTTTTCGCGACGACGACAGCGTGTTTACGATTTCGATCCATCAGCTGAACAACTATCCGGGGCACAAGCCGCCGTCCGATGTGGATCTAGATTTGGCGGACCGGGTGGAAGACGACGAGTATCTGGAGACGCTGCTGCCGGTTGTGAGAGTGTCGCTCGAAAAATTCCGGCCGGACATTGTTTTTTATGTGGGCGGGGCCGATCCGTTTTGCGAAGACCAGCTGGGCGGGCTGATGCTGACGAAAAAGGGATTGAAGGCGCGGGACAAGGGCGTGTTTGAAGAGGCGCGGAAGCGGGGAGTGCCGGTGGCGACGACGCTGGCGGGCGGCTACGCGCGGCAGGTGGAAGACACGGTGCGGATTCACGTGAATACGATTGTGGCCGCGAGTGAAGTTGCAGCGGACCGAGCTAGTTAACCGTAATCACCCTCCCCTCCCCCTGTTTTTTGTAAGTGTTGAAAACACAGGTACTTTAAGTCCAGTGTTTTGCAAGTGTTCGTTCTAAAGGTAGTTACAGGTGCGTTTTTTGTAAGTGTTCATTCTAAAGGGAGTTAACGACGAGGAAAGGTTCACAGTTAACAGTTTAGAGTTGAAAGTGAGAGCCGGAACGGCAAATGAGGATTGCGCGCATAGATTCTCGGTCGCGATGGTCCACGGGATTCTCATCTTCGTGGATGCTCGTGCGCAGGCTGTGACGAGATTTAGAAAGATGCTCCTTCGCTAGAATGGACGCGATGGCTAAGTTGGTGCTGAGATCCTTCGTCCCGATGGTCCGTCGGGATTCGCATCTTCGTGGATGCTCAATTGTGAAAGAGCGGCAACGCCGGGCCGGCCGGCGCGAAAACAGGAAACAGTATACTCTCGGGAATCGTTGTTGTCAAGAATATAATATTAATTTACTTGCTAATTCGAATGGGCTGTGGAAATTTGTTCGAACGGAAAGAAAAGTCAAACCCAAGACCCAGGCTCTGGGAACCGAGCCATGGGGCACCCTCCGCGCTTCTGTGAGTCGTGGAAATGAGAAGTATCGCATTTCGATTGTGATCGGTGCCGAAATAATCCGGAAGATCTAGCCCCGGCCACCCGCCCGACGATTGGGATATCCGTAGACATTTTGGAACACCCGAAAAATCCGGCAGATCGATTTCTTCACAGCTTCCTGTCCACCGGGTTCGTCCCCCGGGTTCAGGCTGCATTTGAAGCGATAATGAAGCCTGCTTGGCAGGGCAACGGCGTCGGGTTACTTGGGGCTATCACACGCTGGTCACCAATCCCAAGTGATCTCTTTGACCGCGAAGCCACCCGTCGCGACGCGATGCCAGAGGAACAGAGACTTTGGCGGCGAGCTGGACACATATTGGCCTGCTTGGTTTAGATCCACATCTACACTTAGCGGCATCGTAAGAATGGAAAGATTTGCTCCGACAACGGCCGGATCAGCTTTCCTCCTATAGGAATCTTCCAAGAACCTATCCAATCTTATAAGCAATTCAATGCGTTCCTGGAGCTGCTTCTCACTTTGTATATTGTCAAAGTCAATAGGGTTGATGTTGGGGTCCATGTTATTGCTTTGCAGAAATTCCGCCTTCAGCATATCCCGCTTCTTCTCAGCCGCGTCTCCCGCCGCGGCTGGGCTAGCGGAGAAAGCGGGCATTGAAAGTGCATAACGGGCCGGCCAGAACAGATACCCCCAATAGAGGGCTGCCGCTTCTCGAACCTCGTTTGGTTTAGCGCCTGGCTTTCGAAGGAAATTAGGGATCGCGAACAAATCGTCTGGGAATTGGTCACCGTCGGGAAAGCTGCCACCGTAGAATTTACTCGCCAGAGACGATTCATCTGTTGAGGGGGTAGAGTACAACTGCTTGACGAACTCGACGGTGTCTTTGACCAGTTCCCCTGCGTCGGCTAATTTCACAACACCGTGGCACTCTGTACGTGTGTCCTTCACGGCGCCTCCGGCTTCCAACAAGACGAGGTGTGTCGCGACCATATTGTTCGTTCGCGGATCAGTTTCCGCGAGAAGGTAACCGCCGGACCGCAGAATATTGACAAGAAGTCCATTCTCATAACGCTCGATACTGTGCGTCTGTGCCTGCTCGAGCGCTTGGTCGCCGATCCGCCGCGTATCCGCAGTCGCGATGATCTTCCAAAGAATCGTGACTGAGCTTCCCGGCTTCGCGTTGCGGCGAGCGGTGGCGATCGCCTGCTCTGCTGTCAAATGCGGGAACTCTTCAGCCATTGCCAATGAGTTTCCGCCACTCATGAACAGCATAATTAAGCATGCAAAAGTAACGATTGAGACGCTAGCATCCAATTTTCTCATTTCATCATTCTCCTGAAGTCACGGGCAGCCCAGATAGGTCCGAGCGGCAAGTACATTCACACCAGTGCTGCCCGCCAGACTTAGCCCCACCCGCTGAACGCTGAAGAAGTTTGCTGCGGCCAATATCAGAGCTACCGCGATAGCAATGAAACCGTGCCACGTGACGTGCTGCTGCTGCACTGCGGATACAGCGCCGACGAGCAGGGCAGTAGAACTGATGATGGCGAGTAAAAGAAGCAGCATGATTAGTGACAACCCGCCCCAAACAGAGAACTCAGCCATCCGCTCGCGAAAACGGGAAACAGTATACGTCATGGAGTTGTTGTACAGAATATAATATTAATCTACTTGCCAATTCAAATGAGCTGTGGAAATTTGTTCGAACGGAACGGAAAGTCAAAAGAAAGAACCCACCCTTTGCAAAATTCAAGAGCGCAAAGGGTAGGCCACCCCGAGTTGCTTACTCATTTATTTTTCGGTGATTCCGATCGAGTGCGCCACTCGCCCACACGCGTTTAAACGCATACAAGAACTGCATGCCGAACCATGACCTAAATTCCAATAGAATGGCTGTCTACGGGAGGCGGATTTGATGTGTCGACCTGCGGAAAGACGAACCGCAAAACTAAGCGCCATTATTCGTTATTCCCTGGCTGCATTTTTCGCAGCTAGCGGAATTTGGCAATCCTTGTATTCGATAGCGCTTTTCCGACTTTTCGCCGGAATGGATATCGGCGGAATCGTCGCACGAGCCTGGTCTATTGAGGTCACGTCAATCAGCTTCTTCGTCGTTCCAAGTTCATGGCTTGGAATAGAGGCCGCAATTGTGTATGGGACTCGTGCGGAGGCATACGTAGCCATGCTCGCCGCCACTTCCCAGATTCTAGTTGCTACAGGACTCCTATTAAGATCTAGAATTTCAGCACTATTCGCCCTGTTTTTCTGCGGCTTCAACCTTTTCTGTTGCTCGGCTCAGCTGGCCGTACTATGTAATTCAATGCTTCGGGACCATTCATCGCAGAGTCTGTCTCCAATCGTATGGTTAGCACTTTCCTTTCTTCTCTACGCCGTAATCAGTTTTTTTTTAGCGAAGGACCTCAAGAGCGGCGAAAGCTGATTCACCGTATGAGTTACAGAGTTTCGGTTCTCCACCTCCCTGGCAATCACGCGGTGCTTTAAAGCATTGCAGTGAAGAAGTGTCTCTTGACAACGTCTCCTCTCTTATCGAGGTGCACCCCAGAGTTGTTACTCATTCATTTTTGGGAGGTTCCGAGTGATTGCCGCCAACAGCTAGAAAAAGTTGGGCGTTCCGGTTGGGAACGCCCCTCTTCTTTTGTTTTGGGGTTGATGGCGCTGCGCGATTGTTTTGGCTAACTAACGACGATCGCCGTGGTCGCCGTCTTTGAGGACGATATCTGAGCTGACGGGGCCGAAGAAGCCGACGAGGCCGGGCTGGGCCGCGTAGCCGAGATGTTCGTCGAGGTCGAAGATGTCTTCGATGCTTTTGAGCATGGAGTAGTGGTTGAAAGGCGTGTCGGAAGCGGTGCCGGGTTTGAGAATGGGCGAGAGCAAGACGGTGCCGGTGCGATCGCCGCCATAGTTTTGGAATTGCAAGGCGACGGTTGGCGTGATGTTCGCTGTCTGCGGAAAGGGGCCGAGATTCGGGCCGGGCTGTTCGTTGCAGCAGAAGAGGCCGGGGGCGCTGACGAGGATACCCGGGCCGTTGGGATTCGCGCCGACGGAGAGGCCGGCTTCATCGAACGTGATGATGAGCAAACCGTCTTCTTTGTAGGCGTCGGAGGCCATGATCAGGGGGACCCACTTTTGCAGGAAGGCGTCCGCGGAGACAAGGCCGCCGGGCTGGCCGTTTTTGCAGGGAGCGTCATGGCCGTCGTCGCAGAGATTGGGCGTGATGAAGACGAAATTGGGAGTGGCGGATTTGGTGGCGAGGTCAATCGGGAGTTGCGAGAGATTGACGACGTTCTTCTGGCAATCGGGAGAGTCGATGATGGAGTGGAAATAGACGAAAGGATCGTGGCGCGAGGCGTATTGATCGCCGAGGGGAAAAGCGGCGGAGGGAGGTTCGGCGGCTTGCGTGTGGTCCACGGAATTGAGATCGGGATGGCCGCACGCGGCCGCTTCGCGAGCGGGGTCGTTGCCCATGTCTTCCATGTAACCGCGCCAGGTTTTTCCGGCGGCGGTGAGTTGATCGGGCAACGTCTTGATGGTGGCGGGATAGACGCAGCCGGTGCCGATGGCCTGGCCGTCGAGTGTGAGGCCGGTTTGGACAAAATCGGCGAAGACGGTGCAGTCGCTGCGGGTTTGCGGCGTGGCGGCCTGGCCGCTGAGCATGGCGACGTAGTTGTCGAGGCTGACGTGGCCGGTGCCGTAATACTGATTGAGAAGAACGCCCTCGGAAACGAGCGTTTTTGAAAGGAACGGGGCTTTTGAAGCAGGGCCGAAGGTAACGTCAAAGCCTTCGTTTTCGAGAACGATGACGAAGACGTGTTTAATGCGAGGACGGTCGCCGTCCACGCGAATGAAATCGTTGGCGCGCGGGCCGGGGGCGGCGAGCAAAGGATTCACGACCAGAGACAGCAGGGCGGCCAAAGTGGCGAAGGATCTACAGAGCTTCTTCATGAAAATAAAATTTCCTCTCTATTTGAACTAACGAGCCAAAAGGCTCGGTACATGCGCTGTTCGCAAAGAGGGTAAGAGGGGAGTGTGAAGAGTCGGTTAAAGGGGGATTGGAATCAGTACAAGAAGCATGGCTTCAGACTGCGACCGGAAGTTCGAGGAGGAGCTGTTGGCCGTGCGATTTTTATTGGTTTGAAATCGAGAGGGAGCGCCGGACGGCGGCGGAGAGATTTTCGGTGAAGGCGGGATCGCCGAAGCCGTCGGAGCGGAAAGCGATCTTGCCGGCGCGGTCGAGGACGATGACGGTGGGGAAGGCGTCGACGCGGAAGAAGGAGTCGAGGCCGTCGGCGAAGACGGTGGCGGTGCGGGGTTTGATATCGTCGAGATAAGGAGCGACGAGGGATTCGTCTTCGTCACAATCGGCGGCGAGGAAGAGGACGTTATCGCTTGCGGAAAATTCGGCGGCGACTTTTTCGAAGAGCGGCTCTAGAGCGCGGCACGGGCCACACCATGTGGCCCAAAAATTCACGACCAAAACTTTTCCTTTTTGCGCGGCGAGCGGGAACTCGGCGCCGGCAGGAGCTTTGCGGAGGATGTAGTCAAAAGGTTCTTTGGCGGAGGCGTTGCGGTTTGGTTTTGCGGCGGTGGAAGAGGAAGAGACTTCGTCGAAGGCGGCGAGGAGAAAATCGCCGAGGCCAGCGTCGGAGCCGTGGGAGAGGCGCCAGACGTTGCCGAGTTTTTGGCGAAGTTCGCGGCGATGGTCGTTTTTGACGGCGGGATCGGAGAGAGAAAAGGCGCGAGCGTATTGCGTGATGGCGACGGGATAGTTTTTGTCGAGTTCGGCGAGTTCACCGAGTTTTTCGGCGGCGGCGGAATTGGGAAGGAGAGAGTAACTGGCGTCGGCGTCTTTGCGGGCGGAAGCGTTGTCGTGGAGTTTGGATTCGAGGCGCGCGCGAAGAAGGAGGAGAGAGGATTCATCGCGCTTTTTTTCTGTGGCCCATTCTTCCGGAGAGACGCGAGGAGATTTTTCGTTGTCGGAGGAATTTTTGACGTATTCGAGGACGCGCGAGGAATAGTTGAGAGCGCGATGGAGAGCGGCGTCGTCGCCGGTTTTTTCGAGGAGTTGGATGGCGAGAAGGGTGATGGACATGTCTTCGGGAGTGAGGGAGACGATGCGCTCGGCGTACGAGGCGGCTTTGGGCGTGTCGCGGAGCTGCAGGCAGGCTTCGACGAGGGCGCGGAAGATCTGCGGGCGTTCGGGGGCTTGCGGATATTTTTGCAGGAAATTTTCGAGATTGCGGACGAGGGCGGCACGGTCGTTGCCGGCGGCGTCGATGGTTTGCTGGAGTTCGTCGGAGGGAGAGAGTTGTTTGGGGGCGGATTGAGTATTGGGCGATTTTTTTGAGGTGGGCGAGGTCTGCGCGAGAAGCGGCGCGGCGAAGAGCAGAAGGAGTGCGGCGAGGCGGAAGAGAAGCATGGAAGGATTCTATATGAAGAGCGAAAGAGTTTTAACACAGAGGGCGCGGAGGGCGGAGCACAGAGGTTGCAGAGCAGTGAAGTGAAGAGAAGAGAAGAGACGAGACGAGAAGAGAAGAGGAGAGGGTGGAACGCGGATTGATCGCGGCTGTGCAGAGAAGCGGGCGGCTTCGGAAAGCCGCCCCTACAACTGCAGAAGAAGAAGGCACCGGGAAGGTAGCCGGGGCTAGGGAACGTATGAGCGTTATGGAATTACGAGGCGGGTTGGACGTGGATGCCGCCGGAGATGGTGCGGACTTCGACGCGACCGCCGGGAGTGCCGAAGCGGGCGCGAAGAGAATGCTTATCCTGATCTTCGATGACGATGGGGAGATCGGTTTGAATCTGACCGGAGACGGCTTCGGCGGAGAGATGGAAGCCGGCGTCTTTTGGCACGAAGACTTCGACGCTGCCGGAGGCGGTCTTGAGATGCCAATAGCTGTTGCCCGAGGGATTGCCGGCGACGCGGATGCCGCCGGAGGCGCTGGTGGCCTTGACGTCGTTGCCGGCGCCGGCGACGGAGACGGAACCGCTGGCGGTGTCGGCTTCGACGCGTCCACCCGGACCTTTCACATCGACGGAGCCGGAGAGCGCGTGGGCGCGGAGGTCTCCCTTGACGGAGTTGACGTCAATGCTGCCCGACATGGTGCTGAGCCGCGCGTCGTCGCCGAGATTGCCGGCGTGAATGGCGCCGCTGGCGGATTTGGCGGTGACGCTGCGGTCGATATTTTCGAGGTGGATTTCGCCGGAAGCGGAATCGACGTTGACGGGGCCGCGGACGTTTTCGATTTCCTGAAGTCCGCTTGCGGAGAAGGTGGAGACTTCGGTTTCGCGAGGGACTTCGATGGTGTAAGAGATGGAAGTGGTGCGAAAGCCACCCGCGGATTTTCCGATGCGGACAATGCCGGGGTGTTGTTCGATGGGCGGGGCGGAAATGACCCTTTCCAATTCTTCCCTGGCGCTGCCCAGGAACGAGCCTGTACTTACATCGCCGTGAATGTGGATTTTGCCGTCGGCGCTGCCATGGATGCGGACGAAACCGGAGGCAGTGGAGAGTTCGAGGCGGAGCGGACTAGCGACGTCGAACGTGCGATCGAAGGAGCCGTGTTCGGTGGGACCGAGGCCGCAAGCGGCAAGGGAGGCTGCGGCGGCGAGAAGAGTTGAGAGAAAGAGCGTACGAGCGTTCATCGGTCCTCCAGCCAAAGGATACGCGGTTTGGGCGGTCATGAATAGATACGGAAATTGGGAGGTAAATGTTCCGGGGGAGGGCGGTGACGGGACGGCCGGGGAACCCGAAATCGAGCTCATTTTCGCGCCGGGGCGAAACGGCCCGCTTCAGAAAGCGGGCCCTACATGAGCGAAACCGGAAGAGAAGATCGAAGAGCGAAGCCGACAAAATGCGGCGGATTCGGAATGACAGTGGCGCGGGTGAGGGCGTGACACACGGCGAGAGACGCACGCTGAAGCGTACGCTACAAGTCATGCTGAAGCGTAGGCTACAAGTCATGCTGAAGCGCATGCTACAGGGCGGCGTTGAGTGAGCCTTGGCGGTAGCCTTCGAGGTCGAGGGAGACGTAGAGAAAGCCGGCGGATTTGAGGCGGGCGTTGATGGCGGCGGCCATTGCGGGAGTGAGGGCGCGAGGAAGTTCGTCGGGCGCGATTTCGACGCGAGCGAGCTTGTCGTGAAGGCGGACGCGGAATTGGCGAAAGCCGAGATCGCGGAGAGCGGCTTCGGCGCGGTCGATGAGAGCGAGGCGCTCGGGCGTGACTTCGGTGCCGTAGGGAAGTCGAGAAGCGAGGCAAGCGGAGGCGGGACGATCCCAGGTGGGAAGATTGGCGCGGCGAGAGAGAGCGCGAATTTCGGATTTGCGGAGGCGAACGTCGAGGAGGGGGGCGAGGACTTTGTGTTCCGCGGCGGCTTTATGGCCGGGGCGGAAGTCGAGCGTGTCGTCGGCATTGACGCCGTACGCGACGGCGGAAATATTTTGCGCGGCGGCAAGACGATCGAGAACGGCGAAGAGTTCGTCTTTGCAAAAGTAGCAACGGTCGCCGGCGTTGGCGCGGTACGACGCGTTTTCCATTTCGTGGGTTTCGGCGAATTGGTGGCGAATGGAGAAGAGCTGGAGAAAAGCGGTGAGCTGGTCGCGATCGTACTTGGAGTACGAGGGAGAAATTGCGGTGACGGAGAGTGCGCGTTCGCCGAGGGATTGATGAGCGGCCCATGCGAGGTAGGCGGAATCGGCGCCGCCGGAAAGGGCGACGATGAGAGAGGGAAGTTTGGCGAGATTGGCGAGGAGTTGGGATTGTTTTTCGTCGAGAGAGGCGGGGGAAGAAGATTCGTCGAGGCGGATTTGGATGACGGAGCTCATGTGACTAGAAAAGTATAGCGCAGGAGTCAGCACAACGTTCAGCGTTCAGGAGAATGGCGAACGAAGTCCAAGATTAGGAACCTGGCTGATCCAATTCGCATTCTGTGTCGCTGCGTAGCCCTCGAACAAGGGATCCCTCAAATTTTCCAAGAAGGACGTTTCAGGATGGGATGGATTGTAACGAATCTGAATACGTTGGCCCGAAAGCTTTTGCTGAAGACGATCCAAATCAATTTGTTCGCTCATAATCACAAAAAAGCCAACGCATCTAGCGCCTAGTACCTGATAAGCGTATCCGAAGAATCCAACACGCCCGTAAGCCTCAGGCACATTGATGATCCCAACGCCCGCTGGCTGAATCAATGCAGTGGCTCGTGGCCAACGTTTGCCCCAGAGCCTTGTGATTCCAGCGCGCAGAGTTCCTGAGAGTAGAAAAGATGTGACGCAAGCTAGTAACAGTATCAGGACAAGGTCAGCGATATTTAAGTGCTTCAAGGCGGGACTCCGTTCCATCGGAAATTATTTGAAGTCGAGGAGGACGTCGACGGTGCCTTTGGCGGGGTTGGTGCGAAGCCAATGGCCGACGTTGTCGTAGTGGACGGGAAGGTCGCCGAAGATTTGTGCGGGTTTGTTTTGCAGGCGAGAGAGAAAGGTTTCGAATTTGGATTTGTCAAAGAGTTGATTGGGCTGGACGGGAAAGGTTTCGAGGATTTTTCGTTCGGCGGCCACGGAGAGGCCGGTGAGGACGAAGCTGGCCATTTTGAATTGCGGGCCTTCGGTGATGCGGGTTTTGTAGGAGACGGTGTGTGCGGCGTCGTCGAAGGAGGCGGCTGGGTCGATTTTTGCTTCGAGGTAACCGCGGCGGCCATATTCGTCTTGAACGCGATCCCAACTGGCGAAGATTTTTTCGCCGTCGGCGAGATCGTTTGGCTTGACGGTGAAAAGGGAATTGAGATCTTCGGTTGAGAGAATGGAATTGCCCGACCATTGCACGCCAGCGAAATGGTAGACGGCGCCGGCTTCGACCGGAATGTAGACGGGAATTTGGGCGGGGAGTTTTTCGGTGGGCGCGCCGGTGAGGCGGACTTGCGGAGGGCCGAGCTTGACGTGCAGAAAACCTTTTTTAAGGTAGCCAGGGCGGACTTGTTCGGTGAGAAAAATGTCGATGGCGAGGCGAGAGTAAGGTTTGCCGCGAAGTTCGCCGAGATGGGCCTGGACGGAGCGATCGGCTTCGAGCGCGGGATCGCCGAATTCGATGGAAGAGATTTCGAGCGCGGCGCCTTCGATGGAGAAAGATTGCACGTTGCCGTCGCCGATGGGATTGTCCATGACTTGATGATCGACGGTGACGTCGAGTTTGTGCGAGGCGAGAAGGGATTTGATGGCGTCGGCGGCGGCCTCGACGAGCGGGCCGGATTCGGGAAGCGTGCCGTCGAACGCGGGATATTTTGCGCGAATGGCGGCGGCGAGTTCGGAATCGTCGAACCAGGGAATGTTGTCGAAGAAGGCGGGGAGGAGGGAGTTTTCTTCGACGTGAAAGGTTACGCTGACCTGGTCGCCGCGAGTGTGGAAGTCGTATTTGACGTGGGCGAAGAGGCCGCTGCGAAGAAGTTTGTCGGCGGCGGCCTGGAGTGCGTCGCGATCGATGGAAGAGTTCAGCTGGAGTTCGGTGAAGGCGATGATTTGGGGTTCGGTGAGTTTTTTGGCGCCGTCGATGTGAATTTCGTGGAGAGTGGGGGCGGTGGGAGCGGGCGATTGGGCGGCCCCGACGGCGGCCAGCGAATAAAATAAAACCCCGAAGGACGCGAAGCGCCACGCGGCATGAACTCGAGAAAGCATAGTAACAGTTTAGCAAAATCGCCGAGCAGAACGATGTTCTCTGCGCTGTGGTCGACTCACGAAGAGGGCACGATATATCGTGCCCCTACGGTTGCCTGGCGATGGTTGCGAGAGCTATTCGACGGTGACGGATTTGGCGAGGTTGCGCGGTTGATCGACGTCGCAGCCGCGGCGGACGGCGATGTGATAGGAAAGAAGCTGGAGGGGGATGATTTCGAGGAGCGGCACGAGAAGTTCGGGCGCGGCGGGCAGTTCGATGACGTGACTCGAGGCGGAGCGGGCGAGATGGTCGCCGGCGGTGACGATGGCGATGACGATGCCGTCGCGTGCGCGGACTTCCTGCATATTCGAAACGGATTTTTCGTAGAGGGTGACGGAGGCGGGGTCGGAATCGTCGCGCGTGGCGAGAACGACGACGGGAAGATTTTCGTCGATGAGGGCGTTGGGGCCGTGCTTCATTTCGCCGGCGGGATAGCCTTCGGCGTGGATGTAAGAAATTTCCTTGAGCTTGAGGGCGCCTTCGAGGGCGATGGGATAGTGAATGCCGCGACCGAGATAGAGAAAATCGGTGCAACGAAAAAATTGGCGGGCGAGATTTTCGTAAAGACCGGTTTCCTCGGCTTGCAGAACCGTTTCCATTTTGTGGGGAATCCGGGTGAATTCCTGGAGAAGGTTTTTTGCGGCGTCGGCGGAGAGCGCGCCGCGAACTTCGCCGAGATGCATGGCGAGGAGGAGAAGCGCGGTGAGTTGTGATGTAAAAGCTTTGGTGGAGGCGACGCCGATTTCTGGCCCGGCGTGCGTGATGATGGAGCCGACGGCTTCACGCGTGATCATGGAGCCCATGACGTTGCAGATGGCGAGAGTGGGCGAGCCTTTTTGTTTTGCTTCGCGTTGCGCGGCGATGGTGTCGGCGGTTTCGCCGGACTGGCTGATGCAGACGGTGAGAGTTTTTGCGTCGAGGATGGGATCGCGATAGCGGAATTCGCTGCCGTAATCGACTTCGACGGGAAGGCGCGCGAGGCGCTCGATCATAAATTTACCGGCGAGGCCGGCGTGCCAGCTGGTGCCGCAGGCGACGATGCGGACGCGATCGAAAGCGCGGAATTGCGCGGCGGTGAGGCCGAGTTCGCCGAGATACGTTTTGCCGGTATCGCGGGAGATGCTGCCGAGAAGCGTGTCGCGGACGGCGCGTGGCTGCTCGAAGATTTCTTTCTGCATGTAGTGCTTGTAGCCGCCCTTTTCCGCCATGATGGGATCCCAGGCGACGTGGTGCGGCTTGCGCTCGACGGGTTTTCCATTGTGGTCCATCACATGGACGCCGGATTTTGTGAGGACGGCGATGTCGCCGTCGTTCAGGAAAAAAATGTTGCGGGTGTGCTCGAGCAGCGCGGGAATATCGCTGGCGACGAAGAATTCATGATCGCCGAGGCCGATGACGGCGGGAGGTCCCAAGCGGGCGGCGACGATTTTGTGCGGATCGCGCGCGGACATGAACACGAGAGAGTAGATGCCGCGCAATTGATTGAGGGATTTGCGAACGGCTTCTTCGAGCGGAACGCCGTCTTTGGCGTTTTTTTCCACGAGGTGGGCGACGATTTCCGTGTCGGTTTCGGTGACGAATTTGTGGCCTTCGCGCTGAAGCTGTTCCTTGAGCTCGAGATAATTTTCGATGATGCCGTTGTGTACGACGACGATTTCGCCGGTGCAATCGCGGTGCGGGTGCGCGTTTTCCTCGGTGGGACGGCCGTGCGTGGCCCAGCGAGTGTGGCCGATGCCGTACGTGCCATCGAGCGGAGACTTCTGGATGACTTCTTCGAGATTGCGAAGTTTGCCGGAGGCGCGGCGAAGTTGCAGTTTTCCATCGGCGCCAACGACGGCGATGCCGGCCGAATCGTAGCCGCGATATTCGAGCTTGCGCAGGCCTTCAATGATGACAGGGACAACTTTTTTCGGGCCGATGTAGCCGACGATCCCGCACATTTATGGCGCTCCTGAGTTGAAGGAAAAGCGTAACACGGGGGTGCAATGGGTGGACAAATCGAAATGAGTGATGTCTCGCATCGTGACTGGGACGGCGCTTGCTTTGAAGGCCGCAGCGCAATGGTAAAACCGCCTGGCCCGGCGATGCACTACAGGCTTTACTCTACGATTTCGAAGCGAAATTCTTCGATGACGGGATTGGTGAGTACTTCTTTGGAGATGCGCTCGGTTTGCGATTGAGCGTCTTCGCGGGTAAGGCCGTCGAGATTGAGAACAAAGAATTTGCCCTGGCGGACGTCTTTGACGGCGCTGAAGCCGAGACCGGAGAGGGCGTGTTGAATCGTTTGACCCTGAGGATCGAGAACGGTGCGCTTTGGCATGACCCACACGTGTGCTTTCATGGGGCAATTATAGCAAAACGGCCGGCTTCAGAAAGCCGGCCCTACACCGGCAAATTCAAGCAAGGCAGTCCGGTTGCGAATGCGTTGCTTGCGGCGTGCCAAAGAAAGGAGGTCATAGAAGGCATGGAGCAGACAGAGAACGCACAAACAGCGGCAAGATTCCAGTCATACGAAAATAACCAAGTGCAACGCTTGACGGGCTATCGATGAATACATCGCACTAAGACGTATGCAGTACTCTTGCAGTTAGGTTCTGGCCCATCGTAAGAAATGTCGAGTTCGGAGTCACCTCTCCATCGAATATTCTCAACCCTTACCGAACTCCACTCTCCGTCATATACGATATCTGAGTGTAGTCCGTGAAACGTAAATAACTCCACCGAGTTATACGCTCCTCCGAAACCACTGGCATTGTAATCATGGATTCTTGCTGCACGCTCTTTGTTTGGAGAGTACACGGGAACCGAATACACATTAGGCGACGGCAGAATCAGCAAGAACAGCAAAACTACAATCGCACACATTTCCAGTAGTCCGGAAAGCACCCAAACCGGTATTCGAATCCATAGCCGCCATTTTCTTACGATCCGTATCGCAAGAAATGGCATGACCAGGATGAAGATCTCGATAGAAATCCTTCCTATTAACCACCATTCCAAAAATAGCATGCTCAATCATCCGCCTTCACGGACCCACGGTAATTCACTTTGCCATACAAAGTAGACGCCGTCTAGCTAGGCATATTTCAAGACTGGTAAGCGTTCCGATACCCATCGACGCCGAATTGGAACGTGTAGGCAAAGCTGTAATCAATGAGGGAGCGGAGTTCGGATTCGGAGAGGCCCATGCGGTGGGCGTGGCGGTATTCGGTGGCGAGGTCGGTGTGGAACATGGTGGGGTCGTCGGTGGAAAGAGTGATGGGGACGCCGTGGCGCAAAAGCTGTGGCAGAGGATGCGATTCGATGGCGGCGTTTTCCTGGGAAAGTTGGCGAGCGAGGGCGCCGGTGAGGATGTTGCTGCTTGGACAGAGTTCGAGCGGGATGCGGCGGTTGGCGAGGAGATCCATTAACGCGGGATCGTGAATGGCGGCGATGCCGTGGCCGATGCGTTCGACGCCGAGAAGTTCGACGCCTTCGCGGATTTTTTCGGGGCCGCCGATTTCTCCGGCGTGAATGAGGCGATGGAGACCGAGCGAGGCGGCGGAATCGTAAACGGAACGAAAGGCGACGGTTGGGATGCTGAGTTCGTTGCCGCCGATTCCGAAGGCGACAATTTTTTTTGAAGCGGTGTTGCGTGCGGCGTTGACGACTTGCTGCGCGGCGTCCGGACCGAACTGGCGGACGGCGTCGAAGATCCAAAAAAGTTTGAGGCCGCGAGATTCGAACGGCTCGGCGGCTCTGAGGATGGCTTCGAAATTTTTCTCCGGCCGCTGATTACGGAGAAGCATGACGCCGACGGAAAGCGTGACTTCGGCGTAGACGACGTTTTGAGCGAGGAGCTGCTCGCCGAGATCCTGCACGATGAGCGCGTAATCGTCGGGCGTGCGGAGAAACGAGGTGACCCATTTGAAGGCTTCGAGGAAGCCGAGAAAGCCGGTGTAGGAGTAACGACGGCGGACTTCTTCTTCGCCGACCTCGATGCCGTGGCGCGCGGTGAGCGCGGAAACGACGGCGGGACGAATACTGCCTTCGAGGTGAAGATGCAGTTCGGCTTTAGGGAGAGAAAGAAGGTGTTCGGGAAAAGAGCCGTCTGGCATACGGGCGAACTTAGCGGGGAAGCTGCGGCTGCCCGGCGTTTTTCCAGGCGGTGAGCCAGAAGGAGCCGACGTCGGTGGACGCGTCGGAAAGCTGACGAATCAGGATGGCGGCGGCCTGGTTGTAAAAGCGATCGTAATATTCGTCGGTGTAGGAATTGAGGCCGCGGCGCGAATTGCGGTCGGCGAAGAGAATGGTTTCGAGCCAACTGTGGGAACGGAGGCAAGCCTCGAAGGCGTAATCGGTGGGGTCGGAGATGAACATGGCGTCGTTCGGGCGCATGGGGAAGAAAGAGCTGTAGCGGTCGATGAGCGTGGTGCCGAAGCGATCGTTGACGCCGAGCTGGCCGGTGAGTTTGCCGTCGTTGTTGTCGGTGGTGTTGAAGGGATCGTGCGAGGCGGCGACGTAATTGGCGAGGATGGCGGCGTAGAGGCGCGCTTCATCCCATTTTCCGACGCGCATGGCTTCGGTAAGTTTTGCGCTGTAGACGCCGATTTGCCAGGGCAGAAGGCCGTTGGCTTCGAGTTTGGCGCGGCCGAATTTGAGGACGGCGGCTTTGTATTCGCGAGGAAGCGCTTCGAAGGGGAAGCGGCCGTATTTTTCGAGGACCAAATACTGAGTGCGGCGCTCGGTGGGAGTTTTTTGCGCGGAAGCGAGCGGATCGTTGACGTGTTGCAGGAGAAAGCCGCGGCTATTTTCGAAAAAGGGACGGACATCCGGCGGAAGAGTTTCGATGGCGCGATTGACGATGAGTTTGTTGGCGTTGTCGCCCCAGGCGCGAGCCTCGAATGGCAGGGCGAGCGCGAGGAGACTTGCCGCAACAAGTGGAGCGACGCGACAACGCAACCTGGAGACACAAACGGCGCGGAAGAGCACGCGATACCCTCGGTCTATGTAAAAAAAACGGGGAGTTTGAATTTCCGACTCATTGTGTCACGAAAAATGAAATTCAAATTGCCCCTTTTTTCTGGTTAGCCGGAGGCAGATTGAGCGTACTGCGCTTCCGGCTGTACAGGAAATAGATTACAAGCCCGATGACCAACCAGCCAAGAAATCGGAGCCAATTCATGATAGGCAGGCCGGCCATCAGGAGCAAGCAGGTAAGAATGGTGAGGACGGGAGCGAGCGGGCCGCCCGGCGCGCGGAAGGCGCGGTGGCGATTTGGTTCGCGATAACGAAGGATGAGGACGCCGGCGGCGACGAGCGCGAACGCAAAAAGAGTGCCGATGTTGGCGAGGTCGCCGAGCGTGCCGATGTCCAAAAGTCCGGCGGGGACGCCGACGACAAAGCCCGCGACCCACGTGGAAAAATCCGGCGTGAGATAAGTGCGATGAACGCGGCTGAAGATTTTGGGAAAGAGGCCGTCGCGCGACATGGCGAACCAGACGCGCGCCTGGCCGATTTGGAAGACGAGAAGAGAAGAGATCATGCCCATGAGCGCGCCGATAAGAACGATGAGACGAAGGTTGGAGAGGTGAAGTTTTTTGAGGGCGTTGACGACGGGAGCGGCGTCGTCGAGCAGCGTGTCCCACTTGACGAGGCCGGTAAGGACGACCACGACGCCGATGTAGAGAATGGTGCAGATGACGAGCGTGGCGATGATTCCGCGCGGAAGGTCGCGCTGGGGATTTTTACATTCTTCGGCGGCGGTGGAGACGGAATCGAACCCGATGTACGTGAAAAAAACGATGGAGCCACCGGTGAGGATTCCGGGCCAGCCGTTCGGAGCGGCGGGGTGCCAATTGGAAGTGTGAATGAAGCGAGAGGCGAACGAGACGAAGGCAAGGATGGCGATGATTTTTACGAGCACCATCAGGTTGTTGGTGGCGGCCGATTCGCGAATGCCGCGGACGAGAATAACAGTGAGAAGCATGACGATGATGAAGGCCGGCCAATTGAAGCCGAAATGCCAGCCGGGGCCATAAATCATGTTGCCTTGCAGATCGGGGAGGCCGCTGGGGAGGTAAGCGGGCGAGATCCATTTGGGATCGGGATGGAGGCCGAACCAATCGAGAAGATCGACGAGGTGAGCGGAGAAGCCGACGCTGACGGCCATGTTGCTGACGGCGTATTCGAGGATTAGATCCCAGCCGATGATCCAGGCGATGATTTCGCCCATGGTGGCATAGGTGTACGTGTACGCGCTGCCGGCGATGGGGATCATGGCGGCGAGTTCGGCGTAACAAACGGAAGCGAATCCGCACGCAATGGCAACGAGGACAAAGGAAAGGGCGATGGCGGGACCGGCGCCGGGGCGGCCGAACGAGGCGTTGTGGTGAATGAGGTATTGCAAAAGCGGTGCGTTGAGGATGGAGGAGGTCTGAAACTTTTGGCCGGCGATGGCGGTGCCAATGATGGTGAAAATGCCGGAGCCGATGACGGCGCCGATGCCGAGAGAGGTGAGGCTCAGCCAGCCGAGGGATTTTTTGAGGCGGAGTTCGGCGCCTTCACAATCGGAAATAAGCTGGTCGATATTCTTCCGGCGAAACAGGGATGAAGGCACTCAGAGTCTCCGAGCGCATCCGGGCAACGCGAAATTTTCCCCTGCCTGCCGGATACGATGATCAGCGTCGAGCCACACTTTATCGTGAGACGGGATACCGCGCAACTGAGTTACGCGCGAAGGATTCGGCCTTAACCAGCTATTTACACCTATTGTCGTATTCTGTAACGATGTGGGAGGATCTGGGAGCGGGATGCTTTCCATGTTCAAAAAAATCACAAACGCCATCTGCTGGGTTGCCGCCGGAATCATAATCGGGTTCATGATCGTGGTCGTGTTGATTCGTGGCGGGTTGCACGTAGGAATTGGTTTAGCTTGGCTATTTGCCTATTCGGACTTGCCGTGGTGGGTTCTTTTGCCGGCTGTAATTGCAATACTTGCGGGATTCGCCTATCTCTTCCTAAAAAGCATGGGTCGTCGGGTGCCTCCAAATCGTAAGTTTCTCTAGCAAAAATGTTTTCTTGATCATGCCGGTTGGAGTTGGGCGTAGCGTTCGATGAATTTTTTTGTGCCGCGACCGGGGAAGCTGACGGAGAGGCGGCGGTCGTCTTCATCGCCTTCGACGGCGACGATGGTGCCGACGCCGAATTCGGGATGGCGGACTTTACGGCCGAGCATGGGATCGGCTGGGGTGCGGCGCGAAGCCGAACGGCCGAAGGTGGGAGCTTCCGAACGCGGGCGCGGCGATGCAGTGCGCTGCGTTGCGGCCGGGACGCCACGGACGCGACGGATGAACTCTTCGGCGGAGTACGAATATTCGGGATCGGGTTCGTAGCGGCGGGTCTGGCCGATTTCCGCCATGGAGCCGACGGCAGTGTCCACGAGTTCACTGGGAATTTCCGCGAGAAAACGCGAGGGCTGCGATGCGCGGAGCTGCTGCTCGTTGCCGAAAATGCGGCGGTAGACGGCGCGAGTGAGGGAAAGCGTTTTTCGCGCGCGGGTCATGCCGACGTAAACGAGGCGGCGCTCTTCTTCCACGCCTTTTTCTTCGTTGATGGAACGACCGTGCGGGCAGATGCCCTCTTCCATGCCGGTGAGAAAAACGTGATCGAATTCGAGGCCCTTGGTGCTGTGAAGGGTGATGAGCGTGGCGCCGGGTTTGTCTTCGAACGAGTCGGCGTCGCTGACGAGCGCGGCGGCGTCGAGAAAATCGGTGAAAGATTCGCCGGCGTCCATGCTTTCCGCGACGGCGCGGGTGAGTTCTTCGAGATTTTCGATGCGCGGGACGTCTTCGGGCGAGTTGCGATCCTTGAGCATGGCCATGTAGCCGGTTTCGTCGAGAACGTAACGGAGAAAGCCGGCCGGTTCGCGTTCAGCGAGGGCTTGTTGGAGGCGAACGATCAATTCCTGAAACGCGCGGACGGGAGTGGTGGCGCGGCCCGCGGCGGCTCCGGAGAGAAACGTTTCGATCGTGGCCCAAATTGTGGCGTTGCTGGCGCGGGCGGATTCGCGGAGGTTGTCGACGGTGGTTTTGCCGATGCCGCGCGGCGGAACGTTCAGGACGCGGAGAAGGGAGATGTCGTCCTCGGGATGCATGGCGAGGCGAACGTAAGCGAGGGCGTCTTTGACTTCGGCGCGATTGTAAAAGCTGAAACCGCCGACCAGTTTGTAGCGGAGGCCGCGGCGGCGAAAGGCTTCTTCGAAAGCGCGCGACTGAAAATTGGTGCGGTACTCGATGGCGCAGGTTTGGCCGGAATCATCGTCGAGAATTTTTTGGAGCTCGACGGCAACGAATTCGGCTTCGGCTTGGGCGTCGCGGGCTTCGAAGTAACGAAGATTCGCGCCGGCGGGCGATTCGGCTTTGAGCGTTTTGCCGAGGCGGTCGGGGTTGTTTTTTACGACGGCGCCGGCGGCGTCGAGAATATTTTGCGTGGAGCGGTAGTTGCGTTCGAGGCGGATGACGCGCGCGGCGGGAAAATCGCGCGAAAAGCTGAGTAGAATGGAAACGTCGGCGCCGCGCCAGCGATAGATGGACTGATCTTCGTCGCCGACGACGCAGATATTTTGCTTTGGCCCGGTGAGCAGGCGGAGAAGGTCGTACTGGACGCGATTGGTGTCCTGATATTCGTCGACGTGAATGTATTGAAAACGCTGTTGCCAGCGTTCGCGGACGGCGGGCGAATCTTTCAGAAGTTTTGCGGAGCGAAGAAGAAGATCGTCGAAATCGAGCGCGTTACTTTGCGCAAGCAGCTTTTCGTACGCTTCGAAGATGTCGGCCACTTTGCGGCCGTCGGGGCCGAAAGCTTCGGCGCGGATTTGTGCGGCAGATTGGCCGTGATTTTTGGCATGGCTGATTTTGCCGAGGACATTGCGCGGGGTCAGAGTCTCGTCGGCGATATTCAAGCGAGACATCGTCAGCTTGACGGCGGCTAACTGGTCGTCGTCATCGAAAATGGCGAAGTTGTAGGGCAAGCCGGCGGCGGCGGCTTCGCGGCGAAGGAGGCGCGCACAGAGCGAATGGAAGGTGGAAAGCCACGGACGATCGGGCGGAATTCCGGCGCGGAGAAGAAGAGCGGAGACGCGCGTCTGCATTTCTTCCGCGGCTTTGTTGGTGAAGGTGACGGCGAGAATATTTTCCGCGGCAACGCCTTTGGAGATGAGGTTTGCCATGCGGAAAGTGATCGCGCGCGTTTTTCCGGTGCCGGCGCCGGCGAGAATAAGGAGCGGGCCTTCGGTGATTTCGGCGGCGAGGCGCTGTTCGGGATTGAGTTGTTCGAGGAGAGAGAGCATTGCGTCCGTTCAGGAAAAATGATGTCGCGCATTCATGGTAGCGGAGGGAAGAGTGGCGCGCAAACGAGGCGGTGGACGGATTTTTTGTGTTCGTCGGGAAATTGGGCTAATGGGAATTCGCGCGGCTGAGGTCGATGTCGAAAAAGAGCAGGCCGTGATTTTGTTCGAGGGCGACGAGTTCTGGCACATAGAGGCGCGCGTTGTTCAAAAGGTCGAACTGGCCTTGCAGGTCGAAGTAGAGCAGGCCTTCGGCGGTGCTGTGCGGGGCGATGACGCCGTCGCGGAAGCCGGCTTCCTCGGCGGATTTCGCGAGTTCGGTCCAATTTTTGTCGTGGCCGATTTTAGTGGACGATGGAAGCGGGATGGGAAGGCGAGCGCGACGGCTTGGGTCTTTCACTTTTGAAGTGAAGACGGCGTCGGCCAATTGTTCGGACGACAGAGAAGGAAGTTCCTGGCGGCTTTCGTCTTCGAGCACAAGAGTGAGGCGAATGCGGCTGAGATTGACGCGAATGCTGTCGGCGGTTTCGTTGCGCAGCATGACGCGGATGGCGAGGATGCCAAAGGAATAGGGATTTTTTTTGGGAAAGGCTGATTTGTATTGAGCGATGTTGGTCCACGGCTCGGCGGCAATGGTCATGCCTTCATGTGAATCGAGAGCGGAAGTCCGCATTGGCGCGGATTGCGGCTGCTGCCGGGCGGAGGAGATGGAAAGCGAAAGCAAGGCAGCGCAAGGAAGCACGAAAGCGGCTTTTCTCATGCGTTTATAATAAACTTTTTCCATCTTGACGCCTTCGATTCCTGCGGCAAGTGCAGGGTTGCCCTGACGAGCGGTGTTGTGCGGGGAAAAGGCAGACCGGAGCCCGTGTTCGTGTATTTCCTCTACAGCTTGCTGATGGCGATCGCTGCGCTGTTGCTTACTCCCTATTGGATATTTAAAGGAATCAGCCAGGGAAAATATCTTTCGAATTTGAGCGAACGGCTGGGATTTTCGTACCCTGGTTTGGAGAAGCTGCCGAAGGAGCGTGCGGGGGCGATTTGGCTGCACGCGGTATCGGTGGGAGAAGCGCTTTCGAGCGTGGCGTTGGCGAAAAAGTTGAAAGAGCGGTATCCCGATCGGCCGCTGATCGTTTCGACGACGACGATTACCGGGCAATCGATTGCACGAGAGCGGATGGCGTTTGCGGATGCGGTCATCTATTTTCCGCTGGATTGGGCGTTCTGCGCGAAGCGGGCTTTGGCGGCGGTGAAGCCCGAAATTGTGATCGTGCTGGAGACGGAGATCTGGCCGAACTTTTTGCGCGAAGCGGGCCGCGGCGGCGTGCCGGTCGTGTTTGTAAGCGGCCGAATTTCGGATCGGAGTTTTGCGCGATATAAGAAGTGGCTGGGGCGGGCTGGATTTTACCTCCGTCCATTTTTCGAGAGTGCGCTGAGTTATGCTTCGGCGTTCTTGATGCAGAGCGAACGAGACGCGGAGCGATTGCGGGAATTAGGCGCGCCCGCGGAGCGCGTGAAGGTAAACGGCAATCTGAAGTACGACCAGGAGTTGCCGAAATCCACGCCAGTGGCGGATTGGCTTGCGAGAGAAGTTGCGGACAAGCGGCGGCGGCCGTTGATTGTTGCCGGCAGCGTGGTGGCCAACGAGGAACCGCTGGCACTGATCGCGTTTGGCGTGCTTCAAGGAGAGCATCGCGACGCGTTGCTGGTGATGGCGCCCAGGAAACCGGAGCGGTTCGATGCCGCGGCCCAGTACATCGAAGATTCGCACCAAAAGTTCATTAAGCGCTCGCAGTTGAGCGTCCCGCCGCCTTCCGGCGCGCAAATGAAAAACGAAATTTCGGAACTGCCGCCAGGCGTGGCGGTTGTGCTGCTCGACAGCATCGGAGAATTGGCTTCGCTGTATCGGATCGCGGACGGTGTGTTCGTGGGCGGATCGCTGGTGGAATCGGGCGGGCACAATATACTGGAGCCGGCGGCGTTCGGGAAAATTCCGGTGTTCGGGCCGTCGATGGAAAATTTTGCGGAAATGTCGCAACGGTTTGTGGCGGCCGAGGCGGCGGTGCAGGTGGAAAGTCCAGAAGACGCCGGCGTGACGTGGATCGAATTGTTGCGCTCGCCGGAGCGGATGGCTCGGATGGGCGGGGCGGCAAAGCGATTGGTGGACGAGAGCCGCGGCGCGACGGATCGAGCGATGGTGGAAATCGAAGCGCAGCTGGCCCGGCAGAAGCGCAACTGAATGAGGTTGCCGCTGCCAATTCGAATTCTGCTATGGCCATTGTCGTATGTATACGGAGTTGCGGCGCGGTGCCGCGTTGCTTTGTATGCGAAGCGAGTTTTTTGGAGCCGACGGCTGGAGACTCCGGTCATTAGCGTTGGAAATTTGACGGTTGGCGGAACCGGAAAAACGCCGATGGTGCTTTACCTTGCGGAGAAATTTTTGGCCGAAGGAAAGCGAGTGGGAATCTTGACGCGAGGTTACCGTGGGTCGGGCGGAAAGAGCGACGAAGTGGAGATGTTGAGACAGCGGCTTCAAGACCGGGTTGTGTTCGGCGTCGGCGCGAATCGGTATGCCGAAGGAAGCCGCATCGAGCGGGAAAATCCGGTGGACGTTTTTTTGCTTGACGACGGGTTTCAGCATTTGCAGCTGGCTCGAGACGTGGACATCGTGCTGTGGGACGGCACGAAGAAATTTCAACGGCAGTGGATGTTGCCGGCGGGAAGCTTGCGGGAACCGATTTCGGCCATCGGAAGAGCGGATATGCTGGTGATTACGCGGAAGGCTGCGGAGGCAAGCCGAGAAGGCGCTGCAACGGGCGCGGCCGGCGACGGACTGGTTTTCGCGGCAGAGACAAAGCTGATTGGCTTTCGGAAGATCGGTTCGGCGGACGAGCCGAAGCCGGCTGCGCAATTGGAAGACGGGCCGTTTTTTGCGTTTTGTGGCGTGGGGAATCCGGATGCGTTTTTCGCGGACTTGAGACGCTGGCACGTGAACGTGGAGGGGAAAATACGTTTTATAGATCATCATCGGTACACGGCGGATGATTGGGCGCGGCTTACGCACGAGTCGCACAGCGCGGGGGCGACGGCGTTCGTTACCACCGAGAAAGACGAGCAGAATTTGCGGGGAATCGATTTCGGCGAATGGCCGGTTTATGTGGCGGTTATTTCGATGACGGTCTCGCCCGAAAAAGAGTTTGACGCGGAAGTGCGGCGGCTGCTCGACGAGCGCGGAAAAACGAACGCGTGAAAATTCTGATTCGAGCGACGAATTGGGTGGGCGACGCGATCATGGCGTTGCCGGCGATCCGCGCCGTACGGGAAAAGTTCCGCAGAGCAGAGATTGCAATCGTGGGGCGGCCGTACGTTTTGGATATTTACCGCGAGCAGGGAATTGCGGACGAGATGATCGCGTACGACACCGCGCGAGAACACCGGGGAATTTCCGGACGCGAGAAGCTTGCCGCGGAGCTGCGCGAGCGAAAATTTGACACGGCGTTGCTGCTGCAGAATGCGTTTGACGCGGCGTGGCTGGCGTGGCGCGCGAAAGTTCCCGAGCGAATTGGTTACGCGCGGGATGGGCGAAGCCTGCTGCTGACGGAAGCGATTGCCGTTCCGAAGTCCGGCGAGGTTCCCGCTCATGAAAAGTTTTATTATCTGGAATTGATCCGGCGCGCGGGATGGATTGAAAACTTTTCAGATACGCCATGGATTGCATTGAATGTGTCGAAGGAGAAGCGGAAAAGCGCCCACGCAACGCTTTCGGAAGCTGGTTCATCGCCGGGACGCGCGCGAATTGCGGTGGGGGCGGGAGCGTCGTACGGCTCGGCGAAGTGTTGGCCGCCGGACCGGTTTGCCGCCACGCTGAACGGTCTGGCGGACAAGCTGGACGCGGACGTAATTTTGTTCGGCACGGCGGGAGAAGCCGCCGTTTCCGCGGCGATCAAAGCGGGACTGAAACGAGCGCCGGTTGACCTGACGGGAAAAACGGCGATTGTGGATTTGCCAGCGCTTCTTTCGCAGTGCAATCTGTTTATTGGCAACGATTCCGGAGCGATGCATGTGGCGGCGGCGGTGGGATTGCCGATTGTGGCGGTTTTTGGGCCGACGGATCCGAAGGGGACGGTGCCGGTGACGCCGAACTGTTCGGTAGTACAAGAGAAACCGTATTGCAGCCCTTGTTTTTTGCGGCGATGCCCGACGGATCATCGCTGCATGAAGGCGGTGACGCCGGCGATGGTGGAAAGCGCGGCGCTCGCCCGCATTGCGGCGGTGACTTCTGTCTAGCGGCAAAGTGTTGCGTCCCGCCGTTTTTTTGGATCGCGATGGAACGATTCTCGACGAAGTTGGATACTTGAACCACGCGAGCAGGTTTCGCATGCTTCCCGGCGCCGCGGCGGCAATTGCGAAGTTGAACGCCGCGGATGATCCGGTGATTGTCGTCAGCAATCAATCTGGCGTGGGGCGCGGATATTTTCCGGAAAGCGTAGTGACGGAAGTGAACCAGCTCATGCACCGGGAGCTGGAAAAAGCCGGCGCGAGGCTGACGGCGGTTTACTATTGTCCGCACGGCTCGGCAGACACTTGCGGCTGCCGCAAACCGAAACTGGGAATGGTGCGGCGCGCGGCGGAGGAACATTCGATCGATATTGAAAGATCTTTTTTCGTCGGTGATCGCCGTTCGGACATTGAGCTTGGACACAACGCGGGCGGAAAGAGCATTCTCGTCCGCACGGGATACGGCGAAGGCGAATTTACGTGGCAGATGGCGAAGTGGCCAAAGGCGCCCGATTTCGTCGCCATCGACCTGGCGGCAGCGGTGGACTGGATTTTAAGGAATAAGCGATGAAGCGCGGGCGCGAAAACTCGAGTGCAGGGAGAACCGTCGATCTGGTGCGGCTGGCGGAAATCGTCGAACAGTTCAGCGGCAAGAGGGTCGTGCTCTATGGCGATTTCGTGGCGGATGAATTTCGATACGGAGATATTTCGCGAGTGTCGCGCGAAGCGCCGGTTTTGATCTTGAAACATCGCGAGGCGAAACTGGTTCCCGGCGGGGGAGCAAATGCCACGAATAATCTTGCTGCTTTAGGTGCGAAGGTATTGCCGGTGACCGCGGTGGGCAATGACGCCGCGGGAGAGTTGCTGACGGAATATTTTCGGGAACGGGGAGTCGATACGTCCGGCATCGTCCGCGTGGCAAATTGGACGACGCCGACGAAGACGAGATTTCTGGCGGGATGGGCGCATACGACGGCACAGCAGGTTTTGCGAGTCGACCGCGAACCGGACGTTGCGGTTCCGGATAAGGCGAAAGCGCAGCTCGCGGCAAAGCTTTCGGCAAAATTGCGCAATGCGAATGCGCTGGCGATCTCCGATTATGGATTTGGGGCCGCGGATCCCCAAGCCGCGAAAAGAGCATTGCAAAGTGTTAAGTCCAAAATTCCGGTGACGCTCGACGCGCGGCACGGGCTCGCTCGGTACGCCGAGAGCGGAATTGGCTTCGCGACTCCCAATGAAGCGGAGCTCGAAGCGATTCACCATGTGGCGATTGGAAAAAAAGTGGATGAACTTGAGCGATGCGGTCTTTTGACGCGGGCCTCGATGAAGCTCGAAGCTTTGATTGTGACGCGCGGGCGCGACGGCATGGCCCTTTTCGAACGCGAGGGCAAACGCTTGACGCAAATCCCCGTTCACGGAAGCGATCAAGCGATTGACGTGACCGGCGCGGGAGACACGGTCTTGGCCACGTTCACGCTGGCGTTGGCTGGCGGAGCGAGCGCGCTTGAAGCGGCGCACGTTGCGAATATCGCGGGAGGCCTGGTGGTGATGAAGCGCGGGACGGCGACAGTCTCGCAGGCAGAGTTGCTCGAAACGATACGGCGCGAAAGTTCCGGTTCCTGAGGCATGAGCAACACGGCGGAAAAAATAGTAAGCAGGGAAACTCTGCGCGACATTTCCGAAGGACTGCGCCGAACCGGCGCGACGGTCGTATTCGCGAACGGTTGTTTTGACACGCTTCACGTCGGGCACATTCGTTATCTGGAAGGCGCGAAAGCGGAAGGTGACGTTCTTGTGGTGGCAGTGAACTCGGACGCGAGCGTGGGAAAATTGAAAGGACCCGGCCGTCCGATTCTGGATGAAAACGCGCGCGCGCGCTTGGTGGCGGCCGTTCGAGCCGTGGATTACGTGGTGCTTTTTACCGAGCCGACAGTCGAAGCATTGCTCGCCGAAGTTCGGCCAAACGTGCATGCGAAAGGCACGGACTATACGGCCGAAAATGTTCCCGAACGTGCGACGTCTGAAAAACTGGAAATCCGTATCGCCATTGTCGGAGACCCGAAGGATCATTCGACGCGCAGCTTGATCGATTCCGTTCGCAAGGCGCCGCATGGCTGACGCGAAATTTCTGATCGTGCGGCTCGGATCGTTGGGCGACATTGTTCATACCTTTCCCGCTGTCGCCGCGCTTCGCGAGACGTTTTCATCGGCAAAAATCGTTTGGTTGACGCATCCGCGCTGGCGCGAGCTGGTGGCGGCGTCGGGAATTGCGAACGAAATTTGGGAGGTTGAGACACGGTCGTTTGCGTCGGTGCGCGAGGTGCTCGGGAAAATCCGGCGAGAAAACTTTTCTGCGGCGATTGACTATCAGGGACTATGGAAGTCGGCCGCGTTGCCGTTTTTGGCGCGTGTGCCGCGCCGAATTGGATTTTCGCCGAGTTCAGTAAGAGAGGCCGGCGTTCCTTTGCTTTACACGGATCGAATCGACGCTCACGCGAAGCACGTGGCCGGCAAGAATGGCGAACTGTCGCTTGCGGCCGGCGCGGCGAAGCCGATTGGCGCCTTCGCGCTTGCGATTCCGGTTGAGGCGAAGGCAACGGTGGAAAACCTGCTCCGCGAAAAAGGCATCCAGAAGTATGTCGTGCTGAGCCCGGGCGGCGGATGGGTTTCGAAATGTTGGCCGCCGGAGCGATTCGGTGAACTGGCACGAAGACTTTTTGATGAGTGCGGAATACGCTCCTTGATCAATTGCGGTCCCGGAGAAGAAATACTCGCGCAACGCGTAGTCGATAGCGCCGGGCCGGCCGCCGCATTTTCTTGCGGCGGAAGCTTCGGAGAGCTGATGGCAATCTTGAAGCGAGCGGAATTTGTGGTGGCGGGCGACACCGGGCCGCTTCACCTGGCCGATGCTTTGGGCGCGCGGGTTGTCGCGATTTTTGGGCCAACCGATCCGGAACGAAATGGACCGTATTGGGGGCAACGCGCAAGCGGAAAGGCAATCGTGTTGCGAGCGAAAAATGTTGTGTCCACTTACAAGCGAGACGATGAGCCGCATCCGTCGCTGCTCGAGATTTCCGTGGACGACGTGTTTTTGGCGATGAGCGGAGCGCGTACAATTTCATGAACGGTGCGGCGAAATGGATCGCGCGGTGGCGTGTGCGCTTGGGCTATCCGCTGGCAATTATCGTTTTGTTCTTTGCGCGGCCGAACGGGAAGAGTGTCGCGATCGGAGCCGTGATTGGAATTGTTGGTTTGTGGTTGCGTGCGTATGCGGCGGGATATTTGAAAAAACAGGAAGTGCTGACGACAACCGGTCCGTACGCATTCACGCGGAATCCGCTTTATCTTGGCAGCGCGGTTCTTGCGGGCGGAGCGGCGTACGCGATGCACTCATTGATTTCGGACACCGTCCTTGGTCTCTACTTCGCAATTGTCTATTACATTGTAATGCGAAGAGAAGAAAGCGAACTTCGCGGCCATTTTGGTGAAGCGTTTGAAAACTACGCACGGACCGTGCCGCTTTTTTTTCCGCGAATCACCCCGGCAAAGACCGCGGGGAGCAGTCCGGGCGCGTTTTCGCTGGCGCAGTACAAAAAAAACCATGAATACCAGGCCACTGTTGGATTTTTCATTTTGCTTGCCGTCTTATTGGCGATCTGGCGCTTGCGCGGCAATTGATTGCGGTGATGCTTCGTGGTCAGCGCACGGTTCGAAACAGGAAACGGACAAGGAATCGCCGTCGGTGAGCAGGTGAATCGCTCCGTTCTTGTCGGTGCGAAGAATTCTTGCCTTTGCGTCCTTCAGCCGTTCAAGAAGTTCCTCATTTGGATGGCCATAAGGATTTTCCGCGCCGGCGGAAATGATCGCGATCTTGGGATGAACGGCAGCCAGGAATTCGGGTGTTGTGGAGTTCTTGCTGCCATGGTGGCCGACCTTTAGCACGTCCGCATCGAGCGGAACGTCAACGGCCGCCGACAAAATCGCGGCCTCCGCCTGTGCCTCGGCATCGCCGGGAAGAAAAAAACTGCGGCGATGAAATTGCAGTCGAATGACGAGAGAATCGTTGTTCCTGGCCGCCGTTGCGACGTCGCCTGAATCTTTTTCCGGCCAAAGGATCTGGCCGCTCGCGCCATCCAATTGGAATGACTCGCCACGCGTTTCGTGAAAAACCGGAATTCCCTGGGCGCGAGCCGCCGCCTCAATTTGCGCGAGAATCGGATTTTGCACTTCGCGGCCAACCCAGAGTTCGCCGACGTGAAAATTCTCGAGGATTGCCGGTAGCCCGCCAATGTGGTCCTGATGCGCGTGCGTCAGTGCGACCACATCGATTTTCTTGATCCCGCGCGACCAGAGATAAGGTGACACGGCGTCTTCGCCCGGATTAGGACCGTGCGGCGAGCCGTTTCTGCCGTAGCTTGGAGGCTCTCCGCCGCCATCGATCAACATCGTGTGGCCTGCCGGGGAAACGACGAGAAGCGAATCTCCCTGGCCGACGTCGAGAACGGTCAGTTCGAGTTTGCCTTTTGCAAACTGTGGCGCGAACGGGTAAATCGCGATGACGAGCGTGGCTGCGAGCAGCGCAAGGGAACCGATATAAAACATTCGACGGCTTTGCTTCCACTCGATTCGCAGGAAGATTGCCGCGTAGAGCAGTAGAATGAAGAAAATGACGACAACGAACGTTGGCGGACCGGGAATCCGGTAGCTGCCGTGAGGCAAGCGCGAAAACCAACCGACCGCCGCCACAAGAATCTGCACAAGGAATCGCAACGGGACGGCAATCCACAGACCGAGAGTCTTTGAGATAGCGCCGACCAACAGTGCGATGAAGCCGAGCGGCACGAGAATTCCCGTCAAAGGCACTGCAAGCAGATTGGCTGGCGCGCCGAGCAGCGCCACGCGGTGGAAGGCAAGGGCCATCAACGGAGACATGCCGATTTGCAACACGATGGTGAGGAAAACGAGTTCCCCAATTCGCAGAACGGCTCGCAGGGAAAACACCGCCGCGTTTCCCGTGAAATTGCTAATCGCATGCGGCGCCAATCGTTCGATCCCGCCGGCAAGCGATCTCACATCAATGCGAAACTGAATGACGTGTGGCGGATGCGCCGCATCTCGGGTTACGTCGCGCCAACCGCCGAGGCCCCTGCGATAAGGCTCGACGGTGCGTTCCATCCAGGGAACGGCAATGCCGGCAATACAGCCGATCGCAAGAAACGAAAGCTGGAAGCTCGCATCGCGGAGTTCGAGCGGTCGTGCGACGAGCAGCAACAGCGCAGCGAGCGCCGCGGAGTTCAATAACTCCAGCCGGCGAAAGAAATATCCTCCGGCAAAAACGATTGCCGCCATCAGAGCGGCGCGCATGACAGGCGGGCGCTGTTCGATGACGGCAACGTACGACGCGAGCACAAGCAGCAGCGACAACGTTGTCCAGCCGATCGAGAGGCGAAGCCTGCGGCCCAGCCAGAAGAGAAACGCAGCGAATGCACCGACGTGAAGCCCGGCGACGACGAGGACGTGGAAGACGCCGGTTTTCTGAAACGCCACCGATTCGTCCCGCTCGATGAACGAGCGATCGCCCAAGAGCATCGCGCGAAGCACTCCGACGGCCTGCGGAGAATCGGGAAAAAGTTCGACAATCTCGGCGCGAAGACGGCTTCGAACGCCGGCAAGAAAGCTCGCGACCGCGAACGGCGCTTCGCCGTCCTTTTGCAATAGAGACGCGGAACGGAGCGACGCGGTGAGGTCGATGCCTTGCTGCTGGAGATAGGATCGGCGGTCGAATGCGCCTTCATCGCGGAAAATCTGCGGCAAATGCGCCGCGGCCACAAATTCAACTGCGTCGCCGGCGCGCAGGCGCGGCAACGCTGCATCTTCCTTATCAGGGAAGTACGTGAGACGCATTCCGCCAACGAGATTGACGTGCGCGCCTTGGAACTCAACGGCGTCCAGCGCGAGATCGAAAGTGGTTCCCCACGGCAAGTCGGAGGGTGCATCTCGCAAGCGCGCATGCCAACGCAGCGGAGAAGAGAGTTCAATCCGGCCGGCTGAAATTAGCGACAAAACGTGGTGGGAAGGAGCCGGCTGGGACGCCAAGAATGCGGCGAGAATTCCCAATACGAGCCAGGCGCCCAAAGAGAGGCAGCCCGCGGTGCGAGCAAATGTTTTTCGAACGAAAATCGCCGACAGCGCGACCAGCACCGTCGCCAAAACAAATCCGGCACGCATTGCCGCGATGGAAGTATTTAGATGGGCAAGCGATGTAAACAAACCGAGCGCCACACCGCCGGCAAACGTCGCGGCGAGGCAGACGGCGGGCAACTTCACGTGCGTAGCCTCAAGTGCACGAGCGTCTCGATGTGATGCGTCTGCGGGAAAAGATCAAAGAGCTCGATGGAAGTGACTTCGTACGGAGCCGCACTGGGCTTTGCGCCCGCGGGCATTCGTTCGGTCTGCAGCAGAACGGCGAGATCGCGCGCGAGCGTCGAAGGATCGCAGGACAAGTAAACAATTTCCGGCGCCTGCACTTCCGCGAGTTTTTTCGCCGCTGCCTGGCCGAGCCCGGAGCGCGGCGGATCGAGTACGATCAGCTCCGGCTTCTCGTCGAATTTCTTCAGGAATTCTTCCGTATGGAGGTTGTGCGAAGTCACGGCGAGTCCCGATGCTTCCGCGTTGGAGTGCAAATCGCGAATGGCGGCCAGATTTGCGTCGACGCCGATAACGCGTTCGAACGATTTGGCCAATGGAAGCGAGAAGAAGCCAACTCCCGCGTAGAGATCAAGCGCAAGAGCTCCCTTTTTTCCGGAAACGACTCTCTCCAACAAATCGTCGATCAGGAAGCGATTCACCTGGAAAAACGACAAGTGGCTCACGCGAAAATCGAAGCCGCGCGCTTTGTGCGTCAAATACCCCGGGCCGGAAAGCTCGAAGCGATTTTTTTTCTGGTCCAAAAGGAGAAGGCTCTCGAGTTGCGGCAGCGCGTCGCGAAAGAATTTGAAGAGCGCCGCGGGCGATTCCGTAAATTCGTGGAACGCGACGTTCAGCGCCAGCTTTTCGTCGCTGGAATCCGCGAACGCCTCGATTTCCTCGATTTCACCGGGCAGGGAATTGGATCGCGTCAGATTCTGGAGTTGCTTAAAGGACTTAGCGAGAAGAGGCGAAAGAACGGGACATTCGTCGATCGGCACAATCTGCGAACTCTCCGGAAGAAAATATCCCATCGCGCGTGGCATTGCCGATCGCACGGCCCATTGGGCGCGATTCCGATATTCGAAGGGCGCAGCGGTATGCGGCTTGATTTCGCCTTCCCAGCGAATTCCGCCGAGCCGCGAAATGGTTTCTCGCAAAATCTCCACCTTGCAGTTGGCTTGTTGAGACGGATCGATGTGCTGGTATTGGCACCCGCCGCACACTTTAAAGTGCGAGCACCTGGGCGTGATGCGGTTTTCCGCCGCCTTCACGATTTCAATCGGGTGGGCCCACGCAGTTCTCTTCTTCTGAGATTTCAGCGCGACGCGCACTTCTTCGCCCGGCAGCACAAACGGCACGAATACGGTGCGCTCGCCTTCGTGGGCAAGTCCATCGCCGCCGTACACAAGTTTCTCAATTGATACCATAAACTCTTCCGACATTCTGCGGACCCCATTCTGCCCCGATTTGGGAGGAAAGTGTAGTGCTGATTTCTCGCTGTCGCGTTACGGCTGCAGGTAAAACAAACTCAATCGCGGCAAGTGAAATTCTTCCAGCAGCCGCTTGTGCAAATACTGCCGCTCGACGAGCGCAATCTGCTCCGCCCGCATTTTGCCGCGGTACATCGCGAGCTGGCCGTCCATTTCTCGCCGCAGGCGAAGCAGCAATTCTTCGCCGGCGTGTTGCAGCAATGCCGATTGAATCTTGTCGTCAAGCACGGTCAGCCGTCGTTCCAGGTCTTCCAGGTCCAGCGCCGCGGGCGAATCCAGTATCGCAGAACACTGCGTCAGAGACTCGGCGGATTCACGCAAGCGAGCGGCCAGTTCGGGTTGCGTGGGACCGGTGTTCGCGGCGGCTTGTTCAAGCTGCCGCGAATTCTTGCCAAAATGGTTGCGCAGCGTGTCTCGCGAAAACGTTTCGGTTTTTTTTGCGGCTTGCTCGCCCGCGTGGCCGCCCGCCGCCGCTTCCTGCGCTTCTTCGGCGGCCTCCAGCACCGCGTCCGTGCAATACGCCAGGCTTTTCATCGGCCGGCTGCCGCGGCGCGAGCGCGAGTGGCTCTCGAACGCGCGGTCAATCCCCTTGAGCGCCGCTTCGATCGGCACGCCGGCTTGCTGCCACGCCTCCATGATTGCCCAATCGAGGGGAGAGACGAGCAGATTCGCTCCGCGCTTTTTCCAGAAATATTCCTCAATTTCCGTGAAGTAATTGAAATAGTTCCAGCCGCTCATTAACGAATTTACTGTCCCGCCTTTTTGTCTGACTTTTTTATAGCGTCCTGCGGCTGGTTCTTGTCCCAAATGATGCGCAAGCCGGTTAGCGTAAGGAAGTCGTCGGTCTTCTCAATATGTTTCGATCCTTTCGCGACGAGATCTGCTTGCCCGCCCGTGGCCACGACGCGCACTTTGCTTCCAAGTTCCGCTTTCATGCGCTGCAGAATGCCGTCCACCATATCCACTGCGCCGTAATAGAGCCCAGCCTGCATGTTCGAGACGGTGTTCGTGCCGATGATGCGGCCTGGATCCTTGATTTCCACACGCGGCAATTTCGCGGCGCGTGAGAAGAGCGCTTCCGAGGAAATGCCGAGCCCCGGCGCGATCACGCCGCCAAGATATTCTCCCTTTGCCGAAATGGCGTCGAACGTAATCGCCGTTCCGAAGTCGACGACGATGCAAGGCCCGCCGTATTCATGAAACGCGGCGACGCCGTTCACGATTCGGTCGGCGCCAACCTCCATCGGATTGTCGACCAGGACGGCCATGCCCGTTTTCACGCCCGGCTCGACGAAAAGCGCTTTCTGCCCAAAATAAATGCGCGCCATCTCTCCAATCGTCCAGTTCACCGGCGGAACGACCGAACTGACGATGATGCCACTGACCGACTTCGGGTCGAGATCCTTCAGCGTAAAAAGGTTGCGCGTAAGCACGCCGTACTCGTCCACCGTCTGGAGCCGCGCCGTGGTCAGGCGCCAGTGCGCGATCAATTCCCCGCCGCGAAAAACTCCGAGCACGCTGTTTGTGTTTCCGACGTCGATCGTCAGGAGCATCTAGGATGCCTCTCGCACATCGCCTGCAATCACGGTAACAATATTTCCGCCTTCGCGCTCGACTCGAAGCAAGCCTTCGGGACTAAGTCCAGCGGTAATGCCGGAATAATTTTCCGATCCGCTCGCAACGTTCACGCGCTTGCCGCGGGCGTAACTTGAAACAGCTTCGAACCGCTGCGTCACGCTTGCCGCGCCTTCGCGCAGAAAACGATTGTAATCGTTCTCGAATTCGCGCAGCAACCGCACCAGCAATTCCATGCGCGATTGTGCGCGGCCGGCCTGCGCGCGAAGGGAAGTGCCAATCGCCATTAATTCCGCCGGAAGTTTCTCCTGATTGACGTTGATGCCGATGCCGACGATTACAAATCGCACTTGCGATGGCTCGGCGTGCATTTCCGTCAAAATTCCGCCAAGCTTTTTGCCCGCCAGCATCAGGTCGTTCGGCCATTTCAGGTCGACGGTGAGTTCCGTCTGCGCCTGAATCGCGGCTCGAGCCGACAACCCCGCCATCATCGTAAGCAACGGCGCTTGCACGGGAGAGATTTTCGGGCGAAGCAGCAGCGTGACGTAAATCCCGGTGCCACGTTCGGAATGCCACGCTCTTCCCGCTCGTCCTCGTCCCGCCGTCTGTTCTTCCGCCAGAACGACGGTACCTTCCGGCTCGTTTGCGTAACCGAGCTCCATCGCGACGCGGTTCGTCGAATCGACGCGCAGAAAATGGTGAATGTGTTTGCCGAAAACGCTGCCTTTCAGGCGGCGCTTGAGCATATCCGGCGCCAGCAGGTCGGGAACCTTTTCGAGGTAATAGCCCGTTCGCGGGTGGCCCTTTGCGCGCACACCCAGTTCCCGCAAACGTTGCACCCAGCGCCAAACCGTCGAGCGCGAAACGCCGATCTCGCGCGCAATCCGCGCACCGCTGATGACGATCGTCGCATTTTCCGCGAGCAGCGTAACGAGCGCCGTGATCCGCCGATCCGTCGTTTCCGGCGGGGTTGGTTTCGTCTTGGCCATAAGGGATTCGCGCGCGTCTGAGCTTACTTGTCCACGATGCTATCTACAAGAAGGCTCAAGTCCACGGCCGGTGCGGAGTGCGTCAGCGCACCCGAGGAAAGGAAATCCGCTCCGGTTTCGGCAAAAGCGCGGGCATTTTCAAGCGTGATGCCGCCGGAAATTTCAACAAGCACGTTGGCGCGCAGCTTTCGCGTAAGCGCCACCGCGTCGCGTGCTTCGCCGACGCTCATGTTGTCCAGCAAAACGGAATCCGCGCCGGCTTCAATCGCCTCGCGCAATTCTTCCGCATTGCGTACTTCAATCTGCACGGGCAGCGGCGTGCCCGGCGTGCGCGAAGGCGGTTCGGTCTCTTCGTAAGCGGTCATTGCGGAAGGCCGCGCATGCAATGCCGTGTACGAATGAGCTTGTCCAAGCGCTTGCCTTACGCCGCCGGCGAGAGCGATGTGATTCTCCTTCAGCAGCACGGCGTCGTAGAGGCCGATCCGATGGTTCGTCCCGCCGCCCATGTTGACGGCATATTTCTCCAGCAAGCGAAGCCCGGGCGTGGTTTTGCGCGTGTCGCGGATGCGAGTGTTCGTCCCCGCCAGTCGCTCGACAAAATTGTGCGTCAAGGTTGCGATGCCGCTCAGGTGGGCAAGAAAGTTTAACGCGGTTCGCTCGCCGGTCAGAATTGCGCGTGCACTCCCATCCAAATGCAGCAGGTCGCTGCCGCTTGAAACAAATTCCGAATCTTGCACGCGAAATTCAATTTGCATCGTCGGATCGAGAGCGCGAAACACGGCCTTGGCCATTGGCAGGCCCGCGCAGGTCAAATCCTGCTTCGCGACAATGTGCGCGTGGCCGATCGCCGATGCCGGAATCGTCGCCAGCACCGTCGCGTCGCCCGAGCCGACATCTTCGGCAAGTGCGCGCTGCACCAGGTCGGTAACGTAGTGGCTGTCCCAATTCATATTTGCATTGCGAACTTAACCGCCGAGTTGCGCAAGACGGTCGTTCAGCTTTTGCAGCTCGACTCTTTGCTCGGTGAGCGTGCCTTCCATTTCCTTGATCACTTTTTCCGGCGCGCGGCTGCGAAAGACCTCGTTCGAAAGTTGCTTTTCCTTCGATTGAATCGCCTTGGCAAGTCCTTCGATCTCCTTTTTGATTCGAGCGCTCTCGCCGGTAACGTCCACCACATCGGAATAGGCAATCCGCAGATCAAACCGCGCCGTTGAGCGTACTGCGCCGCCCGGTTGTTCCAGTCGCTCGGCTGTGACGTTCAATCCGGAGAGTATACCCAATCGCAGCACGGCATCGAGATTCGCCGCCAAGGAAGCGCGTAATCCGGCATCCGCGCTGGAGAAATCGGCCTGCACTTTCTTTTTGGGATCGAGTTTCATTTGCGAGCGAACTTCGCGCAGGGATTTGATCACGTCTTGCAGGAACGCAAATTCGTCCAGCGCCGCCCGATTTTTCCATCGCTCTCCGGCCACCGGATACGTGTCCAGCGCAATGCTCTTTGCACCGGCCTTTTGCGGAAGCTGGTGCCAGAGTTCTTCCGTAAGGAAGGGCATTACCGGGTGAAGCAGCCGCAATGCCGCGTCAAAAGCAGCGAATAAATTTTTCCACGCCACTTCGGCCCGCTCGGCGTTCGCGCTCTGCAAATCCGGTTTCACCCACTCGATGTACCAGTCGCAGAAGTCGCCCCAGAAAAATTGGTAAATTTGTTGCGCCGCTTCGTGGAAGTAGTACGTGTCAAACGCTTGATTCACCGCCGCGATCGTTTCCGCCAGTCGCGCGAAAAGCCATTTGTCGGCAAGCGGAATTTCTCCGGCTGCGGCAAAGGGCGCCGCGGCGCGAATTTCCGGCGCGGCAAGCTGCTCCAACTTCGCGCCGGTCTGCTCGTACTTCTCCAGATTCACGAACAAAAACCGCGCCGCATTCCATATTTTGTTCGCGAACGAGCGCGCGCCGAGCAAGCGGTCTTCCGAAAGCACGATGTCGGTTCCCGGCGCCGCCATCGACGCCAGGCAGAAGCGCATGGCATCGGTTCCGTACTGCTCGTTCAGCGCCACCGGATCGAGCCCTGTGCCCTTTGACTTCGACATCTTCTCGCCCGAGCCGGTGCGTACCAGCGAATGCAGGTACACCGCGCGGAACGGCACTTGCCCGGTGAAGTGAATGCCCAGCATGGCCATCCGCGCCACCCAGAAAAATAAAATGTCATAGCCGGTGATGAGCACGCTCGTCGGGTAATATCGCTCGAAGTCCGCCGTCTTGTCTGGCCATCCCAGCGTGGAAAACGGCCACAATCCCGAGCTGAACCATGTGTCCAGCACGTCCGGATCTTGCTTCAAATTCTTCGATCCGCATGTACCGCAAACGTCTGGCGTTTCTCGCGCCACCGTCACGTGCCCGTTTTCCGCGCAATACCACGCCGGAATTCGATGCCCCCACCACAATTGCCGCGAAAGCGTCCAATCGCGAATATTGCGCATCCAGAAAAGAAATTCCTGGCGCCGGTTTTCCGGAATGATCTGGATTTCGCCGCGCTCGACCGCCGCCAAAGCCGGCTCCGCCAGCGTCTTCATCGCGCAGAACCACTGTGTCGAAATCCGCGGCTCGACCACCGTTTTCGACCGCTCGCACAATCCGACGGCGTGCGTGTGCGCAACGATTTTCTCGAGCAAACCCTGCGCTTCCAGATCCGCGACCGCTTTCTTGCGTGCCGCAAAGCGATCCAATCCCGCGTAAGCGCCGGCATGAGAATTCATGCGGCCGTCGTCCGTCAACACGTCGATTGCCGGAAGATTGTGGCGCTTTCCCACCTCAAAGTCGTTTGGATCGTGCGCCGGCGTAATTTTCAAAGCGCCGGTGCCGAAGTCTTTGTCCACATAAGCGTCGGCGATGATGGGGATCTCGCGATCGGTCAGCGGCAACTTCACTTTCTTGCCGATCAATCCGATGTATCGCTCGTCTTCCGGATTTACCGCCACCGCCGTGTCCCCGAACAGAGTTTCGGGCCGCGTCGTCGCTACGACGATGAATTCACTCGAACCGACGACCGGATACTTCACATGCCACAAGCTTCCTGCGCGTTCCTCGTGCAACACTTCCAAGTCGCTCAACACGGTGAGACATACCGGACACCAGTTCATCATCCGGTTCGCCCGGTAGATCAAATTCTCTTCGAACAACCGAACGAAAACCTCGCGCACCACGCGCGAAAGCTCCGGCGAAAGCGTGAATTTCTCTCGCGACCAATCGCAGCTCTCGCCAATCTGCCGCATCTGCCGCTGAATCGTTCCTCCGCTCTCTTCCTTCCACTTCCAAACTCGTTTTTCGAATTCTTCGCGGCCCAGGTCGCGGTAATTGATGCCTTGCTCGGCCAATTGCCGCACCACCACGCGTTGCGTGGAAATTCCCGCGTGGTCTGTGCCCGGCAAGTACAGCGTGTTGAACCCGCGCATTCGATGCCAGCGCGTCAGAATGTCAATTTCGGTGTGATCAAGCATGTGGCCGATGTGCAGCGAGCCGGTCACGTTCGGCGGCGGAATAACGATGCAGAAAGCCTCGCCAGGCGCAGCGGGATCGGCCCGGAACAGGTCGCCCTTCGACCAGAACTCCGCCCACTTGCCTTCGATCAATTGCGGGTCATACGCTTTGGCAATCTCGCGCGCCATTCCGGAAATAGCTCCTCGCCCGATTCGGGGCAGACAGACAATCCAACCGTGCAAAAGGTAATCTTCGACTATACGGGGAGAAAAGAGAACACGTCAACGCGACGCGCAAACTGCAACAAACAGGAATTGTTTGTGTGGCTTACTTTTTGTTCAGCTCTTCGCGAACGATGGACTCGATGACCGGCTTCAGAAGTTCCCTCGTCATTGCCTGCAAAACGGATGGATCCATCTTGGCAAGAACTTTCGCGACCATGTCGTCCACGCTTGGCGCGGGTGTGACGGGAACTTCCGCCACCGACGGCGAATGAGACGCCTCGGGCGCGGACTCTTCCACTACATGCACCGCTTCCTCACGAATCACTTCTTCGGCCGCCGCGGGCAGGGAATTGGAAATCGCGGTTCGCTCGACCTCGGCAACCGCTTCCGGCGCGACGCCATGCGCTGCTTCGTGCACTTCAAGGGTTGCGGGCACCGGCTCGGTCGCCACGGCAACGGACGTATCCCAAGTCGCAGCCAGCTTGCTCGCTTTCGCCACTTCCGCATCCCACGGGTTGGGCGGGGTACTCATCCACGTATTGTTCGTCGCAGCCTCTGTCGCGGCCGCAGGCGCAAGATTCGGCACGTGAGCCGTTTCCTGCACGGAGATCAAATCGGGCATCGCAATCGCTTGGGGAGAGGGAACTGGTTCTTCCCGTTTCACTTCTGCGGCATGCTGAACTTCCTCTTCCTCCGGTTTTCCGATCGCAACCGACCACGTTGCTTCCGCGGCGTAAGCACTCGGCAGCTCATCCGGCGCCGCATCGGCGGTCACTAATTCCGGAGGAACTTCCTCTGCAACACTGTACGAATTGCGCGCCGGTGCATCGGGGATGTTTGCGAACGCAACTTCGCGCCAATCTTTTTTGCCGGCGGGCACATCGTCGACGTCAGAATCCGTTCCGGCCGGACGCCAGCCGTATTCGTGCTCCTCTTCTTCTTCGGCGATTTCTTTTTCTTCCTCTACGTCGGCAGACTTCCAATCGCGCTCCATGCGGACCGGCGCCACCAGCTGCGCGGTGTCGTCTTCCGCCGTTTCCAGCAGGCTTCCGAACGCCACCGGCTGTGCCCCGCGATCGATGTTGATCGGGGCAGGGCGCGCGGGAATATCGTCAATCGCCGGTTCATCAAATGCCGGCGGCGGAGGCGCCATCTGCAATGCCAAGGGCTTGAAAGCCGGCGCTTCTTCTTTGACCGTTGCCACAACTTCCGGCTCGTTGCCGAGCGGCACACCTGCGCGGGCGAGTGCGGACTTCACCATCGAAATCAAAGGATCGGGCGGAACGAAAGGTTTCTTTAGAACGCCGTCGGCGCCCACTCGCTGCGCTTCCTGCTCATCCAGCGGATCAAACGCGCCGACCAGCAAAATCACGGGAATATGTGCAAGGGCGGGATCGGCCTTCACGTACTGACAAACTTCATAGCCATTTCGCACCGGCATGAATACGTCGGCCAAAACCAGGTCCGGTTTAATGTCAGAAATTTTCCGCACGGCGGCTTCACCATTGCCCACCGCGACGACGTCAATACCCTGATCTTTCAGGGCAAGCCCGACCATCTTTTGAATGTTGCTGTTGTCGTCCGCAACAAGAATCTTCGCCACCGGAGGCCCTCCGGGAACCGGAAACCCGCGCAACGCGCCGGTCAGCCCACACACAGTCCCACCATCGTATTTGAGCACCGCGGGTCAGGATGCGTCAACGAAGACGAGGCTCTAGTGTGTCGGAAGGGGACACGGCCAATTGACCAGTGCCCATCTACTTGTTTCGCACCAATTTACACGCGCACTCCGATGCGTTTGCCATTACCAGGGAACGAGTTTCTTGATGCCTTTTTTCTTCTTGCTGGTCGATTCCTTGCCCTTGTCCGTCGTTGCGGGTTGCGTTCCGTCGGTCTTGGCCGCATCGGCCGTCTGACCTTCCGCCGGCTGGCTCGCGTCTGCCGCGGGAGTCGTTGCTGCCGCGGGCGCGTTTGCGTCCGCAGCCGGTGCCGCAGCCGCATTCGGATCCGAATCCGTCGTCGCCGGTTGTGCGTCCGTTGCCGGCGTCTCACTGTTCGATCCTCCCGCGGCGCCGCTGCCCGGCGTAGCCACTTCCACGACGGCCGTATTGCCCGTTGCGCCGGAACCACCGGCACCGGCGATGCGCGCCTGGCCTCCGCCACCCGTCAGAACCTCAGAAAGCGATGTCGAATCGGAATCGGGCTGCATCTGCGGCGCGCCATTCACGGCAGCCATTACTTTTTCCCGCTCTGGGTTGCTTCGGAACAGCACCGTGGATTTGCTCAGAATCGAGGGTCTTGGCCGCGGCGCGTTTTGCTCTGCCTGCATCCACGCCAAGGCCTTTGGATCCGGTTGCGGCACCGGTACGCCAAACGCTACCAGCTTATTCTTCGCAGCGCCCGCCAGCGGAGAGAGCGGATAATACCGCACGATTCTGCCCAGATAAATCGCCGCAATTTCTTTCTTTTCGCTCTTCTCAAAAATGTCGCCCAGCATCCACAGCGCCTGGTCGGACTTGCTGTACAGCGGATAACGCTTCGTCACCGCAAGCAATCTTCCGGCCGACGCGCGCCGGTCGCCCTTCACGTAGTAGTAGTAGCCGATGCGAAATTCGCCTTCCGCCAGCAGCTCCTGCACTTCGCGCAAATGCTGCGTCGTCCTTGGCACGAGCGGGTCGTTTGGATACTTTTGCAAAAAAGTTTGAAACTCTTCTTCCGCCGCGCGCGCTTCCGAGCGGTCGCGATCCGGCTTTTCCATTTGCTTGTAATGCGTCATCGCCACTTGCATCTGCGCGTACGGCGCTTCCGGAAGGAAGGGGAAGAACACGATAAAGTCTTTGTATGCGGCGATCGCCTGCGTCAGGTTGGCCGAACCGCCTTCTTTGTAATACGAATCCGCGATCGCCAGCTTCGCTTTGGCCAGAAATTCGCTGTCCGGATAGGTGTTAATCAGCGTCTGCAGCGTCAGCCGGCCCACTTCTTGCCGGCCTTTCTTGATGTCCTTCACCGCCCGGTCATACAAAACCTTATCCGGCGCAACGGAAGTATCCGCCTCCGCGGCCGCCGCCTTCTTGGATGGCTTTGTCGTCTTCTTCGATTTGCCGGGGATTTGTCCGGTTGCGGAAACAGACAGAAACAGTGCAACGGCGGTCGTGCATGCAAGCAGAGTGCGGCGCAAACGTCACCTCACCATCTAAAATTAGGGTTGTCGACGGTCCTCACGGACTGGATCTTCACCCGAGCCCCCCACGGACTCGCGGCCCCACCGACGTCTCAGTATAGCCTGAACCTTTCGCCAAGTGTTTTGTTAAAAGTTGGCCCTTCGGCCACGCTCGGCCATACCGTCCCCTCGCTCGGATGCGGCCAATCGGGGTTGCGGGTTGCCTGCCTTTTGCGGCGCTTACTTCCGTTCTTCGGCGGTTCGGGCAAAATAGCCGCTCTTCGTGCGAATCTTTATGCCGTCTTGCGCCGGCCGCACGACGATTCGACGGAAGATGTCGTCTTTCATCGGATTGGTGGGGTAATACGCCAGTGTGTAAGAGGTTCGCAGTTCGTCGGCAATCTGTTGAAAGTATTCCTTCGGGTCCATCGCTTTTGCATCGATGTGCGCTCCGCCCGTGTCTTTTGCGATTCGGTCCATCACCTTGATCCCGTACTTGTTTCTCGCGGTCAATTCACCGTGCTTTCCGGGTTCCGTGTAACGAATCGCGTAGACGACCACGTTTTCCGCTTGCGCCGCCTCGATCGTCGTCATCATGTCGTTCGAACTGGAGTTGTCTTCGCCGTCGCTGAACACCAGCAACGCGCGCCGGCCCGCTTCGTTGCGCAGTTTTTCCTCGACCGAGTAGAAGATCGAATCGTAGAATGCCGTTCCCAGCACGCGATCCTCTTTCGGGCCAATTTCGGAAAAGCGGCTCATGCTCTTCTCATATTCCTTCATGTGCTCAATCACTTCCGCGCCGGATTGGGTGAAGTCGCTCACCAGCCGCAAATGATTTCCGAAGCAAAGCAAAAATACACGGTCCTTCGGCCCCAGCACGCGCTTCAGAAAGACTTCCAGGTCCTTCTCGTGCTTTTTCGAAAAGTGATCCTGGCTTCCGCTCGCATCCACAATCAGGCCAAGCGTCAGCGGCACATCGGTGCTCTTGGCAAACACCGCGATTTTTTGCGGGACCGAATCTTCCAGCACTTCCACGTCTTTTGGTTTGAGTTGCTCCACCAGCGCCCCGCGCGCATCCCGCGCCGTGAAGCTGACGTTCACCAGGTTTACGTGGGAACGGATCGGCGTCGCCTCCTGCGCCGCGACGATGGCCGGCAGGGCTCCGCAAACGGTAATTGCGGCGACAAGGGCTTTGAGCAAAGATTTCACAACGGATGCTCTTCCGTCTCGATTCCGCGCGTATCGAGCAGCACCATCTCAAATTTGCTTCCCTGACCGTTCGCTTCGATGCCAACAATGTGCTGCTTGGCGTGTGTTCCCGACTTGAAAAGCATTGCGCCCGTTTCCGGCGTGTCGTCGCACGTAATCGCACTCGAAGACTGCTTTGTGCCCTGCGCGTCGGATTTTGCCGGCGCTTTACTGCAGTCCAGCACTTTTCCATACTTCGCCAGCGCCTTCTGATAAAACGCCGCGACTTTCGCCGGCGCATCCGGCGTCTCCATTTTCAGTACGACCAATTTGAAGCCAAAACTATTTCCCCACAGTCCGATATTCGCCGCCGGCGATTCGTCTTTTTCATCTTTGTGTGGTTTGGCGCCAGGGTAGATCGGCAGTCCGATCTCTTTTTCGGAAACCTGCAGGTGAAACCGGATTCCGGCGTCCGTCTCCTTTTGTGAATCGGATTTCGCCGATTTCGTTTGCGCGCTCCCGAGCCCCGCCACCGCCAGCGCCGTTCCCACGAGCGCCGCTCCGGCCTTTACACGGATCTTTCCCATTCGATTCATGGCCCACCCTCCCCACTCCTAAATACGCAATGTAGTTCCAAATGTTCCGATACCCCGCCTTCGCCCGGCAATTGCATTCGCGATTACATCGGGCTTTCCCTCGCCCCATCCTTACGCTAAAGTTATTCTGCTAGCCAAAAAGGAGGCTTCTTGCAAATTAGACGCGCAATCGCATCGTTCCTGCTTCTTGCCGCGCTGCCGGTCTCACTCGTCGTTCCGGCGCGTTCACAGAATGCGGATCAGGTCGCCAAGACAACGCTAAAGGTCGGAGACCGCGCACCCGACTTTACTCTTCTTAGCGACCAATGGAAAACCGTAAAACTGTCGGACTTTCACGGCAAGAAAAATGTCTTTCTCGCCGTTTACGTCCTCGCTTTCACCGGTGGTTGAACCAAACAACTTCAGGCGGTCCAGGCTGGACTCGCTTCCGGTAAGATCGATGCAAATGATACGGCAGTTTTCGGTGTCAGTATGGATTCTCCCGCAGCAAACGCCGCATTCGCCAAGCAGATCGACGTCAAATTCCCGCTCCTCAGCGACATGAACAAGAAAATGCTCAAAGACTACGGCATCCTCAAGGGTTACGACGTCCAGAGCGAAAATTATCAATGGGCGCTGCGCGCCAACATCGTCATCGACAAGGATGGCATCATCCAGCACATCGACTTTGACGAAAGCGCCATCAATCCCAATAACGCTCTCACCGTCTGCACCGACTTGCACAAAAAACAGACCAGCAAGTAAAGGGCGGCCCGTTGCTCGCGTTTCGAAAAACATGAACGATTTGTAACCCCCAAGGGCGCGGTTTTGTTTACACTGACAAAGCCGCGCCGCTCGGAGGGTGCGCCTCGTTCATGGACAAAAAGAAATTTCTCTTCGCCTCGCTCAGTGGTCTCATCGGCGATATCGCCTGGCAAGTCCTCAAAGAAGGCCACGACGTCCGGTATTACATCGACAACGAAAAAGAGCAGGACATCGCCGACGGCTTCGTGCCCAAATCGAAAGACTGGGAAAAAGACGCGAAGTGGGCGGACATTGTCGTCTTCGACGATACCCTTGGACAGGGCGCGAAAGCGCAGGCATTGCGCGCGGCGGGGAAGCCCGTCATCGGCGGCACGCCGTATACCGACAATCTTGAAGACGATCGCTCCTTCGGCCAGGAAGAGCTGAAGGCCGCTGGCGTCAGCATCATTCCGTACGAAGATTTCGAGTCCTTCGATCCCGCCATCGAGTTCGTGAAGAAAAACCCCGACCGTTACGTCATCAAGCCCAGCGGGGAAGCTCAGAACGTAAAGCGCCGCCTCTTTGTCGGCGAAGAAGAAGACGGCGAAGACGTTATTCGCATGCTCGAAGCGTACAAAAAAGCCTTCTCCGACGAAATCAAAGTCTTCCAGTTGCAGCGCCGCATCAACGGCGTTGAAGTCGCCGTCGGCGCCTTTTTCAACGGCAAAAAATTCGTCACGCCCATCAACATCAACTTCGAACACAAAAAACTTTTTCCCGGCGAAGTCGGTCCTCCCACCGGCGAAATGGGCACCGCGATGTTCTGGAGCGAGCCCAATGCGCTTTTCAACCGCACACTCCTCAAAATGGAGCCAAAGCTCGCCGAAGAAGGCTACGTCGGCTACATCGACCTGAATTGCATCGTCAACGGCAATGGCATCTATCCGCTTGAATTCACGTCGCGCTTCGGCTATCCCACGATCAGCATTCAGCAGGAAGGCATGCTCACGCCCATCAGCGACTTCTTTTGGGAACTCGCCACCGGCGCCGAACCCAAGTGGCGCACGCGCAGCGGCTTTCAAATCGGCATCCGCATCGTCGTTCCGCCGTTTCCTTTTGACGACGAAGCCACGTTCGAATCCTTTTCAAAAAACAACGCCATCGTCTTCAAGCGCGAAATTCCCGAACAGGTTCACATCGAAGACGTCAAAAACGTAAACGGCCAGTGGCTCATCGCCGGAACCTCCGGCGTCGTCCTCGTCGTCGTCGGCATCGGCCAAACCATGAAGCAAGCTCAGGCCCAGGTCTATTCGCGCATCAAAAACATTCTGATTCCCAACATGTACTACCGCACCGACATCGGCGACCGCTGGGCCGAAGACTCCGACAAGCTCCACAACTGGGGCTACCTGCGCTAGGTTTCGCGCGGCCGCAGAATCGTATATCCTTCCCCAGCAAAATCAGGAGATATCACTGTGTCAATAAACCGTCGCAATTTCTTGGGAACGATTTCTGCCGCCTACGCTGCTGAAATGATTGCTGGAAGCTTTTCCGCCATCCTCGCCGCACAACAGTCGCCGCACATCAACTTTCCGACCGATCCGCGCGCCCGCCTCGCCGTCTCCGCCTGGGCCTTTCGCTTCATCATTGACGCTCCGCAGAACGACGAGCGCGATCCCAAACTCCCGGCCATGGACATGAAAGATTTCGCCGCCCACGTCCGCGAAAAATTCAACGTCGTCAACATCGAGCCTTACAATCGCTACTTCCGCTCGCTCGAACCCGCCTATCTCGACCAATTTCGCAACGCGCTCGAAAAAAGTGGCTCGCACGCCGTCAACCTCGCCGCCGACATGGACACCAGTTATTTCGACGCCGACGCCGCCACCCGCGCCAAATCCGTCGCCGAAGCAAAAAAATGGATTGATGTCGCCGTCACCATTGGCGCGCCGAGCGTGCGCACTTCCATGTCGTCTACAAAAAGCGCGCCCAATCTCGATCACGCCACGGAAAGTCTCAAGCCCGTCGCCGATTATGCCGCCTCCAAAAACGTCGTCGTCCATCTCGAAAACGACAATCTCGTCGCCGAAGACGCCTTCTTCATCGAAAAACTCGTCCGCAAAGTGAACCATCCGTACGTGCACGCGCTTCCCGATTTTGGCAACTCCTACGGTTCCGGCGATCCCGCCTTCGGTGCGCGCGCCGTCAAAGCGCTTTTTCCGCTCGCCTACGCCATTTCCCACGTCAAACCAACGTCTTCCACCGCGCAAGGAAAAGAAATGCAAGTAGACCTCGCCGCCAATTTCGCCGCAGCCAAAGCCGCAAATTACAAAGGCTACTTTTCGATGGAATACGAAGGCAGGGAAGAAATTCACGCCGCAACGGCAAACCTGATCGACCAATCGCTCAAATTAATCTAATCGCGCCGCAAACTCTTTGCATGGAACGACCACATTGCAAGCAAGAGCAACACCAGCGCGTAGTCCAATCCGTACGCCAGCGTCGTCACGTGATCGAGCCAGCCCGTTTTCTTGATCGCCGCCTCTTTAATCGTCAAGAAACGATCTTCGGACAATAATCCGCTCGACGGCAGCACCGTGTACAAAACGTTCTTGATCCACCGCCACGCCACATTCTTCACCGGCTGGCCCGTCGGCTCCACGATCATCACCACCACGGCCGTCGCCGTCGTGATCCCCCACGCCATGAGCGGATGCATCCACGTCACCAGCATCATCGCCAGCGCCGCGTAAAGCGAATATCGCACCAGCGGATAGAGCACCAGCAGCCACGGCGCGGAATGGATTCTTTGTCCCCCGATCACCGTCAGCAAATACGTCAGCGTCAGCATCATCGCGATGTACGCGCAC
>Ga0070730_10000234_pt1 | contig 71143 bp, 59 predicted proteins | sample Coa_R1_3_FD_66447 | JGI IMG/M metagenome (GOLD analysis project Ga0070730, IMG submission 66447) | Surface soil microbial communities from Centralia Pennsylvania, which are recovering from an underground coalmine fire - Coalmine... | ecosystem: Environmental > Terrestrial > Soil > Unclassified ... | reverse complement strand
TCGGAGACCCAGCCCGGGCAGCTGGTGTTCAACCCCAACTTCCCGTTCGGCGGCGGCGCGGTGCCCGGCTCCGTGGTCGGCATCCCGGCCGGCCTGACCGACAACCCGGCGCTGAAGAACATCCGCACCTTCGCCCACGCCCAGCCGACCGACATCGTGCTGAACGCGACCTACACGATCACCCTGCACTTCACCCATCACTTCGATGGGTTCGACATGAAGTACATCGGCGGCTACAGCCAGTATCACTACAATCTGCACACCGCCTACTTCAACAACGACAACTCTCCGGTCACCTCGTTCCAGATTCCGCTGGCGCCGGGCGGGACCTGCGCCAGCCTGGGGGCGCCGATCTGCACGCCCCTGACCGTGCATCCGAAACAGATCTTCCAGTATGAGGCGCACCCGAACTGGTCGAGCCACGAGCTCGACTTCGCGTCGACCAACGACGGGCCGGTGCAGTGGATAGGCGGCTTCTACCGCTACGACGAGTTCGACAACAATCCGGAGACCTTCCAGGAGCCGGACCAGCCGCAAATCGCCCACCCCTCGCCGGCCGCCGCCGGCCTGCAGGCGCCGCCGAACCCCAGCCTAAACTACCTGCTGCTGGACTATCAGGACCACATCTCGTCGACCGCCGCCTTCGGCCAGATCGACTGGAAGTTCACCGATCAGCTCAAGCTGACGGCCGGTCTGCGCTACACCTATGACGAAAAGCACGGGCAGGAAGAGGCCCGCTACATTGTCTTCCAGGACCTCTCCGCGGCGGTCAGCGCCGAGAACCTGGGCTCGCTGCTGCCGGCTGTGGACATCACCCCGGTGCAGGTCAGCAATGCGATCAGCAAGGGGGTCTGCTCGGCGCCGACCCTGCAGACCACCGGCAAGTTCGCCGGCGACGACGTGCGCTGCCTGAAGGATCACTCCGACGCCTTCACCGGCACGCTGGGCCTGTCGTGGACGCCGGACGACAAGACGCTGGTCTACGGCCGCTACAACCGCGGCTACAAGGCCTTCGGCTTCAACGCCGGCTTCATCGGGGCCAACGTCGAGGCGCTGCCGGAGCACGTCGACGACTTCGAGGTCGGCTTCAAGAAGACCATGGGCAACTTCGTGCTCGACGCCGACGCCTTCTACTACAACTACCAGGACGCCCAGATCCCGATCGGCGTGCCGGTGGGCGCGGTCAACGTCACCGAGTTCGTCAACATCCCCAAGGCGATCTCCAAGGGCGTCGAGTTCACCGCCATCTGGAACCCGGTCGAGCACCTGAACCTGAGCCTGGTCTACGGCTTCGACGACACGCGCATCCAGTCGGGCTGCTCTCTGGTGGGCGGCGTGGCGACCGGCACCTGTCTCGTCGACGTCGCCGACCCCCACGCCACCGCGCTGGGCGCACGGCCCATCGGCGGCACCGGCGCCCAGGCGGTGAGCGGCGACCCCCTGCCCCAGGCGCCGAAGAACAAGGTGGCCTTCAACGCCAACTACACCTTCGTCTTCGACCCCGGGAACCTGATCCTTTCTGGCAGCTACATCTGGAAGGACAAGTCCTACGCCTCGGTGTTCCTGCGCAGCTACGACGAGGCGCCAAGCTGGGATCAGGTCGACCTGCGGGCCACCTGGCAGGGCAACCACGACAAGTACGAGCTCGTGGCCTACGTGCGGAACCTGTTCAACACGCTCGGCTACGACGCGGCCGCCGGCGGCTATCCGATCGCAGCGCCGGTGGGCGGCGGCGGCTTCACCCAAGGGCCGGCTTACGACCTCACCCCGCCCAGAACCTATGGCGTCGAGGTGCACTACAAGTTCTAGGCCCTATTCAACCAACCGCCTGACGAACGAGGGCGCTCCGCTTTGCGGCGGGGCGCCTTTGTCGTTTGCGGACCCGGCCTATAGTCGGGTCAAAGCCGAAGAGGGAGACGCTTCAGATGACCTTCCACGACATCGTCTACGCCGCGAAGGACGGCGTCGGCGTCATCACCCTCAACCGGCCCGACTACCGCAACGCCCAGAGCTACCGGATGCTGGACGAGATCGACGCCGCCTTCGACCTTGCCCGCGCCGACGAGGCGGTCCGGGTGGTGGTGGTCCGGGGGTCCGGCGGGGTGTTTTCCACCGGCCACGACCTGGGCACCAAGGAGGGCATGGCCTACCGGGCGGCGCTGGGCGCCAAGCCCGGCATCCAGACCTACGACCAGTTCAAGACGTACAATCTCGACCTGCTGCTGAAGTGGCGGAACTTCCCCAAGCCGACGGTCGCCATGGTCGAGGGCTACTGCATCTACGCCGGCTGGATGCTGGCCGCGGCCATGGACGTGGTCTTCGCCGCCGATGACGCCGAGTTCCTGGCCGGGATGGTGGAATATATGTCGATCCCCTGGGACATCGGCGTCCGCCGGGCCAAGGAGCTGGTGTTCGAGAGCCGCTTCATCACCGCCGCCGAGGCGGCCCAGTACGGGCTGGTCAACCGCGTGCTGCCCAAGGGCGAGCTGGAACGTGAGACCTTCGCCTATGCGGCGCGGGTGGCGCAGAACAGCCCCGAGGTGCTGCGCAACACCAAGCTCCAGATCAACCGCGCCCAGGACGCCCAGGGGTTCACCAATGCGGTCGAAGCCTGCCTCAGCGACTACGTGGCGATGATGAACCAGCCCGGCGTCAACCTGCGCATGGAGGGCGAGAACCGCCTGCTGGCCGTCGACCTCGCCGTCCGCGGCAAGCGCGGGACCCGGCAGCCCGCCTAGAGGGCCTTTTCGATCGCCGCCACGATCTCCGGGCCTTCCGGCTCGGTGCGCGGGCCGAAGGCCTCGAGCGCCTCGCCGTGCTTGCCGATCAGGATCTTGTGGAAGTTCCAGACGGGCACCGCGCCCTCGCCCAGTTCCTTCTCCGCCCAGGCGTAGAACGGGTGGCGGCCGGCGTCCTTCACCTCGACCTTCGAGGTCAGCGGGAAGTCGACGTTGAAGCGGGTCTCGCAGAAGCTCTTGATCTCGGCCTCGCTCCCCGGCTCCTGGCCGGCGAACTGGTTGCAGGGCACGCCCAGCACGACCAACCCCTTGTCCCGGTAGTCCGAATAGAGCTTCTCAAGCCCGTCGTACTGCGGGGTGAGGCCGCAGGCGGACGCGGTGTTCACCACCAGCACGACCTTGTCCTTGAAGGTCGTCAGCGGCAGCGGCGCGCCGTCGATGGTCTTGAACTCATAGTCGTAGGCGCTGGCAGTCATAGGACGTCTCCGGAGCTTCGGGCGACGCTAGCGCCGATCCGCGACGCACTCCAGACCGCGCCTTTCCGGCTTCCCGCAGGCAACCCGAGAATTCGGCCGAAAATGATTTCTCGACCGAAATATATGAAAAACCAAGCTTTTGACAGACCGGCGATATCTTATCGCTGATAACCTCGTTTTTTTTGATTGACGCCCCCTCCGCACGTACCCAGCCTCGAAAAAAAGAGAGGTCGCCTACACAGCTAGAGGCGGCACATGGGAGGGCCGTGGGAGGGCCGTGCGATGAAATTCAAACATCAATTGATGCTGGGCAGCGCACTGATTGTAGGGGCGATTTCCAGCAGCGCGGCCGCTCAGACGCGCCCCACAAACGCCGTCGCCGCGACGACGAACACCATCGAAGAACTGGTGGTCACGGCCGAGAAGCGCGAACAGAACCTGCAGGACGTTCCGATCGCCATCTCCGCCTTTACCGACAAGCAGCGTGACATCGTCGGCATCCAGTCCATTCAGGACATGACCAACTTTACGCCGGGCCTGCAATATTCGACCTCGACCGACCGGGTGTCCCTGCGGGGCCTGGGCCGCCTCACCAACGTGCTGTCGGCGGATGCTTCCGTCGCCAACTACGCCGACGGCGTCTACGAAACCTTCGCCGTCCGGGCGGGCGCATCGACCCTGTTCACCGATCGCGTGGAAGTCCTGCGGGGACCGCAGGGCACCCTCTATGGGCGCAACTCGATCGCCGGCGCCCTCAACATCATCTCCAAGCGGCCGACCGAGGATTGGTACGCCGAGGCCCGCGTGGGCTATGCGAACTACGAGCACAGCGACGTCGAGTTCGCCGTGTCCGGCCCGACCGCGATCCCGGGGTGGAAGTTCCGCCTCGCCGCCCAGTGGGAAGATCAGGAACAGGGCTGGATCAAGAACACGGTCCCGAACCGGGCCAGCGAGGGCAACGTCCTCAACACCCTGTACATCGAGGGTCAGATCGAGGGGAAATTCGGCGACAATCTCGAGATGTGGTCGAAGTTCGGCTACACGAACTGGAAGAACGGCGCGGGCGGCCCAGGGTCGCAATCCGGCGGTTGGACCCCGAACATCTATTCCGCCGATCCGGCGCACCCGAATCAGGTCCTGCCGAACATCAGCGCGGGCAACCCCAACGGCGGCAACGGCTTCAACATCATCGAGTTTCCGCAGGCCTCCACCAACATCAACGCCGGCTTCGGCTGCAGCGGCCTGGCGACCAACGTGATCTCGGCGAACGGGCCCGGCATCGCCGGTTGCGTGAACGCCTCACACTCGAGCCCTTGGCTGAAGAACTCGCCGATCTCCTATCAGGTCCGTCTGCCCAACGCCTACACTGTGGCCAGCCACTGGACCTATCACACGCCCGATTTCGACGTGAAATACATCGTCGGCGGCGTGCGCTACTGGTACCACCTGAACGGCTCGGTCCCGAACGGCTCGGCCGACTCGCCGATCACCCAGTTCACGGCCGGCGCCACCACCTTCTACCCACAGGAGAGCTTCGACTATCAGGAGCGCAACGGCTTCATCAGCCACGAGCTCAACCTTGTCTCCACCACCGACAAGCCGCTGCAGTGGATCGTCGGGGCCTACTACTTCGACCAGAACTACACCCAGCCTGTCTCCACCGAAGAAGAGCCGGCCCAGAAGCAGTGGTTCTCCGTCCCGCCCTTCGGCGTCTGCCTGAGCGGCACCATCCCCAACGCCACTTCAGTGGCCTGTCCGACCGGCATCGGCCGTCGGTTCGACAACCGTCCGGCGGTCGAGGACATCTCCTACGCGACCTACGGCCAGCTCACCTACAAGTTCGATCCGACGCTGACCCTGACGGGCGGCCTGCGCTATTCGCACGATGAAAAGCGCGGCACCGAATCCGTGCGGCTGCTCTGCTTCGGCCTGCCCGCCTGCCTGAGCGGTCTGCCGCCGGAAATCTTCGCAGCCCCGCTCGACCTGACCGGCGTCACGACTGTCGTGGCCGGCGGCACCGGGGTCGGCATCGATCAGATCCCGCAGGGCGTCACCGGTGGCACCAGCTACAATCCGGCCACGGGCTTCGCCACCCGCCACTACGACGCCAGCTGGGAGGCGGTGACCGGCACCGCCAAGGTCGACTGGCAGCCGGACGACAACACCCTGCTCTACGGCAGCTACAGCCGCGGCTACCGCTCCGGCGGCTTCAACATCGGCATCTTCACGGTGCTGAGCTTCAAACCGTTCTCCGACAAGGAGACCGTCGACGCCTTCGAAGTGGGCTTCAAGAAGAACTGGCCCAACAACCTGCAGACCAACGTCGCGCTCTATCACTACGAATACAACAACCTGCAGATCCCGATCACCGAGATTCAGGGCGGAAGCGGCGCGCTCGTGTCGACGTCCACCACCGCGTTCTACAACGTGCCCAAGTCGCGCTCGCAAGGCATCGAGCTCGAAACGATCTGGCAGCCGATCCAGGACCTGCAGCTGATCTTCAACTACTCGCTGATCGACGCGAAGGTCATCACGGGTCAGGCCGTCGACATCGTCGATCCGACAGCGGTGCAGCAGGGCGCCAAGCCGATCCACACCCTCGCCCAGTGTCAGGCCGGCGGCGCGGCGGTGGCCGGCGACTGCGCGACCGACGACCCGACCAACGGCCTGCCGGGCGGCGGCTTCCAGCGCCAGCAAAGCCTGGCCGGAAACGACCTGCCCAACGCCCCGCGCAACAAGCTCGCCTTCGCCGGCAACTACACCTGGCGCTTCGCGGCGGGTTCGCTGACCGGCAACCTGTCCTACTCGTGGCGGGACAAGGCCTACGGCACGGTGTTCACCCGCTGGTACACCGAAGCGCCCTCATGGGATCAGTGGGATGCCCGGGCCATCTGGACCTCGAAGGACAACCACTACGAGCTCATCGGCTACATCAAGAACATCTTCGACAAGATCGGCTACGACCAGGGCGCCATCGCCAGCCGCATCAACGGCGCGTTCTCCAACGTCTACGGTCCCAATCCGGCCGGCCTGACCTGCAGCCCGATCGTCACGGGTTCAGGCAACCTGGCGGCCGGACAGCTCGGCACCGTGAACTGCGTCCAGGGTATCCAGAAGACCTTCTACACGACGCCGCCGCGCACCTTCGGCGTCGACCTGCGTTACAAATTCTAGGGAGCGACTGGGCGGGCCCGGTGCGCCCGGGTCCGCCATTATTTCCTGGTGCTGCGAGACCTGCGTTCCACGCCTAGCCCGCGAGACCCTGTTCGACGGCCAGCGCCAGGTCGAGCGCGGCGATCGCCTCGGCGGCGTCGACCACCGGCCTTGGCGCCTCGCCCCGGACCGCGGCCAGGAAGCCCTCGACGCTGGCGCCTAGCGGGTCGGTCCCGGCCGGCGTGTCGGCGAAGTCGGCGTTGAGCGCAAACGGGGTGGTGTTGCGGAAGGTCCGCGCCACGAAGTCGATCTCCACCTCGCCGGAGGGATAGACCACCCGCATGGTGCGCTTGCGGGCCGGCGCCTGGCGCGAGACGTCGAAGATCGCCGTAAAACCGTCCTCGAAGCTCACTTCGCTGCGCGCGATGTCCCAGACGCCGTCGTCGCTGAGCTTGCCCTCGCCTTCCGCGGTCACCGGATCGGAGGCGCTGATCGCCAGCGCCAGGTCGATGTCGTGCACCATCAGGTCGAGCACGGCGGAGACGTCGCGGCTGCGGTCCGACGGCGGGCCGTGGCGCAGGGCCTCCAGCAGCAGCGGCTGTTCGGGGATGTCCAGCAGGCCCATGGCCTGGAACACCACCCGCTCCTGATGCCCGCAGGCGACGACGAGGCCTTTCGAGGCGGCCAGCGCGCGGACCCTCTCGCCGTCCGCGACCGAGGTGGCGATGGGTTTTTCGATATAGACCGGCTTGCCGGCCGCCAGCGCCGCCAGCGCATGCTCGGCGTGGAAGGTCGCGGGCGAGGCCACCGTCACCACGTCCGCCGCGTCCAGGAAGGCCGCCATGTCGTTGAAGCCGCGGCCGCCCAACGGCATGGCCACGTTCGCCGCGCGGTCCGGATGGGTGTCCAGCACCGCCGACAGCACGACGCCGGGCAGACGGACGTACTGCTTGGCGTGATAGCCGCCAAACACGCCCGCCCCGATCACGCCGCCCCTGAGAGGCGAAGAGTTGGAGGACTCACCCATCGAACGCTCCGAAATGAGCCTCGCCGCCTATCAGGTCACGGCCCTCGACGCCACCCGGCCTCAGGAGCTAAACAAGCGTTTGAACGGGCCGGTGAGGTCCGAGGGAGCCTGAACGCCATGACCACCGTCCGCGAGATCCGCCTGAAGAGCCGCCCGTCCGGCCTGCCGACCCACGACAACTTCGAGCTGGCCAGCGTGGAGCTGCCGGCGCCCGCCGCCGGCGAGGTGCAGGTGAAGAATCTCTGGATGACGGTCGACCCCTACATGCGCGGGCGCATGAACGACGTGAAGAGCTACGCCCCGCCGTTCCAGCTGGGCAAGGCGATGGACGGCGGCGCCATCGGCGAGGTGACGATTTCCAACGATTCCGCCCTGAAGGTCGGCGATCTGGTGCAGTCGGGCTTTGGCTGGCGCGAGGGCTTCAACGCGCCGGCCGGCGCCATGCAGAAGCTCAATCCGGGGAACCTGCCCATCCAGGCGTTCCTGGGCGCGGCCGGCATGCCGGGCCTCACCGCCTATGCGGGCCTGCTGAAGGTCGCGGGCCTGAAGGAGGGCGACGTGGTCTTCGTCTCCGGCGCGGCGGGCGCGGTCGGCGCCATGGTCTGTCAGATCGCCAAGGCCAAGGGCCACACCGTCATCGGCTCCGCCGGCGGCGCCGACAAGGTGGCCTATCTCAAGTCCATCGGGGTCGACCACGTCATCGACTACAAGGCGCAGAAGGACCTGAACGCGGCGCTGGCGGCCGCCGCGCCCGGCGGCATCGACGTCTATTTCGACAACGTCGGCGGCGCGCACCTGGAGGCGGCGCTCAACAACGCCAAGATGTTCGCCCGCTTCGCCATCTGCGGGATGATCTCGATCTACAACGCAACCTCGCCCGAGCCCGGCCCGTCGAACCTCGCCCAGCTGATCGGCCGCAACATCCGCATGGAAGGCTTCATCGTCAGCCACCACTTCGGGATGATGCCGCAATACATCGCCGACCTCTCGGCCTGGGTGGCTGAGGGCAAGGTCAGCTGGAAGGAAACGGTGTTCGACGGCCTGGAGAACGCGCCCGACGCCTTCATCGGCCTCTTCAAGGGCGAGAACCTGGGCAAGATGCTGGTGAAGCTCGGCTGATAACCGTCGTTGGCCTGTCACAACGCAGGGGCTAGAACCCCTGCGTCGCCCGCCCCTTTGTTCGTGTTCCGGAGTCTGCCGTGCCGCGCCTGTTCAGCGCCTATGTGATCGTCGACTGGAGCGCCGCCTCCAAGCCGACCACGGGGGCCGACTCCATCTGGATCGGCGTGCTGAAGCGTGACGTGCGCTTCCGGCTGGCGTTCGAGAGCTACAACGAGGCGACCCGGACGGCGGCCGAGGCGCGGCTCAACACCATCCTGGCCGACCTGAAGAAGCGCTCGGAGCGGGCTCTGGTGGGATTCGATTTCCCCATGGGCTTCCCGCGCGGGTTCGCGGCGACCATGAAGCTGAAGGGCGACCCCTGGCGCGCGGCCTGGGACGAGCTTGGCAAACGGGTGGTGGACAAGCCCACTAACGTCAACAACCGCTTCAACGTCGCCGCCCAGCTGAACCGGCTGCTGACCGACGGACCGTTCCCGTTCTGGGGCGCGCCGCCGAAGGACGTGCAGACCACGCTGATGGCCACCAAGCCGCGCGCGCACGGCCCCGGCGACCTGCCGGAGTTCCGCCACGCCGACCTCGCCGCCAAGGGCGCGGCCTCGATCTGGAAGACCTATTACAACGGCTCGGTCGGCGGTCAGGCGATCATGGGCATTCCGGTCGCGCGGCGCCTGAAGGACGCCCGCGCTGAGGCGGCCAAGGTCTGGCCCTTCGAGACCGGCTTCAAGGCGCTGACCGAGGCGGACCTCGCCGGCGTCGACGTGGTGATGGCCGAGGTCTACCCCTCGCTGATCAAGGGCGCGGCCCTGCCGGGCGAGGTCAAGGACCAGACCCAGGTACGCCTCACCGCCGAGCACTTCGCCCGGCTCGACGAGGCGAACAAGCTGGGCGCGGTGTTCGGACCGGCGAAGGGCACGGCCGCCGACGTGGTGCTGGACGCCGAGCGCGAAGAGGGCTGGATCCTGGGCGCGGGCGCCTAAGGCCGGGATCAGTCCCGCCGGCTGAGCCGCCAGAAGCGGACCAGCAGCAGCCCGGCGGAGACGACGCTGGCGATCACCACCGCCCAGGAGATGCCCAGGATGCCCATGTGCCTGGGGATCGCCAGCCACCACGCGAGCGGCATCATGATCGCGATGTAGCTGGTCAGGTGCGTGCCGGTCGGCAGCCACACGTCGCCCCGCGCCCGCAGGGCCTGGGCCGTCACCACCTGCAGCGAATCCGGCAGGTACATCAGGCAGGAGATCACCAGCGCCGGGACGGCCATGGCCAGCGTCATCGGGTTGTCCGTATAGGCCTTGGAAATCCAGGCGGCGTTCGGCCAGACCGCCAGCGAGATCAGCCCTCCGAACGCGCCCGTCACCGCGAACGCCACCAGGCCCGCGCGCACCACGCCCCGCGGCTCGCGCGCGCCATAGGCGCGGCCCACCCGCACCGCGGCTCCGGTCGCCAGGCCGAGCGGCACCATGAAGACGATCGCCGCGACATTGAGCACGATGGCCCAGGCGGCCACCGCCAGGCCGCCCATCCAGCCGGCGATGACATTCATCGAGGCGAAAGCCGCCACCTCGAAGAAGTTCGACGCCCCGGCCCCGAAGCCGATCCGCCGCTGCTCGGCCTCGGCGGCGCGGTTGCGCTCGGGCTTATCGAAGACGCCGAGCGCGCGGGCCTCCGGCATCAGGGCGATGTAGCCCAGCATGAAGACCGCCAGGAAGGTCCTGGCCCCGGTCGTGGCGCAGGCGCCGCCGATCGCGCCCAGCGCCGGCAGGCCGAAGTGGCCTGGCACCAGGATCAGGTCGAGGGCCAGGTTGATGGCGTTGGCGATCCACATAGCCCAGGCGCCGGGCCCGGGCCGCGACAGCCCCTCCATCCAGAAGCTGGCGCTGACGCTGATCACATAACCCGGCAGCGACAGGCAGAAGACCAGCAGCACCTTGCTGGCCCCGTCCGCCAGGCTCTTCTCCAGCCCGATGGCGTGCAGGAACAGAGGCCCGGCCAGCACCAGGGCGGCCATGGAGATGAGGCCGATCCACAGGCTGTAGCTCAGGCCCCGGCGCAGGACCGCGCCGGTCTCGTGCAGCCGGCCCTCGCCGATCGCCCTCGCCGTCATCACCTGCACGCCGGACAACAGGCCGATGGCCATGGTGATGATCACGCTGGTCGGCGCCCAGCCCAGCGCGTGGTAGCCGAGCTGGGTCGCCGAATAGCGGCCGACGACGATGGCGTCCGACAGGCCCATGGCCATGATGCCCAGGCGCGAGATCACCACCGGCCCGGAGAGCTTCAGAAGCTCGGCCAGCTCAGTGCGGACGGGAAGGACGCGCCCTCCCGCGACGGAGGACGCCTGGGCCGCGGGACGGTCCATGGCGGTGCTGCCTGATTTTCAAAGAGGGGCGGACATTGGCGCCCGCGCCGAAAATGGCAAGCCGTCGCCGGGCGGCGGTTCGGCGGCGTGACCTCGAAGGCACATCCGGAAATCGCCGTTCGGCGGTAAGGTCCCGGTGAAAGCTGGGAGGGGCCGATGGCGAAGATCGTGGCGCGGCGGGTATGCGCGGAACGTGAGGGCGGATTCGTCGTCTTCCTGATCGGGATGCGGGTGAACAAACCCTGGAAGATCTGGAAGTGGCTGCCGGTGGCGACCGCCATGCCCAGGATGATCGTCGAGCTCTCCAGGCGCCCCGAGCTTGGCCTGCTGCACGCCCGCACCCAGTTCGGTTTTCCGAACGTGGTGGTGACCCAATACTGGGAAAGCTTCGAGAAGCTGGAGGCCTACGCCAAGGCGCGGGACCTGGCCCACCTGCCGGTCTGGCAAGCCTTCAACAAGGCCGTGGGCTCGAACGGCGACGTGGGCATCTGGCACGAGACCTATGTCATCGAGCCCGGCAAGTACGAGAACATCTACAACAACATGCCGCCCTGGGGCCTGGGCGCGTGCGCGACCGTCGTCGACGCCATCGGCGGCCGCCGGGCGGCGCGGCAGCGGGTGAAGGAGAGCGCGGGGGCGTGAGGCGGCGGCTTCGCGCCCGATCCCGATCAGGCCGGGGCGCCGCGCCGGGAACAGTTGCTGGCTTCCAGCCTGAAAAGAGCGCACACCCGGGCGATGTCTATATTGGCCAAATACTCAGCGTCGCGGTCCGCCGTCGATAGATCGGCCAGTTGCAACCTAGATGCGAATATTTCGCGTCATGTCATAAACTTCCAAGACGTCGCGCGAAATCTACAGTTCTGCTCGGTAACGTCCCTCGAAAATCGGCGCGCGGGCTGATGGCCTTGATTCTTATCGTGGAAGACGAGCTTTTCCTGCGGGAAAACGCCGAATGGATGATGGAGGATCTGGGCCACACCAGCCTGCTGGCCGCCAACCTTGAAGAGGCCCTGTTGCATCTGTCGACGGCGCCGACCATCGCCGCCCTCTTCGTGGACATGCGCCTGAACGAGCTGAAATTCGGCGGCTATGACGTGGCGAACCAGGCCATCGCCCTGCGGCCCGACCTGCGCGTCCTCTACACCTCCGGAACACCGCTCACGGCGGAGATGTCGGACCAGTTCGTCCTGGGCGGCCAGTTCCTCGCCAAGCCCTACTCCCCGGAACAATTGGGGATTTCCATGGAACAACTTCTCAACTGACGAGCTAGGTCTTCGCAGCTTGGCCGTTCGGGCCAGAGTCAGGACATCCGATCAAAAGTTCCGACGCCGAGATGGGCCTGGCGCTCCCGACCGCCAAACTTCCGGATGGCGAGGGCGCATTCCAGTCCGAGGAATCGCTCGTCAAGATCGGGGCCCTGCAGAGCGCGATCTTCAACAGCGCCAACTTCTCCTCCATCGCTACCGACGCCAACGGCGTGATCCAGATCTTCAACGTCGGCGCCGAGCGGATGCTGGGCTACACGGCCGCGGAGGTGATGAACACCATCACGCCGGCCGACATTTCCGACCCGCAGGAACTGATCGACCGGGCGGAGTCGCTAAGCGCCGAGCTTTCGACGCCGATCACGCCGGGCTTCGAGGCGCTGGTGTTCAAGGCCTCGCGCGGCATCGAGGACATCTATGAGCTGACCTATATCCGCAAGGACGGCACCCGTTTTCCCGCCGTGGTGTCGGTCACCGCGCTGCGCGACGCTCAGGACGCGATCATCGGCTATCTGCTGATCGGCACCGACAACACCGCGCGCAAGCAGGCGGAAGAGGCCCTGCTACAGGCCGGCGCCCTGCAGACGGCGATCTTCAACAGCGCCAATTTCTCCTCGATCGCCACCGACGCCAAAGGCGTGATCCAGATCTTCAACGTCGGCGCCGAGCGGATGCTGGGCTACGCGGCGTCCGAGGTGATGAACAAGATCACCCCGGCGGACTTCTCCGACCCCGCCGAACTGATCGTCCGCGCCGAGGCGCTCAGCGCCGAATTCGGGACGCCGATCACGCCCGGCTTCGAAGCTCTGGTGTTCAAGGCCGCGCGCGGCATCGAGGACATCTATGAGCTGACCAAGGTCCGCAAGGACGGCACGCGGTTCCCCGCGGTGGTGTCGGTCACGGCGTTGCGCGATCCGGTCGGCGCGATCATCGGCTACCTGCTGATCGGCACCGACAACACCGCGCGCAAGCTGGTCGAGGAAGAGCAGAAGAAGTCCGACCAGCGGCTGCGCGACCAACAATTCTACACCCGCTCGCTGATCGAATCGAACATCGACGCCCTGATGACCATCGATCCGGCCGGCATCATCACCGACGTGAACAAGCAGACCGAGGCGCTCACCGGCTGCACCCGCGACGAATTGATCGGCGCGCCGTTCAAGGATTGCTTCACCGACCCGGCCCGCGCCGAGGCCGGGATCAAGCGGGTGCTCGCCGAAAAATCGGTCACCGACTACGAGCTGACGGCCCGCGCCCGCGACGGCAAGCAGACCGTGGTCTCCTACAACGCCACCACCTTCTACGACCGCGGGCGCAAGCTGCAGGGCGTCTTCGCCGCCGCCCGCGACGTCACCGAACGCAAGCGCGTGGAACTGGAGCTCCAGCTCGCCAAGGCCGCCGCCGAGAGCGCCAGCCGCACCAAGTCCGACTTCCTGGCCAGCATGAGCCACGAAATCCGCACGCCGATGAACGCGATCATGGGCATTGCCGACCTGCTGGCGAAGACCGCGCTGACCGGCGAGCAGGACAAGTATGTGCAGATCTTCCGCCGCTCCGGCGACAACCTGCTCAACCTCATCAACGACATCCTCGACCTCTCCAAGGTCGAGGCCTCGCAGCTCGACCTGGAGCGCACCGGCTTCTCGCTGGCCGATCACCTGGAAAAGGTGATGGAGATGGTCTCGCCCAGGGCGCAGGAAAAGTCGCTGACGCTGGTCTGCGAGATCGCGCCCGGCGTCCACAACGAGCTGGTAGGCGACCCGACCCGCCTGCGCCAGGTGCTGCTCAACCTGCTGGGCAACGCCATCAAGTTCACCGAGACCGGCAGCGTCACCCTGCAGGTGGAGCCTGACGGCAATGACGCGGTCCCGACCGCTCTGCGATTCACGGTCACCGACACCGGCATCGGCATTCCCAGCGACAAGCTCGACCGGGTGTTTGAGCGCTTCACCCAGGCCGACAGCTCCACCACCCGCCGGTTCGGCGGCTCGGGCCTGGGGCTGACCATCTCGCGGCGCCTGGTCGAGCTCATGGGCGGCCGCATCTGGGTCGAGAGCGCGGTCGACCAGGGCAGCCTGTTCGCCTTCGCCGTGCCGTTCGAGGTCTCGACCGCCGCCATGCGCCCGGTCGCGGCCCCCGTTGGCGCCGGCCCGGAAGCGCCGCTCCCGCCCCTGCGCATCCTCATGGCTGAGGACTCCCCCGACAACTGCATCATCGCCCTCGCCTACCTCGAGGACACCCCCTACGTGGTCGACGTGGCGGAGACCGGCCTGCTGGCCTGCGAGATGTTCAAGGCCGGGCGCTACGATCTGGTGCTGATGGACCGGCAGATGCCCGCGATGGACGGACTGACCGCGACACGGACCATCCGGGCCTGGGAGAAGGCGCACGACCGCCCACCCACGCCGATCATCGCGCTGACCGCCTCGGCGCTGAAGGGCGACCGGGAAAGCTGCCTGGCCGCCGGCTGCACCGCCTATCTCACCAAGCCGATCAAACAGGACGTCCTGCTGCAGGCGATCAAGGACCATTCCGCCGTCAAGGCGCCGGCCCGGCGCGGCCGCGCGGCCTCGGCGGGCGCCTCCCCGAGGGTCTCCGCGGACGTTTCTCCAATTGTCCCGCCGAGTCTCTCCGGGGCCGCCGCGAAGCTTGCCGCGCGCACGCCGGCCTATCTGGCGAACTGCCGCCTGAACGTCCTCGCCATGCTGTCCGCGCTCGACAACGGAGACTTCGAGGCGGTGACCATCCTGGCGCACAATCTGCGAGGGTCCGGGGGCAGCTACGGCTTCCAGACGATCACCGACATCGGCGCGGGGCTTGAGCAGGCCGCGGACATCTCAGACCCGGTGATCTCGCGCCGGTGGCTGGGCGAGCTGTCGACCTATCTCGACGACCTGCACGCCGGCGAGCGACCGCACTAGGACCGGCGGATGTTCAGGCCCCGCCGGCCGCCCGCTTGACGCTGTCCACCCGCTGGTCCTTGAGCTTCTCGGCCACCAGGAAGGCCAGTTCCAGGGCCTGCTCGCTGTTGAGCCTGGGGTCGCAGTGGGTGTGGTAGCGGTCGGCGAGGTCGCCTTCGCTGACCTGCCGCGCGCCGCCGGTGCATTCGGTGACGTTCTGGCCGGTCATTTCCAGGTGGACGCCGCCGGGGTGGACGCCCTCGGCCTTGCAGATCTCCACGAAGGACTTCACCTCGGACAGGATCCGGTCGAAGGGTCGGGTCTTGTAGCCATTGTTTGCGGTCAAGGTGTTCCCGTGCATGGGATCGATGGCCCAGACCACCGACTTGCCGGCCGCCTTGGTGGCGCGCAGCAGGGCCGGCAGGCGCTTTTCGATCTTGTCGTAGCCGAAGCGGCCGTAGAGCGTCAGGCGGCCAGGCTCGTTGGCGGGCGACAGCGCGTCGGCCAGCCGCATCAACTCGTCGGCCTCCATGGTCGGGCCGCACTTCACGCCGATCGGGTTCTTGATGCCCTTGAAGAATTCGACATGGGCGCCATCGAGGTCGCGGGTGCGCTCGCCGATCCACACCAGGTGGGCGGAGGTGTCGTACCATTGGCCCGAGGTGCTATCGATCCGGGTCATCGCCTCTTCGAGGTTGAGCAGCAGCGCCTCGTGGCTGGTGAAGAACTCCACCTGATGCAGCGCCGGCTGGCTCTCCGGCGTGACGCCGATGGCCTCCATGAACTGCAGGGTCTCGCTGATCTTCTCGGCCATTTCGCGATAGCGGGCGCCCTGCGGGCTGTCGGCCACGAAGCCGAGCGTCCAGCGGTGGACGTTGTGCAGGTCGGCGTAGCCGCCGCCGGCGAAGGCGCGCAGCAGGTTCAGCGTCGCGGCCGACTGGCTGTAGGCCTGGATCAGCCGCTGCGGGTCCGGCGTCCGCGCCTCTGGCGTGAACTCCATGCCGTTGATGATGTCGCCCCGGTAGGACGGCAGGGTCACCCCGCCGACGGTCTCGGTGGGCGCCGAGCGCGGCTTGGCGAACTGGCCGGCCATACGGCCGACCTTCACCACCGGCTTGCCGCCGGCGAAAGTCAGGACGACGGCCATCTGCAGGATCAGGCGGAAGGTGTCGCGGATGTTGTCGGCGGCGAATTCCTTGAAGCTCTCGGCGCAGTCGCCGCCCTGCAGCAGGAACGCGCGGCCCTCGGAGACGTCGGCGAGCAGGGACTTCAGGCGTCGCGCCTCACCGGCGAACACCAGCGGCGGCATGGCGCGCAGCGTCTGCTCCACCTTGGTCAGGGCGGCCAGGTCCGGATAGTCCTCCGGCATGTGCTTGGCGGTCTTGCCCCTCCAGGAGGCCGGCGTCCAATGGTCCGTCATAGCTCGCAACTCCACGCCCCGTGCGGCGGAGCCGAAACGGGGCCCAGCCGACGAAGCCGGGCTTTCTACTCCAAGATAGGGTGAAAGGTCGATGTTTGCGCCGGCGGGGCGGCCTTAAGCGCCGGAGCGTGGCTTGACGGGCACGGGCGCGTTCATCGCCGCCAGCATCGGGATCATGGCGCCCAGCGCCAGCCACCACTCCTGCCAGACGCCGAAGTTGAACATGGCGAACAGCAGATAGACCGAGGCGCTCGCCGCCGTCGTGGCGGTCAGCAGGTTGGACCAGGTGCGGGAGAGCCGGCTCAGCGCCACGCCCCAGAAGCTGGCCACGGCCACCGCGCCGATGGCGCCCAGCTCCATCCAGATCTGCAGGGCGTCGTTGTGCGGGTGCAGCTTGATGCCGGGCCCGAATTCGCGGCTGGCCTCCAGCCCACAGCCGCGCAGGGGGTGCAGCTGGATCCAGTCGATGGCGTGGCTCCAGTAGCCCATGCGCAGGGCATAGGACTTGGGCATGGCGGCCTGGATCGCGGCGTAGTCGCCGAAATGCCGGACTGCCCAGACGATCGCCGGCGCGGTCAGGAAGATGGCCGCGGCGCCGAGCGCCATCACCCTGGGCGCGCCCTTCGGCCAGCGCAGGACGATGACGCCGACCAGGGGCGCCAGCACCAGGCCCAGCACCGGCGCGTCGGAACCGAAGGCGATGGCCGAGGCCCCCGTGCCCAGCGCCATGACCAGCGCCAGCCACCAGCGGAACCTCGCGCCCGCGCCATAGGCGGCGAGCGGCCACAACAGGCCCAGCACGAAGGTCGAATGGCCGATCTTGGCCTCGGCGATGTCGTCGCGCATCGGGTCGTAGTGGGCGTGCACGGTCTTGTAGAGCACGCCGCCGTCGAGGGCCTCGGTCATGAGCGCAAGGCCATAGAGGGCGCAGCCCCAGGCGAGGATCTTGAGCGCGCGGGTTCGGAGCACCGGGTCGGCGCGGCGGGCGGCGGACACGGCGCTCCAGTAGAGCGGCAGCTCGAAGGCGAGCTTCAGGATCGTCGAATGGGCCGCCTTGTCGGGATGATAGGGGCTCCAGGTGGTCGAGACCGCCGCCCAGATCAGGGCCGCGGTGAGGATCAGCGCCGCCGGCCGGTCCTCGTCGGTGATCCGCACCGCCGGCAGGCAGAAGAGGCCGATGGCGGCCATCAGCACGGAGAACTCGCGCGGCGCCAGCCAGCCGGTCACCGGAATCAGCACGGCCGCGCCCGTCAGCACCCAGCCGCACCATACTGCCACGCTCCTCTCAGAGCTTCGCAGCACTGGGCGTTCCACGTCCTGACTCAAGGACCTGTCCTCCGAAGCCTTGGGCGAAGGAGGATCAAGCGACCTGGCCCAGGCCCATGGGCACGTATTTCTCGCGCATGGTGACCAACTCTTCGGCCAGCGTCGGGTGGACCGCGCAGGTGGCGTCCCATTGGGTCTTGGTGACGCCCATCTTGATCGCGATGGCGGCCATCTGGATGATCTCCGGCGAGTCCGGCCCGACCACGTGGCAGCCCAGCACCCGCTCGGTGGCGCAATCGACCACCAGCTTCAACAGCGCCCGCTCCTCCGAACCGCTGAAGGTGTATTTCATCGGCCGCTGGCGGGACAGGTAGATGTCGACCTTGCCGAATTGGTGGCGGGCGTCGGCTTCCGACAGGCCAACCGAGCCGATCGGCGGCTGCGAAAACACCGCCGAGGCCACCATCTCGTGATCGAAGCGGGTCGGCCGATCGTAGAACTCGGTCTCGGCGAAGGCCGCCCCTTCACGGATCGCCACGGGCGTCAGATTGATCCGGTCGGTGACATCGCCCACAGCCCAGATGTTCGTGGCCGTGGTGCGCGAGTAGTCGTCGACCTTGATGGCCCCGGCCTCGTTCAGTTCGACGCCCGCCGTCTCCAGGCCGAGGCCCTCGACATAGGGCCGGCGGCCCACGGCCCACATCAGCACGTCGCTCTCGACCTCGTGGCCGTTGGTGAACTTGTGCAGGAGGCCGGTGGCGGTCTTTTCGATCGAGGCGTGCTGGGTCCCCAGCACCACCGTCACGCCGCGTTTCTCGATCTCCTCGGTCACATGGCTGCGCACGTCGTCGTCGAAGCCGCGCAGGATGTTGGGGCCGCGGTAGACCAGCGTCGTATCGACCCCCAGACCGTTGAAGATGCCGGCGAACTCAACGGCGATATAGCCGCCGCCGGCGATTACGATCCGCTTGGGCAGTTCGGTGAGGTGGAAGGCCTCCTTGGAGGTGATGCCCAGCTCGGCGCCGGGGATTTCGGTCGGCCGCCAGGCCTGGCCGCCGGTGGAGATCAGGATCTTGCCGGCTGTCTTTGTCCCAACCTTGTCGATCTCGATGGTGTGGGCGTCGGTGAGGCGGGCCTTGCCGTGCGCGAGCTCTGCGCCGGCGTTCTGCAGGTTGCGCACATAGATGCCGCTGAGCCGGGCGATCTCCTTGTCCTTCTCGGCCAGGAAGGTCGGCCAGTCGAACGTCGCGCCGTCGATGGTCCACCCGTAGCCCTTGGCCGTCTTGAAATGGTGAGCAAATTCCGAAGCGTAGACCATGAACTTCTTGGGCACGCAGCCGCGGATCACGCAGGTGCCGCCGACGCGGTCTTCCTCGGCGATGGCCACCTTGGCGCCGGACATGGCGGCCAGGCGCGCAGCGCGCACCCCGCCCGAGCCGGCCCCGATCACAAACAGGTCGTAGTCGTATTTGGCCACCTAGGGGCCTCCTTCATCTCGTGGGCGTCAGCCCATAATCCTCTACGGCTCGAGGACGGTTACGCCCGTTTCGCCGCCAATCAGCGCCTGGTCGGCCAGGTCGAGGAACAGGCCGTGCTCCACGACGCCGGTGACGCTCTTCAGCGCGGCCGCCAGCGCCGCCGGCTCCTCGATCCGCCCGCAAGCTGCGTCATAGATGAGGTTTCCGTTGTCGGTTCGCACCGGGGCTCCATCCTTCATCCGCAATCGCGGCGCGATGCCGATCTCGAATTCGCTGAGGACGTCGCAGATCCGCGCCTGCGTCGTCTTGTGCCCGAAAGCCACCACCTCGATCGGCAACGCGAATTTCCCCAAGATCGGCACCAGCTTGGCGGCGTCGGCGATGACGATGGAGCGGCGCGAGGCCTCCCAGACCAGCTTCTCGCGCAGCAGGGCCGCGCCGCCGCCCTTGATCAGCGACAGGCCCGGCCCGATCTCGTCGGCGCCGTCGACGGTGAGGTCGATGGTCCGCGTCTCCCCCAGCTCGGCCACGTTCAATCCGAGGCCGGTCGCCAGGTCGGCGGTCGCCTGCGAGGTCGCAACGCAGGTCAGGGATAGGCCCTGCGCCGCCAGCGCGCGCACGAACCAAGCCGCCGTCGAGCCGGTGCCGAGGCCCACGACCATGCCGTCCTCGACGAGCGCGGCCGCCGCCTCGCCCGCCGCGCGCTTCTGATCATCCGCCGAACTCATTTGGCCTTCTTGGCCGCCCGTTCGGCGAGCTTGCGCTCGCGGAACCGCGCCGCCCAGCCGGGGCTCTCAAGCTGCTTGCTGCGCTCCAGCGCCAGGGCGTCGGGGGCCACGTCCTTGGTGATCACCGAGCCCGAGCCGGTGAAGCCGCCGGCCCCGACCCTGACCGGCGCCACGAGCGCGGTGTTGGAGCCGATGAAGGCCCCCTCGCCCACGTGGGTCTCCCATTTGTCGAAGCCGTCGTAGTTGCAGAAGATCGTGCCGGCGCCGATGTTCGCGCCCGCGCCGACGCTGCCGTCGCCCAGGTAGCTGAGGTGATTGGCCTTGGCGCCCTTGCCGACCGCGACCTTCTTCACCTCGACGAAGTTGCCGATGTGGGCGTCCTCGCCGATGTCGGCGCCGGGGCGCAGGCGGGCGTAGGGGCCGATCAGCGCGCCCTCCTTCACCACCGCGCCTTCCAGATGGCTGAAGGCGCGGATCACTGCGCGGGTCTCGACGCGAACGCCTGGCGCGAAGACCACGAACTGCTCCACCGTGGCGCCGGCCTCGATCTCGGTGTCGTAGGAGAAGTGCACAGTCTCCGGCGCCAGCATGGCCACGCCATCGGCCAGCGCCTGCGCGCGGCGGCGATCCTGAAAGATGCGTTCGGCCTGGGCGAGCTGCATGGGCGTGTCGCAGCCCATGACCGAGCTTTCCGGCACGATGGCGGCCTTGACGACCGCCTTGTCGGCATCGGCCAACGCGACCACCTGGGTGAGGTAATACTCGCCCTTGGCGTTCTTGTTGTCGGTCCGGTCCAGCCAGCCGAACAGGCGCGCGCGGTCGGCGCAGAGCATGCCCGCGTAGCAGGCCTTGATGGCCAATTCGGCTGGGCTCGCGTCCTTCGGCTCGACGATGCGGCTGACGCGGCCGTCCGGCCCGCCGACCATGCGCCCGTAGAGCAGGCCATCGACCGGCTCGAAGCCCAGCAGCGCCAGGTCGACGCCGTCGGCGCGCATAGCGAACAGCGGCTCAAGGTCGGGCGGCGTGAGCAGCGGGCAGTCGCCGTTGGTCACCAGAACGTCGCCCGCGAAGCCGGCCAGCGCGTCCCGCGCGGCCATCACCGCATGGCCCGTGCCCTGCGGCGGGTCCTGGACGGCGACGGCGCCCTCGCCGAGCCGCCGCACCACCAGATCGCGCACCGCGGACGGGCCTGCGCCCACCACCACGACGATCTTCTGGCAGCCGGTTGCCTCGACCGTGTCGATGACCCGGTCCAGCAGGGCGCGGCCGCCGACCTTGTGCAGCACCTTGGGGATGGCGGACTTCATCCGCGTGCCTTGCCCGGCGGCAAGAATGACGGCGGCGCGGGCAGTCATGGGTGCAGGCCTCCGGCCCGAGTCATCAATCGCATGCGGCGTGCTTACCAAGCCTTGGCGCCCGGGGCGAGACAGGGGTAGCGTCCGCGCGCCTTGTCTGGGGAATCCTTCATGAAATCGCGTACCACCGTTGTCGCCCTCCTGTCCGCCTGTGCGGTCGCCGCCGTCACCTCAGCCCGGGCCGCGCCGCCGCCGGCGATGGACCGCGCGGCGATGGAGGCCAAGTTCGATTCCGCCATCGACCCGGCCGAGATGGGCCGCTGGCTGAAGGACCTGGCCTCGCAGCCGAACCATGTGGGGTCCCCCCACGACAAGGCCAACGCCGAATGGATGGCCGCCCAGTTCAAGTCCTGGGGCTGGGATACCAAGATCGAGACCTACGACGTGCTCTATCCGACCCCGATCAGCGAGGCGCTGGAGCTGGTGGGCGGCGCGGGCGCGCCGTTCAAGGCGACGCTGACCGAAAAGCCGATCCCGGGCGACGAGCCCACCTACACCAAGGACGCCTTGCCGGCCTACGTGGCGTTCCAAGGCGACGGCGATGTGACCGCGCCGCTGGTCTACGCCAACTACGGCATGCCGGAGGACTACCTGGCGCTGGAGAAGATGGGCGTCTCGGTGAAGGGCAAGATCGTCATCGCCCGCTATGGCGGCGGCTGGCGCGGCCTGAAGCCCCTGCTGGCGCAGATGCACGGGGCGGCGGGCGCGATCATCTATTCCGACCCGAAGGACGACGGCTATTCCACCGACGAGGTCTATCCGAAGGGGCCGGCGCGGCCGCCGCAGGGCTTCCAGCGCGGCTCGGTGGCCGACATGCCGATCTATCCGGGCGACGTCCTGACGCCGGGCGTCGGCGCGACCAAGGACGCCAAGCGGCTGGACCGCAAGGACGCCGTCACCATCCTGAAGATCCCCTGCCTGCCGATCGGCTACGGCGACGCCCAGGTGCTGCTCTCGGCGCTTGAGGGCCCGATCGCGCCGGCGGGCTTCCGCGGCTCGCTGCCGATCACCTACCGCGTGGGCGGCGGCGACGGGGCCAAGGTGCATCTGATGGTCAAGTCGGACTGGTCGATGAAGACCCTCTACGACGTGATCGCCACCCTGAAGGGCTCGGAAGCCCCCAACGACTGGATCGTGCGCGGCAACCACCACGACGGCTGGGTGATGGGCGCGTCCGACCCGCTGTCGGGGATGATCGCTGAACTCGCCGAAGCCAAGTCCATGGGCGCCATGGTCAAGGCCGGCTGGAAACCCAAGCGCACCATCGTCTACGCCAGCTGGGACGGCGAGGAGCCGAGCCTGCTGGGCTCGACCGAATGGGCCGAGACCCACGCCGAGGAGCTGAAGGCCAAGGGCGTCGTCTACATCAACTCCGACGGCAACGGCCGCGGCTACTTCCGCGCCGAGGGCAGCCACGCCTTCCAGCATTTCGTCAACGAAGTCAGCGCCGATGTGAAGGATCCTGAGACCGGGGTTTCGGTGCGCGACCGCGCCCGCGCCCGCCTGGCCGTGGGCCTGGCCGACGGCGGCGGCGCCGGCCGCGGCGGCGAGAACAACCCGCAGACCAAGGCCGCGGCCAACGATCCCTCCAAGGACCTGCCGATCGGCGCGCTCGGCTCCGGCTCGGACTACTCGACCTTCCTGCAGCACCTTGGCCTGCCCTCCATCGACTTCGCCTATGGCGGCGAGGGCGACAGCGGCGGCGTCTACCACTCGCTCTACGACGACTATCAGCACCACTCGACCTTCGTGGACCCGGGCTTCGTCTATGACGCGACACTGGCCAAGACCGTGGGCCGCGCGGTGATGCGGCTGGCCGACGCCGACCTGCCGGTGCAGCGCTACGCCGACTTCGCCGACACGGTGTCCACCTACCTCGACGAGGTGAAGAAGCTCGCCGACACCAAGCGCGACGAGGCCAAGACCCAGGCGCGGCTGTTGAGCAGCAACGCCTTCAAGCTGGCGGGCGACCCGACCAAGACCACGGTCAACCCGGCGGCCCTGGCCCAGTCCCCGACCTACGACTTCAAGCCGCTGGAAGCCGCGGTCGCCAAGCTGAAGACCAGCTCGGCGGCCTTCGACAGCGCGCTGGCGTCCAAGGGCGCCGGGCTCTCCAAGGCCCAGAAGGTCAAGCTGGACAATGTCGTGCGCCCGCTCGACCAGGCCATGCTGCGCCCCGAAGGCCTGCCCGGGCGGCCCTGGTACATGAATATGGTCTACGCCCCCGGCCGCTTCACCGGCTATGGCGCCAAGACCCTGCCCGGCGTGCGCGAGGCCATCGAGGAGCGCCGCTTCGCCGATGCGGAGAAGTACATCGGGATCACGGCCCAGGCGCTCGACGCCTATGCCGCCGAACTCGACAAGGCGACCGCGGTCGTAAATGGCGCCTAACGGGCCTGAGATGGCGGGGCTTTCGGGCGCCGCCATCGCCTTCGACCTGGACGGCACCCTGGTCGACACCGCCCACGACCTGATCGGCACGCTGAACTGGCTGCTCGCCGAGGAGGGGCATCCGCCCCTGCCGCTGGCGGAGGCCCGGCCGTTCATCGGCCGCGGCGCGCGCTGGATGATCGAGCGCGGTTTCCAGGCCGCCAACGCGCCCCTGCCCCCGGCCGCCGTCCAGCCGCTCTTCGAGCGCTTCATCGACCGCTACACCGGCCACATCGCCGACGAGAGCCGGCCGTTCCCGGGCTGCGTCGCCGCGCTCGAGGCCCTGAAGGCGCAGGGCGCGAAGCTGGCGGTCTGCACCAACAAGCTGACGGGCCTGTCGAACGCCCTGCTCGACGCGCTCAACATGAGCCGGCTGTTCGAGGCGGTGATCGGCTCCGACGCCACGCCGGCCATCAAGCCCGACCCGCGCCATCTTGAGACCGCCATCGCCGCGGCGGGCGGGGCCATGGACCGCGCGATCATGGTCGGCGACGCCGCCACCGACGCCGGCGCCGCGCGGGCGGCGGGCGCGCGCCTGATCCTGGTCAGCTTCGGCTACACCGAGGTCCCGGCCCGCGATCTGGCGCCCGACATCCTGATCGACCACTTCGACCAGCTGCCCGACGCCTGCGTGCGGCTGTTGGGCGCGGGAGCCTGAGATTCGAAGTTTCGGAGAGGCGATGGTGGATGCGACAGGGATTGAACCTGTGACCCCCTCGGTGTGAACGAGGTGCTCTCCCGCTGAGCTACGCATCCGCTATCCGCGAGGAGGTGGGCGTATAGCGTGGGCCCTTCCGCCCCGCAAGCCGCGAGAGCCCGATCGGACCCGCCGGCGCCGAAGTCGCGGTCGACACCCCGGCGCCTGCCTCGCTCAGCGGGCTCGTTCACACCGAGGGGGTCACAGGTTCAATCCCTGTCGCATCCACCATCCTGCTTCGCCCTGGTGGGCTTCGCAGGACAAGTCCTTCACATCGTTGGCGAAGCGGGATGCCCTCCGAAGCCTTGGCGAAGGAGGGCTCGCCTCGGCGGTCGCCCTGATTTGTGGGCGTGCCTGACTGCAAAACCATGTTATTCTCACCAAAACATGCCGTTCTGGGGAGAGCTGGGATGAGGGCCGTTCTGGGCGCCGTGGCGGTTTCCGCCATCGTTGTCGCAACCGTTGGGACCGCTTCGGGGACCGCCGCGCCGAATGGCGGCGCCTCGTCGATGACGCCGGACCACGTGAGCGACTTCCAGCTCACCGACACGACGCGAATCGGGCACCGGTTGTCCTACTACCAGTACGCCCCGGCGATCGTCCTGATGTCGCACAAGGTGGGCTCGCCCCTGTCGATCGCGGCGGCGGGCGAGCTGGCCAAGCTGCAGGCCGCCTACAAGGACAAGGGTGTCCTCTTCTACATGATCGACTCGGCCGACACGCGCGACCAGGCCGCGGCCGAGGTGGCGGCGAAGAAGCTCGAAGTCCCGATCCTGGTGGATGACCTGCAACTGGTCGGCGAGCAGATGAACATCCAGCGCGAGGGCGAGGTCTTCGTGCTGGACCCGAAGGCCGACTTCAAGGTCGCCTACCATGGACCGCTGGACGACCGCTTCAACAAGGCGGCGCCGGATACGCGCGCGCGGGCCGCGAACGCCTATGCCGCCTCGGCGATCGATGCGGTGCTCGCCCGCCAGCCCGTCGCCAATCCGCGGGTGGCGGATAAGGTCGGGCAGACCATCTCGTTCCCGAGCCGCGCGCACGCCGCCGACTTCGACAAGATCTCCTACTCGGAGACCATCGCGCCGATCCTGCAGAAGAAGTGCGTGACCTGTCACCAGAAGGGCGGCATCGGCCCGTTCCAGATGAACAGCTATGAGGTGGTCAAGGGCTTCGCGCCGATGATGCGCGAGACGGTGATGACCAAGCGCATGCCGCCGTTCTTCGCCGATCCGCACGTAGGCAAGTGGTCGAACGACACCTCGCTGACGCCGGACGAGGCCAAGACCCTGATCCACTGGATCGAGGCCGGCGCGCCGCGCGGCCAGGGCGAAGACATCCTCAAGACCCACGCCGGCGAGGCGCCGGAGTGGCCGACCCAGCTCGGCAAGCCCGACGTGATCGTCCAGTTGCCGTCGTTCAACGTGCCGGCCACCGGGGTTATCGAGTACCAGCACATGACGGTCGACAACCCGTTCAAGGGCGACGCCTGGCTGCGCGCGGTGGCCTTCCAGCCGGGCGCGCGTCCGGTGCTGCACCACATCACCTCTGGCTATTCGCCGGACCGCTCGCTGCCGCCGGCCGACATTCCGGGAAGCTCGGTGGGCTCCTACGTCCCCGGGGCCGGCATCCAGGTCTACAACGAGGGCACGGGCGCGCCGGTGCCGGCGGGCGGCAAGCTGTCGTTCTCGATGCACTACACCACCAACGGCCGGCCGATGACCGACGTGACCAAGATCGGCTACTACCTGTTGAAGACCCCGCCGGAGATCATCCGGCGCGCGGCGGTGATCTCCAATCCGATCATGGCCATCCCAGCGGGCGAGGCGCGCCACAAGGAGGTCGCCTACCTCGAATTCCCGGCCGACGCCCTGCTCTACAGCGTCCACCCGCACGCCCACTACCGCGGCTATGCGGTCGAGCTGACGCAGATCACGCCAGACGGCAAGGAGACGCCGATCCTGTCGGTGCCGAAGTACGACTTCAACTGGCAGCTCGACTACGACCTGGCCGAGCCGCTGCTGGTCAAGAAGGGCACGAAGCTGCGCGTGAAGTGGATCTACGACAACTCCGCGCACAATCCGGCCAATCCTGACCCGAAGCTCAACGTCACCTGGGGCGAGCAGACCTGGAACGAGATGATGTACTTCCGGGTCAACTACCGCTGGGTGGACGAGACCAGCCACCATGTCCGCAACGACCTGCAGGCCAAGCTGATGGAGTCGCGGATCATCGGCTTCCTGGACGAGAACGCCGACGGCAAGCTGCAGCCTTCCGAGCTCAAGGGGCCCTACGCGGTGCTGAAGAGCCGGTTCGCCGAACTCGACCTGAACCACGACGGCGGACTCGATCTGCAGGAACTGGCCGCGGCCGGCATGACGCGCGGCGCCGCCAAGCGCCTGGCGGAGACCGACGTCGAGCAGTAGGCGGGGAATAGTTTTCCACCTGGTGTACCTTTTCCGGCGCCGGAGGGTTATGCTCCGGCGCCCGGAGGAGCCGCACCCATGGACGCCAAGACCGAGACCCTGACACCGGCCGCCGAGCTTGCCGCGCGCGGGCCGGTGCGTTTCCCCAACGAGAGCGCCGAATATCGCGCCGCGCGAACCGCGCTGCTTGAGGAGGAATATGAGCTACGCCGCCATCTGGCGCGGGTCGCCGCCCTGCGCCGCGGCCTGCCTCCGGGCGGCGAGGTGAAGGGCGACTACCGATTCATGGGCGAGGCCGGCGCGCGCGATTTCGCGGGGCTGTTCGGCGATAAGGACACCCTGATCCTCTACAGCTTCATGTTCGGGCCGCAACGGGAGCGGCCCTGCCCCATGTGCACCAACCTGCTGGGCCCGCTCGCCGCCAACGCGCAGGACCTCGAGCAGAAGGTCGCCTTGGGCGTGGTGGCGAGATCGCCGGTCGAGCGGCTGATCGCCTTCAAGCAGGAACGCGGCTGGCAGGGTCTGAAGGTCTATCAGGACCTCAACGACGCCTATTCGACGGACTATCACGGCCTGTTGCCGGAGGGCTCGGAGATCCCCGCGATCAACGTCTTCACGCGACGCGACGGGACGATCCGCCACTTCTGGTCCGGCGAGATGACCGAGGGCGACCCCGGCCAGGACCCGCGCGGCGCGCCGGATCCTGCGCCTCTGTGGAATTTCCTGGACATGACCCCAGAGGGACGCGGCGCGGACTGGTATCCGAAGCTGACCTATTGAAGCGCGGCTAGCGGCGCTGAAGGCCCTGCTGCTCTAGGCGCCATTTGAGCTGATCGAAGCGGTCCTGACCGAAGAAGGCCTCGCCGTTGAAGGTCATCATCGGTACGCCCCAATGGCCGGCGGCGCGCTGAGCGAGCTGATTGGCCTCAACCGCCGCGGCGAAGGCCGCCGGATCGGCGTCGACCGCGGCGGCCATCCCGGCGAAATCCAGTCCCGCGCGTGCGGCCGCCTGGGCCAGGTGATCGCCCTCGTGCCAGTTGTCGGTCCCGCCGTCCCAGATCGTGCGGCTAACCTCATCGAGGAAGGCCAGGCCCCGGCCGCGCTGCACGGCCGCCACGCCCAGGTGAGTGAGGCGGTGGATGTAAGGCTGCCGCATTCGGTAGCCCTCGCCCTCCGAGCGCTGCACCGGGTCGGGCCGGGGCCAGCGGAACGGCAGGCCCAGGAACGCCGCCTCGCGGAACACGTCGGTCATGAAGTAGCGGATCCACAGGGGATCCTGCTGCTCGAAGAACTCCGGCGTGCGCACCGCCAGCGGATAGACCGGCCGCACGTTGCAGGCGACGTCGTAGTCGCGCTCCAGCGCCGCCAATCGCCCCGTCACCATGTAGGAATAGGGCGAGCGGAAGGACCAGTAGAGGTCGTAGCTGAGCGTCATCGGCAGGTCCCCGGCCAGGAGCCCTTCCCGCTCATGATGAATCATCGTGAGCGGACGAGAAGGGCTCCCGAAATAGGCGACGACCCTGTTCTTCCCCGGCTGACGAGTCAGCCGGGACAGGGTCTAGGGCCGAAGCTCTACCACAGCGCCGCTAGCCGTTCATCGGCGGCTGGTGCTCGGCGATCAGGTCCACCCGCTCGGCCTCGCGCACCGCGCGGGTGACGTTGAGCCGGGTGAGGATCGCGGCGTCGCGATAGGTCTCGCGCGCCTTCTCCAGCGTCTTGCGCCAGCTCTGGGCGGCGAGGTTGTCGGTCTCGCCGGCGTAGACGACGGTCGCGCCCTCCTTGGTCAGGCGGGCGATGACGAAATTGGCTCCCGCCGGCGGCAGGAAGCGGTCCTCCTCGAAGGAGATGTAGCGGTAGCGGGCGCCGGACTTGCCGGCGAGTTCAAATTGGCGGGACAACGATACTCTCCACCCCTGGACACTGCGGTCTTCGGCGCGCCCGGGTGATCCGGTGGGCGACCGGGCGCCACTGTCGGCTGCGGGCTTGACCAAAAATGGGCTCAGCTTGACCATAAGGACGCCTCCCGGCTCAGAACGGCCGGAAGCTGGCCAAATGCGGAACAACCTGCGCCGTAAGACGTTCGGGCGGTTGCGCCGTCTCTGTTAGGGTCACATCTCCCTTTGGAGCGCGACTCGAAAGTCGCCGCCCCTGAGATAAAGACGCTCGATAACGGAGCCCGCCTGACTGTGGAGACGACGGCCGAATTCAGCGTCAGGACCGCCGGCGAGCGCCCGACCGTCGCCCTGACCGGCGACTGGACGGCCAACAGCCTGGGCGATGCGCCGGCCAGGCTGGCGCAAGCCCTGGGTTCGCAGAGTGGAAACGCGCGGGGCCAGGTGGGCGTCGATATCCGCAAGGTGCGCCGCCTCGACACCGCCGGCGCCTACGCCCTGATCCGGGCCCTCCCCGAGCATTTCGACCTGAAGACCGTCCAGTCGCGCCCCGAAAGCGCGCGCCTCCTGGAGCTGGTCGGCGCGGCGGTGCATGTCGAGCCGGTCAGCACGGCTCCCCCTCGCGGCTTCCACGAAATGACCGTGCGGATCGGCAAGGGGGTGATGAACATCGGCTACGAGTGGCTCGACACCCTGGCCTTCCTGGGTCACCTGCTGGTCGTCGTCGCGCGGTCTGCCGTCTACCTGTTCACCAACCCCAAGCGGATCCGCTGGGCGGCGATCTTCTCGCTGGCCGAACGCGCGGGCCTGGACGCCATCCCGATCGTCGCGGTCACCTCGTTCTTCATCGGCGCCGTCGTGGGCCTCCTGGGCGCCAACATGCTGAGCCAGTTCGGGGCCCAGGTGTTCGCCGTCGAACTGATCGGCATCGCGGTGCTGCGCGAGTTCAACATCATCATCACCGCGGTGCTGCTGGCCGGCCGCTCGGCCTCCAGCTTCGCCGCAGAGCTCGGCTCGATGAAGATGAACCAGGAGATCGACGCCATGCAGGTGATGGGGGTCGACCCGTTCGAGGCCCTGGTCCTGCCGCGCTTCGTGGCGCTGCTCGCCACCATCCCGCTGTTGACCTTCGTCGCCACCCTGTCCGGCCTGCTGGGCGGCATGGTGGTGGTCTGGAGCGTGCTGGACCTGGGGCCGACGTTCTTCCTGCAGCGCATCGTCGACAACGTCGGCGCCGTGCACTTCTGGGTCGGCATGTCCAAGGGCCCGGTGATGGCCGCGGTGATCGCCGGCATCGGCTGCCGCCAGGGCCTGGAAGTCGGCGGCGACGTGGAATCGCTGGGCCGGCGGGTGACGGCGGCGGTGGTCCACGCCATCTTCGCGATCATCATGATCGACGCGGCGTTCGCGCTGCTGTTCATGAAGCTGAACATATGACCGAGAGCGCACCCCCTCACGCCGTCCCCCCCGAAGAGGTGGACGAGGACACCCTCACCGACGATCAGCTGCTCGACACGCAGGGGCCGGCGGTGGAGGTGCGCGGCCTGGTCTCGCGGTTCGGCGACAATGTGGTCCACGACGGCCTGGACATCACCGCCCAGCGCGGCGAGGTGCTGGGCGTGGTCGGCGGCTCAGGCGCCGGCAAGTCGGTGCTGCTCAACACCATCATCGGCCTGCGCAATCCGCAGGCGGGCACGGTGCGGGTCTTCGGCCAGGACATCGAGCGCGCCTCGCGGCGCCGCTGGACGGCCATCGAGCGGCTCTGGGGCGTGCTCTTCCAGCAGGGCGCGCTGTTCTCCAACCTGACGGTGCGCGAGAACGTGGCCGCCCCGATGTTCGAGCACACGACGCTGACGCGCAAAGAGATCTACGACCTTTCGGACCTGAAGATCGCCCTGGTGGGCCTCGGCCCTGAATCCGGCGACCTGAAGCCAGCGGAACTTTCCGGCGGCATGCGCAAGCGGGCGGGTCTGGCGCGCGCCCTGGCGCTCGACCCCGAGCTCCTGTTCCTCGACGAGCCGACCGCCGGCCTCGACCCGATCAGCGCGGCGGCCTTCGACGAACTGATCAAGGACCTGTCGGACAGCCTGGACCTGACGGTGTTCATGATCACCCACGACCTCGACACGCTCTACGAGATCACCGACCGCGTCGCCGTGATCGCCGACAAGAAGGTGGTCGCCACCGCGCCGGTCCGCGAGCTCGAACACAACAAACATCCCTGGATCCAGGAGTATTTCCTGGGCCCCCGCGGCCGGGCCGCGGCTAAGGTGAAGACGGAAGCCTGATGGAAAAGAACGCCAATTACGCCCTGGTGGGCCTGTCCTCGCTGATCCTCTTCGTTGGCCTGGTGATCTTCGTCGTCTGGCTGGCCCGGGTCTCGTTCTCCCAGGAGTACGACCTTTACGACATTGTCTTCGACGGGCCGGTGCGCGGCCTGAACCAGGGCGGCGAGGTTCACTTCAACGGCATCAAGGTCGGCGAGGTCACCAAGATCGCGCTGGACCGCACCAATCCCAGCCGGGTGATCGCGCGTGCGCGCGTGACCTCCGACGTGCCGATCCGCGTCGACAGCTACGCGACGCTGGAGCCGCAGGGGATCACCGGGGTCAACTACATCCAGATCACCGCCGGCACGCCGTCCAAGCCGCTGCTGAAGGTGGTCGAGAAGGCCAAGTGCCAGTCGAACGGCCTCAACGGCCCCTGCATCCCGATCCTGAGAAGCCAGCGCAGCGCGCTCTCCGACCTGCTGGAAGGCGGCGGGACGGTGCTGACCCGGACCATCGAGGCGCTGGACCGGGTGAACCGCGTGCTCTCCGACAAGAACATCCAGACCTTCTCGGCCACGCTCTCCGACGCCCAGGCGGTCACCGCCGAGATCCGCGAGCGCAAGGAGATCATCGGCGACGCCCAGAAGCTGATCCAGGACCTGGACACCGCGACCCAGCACGCCGACGGCATCCTGAAGTCGACGCAAGGGCTGGTGGACGGCGACGGCAAGCGCAGCCTGAAGAGCATCGCCGACGCCGCCGACGAGGCCAAGGGCGCGGCTCACGACCTACGCGGCATGATCGACAAGCTGCAGGGCCCGACCGCCGACTTCGCGAACAACGGCCTGCCGCAGATCACCTCGGCGATCGTCGAGCTGCAGAAGGCGGCCGAGTCCCTCCAGCGCCTGGTCAACGAGATCCAGCGCAGTCCCACCGGAGCGCTGGGCAAGGGCTCCGCGGAAGAAGTGAAGGTGAAGCCATGATCCGCCCCATTCTTCGCCTGGCTGCGATCGCGGTCTGCGCCGCGGCGCTTTCCGGCTGCATCTCGCTGTTGCCCAAGAGCAAGCCGGCGCAACTCTACCGCTTCTATGCGCCCGCGGCGGCCACGCCGGCGCCGTCGCGGCCGGCCAGCGCCGTGGCGGTCTTCCAGACCAACGGCACGTTCCAGGAGGAGGCCTCCGACGACCGCATCCTGACCATGACCGGCGGCAGGGCGGCCTATATCGCCGAGAGCCGCTGGGTCGCTCCGGCCGACATCCTGTTCGACGAGGCGGTGGCGAAGGCTTTCGACGCCAGCCCGATCCGCCTGATCGCCCGCGGCCAGCAGGGCCGTTCGGCCTATGCGCTCAGGGTCGACGTGCGCACCTTCGAGACCCGCTACGACCACGGCGAGAAGGCGGCTCCGACCGTCATCGTCCGCGTCCACGCCGCCCTGACCCGCGCCGATCAGAGCGGGGTCGGCGAAGATGAGTTCGAAGCCCGGGTCCCGGCCTCCGACAACCGCGTGAGCGCCATCGTCGCGGCCTACAACACCGCCGTCGGCGACGTGGTCGGCAAGATCGTCAGCTGGACGGAGAAGAGCGCGACCTAGGCCAGCCCCGCCTGCATCTTCGCCGCCGTGACCGTGTTCTGCAGCAGGACAGCCACGGTCATCGGCCCGACGCCGCCCGGCGCGGGCGTGAGCCAGCCGGCCACCCGGCTCGCCTGTTTGAAGTCGACGTCGCCTACGACCTTGGTGCGGCCCTCGGCGGCCTTGATCGGATCGTCGAAAGGGACGCGGTTGATGCCGACGTCGATCACCGCGGCGCCCGGCTTGATCCAGTCGCCCTTGATCATCCGCGGCCGGCCGACGGCGGCCACCAGGATGTCGGCCTCGCGGCAGACGGCCGGCAGGTCGGCGGTGCGGGAGTGGGCGATGGTCACGGTGCAGTCGGCCTGCAGCAGCAGCTGGGCGATCGGGCGGCCGACCAGCACGGACCGGCCGACGACAACGGCGCGCTTGCCGGTCAGGTCGCCCAACACGTCGCGCAGCAGGATCATGCAGCCCATGGGCGTGCAGGGCACGAGCGCGGGCAGGCCGCTGGCCAGCCGCCCGGCGTTGGCCACCGTCAGGCCATCGACGTCCTTGTCGGGGTTCAGCATGGCCAGCACCGGCTTCTCGTCCAGATGCTTGGGGAGCGGCAGCTGCACCAGGATGCCGTGGATCAGCGGGTCGACGTTGAGCTCGGCGACCAGGCGCTCCAGTTCGGCCTGGGTGGTGTCTTCCGGCAGGCGGTGGGTGACCGAGTGCATGCCCGCAGCCAGCGACTGCTCGCCCTTGGAGCGGACATAGATCTGGCTGGCGGGGTCGTCGCCGACCAGCACCACCGCCAGGCCCGGCTGCAGGCCGTGGTCGCGCTTCAGCGCCGCCACCTGCTCGGCGACCTTCTCGCGCAGGCGCTCGGCGTAGACCTTGCCGTCGATGAGCTGGGCGGACGACTCGGACACGGTGACGGCCTCCTGGAATTGGCGCACCGACTAGCGGGTCAGGCGCGCGCGCGCAAACGCAACCATGCCGCCAGCGCCCAGGCGTGGGACTCGCGGTCGAGCGCGAGCAGCGCGTCCTGCGGCGTCATCCATTCGAGCGCGTGGTCGTCCTCCACCTTCAGCTGCGGCGCCTCGGCGGTGACATGGGCCGCGAAGAAGACGCCGCGGGTGTTCACCCGGCTGTCGTCCTCGTTGGTGAAATAATGGTCGGCGCGGGCGACCTCGGCGTCGACGGCGATCTGCAAGCCCACTTCCTCGCCGCACTCGCGCGCCGCGGCCTGCGCCGCCGTCTCGCCGGGATCGAGGCCGCCGCCCGGCAGGTCGAGGCGTCCGCCGCCGGCCGCGAAACTGACCCGGGCCACCGCGATCTGGCCGTCGCGCTCGACGATGGCGAAGGCCGCTGGCCGGTCCGGATAGGCGCGGCCCGGCGCAGGCTGGCCGAACTGCGGGACGATCCTGCCCGCGGCCGGCATCAGTCGATCGCGTAGAAGGCGTTGTAGGGGTCGGTCTTGCCCGAGAGGATGTCGGCCAGCGGAATCGGGCGCCAGCCCACGGTCTGCTTGTCGGCGCCCTGCCAGGCCATGACGAGCAGGTCTCTCAGTTCCGAGGCGCCGATCGCGATCTGCCGGGTCGCGAAGGCCGCGCCGCGCGGATCGCCGGGCTTGAGGCCGCCGGCCTTTTCCAGCTCATAGAGCGGGACCACCTGGGCGCCTGTGGCGGCGAGGTAGGCCCCGACCTGTGCGATGTCGAGCCCACCGGCGTTGACGCGCAGCGGCGCCATCGCCTTGTCTACGTCGGCCTGGGTGACCGACAGGCGCACCAGGGCGCCCTCGAAGTCGCTGTGGAACGTCCGCGAGGTGGAGTAGCCGCCCGGGTTGGGATAGTCGCCCCAGCCGTTAAAGTGGACGCTGACGTGCAGCGGCTGACTGCCGTCGCCGACGAAGTGCGACAGGTAGCCGATATCGATCAGGATCTGCTGCTCGCGCCGCACGCGGTCGGCGGTGAAGAACGCCTTGTGCGCGGCCCAGGCCGGGTTCGATTCGGCGAACTTCAGCGCTTTCCAGTAGGCGAAGTCCTGCATCACCTGCTGGTAGTCCTCAAGGATGCTGTAGGGCAGGTAGCCGGCCTTCCAGCTGTCGGCGCCCACCGCCTGCAGGGCCTTTTCATAGTCCTGGCGCGTGGGCGGGAGCGCGGTGGCCTTGGGACCGCCGAGCGCGGTCCCGTCGTCGTTCATGTCGAAGAAATGGCCCTGGTCGCGGTCGCTGTCGAAGGCCTTGCCGGCGCGCTTGATGCGGTCGGGCTCCCGCGAATATTCGCCGACGTCGACAATGGCCTGCGGGGCCTTCAGGAAAGCCGGCAGGTCCGCCGGCAGGGCCTTCATGGCGCCAACCCCGATCATCCGGTGCCCGGAGCCGCCCCAGGCGAACACCGAACTCGGGGTCAGAGCCGTGGCGAGAGCAGCGCAAAGCGAGGCGACGGAGGCGATGGGCGCAAGGCGTTTCATGCCCGACGGTTTGTCGCCTCCCCCGACCGAAGGCAAGGGCCTCAGTCGCGGATATTCAGCGCCTGCTCGACGCGACCGACCCAGGCCTGCACGAGGGGATAGTCGGCCAGGTTGAACTGACCCTCGTGGGCGACCCGGGTGTAGGCGACCAGCGCCACGTCGGCCAGGCTCACCGCCTCGCCGACCAGGAAGGCGCCGCCGCCGGCCAGCCCGTCCTCCATCCGCTGCAAGGCCGCGCGGCCGCGCGGCATGACCTTGGGGTCGAGATCGGCCTGGGTCTTGCCGAGATAGGCGAGCTGGAAGCGCGCCACGGCGATGTAGGGCTCGTGGCTGTACTGCTCCCAGAACATCCACTCGAGCATCCTGGCCCGGTCGTAGGCGTCAGCCGGGATCAGGGCCGAGCCCTCCGCCAGGTGCAGGATGATGGCGTTGGACTGAGCCAGCGGGCGACCGTCGGCCAGCACCACCATGGGGACCTGACCGGCCGGATTGAGCGCCAGGAACTCCGGCGTCCGCGTTTCGGCGGCGATCACGCTGGTCTCGATCCAGTCGTAGGCAAGGCCCAATGAGTCGCAGACCCATTTCACCTTCAGGCAGTTGCCCGAGATGGAATCCCCATAGATTTTCATGAATACCTCGCCCCAAAAGCCCACCGGAAACCCAGGTGGATATGGCGGATTTCGCCTGTGGAGCGCAAACGATCTGAACTCCACGGCGCTGTTAGTTCTACTGACAGGTCGCCGCGCCGCACCCGTTCCGGGGTTGGCAGCCCTGACCGCCCCGGCTACAAACCCGGTCGCACCAGTTCAACGACGAAGGAGGAGCCGTCTTGCGACGCCGCCTCGCCGCCCTGGCACTCTTGCCCCTGATCTTCGCAGCCTCCGGCGCTCAAGCTGCGCCCGCCGACCCTGTGGGCGACCTGATCATGTCGGTGGTCACCGGCGCCCTGCCCTCGGGCCCTGGCTGGAATCTAAAGGCGACGCTCTATCACGCCGGCGCCAAGGGCGTGGGCGCGCTGGACGCTCTGGGCTGCAAGGTCGTGGCCATGCGCACCGTCGCCGTCGACAAGAACCTGATCCCGCGGCACAGCGTGCTGTTCATCAAGGAAACCGTCGGCCTGAAGATGCCGGACGGCTCGACACACGACGGCTACTGGTACGCATCTGACGCCGGCAGCGCGATCAAGGGCAAGCGGATCGACCTCTACACCGGCGCCACGGCCCGCTCGATGGCGGCGACCAAGGGCCTGGACCTCTCCAGCCTGACGGCCATCAAGGTCGGCGACTTCCAAGGCTGCCCGCCCGGCTAGCCATTCCGGGCTGAAGCCTCCGGCTCACCCGACAAATCCCCCGGACCGCGAACCGCCGACTTCCCGGCGCACCTCAGCATGTCTGGAGAACAGCTTGATCCATAAACCTAACTTCTTCGTCTTCACCGGCGGCCCCGGGGTCGGCAAGACCTCGCTGCTGCGCCACCTGCAGGCCATGGGCGAGACCGTCGTCGAGGAGACCCACCGCGCCGTCATCGCCGAGCAGGCGGCCGCGGGAGGCCGCGCGCTCCCCTGGGACGACTTCGCCGCCTATTGCGCGCTTTGCGTGCGGCGCGACATCGGCAAGTTCGACGCTCTGGTTGAGGCGACGGGGGCAGATGCGACCGGGCGCGTGTTTTTCGACCGGAGCCTCCTCGACGGCTTCGATCCGAGATGGGCCGCCCCGGCGGACCTGGCGGCGGCGGCCCGGGACCGGCGCTACAATCGCCGCGTCTTCGTCTTCCCGCCCTGGCGCGAGATCTACGAGACCGATGCCGAGCGGCGCCAGGACTGGGCGGAAGCGGAGGCCACCTTTCCCCGGATCCTCGAGGTCGTGGCCCGCTTCGACTATGAGCCGCTGGTCGTGCCCCACGGCAGCCTCGACGAGCGCGCCGCCTTCGTGCTGGCAGAGGCCGCTCGGGCTCTGGCCGCCCCACGCTAGGATCGGGTTCGCATAACGCACTACCTGAGGTGGTCTCACCCTCCGGAGCTGTCGGCAAGGGGCGGCGCGCCGCGCGATGAGCTCTGCGGCGGCCGTCAAGGCACGCCGCCGGAACGCCGGCGCGTCGATCCATAAGTTTGATATAAAATACTTTTGCCGGTCGCCGCCGCGCTCATCGCCGCGCCAGCCGGGCCGGATCGGACAGCGCCCGGATGATTTGCGGCGACGGACTGAACAAGTTGATCGCCCTTAACGATCCAACAACCTTGGCGGGCTTTTCTAGGCCCTGCGCCGGCTCAGGCTCGCGCGGCGGGCGCAGAAGGGCCTGCCCTAAGGCTCTTCAAGGCGCCGAGGCGGACTCCGGCTCCTGCACGGCCGACACATTTTGAATGTTGCTGTGCCAAGGACGCCGATGCCCTACGACCTCAGGACCCTGATCTCCGCCACCGGTCCCACCGAGTTTTCGACCGTCGCGCCGGTCGCCAGCCTGGGCGTCGCCGCGCTTGGCCGCCTCGTGTTCGAAGGCGCTGGGCTGCAGGAAGTCTGGGACCGACTGATCGCCCGCGTCAGCGCCAACGAGGCCGACTACGGCGCCCTGCTCGACCTCTCGACCCTGGTGCAGATGACCGGCAGCCGCGAAAAGGGTCTGGAGCTGCAGGCCGCCGCCATCGCCGGCCAGCGCTGCTATCGCACCCGCCATGGCGACGGGCGGCTCAAGGTGCTGGCCTTCATGACCGCCGGCGATCTGATGACCAACACGCCGATCGACTTCCTGCTGGAAGGCTCCGACGTCGAACTGACCGTCTATTTCGTGGATGGCGCGCTCCCTTCGCCGTCGCAGGTTCCCGAGCACGACGTGGCCTTCCTGGCGATCGGCCAATCCGACGACGGATCCAAGGCGCTCGCGGCGCTCGGCGCCGAGCCCTTCGCGGCCTGGCCCCGGCCAGTGATCAACAGCCGGCCGCAGCTGATCGCCGCGCTCAGCCGCGACGGCGTCGCCGACACCTTCGCCGGCCATCCGACGCTGATCTGCCCCGCCACACGCCGCGCCCCGCGCGCCGCCCTCGAAGGCGTCGTCAGCGGCGCGTCGGAGCTTTCCGCCCTGCACGCCGACCTGAGGTTCCCGGTCATCGTCCGGCCGCTCGGCTCCCACGCCGGCGCCGGTCTGCAGAAGCTCGCCTCGCGGGCCGAGCTGGGCGCCTATCTCGCCGAGCATGCCCAGGCGGAGTTCTTCGTGGCGGCTTTCTTCGACTATCGGGGCGCCGACGGCCGGTTCCGCAAGCTGCGCGTGGTGTTCGTGGGCGGTCAGCCCTTCGTCAGTCACATGGCGGTCTCCGAACGCTGGATGGTGCACTACCTGAATGCCGATATGGGCCAGGCCGCCAATCGCGCCGAGGAAGCCGAGGTCATGGAGACCTTCGACACCGGCTTCGCCCTGCGGCATCGCGCCGCGTTCGAAGCGCTGAACCAGACGCTCGGCCTCGATTATTTCGGCATCGATTGCGCCGAGACCCAGGACGGGCGGCTGCTGGTCTTCGAGACCGACGTGGCGATGATCGTCCACGCCATGGATTCGGCCGAGCTCTACCCCTACAAGAAGCCGGCAATGGCCAAGCTTTTCAACGGCTTCGTCGCCGCCCTCGGCGCCGCGGCGGGCCAGAGCCGACTGGCCGCCTAGGGCCGAGAAACGCTGCTGAACAGCTCCCTGCCCGGCGCGAATTCGCCGGTCGCCCGCCGCTATGCGTTCTTGTCCCCAAGGACTCCCCTCTTAGGCGAGTCCCGTTGCTTAAGCTTAACGGCATGCTAACGCTGTAAATTGAAGTCGCCTCCGTGCGCGTCGGCATGTCCAATGCAGGGGCTGAGGCGAATGGGCATGGGGGCCCAGTACATGTTCAGGAGTGACACAATGCGTATGCGTGGGATCAAGGCCCTGGCCGCGGCGGCGAGCCTTGGTGTGATGGCGATGGCGGGGCAGGCTTCGGCCACCCAGACCTTCACCTTGGTCAGCTCGTCGATGGATCAGTCGTACACGGCGCTCGTCACTGCTCCGGCCAACGGCAGCTACGGCGCCATCAACGAATATGTCTATGACGGCCCACTCACCTTCACGGTGTCCGGCTATCCGGGCGGCGCCACCTCCCTCTTCGGCTTCTGCATCGACCTCTACCACGACATGAACCTGGGCAATCTGGGCTGGACCTATACGACCAACCAGCCTGACGGCGGTGGCTTGATCCCGAACGCGCCGCAGACGCTTAGCGCCGACCAAACGAAGACCATCACCGACCTGGTGGACACCGGCTGGATCATGGAGATGCAGGGGACCGCTCCTGATCTCGCGGCTCAGGAAGCCGCGATCCAGGCGGCGATCTGGAACGTCGAGGTGCCGGGTTCGGTCAGCAATTTCAATTCGGGCCTGGTCGCCAGCTACTACGATACCTACGCGAACGGCCCTTCCTCCTCGTGGAACCTCGCCGACGCCAACGACAGGGTGTTCACGATCTCCAACGGCGGCAATCAGTCGTTCGCCATCGGCTGGCCGATCGCCGGCGTGCCGGAGCCGACCAGCTGGGCTCTGATGCTCACCGGCTTCCTCGGCATGGGCACGATGCTCCGCCGTCAGCGTAAGACCGTGGCGGCCACCGCCTAAGCTTCGGCGTCAGCCTGAACAACAGAAACCCCGGCGCTCCGCAGCGCCGGGGTTTTTCTTTGTCCGGAGGTCTGGCGGCCGGCCTCAGGTCTCGACGAAGGCGCGTTCCAGGACGAAGTCGCCGGGCTGGGCGATGGAGCCTTCCTCGTAGCCGAGGTCGAGGAGCTGCTGCTTCAGGTCGGCCAGCACCGAGGGGCCGCCGCACAGCATCACCCGGTCCACCGCCTTGTCGAAGGCGGGCAGGCCAAGATCGCGGAACAGCTGGCCCGACGCGATCAGGTCGGTGATCCGCCCCTGGGTCTTGAACGGCTCGCGCGTCACCGTCGGGTAGTAGCGCAGCTTCGGCCCGATCAGCTCGCCCAGGATTTCGTCGTGGGCCAGGTCATGGCCCAGCAGCTCGGCGTAGTTGAGGTCGGCGACCTCGCGCACCGTGTGGGTGACGATCACATCGTCGAAGCGCTCATAGACGTCCGGGTCGCGCGCCAGCGACAGCCAGGGCGCAAGCCCGGTGCCGGTGCCCAGCATCCACAGCCGTTTGCCCGGCTTCAGCCCATCAAGAACGAGCGTGCCGGTGGGCTTGCGGCCGATCAGCACCTCGTCGCCGACCTTGAGGTGCTGCAGGCGCGAGGTCAGCGGCCCGTCCGGCACCTTGATCGAATAGAACTCCAGCTCCTCGTGCCAGGCGGGCGAGGCGATGGAATAGGCGCGCACCAGCGGCTTGCCGTCCTCCTTCGTCAGGCCGACCATGACGAACTGGCCGCTGGCGAAGCGAAGCGCCGGATCGCGGGTCGTGCGGAACGAGAACAGGCTCTCGGTCCAATGCTGGACCCAGGTCACGGTCTCGACGAAGAAAGCGCCGCCTGCCTTCACAGGCGCGGCCACTGGAGCGAAAGCAACGTCATTCATCGGGGTGTCTACACTCTTTCAGGCGGCGTCAAATGTCGCCGCCGACATTGGGCGCGGCGCCCGGGGCGCGGGCGACATGGATGCCGCACTCGGTCTTGTCCTGCCCCGCCCAGCGGCCGGCGCGGACGTCCTGACCGTCTTCCACCGGCTGGGTGCAGGGCCAGCAGCCGATCGAGGGGAAGCCCTGGGCCACCAGCGGGTGCGCCGGCAGCGCATATTCCGCCATGTAGGCGTCGAGGTCCTCCTTGGCCCAGTTGGCCAGAGGATTGAACTTCAGTTGGTGATCGGCCTGCTCCACCACCGGCAGCGACAGCCGCGCCCCGCCGTGGAACCGCTTGCGGCCGGTGATCCAGCCGTCGAAGCCGGCCAGCGCCTTGTCCAGGGGGATCACCTTGCGGATCTCACAGCAGGCGTCGGTGTCGGTCTGCCAGAGCTTCGCGGCAGGGTCGCCGGTGGCCAGGTCCTGGTAGGCCGGGCGCAGATCGCGCACGTCGGTCAGGCCCAAGAGCGCCGCCAGCTGACGGCGGTAGTCGAGCGTCTGGCCGAACAGCATGCCGGTATCCAGGAACAGCACCGGCATGTCGGGCTTCACCTTGGAGACCAGGTGCAGCAGCACCGCCGATTCCGCCCCGAAGGACGAGACCAGCGCCAGCCTGTCGCCGAAGGTCGCGACGGCCTCCTCGATCACCGTCCGCGGGTGCGCATGGCGCAATTCCGCGTCCAGACGCGGCGCGAGCGTCTGATGCCAGTCGCTGTGATCGTAGGCCAAGCTCACCCTCCCCGCTCCACATAGGCCGGCGCGCGGCCGTCGGCGGAGCGTTGATAGACGTGACGGAAGCGCTGGCTGGCCCTTTGCCAGTCCTCCGGGGTCGAGCCGTCCGCCGGCTCGAAGGCGGTAAAACCGCAACGGACCATGAAGCCCGCCTGGGTGCGCAGGACATCGCCCACCGCGCGCACCTCGCCCGTGAAGCCCAGCCGCTCGCGCAGCAGGCGCGCCGAGGTGAAGGCGCGGCCGTCGCGGTACTTCGGATATTCCAGCGCCACCACCGCGATCCGCGGCAGGTCATAGGCCAGGACCTCGACCTCCTCGTCGCTCGCGAGGCGAACGCCGACCTTGCGTCCTTCCGAGAGCAGCGCCTCGCCGTCGGCCTGGAAGCGGGTCAGCGTGACGATCACGTCGCCCGGCGGCAGGCCCTCGTCGTCGGCCACGTGGGTGAAGGCGTCCTCGGCCAGCGAGAACACGCCGTCCGCCAGCCTAATGAACGTCGGCATAGACGGCCTCCTTGAAGGGGGCGACGCCGGTGCGCCGGAAGGTGTCGAGGAAGCGCTCGGCGCCCTGGCGCTCGCGCAGATAGGTCTCGACCAGGGTGTCGACGGCGTCGGCCACCTTGTCGTAGGGCAGCGCCGGGCCCAGCGCCTGACCCACGGCAGCGTCTTCCGCCCCGGAACCGCCGAGCGTGAGCTGATAGAATTCCTCGCCCTTCTTATCGACGCCCAGGATGCCGATGTGGCCCACGTGGTGGTGCCCGCAGGCGTTGATGCAGCCGCTGATCTTGATCTTCAGCTCGCCGACCTTCTCGGCCCGGTCTGGATCGGCGAACTTCTGGGCGATGTGCTGGGCGACCGAGATCGACCGCGCATTGGCCAGCGCGCAATAGTCCAGGCCCGGGCAGGCGATGATGTCGCTCACCAGGTTGATATTGGCGCTGGCGAGCTCGGCGGCCTTCAAGGCGGCGTAGACCTCGGGCAGGTCGTCGAGCCGGACATGCGGCAGGACCAGGTTCTGCTCGTGGGTGACGCGGATATCATCCTGGCCGTAGCGTTCGGCGAGGTCGGCCACGGCGTCCATCTGCGCGGCGCTCGCGTCGCCGGGCGTCTCGCCGACGGTCTTGAGCGAGATCTCGACGATGCCGTAGCCGGGCTTCTTGTGCGGCTTGAGGTTGTTGCGGATGAAGCGCGCGTAGGCCGCATCGGCCGCCTTGGCCCGCTCGTGGGCTTCGGAGACCGCCGGCAGGACGTCGAAGTCGGCCGCCGCAAAGGCGCCGCGGATGCGCGCGAGCTCGGTGTCCGGCAGGTCGACGGACGCACCGACCTTCTCCCACTCGGCCTCGACCTGGCGGGCGAACTCCTCGGCGCCCAGGGCCGCGACCAGGATCTTGATCCGCGCCTTATAGGAATTGTCCCGGCGGCCGTGACGGTTATAGACCCGCAGGATCGCCTCCAGGTACGAGAACAGCCGGTTGGCCGGCAGGAACTCGCGGATGGTCGAGCCGATGTAGGGCGTGCGCCCCATGCCGCCGCCGACGATGACCTCAAAGCCCATCTGACCGTCGCGGGCGCGGCGCACGACGAGACCAATGTCATGCACCTTGGCCGCCGTGCGGTCCTTGGGCGCGGCGGTGATCGCGATCTTGAACTTGCGCGGCAGGAACGAGAATTCCGGGTGCAGGCTCGACCATTGGCGCATGGCCTCGGCCCAGACGCGCGGGTCGTCGATTTCCTCTGACGTCGCCCCGGCATAGGGGTCGGCGGTGATGTTGCGGATGCAGTTCCCGGAGGTCTGGATCGCGTGCATATCGACGCTGGCCAGGTGATCGAGGATATCCGGCGTGTCGGCCAGCTTGATCCAGTGGAACTGCAGGTTCTGGCGCGTCGTGAAGTGGCCGTAGCCCTTGTCGTAAGTCCGCCCGATCCAGGCGAGCTTGCGCAGCTGCGTCGGGTTCAGCGAGCCGTAGGGGATCGCAACCCGCAGCATGTAGGCGTGGAGTTGCAGGTAGAGGCCGTTCATCAGCCGCAGCGGCTTGAACTGGTCCTCGGTGAGGTCGCCGGCCAGGCGGCGGCCGACCTGCTCGCGGAACTCCGCCGAGCGGTCCGCCAGCATTTCCCGGTCGATGGTGTCGTAGCGGTACATGAGGCCTACTTCCGCTTGATCAGGTCGACGCGGCCCGTGGAGCGGGACGCGCCGTGGGCGTGCTTGAGCGCCGCGATCGCCGCGCCGCCCTCGGTCTGTTTGCCGTGATTGAGGTTGGTGGGCCCGAGCGCCCGGATTCGCTCGCGGTAGCTGAGCGGGGCCCAGAGGCCCTCGGATTCCACCAGGTCGATGAGATAGGGCTCGACCACCACCTTGGGCTGGTTCTTGGCGTGGCCCTCGGCGGCCTCGCCGGCCGGATCGTCGTCGGCGAACAGATCGGCCTCGGCGAAACGCTCGACCCACTGGCCCTGGCGCCAGAACACGACCTCGCCATCGGTCAGGCGGTTGGCGGTGAGCGCCTTCATGCGCGGACCTCCTGGATCAGCGCCGCCAGCTCGGCGGGCTCGCCCGCCTGCGCCAGCGCCATGGCCTCGCCGACGATCAGCAGGGCCGGGCCGCTGAGCGCCGAGGCGGCCTCGGCCAGGCCCCAAAGGTTGGTGACGATGCGGCGCTCGTCGGCGCGGCTGGCGTTTTCAACGATCAGGGCTGGAGTCGTGGCGGCGCGGCCGGCGGCCATCAGGCGCGCGGCGATCGGGGCGGCCTGCGAGAGGCCCATGTAGATGACCACGGTCTGGTTGGGGCGCGCGAGGCTCGCCCAGTCCAGATCTGGCTCGCGGCCTTCTGAGGCGTGGCCGGTGACGAAGGTGACCGCCTGGGCGGAGCCGCGATGGGTCAGCGGCGCGCCGGCGCTGGCGCCGGCGGCGAGCGCCGAGGTGATCCCCGGAACGATCTGGCAGGCCACGCCCGCCGCGCGGCAGGCTTCCAGTTCTTCTCCACCCCGGCCGAAGATGAAGGGGTCGCCGCCCTTCAGGCGCACCACCGTCAGGCCGTCGAGCGCGAACGCCACCAGCATGCGGTTGATCTCGTCCTGGCTATAGGAATGGCGCGACTTGCGCTTGGCCACCGAGATGCGCCGCGCGGCGCCCGGCGACAGCTCCAGGATCTCATCGGAGACCAGGCCGTCGTGCACCACGACGTCGGCTTTCTGCAGGACTTTCAGCGCCTTGATGGTCAAAAGGTCGGGGTCGCCAGGACCCGCGCCGACCAGCCAAACCTCGCCCGCCGCCAGGTCCTTGGAGGCCTTGCCGCCGCCCAGCATCACCAGGCCGCCCGCGCGCCTTGACCTCACTTGCCGCTGGGACATGATTAGCTTCTCTAACGCCTACGAACCTTGAACCGGAACGGGACGGGCCTGCGCCCGCCCCGCCGAATTCCCGCGATGAAAAGGGCCTGGACACCGCTGGAGGCTTGCAAATAGGTCTCGGCGCCCCCAATTCGCAATCCAAGGACTTCTGCCGGGGCTGTCAGGAATTCTATGGAACGACCGACGGAACAACGACGACGTCTGCCGCCGCTGAACGCCCTGCGGGCGTTCGAGGCCGCGGCGCGTCATCTGAACTTCAGCCGGGCGGCGGACGAGCTGTCGGTGACGCCCGGCGCCGTCAGCCAGCAGATCCAGAACCTCGAGGACTATGTCGGCGCGGCGCTCTTCAAGCGCACGCCCAAGGGGCTGTTGCTCACCGACGCGGCCCAGACCGCCCTCCCCGCGCTCCGCGAAGCTTTCGACCGCCTGGCCGAGGCCGCCTCCCTGCTCACCGCCGCCGTCGATGGACGGCGCCTGACGCTGACTGCCCCGCCCTCCTTCGCCGCCAAGTGGCTGGTGCCGAGGCTCGGCGCCTTCGAACAGGCGCATCCGCAGGTCGATGTCTGGCTGTCGGCGGCGATCGAGCTGGTCGACCTGACCGCCGGCGAGGTGGACGTCGCCATCCGCTACGGCGCCGGGCGCTACCCGGGCCTGGAGGTCCACCGCCTGTTCTCCGAGACGGTGATCCCGGTGGCCAGCCCCGAGCACCTGGCTAACCAGCCGCTCAGCACGCCCGCGGACCTCGCCAACCACATCCTGCTGCACGACGGCTCGCCCGATCTCGACGACAGCTGCCCCGACTGGTCCATGTGGCTGGCGGCGCGCGGCCTGAAGACCATCGACGGCATGCGCGGGCCCCGCTTCAACCAGAGCAGTCTGGTGATCGAGGCCGCCGTGAATGGCCGCGGCGTCGCGCTCGCCAAGCGCACGCTGGCCCAGGCCGACCTGGAGGCCGGCCGCCTGGTCGCGCCGCTACAGATCGCCACCGCCGTCGACTTCGCCTATTACCTCGTCCACCCCAAGGCCAAGGGCCGGCTGCCGCAGGTGAAGGCCTTCGTGAGCTGGATCGAGGCCCAGGCCACGGCCCACGAGGCGGCCCTGTTGGCGATCGATAACGGGGCCGGCATCTAACCAAGAGTCTGAGTCACCGATGAGCTTTTCCACCGACCCGCGCCCGGCGCCCGCCGACTGCGCGACCATGGCCGAGGTGCGCCAGGGCGTTGACGCGCTGGACCGCCTGCTGGTCACGGTGCTGGCCGAGCGCCAGCGCTACATGGACGCCGCCGCGCGTATCAAACAGGACCGCGAGGCGGTGCGGGACAACGCCCGGGTCGAGGAGGTGGTGGCCAAGGTGAAGGCCGCCGCCCGCGAGGCCGGCCTCTCCGAAGCCATCGCCGAGCCGGTCTGGCGCACGCTGATCGAGGCCTGCATCGCCCATGAATTCGGCGTCTGGGACGCCCTGCGCCAGGACGCCTAGTCCGCCAGCGCCTCGCGCAGCCCCGGCACGCGCGCGATCAGGGCCTCGTTCAGCTCATCGCGGCGGCGCCAGAGGTCGAAGTACCAATCGCGCCGTAGCGCCTCCTGGTCGGCGAACATCCGCTCATCCCGCACCTGCGCCCAGGCCGCCTTGGCCATCCGTTCGCGCGCGGGTTCGTCGGTCAGCGCCTGGCGCAGCAGGGGCGCCCAATCGGCCACCTGACGGGCCATCAGGCCGTTGACCCCGTGACGGATGATCCGCTCGTAGACCACCGGCGAGCCGATGGTCAGCACGCCCGCCCGTGCGGCGTCGATGTATTTGCCGTCGCTCTTGGTGTCCCAATGGGCCAGGTCCTCGACCGGCGACAGCGAGACCGTGCACTGGCTCATCAGCCGCAAATAGGCCTCGAAGCTCATGTATTCGTAGTAGCGCTTGTTGGCGGTCGGCAGGGCCGCGAACACCTCCTTGTCGCCGATGACCACGAACTCGGTCTCGGGCCGGCTCTCGATGGCTGGGCCCAGCGACCGCGCCACCGAGACCGCATAGTCGCCGCGGATGAGCGCGCCATAGAAAACCCGCGGCGGCCGCGGCCCTTGCGGGAACGGCAGCAGTTCGAAGGCCGGATTGGGGAACAGCACGGTCTCAGGATTGTATTCGCGGAAATGTTCCACGAGGGCCGGCGTCGAGGTCTGCACGCCGTGCGCGTACCAGAACAGCTGCATGCCCTCCTCCTGGATCGGCAGGCCCTTGGTCATGGCGATGAGCGGCGGGTAGTCATCGAAGTCCATGACCGTCACCCAGCCCCCGCGGATCACCCGGACAAGCGACCTGCGCCAGACCTCCAGGCGCAGCTCGCCTGGCCGGATCATGACCACCAGCTTCGGCGCGTCGTAGGCCAGCGGGGGCACATCGACCGGCGGGAGGCAGTAGGCGACCTGCAGGTCCGGGTCCGAGGCCAGGCCGCGCGCCGGCATCCGCGTGCGCACGTCCATCAGCGCCCGGGTGTAGGGCGCGACCTGGACATAGAGCGCCGGGCGCGGCGGCGCCCCGCCGGTCTTCTGAGCCCGCACCACACCGGTGCCGCCGGCGTCCACCGGCTCTCGCAGGACGAGGCCGCTGGGCGCCAGGTCCGCGGCCAGCGCCGCCCGCTCGGCCGCCCAGCGCACGACGAAACAGCCCTCGGCGCTCAGCGCCGCGGCCAGCCGCTGCAGCACGTCGGGTGACGGCGGGCGGGCGGCGACCACCGTGTCGAAGCCGCCGGGCGGGCCGGCGGCCGCGCCGGCGCCTCCGTCCGGGTTCGCGGTCGTGACCAGGGCCTTGGGATTGAGCCTGCGATAGGCCTCGGCGAAGACGTCGCCGTCCGGACCCCAGTGCAGCACGCGCCGCGCCGCCAGCGGCGTCGCCTCCAGCAGCGGCTCGTCGAGGCGCAGGCGCTCGGCCGGCAGCTGGGCGGAGGCGCGGTGGCACGCCTCCAGCACGATCTCCGACGCGGGCTCGATCGCATGCCCAATGAGATTGTGGCCCGTGCCGGCGACGAGGTGCAGCCGCACGCCGGGCGTCGCCGCCAGCAGCCGCCGCTCGGCCTCGCCCACCAGGCTCGGATGGCGCGCGAGCGCGCGCCGCGGCTCCAGGGGCTCCTCGGCCAACATCACATCGACCGGTACGTTCAGCCCTTGCAGCACCCAGCGATGGTCGAGCCCCACGACATCGGTCTGGGTGACCCCGAAGGTGCCCGAGATGTAGGCTTCGGAGAGCTCATCCTTCACCTGCCGCAGATGCTCGCCGAAGGCGTCGAGCACCGGCCATAGGCCCGCGGTGACCAGTGGCGGCTCGACGGCGACGATGCGGGCGAGATTGCGCGCCCGGACGCCCAGCGCGATCACCGCCCCGATCGAGGCGCCCAGCAGCACCACCGGCCGGTCCGGATAGCGGCTTTCCAGCAGCTCGCCCACCAGGGCGGTCAGGCCCTGCACCGTGTGGGCCGCAAGGTCGTAGGCGGCCCCGATCGGCAGCGTCATGACGCACATGTCGGCCAACAGCTCGAGCCGCTGCTGCACGGCCGCGAAGTTTTCCGGCGTGGACAGCGAACTGGGCAAGGCGAAGACCAGCGGGCGCACCGAGTCCGCCGGACCCGGACTGGTCTGCAGGCGCACGACCCCCAGCCGCGTCTTCACGCTTTCGCCGATGAACTCGCTCAGGGACACGGATCGCTCGGGGACAAAGGGCGCGCAAACCTTAAGGGTGAGCGCCGCTCATAGGGCAATCCGCCACCTGAATGAAGCGGGAGGGGCCCGTCAGGCCGGGCGGGCCTGATAGGCCACGATTTCGGCGACCGCGGCGGCCAAGGCGTCGCGCACCGCCGGCACGCCGGCCTCGCCCTGCGCCTCGGCCCGGGCGCAGACATCGCCCAGCTCATTGGCGCCGACGCCCCGCGCCGCGCCCTTGATCGTGTGGACCACGTCGCGCCAGCCGGCGCTGCCGGCGTCCAGCGTCGCAGCCCAGATCTCCGCCTGTTGCCGGAACAGCGCCAGCACCTCGCCCACCACCTGCCGGTCGCCGGCGGCGAAGCCTTCCAGGTACCCAAAATCCACCGCGCTCATCGGCCTTTCAGTCCCCCAAATCGCCTGGCGCGACCGCGCCCCAAACGCGCCATCCGGACACGCCTTGCCAAGGCCGCGTTTTCGCGTATTTTCCGCGCCCTCGCCGCCGGGGCTGATACTGCCTCAGAAAACGCTCCGGTGCGACGGCGGGTGCTTAGCTCAGTTGGTAGAGCAGCTGACTCTTAATCAGCGGGTCGTGGGTTCGAATCCCCCAGCACCCACCATTCCTTCCGGCCTTCCCGTCTTTCGCGGACTGAGCCGCTGACGGAGACGTGGCCTCGCATGGACCGCCTCATCGTCCAGACCAGTTGTGGTGCGCTGTACCTAGGGGGACGGCTGCACGCCGACCCGGCGACGCCGGCGCTGGTGGCCATGGGCGGCGTCTGGACGCCGCGCGACTTTCTGCATGAGCTGGTGGACGCCTTTCCGGAGGTCAGCGTGGTCATCGCGCCCCTGCCGGGGATGGGTGGCTCGCTGGCCCGCACCTTCGACATCGCCACCATCACCCGCTCGCTGGACGAGGCGCTCGTCAGCCTGTTCCGCGAGACGCCCCTGGTCATCTACGGCGTCTCCACAGGCTGTCTGGTGACGCTCGGTTTGCAGGCGCCGCAGATCGTGCGGCAGGTGGCCCTGGAGCCCTTCTTCCGCACCGCGCCGCTGTGGCCGTTCCACGTGACCGCGCGCGAGTTCCTGGCCAGCGAGCCGGAGAACCGCGGCGCGCGCGTCGCGGCGAACGAGATCTTCGGCATTGCCGAGACCGGGGAGGTGACCGACCGCGACTACCGCGCCCTGCTGGCGGGGCTAAAGCGGCCCCTCGACGTCATTCTGGGCGATCTGCCTCTGGAGCCGGTCCGGCCGCTGGAGGACCTGCCCTCGCTCTGCAGCCGTGAGGACCGCGCGGCCCTGGCGGCCCATCCGCAGGTCACCTTGCATCCCGGCCCGCCGGGCTCAGGCCACGACCTGGGGGCGACCCCGGACGGCGCGCAGCTGGTCCGCGCGGTGCTGCGCCAGGCGCTCGACGCCGTGGCAAGGGCCTGACCGCGCATGGATTTCCTGACCCTCCAGACCGCCGCCGGCCCGCTCGGCGTCGTTGGCCGGATCCACACCGGCCCGCCGCGCCCGGCCCTGCTGGCCGTCAACGGCGCCTTCCCGCGCAGGCATCATCGCCACGATCTGGTCGACTATTTCCCAGGCGTCAGCGTGCTGGTGGTGGAGCTGCCGGGGATGTCCGGAGTGCCCTGGGCCAATCCGACGATCCCAGAACTGACCCAAGGGCTCGAGGCCGCGGTGCGACGGCTCGTCGGCGATGTCCCGATCGTCGCCTTCGGCTCCTCGACCAGCGTTCTCGTGACGCTCGGCCTGCGGCTGCCGAACATCTGCCGCCACCTGCTCCAGGAGCCGTTCTTCCAGACCGAAAACCTCTGGCCCTTCGTCGCGAGCTCCCGCGCCCGGATGGCGCGGAACCCGGACAACGCCGCCATGACGCGGTTCTACTGGGAGGCGTTCGGCATCGGCCCCGAGCGGCTGGAAAACCGCGACTACCGCCACCTGCTTGAGAACATCACCAAGCCGACCGACGTGATCGTCGGCGGCGCGCCCCTGGAACCGATGCGAGAGATGGACTTCTGGCCCTCGTTCACCTCGGGGCAGGACCGCGCGGCGCTGCGGGCCAATCCTCTGGTCAGCCTGATCGAAGGCCCACCCGATAGCGGCCATAGCTTTGGCTCCGAAGGCGGCAGCGATCTCCTGATCAAGCGCCGGCTTCACGCCGCGCTCCTCGAAGCCGCCAAGCTCTGCGGCTGAAGCCGCCCCCTTAGCGATTGCGTCGCCACCCGCAAGCCGCCAAGCTTACAGAAAAGGGCTTGGGAGGACGGGATATGGACATGGGCGCTCGCGCGCGGCGGCTCGCCGTCGGTCTGGCGGCGATTTTGGGCCTGGCCGGGGCGGCCCACGCCGCCGACAAGCCCGTCGCGGCCCCACCGGCCGCCGCCAAGGCGCCTGTCGGCAAGTCGGGAGCGCTTGCGATCCGCACCCTCTCCTCGCGGCCCGACATGGTCAGCGGCGGCGATGCGCTGGTCGAGGTGCGCGGCGCCGCCAAGGGCGTGAAACTGACGCTCAACGGCAAGGACGTCTCCGGCGACCTGCGGCTCGATCCCGCCAGCCACACCCTGCGCGGTCTGGTCGGCGGCCTGGAGGTCGGCAAGAACACGCTGAGCGCCACCGCCGGCGCGGCCAAGGCGACCCTGACCCTCACCGACTACCCGCTGGCCGGGCCGATCGTCTCGGGCCCGCACATCATGCCCTATGAGTGCCGCACCGAAGAGTCGGGCCTGGGCAAGGCGCTGGACGCCGACTGCTCGGCCGCCCCGCGCACCGACTATTTCTACCGCACCACCGGGGGCAAATTCGAGACCCTTGCCAATCCGGCCGACCGTCCGGCCGATCTGGCGATGACCGCCGTCGAGGGCGTCAGCGTCCCCTATGTGGTCCGCGTCGAGTCCGGGACGCTCAACCGCTCGATCTACCGCATCGCCATGCTGGCCGACCCGAGGGGCTGGAACCACCGCCTGGCGGTGAGCTTCGGCGGCGGCGCTGGGGCCAAGTACAACCAGGGGACCAACACCGCGAAAGACCCGCTGAGCGACCTCTTCCTGTCGCGCGGCTTCGCCCACATGGTCGCCACCGAGCTGGTCAACAACCTGCACGGCAATGCCGTCCTGCAGGGCGAGACCCTGATGATGCTCAAGGAGCACTTCATCAAGACGCACGGGGTCCCGAAATGGACCGTCGGCTTCGGCGGCTCGGGCGGGGCGATCCAGCAGCTGACCATCACCCAGATGTATCCCGGCCTGCTGGACGGCTTGGAGCCTTCGCTGTCGTTCCCGGATTCGACCCTGCACACCGCCGATTGCGGCATCCTGCAGCGCTACTGGAAGTCCGACGCCGGCAAGGGCTGGAGCCAGGAGAAGAAGACCGCCGTGGAAGGCTTCACGCCCGGCACCTGCCGCGCCTGGGAAGCCTCGTTCGTGCCGGTCTCCAACTCCGGCAACAAGCCGGGCTGCGACCTGAAGGACAAGTCGCTGGTGTGGGACAAGGAGACCAACCCCAAAGGCGCCCGCTGCGCTCTGGCCGACTGGCGGGTCAATATCTACGGCCGCGATCCGAAGACCGGCTATGCGCGCAAGACCGAGGACAACGAAGGGCTGCAATATGGGCTGAAGGGCCTGAACGCCGGCAAGCTCAGCGTCGACGAGTTCCTCGACCTCAACGAGAAGATCGGCGGCTATGACGACGACGGCGGCTTCGCCGACCACCGCAGCCACGGTGACCCGATCGCCCTGCACGCGGCCTATGCGTCGGGCCTGCTGAACGGCGGCGGCGGCGGCCTGAAGACCGTGCCGATCATCCACTACCGGACCTACAACGATCCGCTCGGCGACATTCACAGCCGCGAGCGCGACATGTCGATCCGCGCCCGCCTGATCAAGGCCAACGGCGACGGCGACAACGAGGTGTTCTGGGTGGGGCCCGGCGCCACGCCTGGCGGGCCGCGCAACGACCCGGCGGTCGCCAAGACCTACGCCCTGATGTCCAGCCAGACGCTCGACGCCATGACCAAGTGGCTGGATGCGCTGGCCGCCGACCCCACGCCGCTGACCCACGCCAAGGTGGTCAAGCACAAGCCCGCCGAAGCCAAGGACGCCTGGTTCGACGCCTCGGGCGTCAAGCACGACGAGAAGGCGACCTGGGACGGGCCCGGCGGCTACAACGCTGCGTACCCCAACCACTCCGAGCCGCGCATCCAGGCCGGCGCGCCGATCGCCAACGACGTGCTGAAGTGCCGCCTGAAGCCGATCAAGGCGGCCGACTACAAGGTGAAGTTCTCAAGCGCCCAGATGGCGCGGCTGAAGGCCATCTTCCCGACCGGCGTCTGCGATTTCTCGAAGCCCGGCATCGGCCAGGTGGCGCTGAAGGGGACCTATCAGCGCTACTGAGCTAGCCGGCGTCCAGGCTGATGTGGGTGGCGCCCAGCGAGGCCAATACGCCCGCGCGCTTCATGGTGCCGGCGCGGTAGACCAGCACCGAGCGGGCGACCTTGCGGGCCGCGGTCAGGGTGGCGCTGGCCCAGCCCAGGAACTCCGCCTCGCCGACGCCGACGTGTGGACATTCGAAGGACAGCGCCTGGAACCCGGCGCCCGAGAGCCGCGCGAAGGCCGAGGCCGTGGGTCGAGACAGGCGGCCCACCACCAGCAGCGACAGGGGCCGCAGCAGCGTTGTCACTTGGTGCAGGGCGCTGGTCGGCACGCCCTCGATGTCGACGACCTCGCAGATCACGCCCAGCTTCACCAGGGCGGCGGCTTCGCGCACCGGCTCGACCAGTTCGGCGCGGCCACGCGCGGCGGCCAGGCTGGAAAACGACACCGGCACGATCAGGCTGAGCTGCTGCTCGCCCGCGCCCTCGGCCTTCAGCCGGTCGATGCCGCGGGTGATGGTGGCCAGGTCGGCGCGCAGGAGGTCGCCGGTGGAGAGCGCCGAGACCTGTTGCTGGCTCAGCTCCTCGGCGGTGTCGACCACGATCACGCGGCGGATCATCCGAAAGCCGATCCGCGTGAAGCCCTTCAGCTCGTAAACCGGCTCCAGGGTGGCCGAGATCCGCAAGGTGCGCCCGTCCGAGGCGGTGAACGGCGTCCAGCGGTTCACCAGCTTGGTGGTGATGTCCGTGTCTTCCTGGAACGCCGCCAGGTGCGTGCCGACGTTGACCGACAGGTCCTGGCCCAGGTCGTTGGCGATCTGCTCGACCCTGTCGGCGTCGACGGGCTTCGTCTCCAGCCGCCCCTTGTTGATCCTGGTCACCTGCAGGATGCCCGCGACGGCGTGGTCGGCCTCGCCCACGAATTGCGTCAGGATTTCCCGCAGATAGCGCAGGCAGGCGGCCTGCCCCTGCAGGCGCGACAGGCTCGGGTGGATGATGAAATAGTCGCTGTCGGAGACCCGCAGGTGGATGCCACGCGCGCCCAGCGCGCGGGCCAGCACCGCCTCGGTGAAGGCGAAGACCTGGTCGCGCTGCGACTGCCAGCGCTCGCCCAGCACCTTCTGCACCGCCTCCAGCGACATGATGGTGATCTTGCCGGCGGCGGCCAGCTGGTGATCGGCGAACCGCTCGACGTCGTCCTGCGCCTCGGGAGAGACGAGCCGCAGCGCGCCGGAAAGCTGCGCCTTGGCGAGCGCGCCCAGCTCGGCGCTCTCCGACTCCGCGCGCGCGCCGGCGACTTCCTTCGGACGAGTGGCCAGTTCTGTACCGTCGGCCACACTCAGCACTCCTAGACGACTGGGCCCCATCTTCGCAGGACGCGGTTAAGCGATGGCGCCCATTCGCAAAAAAATCACCCCTAGGTGGTGTTCCAGACAGCAAGAGGCCTCGCCAGGCTTGCCCGGCGAGGCCTCTGCAAGATCGCGATCCGTGGCGGGACACGTCCGCCGCGGGATGTCGGCTACTTCAGGTGGCCGGCGAGGTGCTTGTTCATCTCGAACATGCTGACCTTGTCCTTGCCGCCGAACACGGGCTTCAGCTTGGCGTCGGCCAGGATGTCGCGCTTGTTCTTCGGATCCTGAAGGTTGTTCTTCTTGATGTACGCCCAGATCTTCGAGACCACTTCCCCGCGGGACAGTTGTCCCGGCCCGACCACGGCGGCCAGTTCGGCCGACGGCGTCAGGGGCTTTTGCAGGGCGTTGGTTTTCTTGGCATCGGCCATTTGTTGGGCTCCCCCAGCTAGATATTAGGCGCCTACGGCCTCACGCCGGAAGTGCGTGAACTGAGTCGCTTGAGGGTATGCTAGGACCGCAATGCGTCCCGCGTCACCTAGAGAAACGCCAGAAGTCGCCTCTGAGGTGTAAAACCGCGATTTAGGCGGCTTTCGATAACGTCGGCGTGACCGTGAGGGGCGGATTCGCCGTCGCAACGGCCCTTTTTCCCCGGCGCCGCCCTAGGCGCCGAAGATCCAGCCCGGCGTCAGCGTCGACATCTGCACCCCGACCAGGATCATCTCGTTGCCGTTCCCGAGATCGATGACCGTGTCGGCGCCGACCTGGCTGATGGTGAAGGTGGTCCCGGGATCGAGCTGCACCCGGTCGCCCTCGGAGAGGTGGAAATCGAGCACCCGGTCGATGCCGGCGTCCTGGCTGGTGTGGAAGATGTCCGCGCCGGCGCCGCCGCTGAGGGTGTCGTTCCCCCGGTCGCCGGAGACGAAGTCGTTCCCGGACCCGCCGACGATCACATCGTCGCCCTGACCGCCCCGCAGCACATCGCCGCCATTGCCGCCGTGCAGGGTGTCGTTGCCGAGGTTGCCGTAGAGCAGGTTCTGGCCCGCGTGGGCGGTGATGAGGTCGTCGCCCTGGCCGCCGACCAGCCAGTCGCCGCCGGGCCCCGCCCCGCCGTCGATGGTGTCGTTGCCCTTGTTGCCGTTGATGTCGTCGAAACCGACCCCGCCAACGATGCTGTCGTCGCCGTCGCCGCCGCGCAGATAGGTCTGGGTCGCCGTGCCGGCCTGGATCGTGTCGTCGCCGGTCCCGCCGTCGAAGGTCGAGAGCGTGCCGCCGCCGATCATCAGGTCGTTGCCGCCCCAGCCCTGGCCGGTGAAGCTGGTGTCGGCGCCCGGCGCGGAGCCGCGCACGGTGATCACGTCATCGCCGGACATCAGGGCGGCCGTCGACAGGTCCGCGTTGTTGGCGTCGTGGGCCGCCGCCAGGATGGTGGCGTCGGTGTGGGCGCCGGTCAGGGCGAAGTGGCCGTTTGGCGAGGTGATGTCGAGACCGGTCACCGTGCCGCCGATGAACTTGCCGTTGGCGTCGTAGGTGAAGCCCGTGCCGGTGATCGTCATCTTGGCGGTCCCGGCCCCAAAGACCAGGACCTCGGACGTGGACGACCGGGTGACCGTCGCATCGGCGAGCTGGCTCTCCTGGAACGCACCCATGTCGGCGCCGTCGAAGAGATCAACGGTGGCCCCCGCGCCGGCCGCGGGTGGCGGAGGCGGCGCCGGCGCCTGTGTGGCAAGGGCCGGGTCGCCGCCGACATTGGCCTGAGAGATGCTGGCGAGCGTGGTGTTGGACAGCACGACTTCGTCGGACTGCGCCAGGCCGACGACAACGACGTCGGCGCCCACCTGGGCGACGACATAGAAGATCTCTGCGCCAAGGTCGGCGTTGGCCTGGGCGTAGGCCGCCTCGACGCTGCTGGCGGTGATCTCGACATAGTTGGTGGCCGTGGCCACCGGGCCGCCGGTGAACTGGATGAAATCGCTACTGGACCAGTCAGTGATGTGGTCCAGGCCTGTGGGGTTGTTTTCCAGCCCGGCGGAGGACCGGCTCTCGTTGACGCCGAACTCGAAGACGTCCTTCGCGCCGCCGCCGGTCAGGGTGTCGGCGCCGGGGCCGCCGTTCAGGTAGTCCGAGCCGCTGCCGCCCCGCAGGATGTCGTCGCCCGCGCCGCCATAGAGGCTGTCATTGCCGCCGTTGCCGACGATCAGATCGTCCCCATCGTAGCCGCGCAACAGGTCCGAGCCGCCGGTGGAGCCGCAGATGGTGTCGGCGCCGGCGAAGATCTGGCCGAACGCCAGGGCGTTGTTGTTCAGCGCGAAGGCCTGCACCAGGGGCGCCACCGGCGTGGAGAGGCCCGTGACAATGCCCTGAGGCTGGCCCGGGCTGAGCCCATCCAGGAAGGTTATCGAGGTCACCGTGCCGCCGGTGATCTGCTCGTTGGCGTCGTAGGTGAAGCCCGTTCCGGTCAGCGTCAGGCTGACGTTCGACCCGGAGATGAACAGCGTCGTCGAACTCGCCTCGACGATCGGGGCGCCCACCAGGTGCTGCAGCTGGACGGCGTCCATGTTGCCGGTGAGCGAGGCCGTCGCGCCGGCGGAACCGCCGGAGCCGCCGGACCCGCTGGCAGGCGGCGGCGGCGCGCCAGCCGCACTGCCCAGCAGCTTGAAGGGCGTGATGGCCGCCAAGGGGGTGTTCGACACGACCACGGCTTCATGCTGGTCGTCGATGACAACCTCGTCCGCGCCGACCTGGGTTAAGACGTAGACGAGGCCCGGCCGCGTCGCGAAGAAGTTGTTGGCTTGCGACAAGGCGGTGTCGAAATCCGGCGCGGAGGTGCCGATGACGTTGGTCGCTGTGCCCGAGACCTCGCCGGCGAACACCAGGGTGTCGCTGGTCGACCAGTCCGTGATGTGGACCAGGTTCGAGATATGGCCGCCGACCGCGGCCGAGGTGGGGCTTTCGCCCACGCCGATGTTGAAGCTGTTGACTCCGGCGCCGCCGGAAAGGGTGTCGGCGCCGCCAAGGCCGAAGATCTGATCGTCGCCCGCCAGGCCCGAAATACTGTCCGGGCCCGACGTGCCCTCCAGGGTGTCCGGCCCGGATGTTCCCGTGATCGTTGCCATCCTGATACGCCCCCCGACACACAACTGAGCGGCTGGCGGGTGAAGCGTCAATCCGGAGATTGCAACCTTATAGTGTAAATATCTGCCCGGTACGTGCCGCATCGTCAGCCCGACTTCTCGCCATCGGATGGGCTGAGATGACGCGCGCGGCGCCACATTGTAGAAGGTGGTTCTCCAAACAGCGAGACTCACATGCAGATCGTTCTCGATCCTATCGACCGCCGCATCCTGCGCGAGCTGCAGGCCGACGCCACGGTTCCCATCGCCGAACTGGCCGAACGCGCCGGCCTGTCGCAGACGCCGTGCTGGAAGCGGGTCAAGCGGCTGACCGACGCCGGGGTGATCGAACGCCGCGTGGCGATCCTCGACCGCGAGCAGCTGGACCTGGGCCTGGTGGTGTTCGTCTCGGTGCGCACCAGCCGCCACGACGAGGAATGGCTCAACGCCTTCGCCAAGGGCGCCGCGGGTCTCCCGGAGGTGGTGGAGTTCTACCGGATGAGCGGCGAGACCGACTATCTGCTCAAGGTGATCGTGCGCGACATCGCCGCCTACGACACTTTCTACAAGCGCCTGATCGCCGCGGCGCCGCTGCAGGACGTCTCCTCCTCCTTCGCCATGGAGCAGATCAAGTTCACCACGGCGCTCCCGATCTGACGAAGCCCGTTGACTTACGCGGGCCCAACGCCGCCAAATTCGATCCATAAGAACAAGACTTTCGGAGGATGCGGTGGCTTGGAATTTCGCGGACGTCTGGGAGGCGATCGTCGCCGTCCAGCCTGAGCGGGCGGCGCACATCCAGGGCGATCGCGTCATCACCTGGGGTGAGATGGACGCCCGGGCCGACGCCCTCGCCGCCCATTTCATCGCCCGCGGCCTGCGCCAGCAGGGGAAGGTCGCGGCCTTCCTCTACAATGGCCCGGAGTACATCGAGGCCTACTACGCCGCCTTCAAGGGCGGGTTCGCACCGGTCAACACCAACTACCGCTACGGCCCCGAAGAGCTCTTCTACCTGTTCGACAACGCCGACGCGGAAGCCGTGGTCTTCCACTCAGGTTTCACCGAAGTGCTGGAGAAGATCCGCGGCCGGCTGACCGGCGTGAAGGCCTGGATCGCGGTGGCCGAGCCCGGCCATCCCGTCCCCGCCTGGGCCGACGACTACGACGCCATCGTCGCCGAGGTTCCGGCCGCGCGTCCAGTGAAGGCGCCCTGGGGCCGCTCCGGCGACGACCTGCTGCTGCTCTACACCGGCGGCACCACCGGCATGCCCAAGGGCGTGATGTGGGCGCAGGACGACCTCTTCAACGTGATCGGGGCCGGCGGCAACGCGCTGCTCGGCATCCCGCCCGCGACCTCTATCGAGGAGCTGACAACCCGCATCCTGTCGCCGGAGCACCTGCGGCCCACCTCGCTGATCGCCTGCCCGCTGATGCACGGCACCGGCCAGTTCTCGACCCTGATCTGCTTCAACCAGGGCGGCACGGCGGCCACGCTCCCGTCGCGCAGGTTCAACGCCATGGAGCTGTGGGACGAGGTCGACCGCATCGGGGCGACCGCGGTGGTGATCGTCGGCCTGGCCTTCTCGACGCCGATGCTGGAAGCGCTGGAGGCCAACCCCGGCCGTTGGGACCTCTCGAGCGTCAGGTCGATGAGCTCGTCCGGCTCCATGTGGAGCCAGGAGAACAAGCAGGGCCTCTTGAGCTACGCCAAGAACGCCATGATCTTCGACAGCTTCGGCTCATCGGAGGCGGTGGGCCTCGGCGTCTCGGCGTCGGCGCCCGGCGCGGAGGCCAAGACCGCGGCCTTCACCCCCGGCCCCAACTGCGTGATCTTCACCGAGGATGGCCGCCGCATCGAACCCGGCTCCGGCGAGCGCGGCCTGGTCGCCGTCTCGGGCCTCCTGCCGCGGGGCTACTACAAGGACGAGGAGAAGACCGCCAAGACCTTCAGGACCATCGAGGGCATCCGCTGGAGCGTGCCGGGCGACTGGGCCGAGGTGAACGCCGACGGCACGCTGAAGCTGCTTGGCCGAGGCTCGGTCTGCATCAACACCGGCGGCGAGAAGGTCTTCCCCGAAGAGGTCGAGGAGGCGCTGAAAACCCATCCCGTGGTGCGCGACGCCGTGGTGGTCGGCCTGCCCGATCCGCGCTTCGGCGAACGGATCTGCGCGGTGGTGGAAACCGACGGCGCGGCCCAGCCGACGCTCGCCGAGCTCTCCGAGCACGTGCGCGGGACGCTCGCCGGCTACAAGGCTCCGCGCGAACTGGTGCTGGTCGACTCGATCGGCCGCGCCCCCAACGGCAAGGTCGACTACAAGGCCATCAAGGACCGCGCGGTGGCGGCGCTGGGGGTGAGCGCCTAGAGCGCCTTCAGGCTGCGGACGAATTCGACCAGGGCGGCCCTGGGCGCGCCGCGCGGCAGCGTGGCGTAGGCGCGCAACAGCGAGAGCGCGCCGGGCTCGGCCAGCAGGCCCGCGACCTCGTCGATCGCCCCGCTCGCCGGGCTGACCTCGCCGAACATCTCCGATACTGGCGCCTGCAGGGTGGTGGCGATGCGCGAGAGCATCGAGGCCGAGACGCGGTTTGCGCCGCGCTCGTACTTCTGAATCTGCTGGAAGGTCACGCCGGCGGCTTCGGCCAGCGATTGCTGCGACAATCCCCGGACCTTGCGCAGCAGCCGAATCCGCGCACCGACGGCGATGTCGATGGGGTCGGCGAGTGCTTCGGGCTTACGGGCCATAGTGTCTCCGAAAAATACTGACTGAACTAGCGCCGGGTCGAATCATCGGCGGGCGGCGCCCACTCGGCCTGGGCCATGCCCTGGTCGGTAATCAGATAGCAGGCCTCGGCGATGGCGATCCCCACGGCGCGCCGCAGCTGCGACATGACCGGAGTCTCACGCTCGAGGACCATCAACTCCTCCTCATACGAGGCCAACACATCCACCAGAGTTTGCGCGAGCGCCTTGGCCCTCTCCTCGCTCGTCTGGCCCATCTCCGTCCCCCAACACCCCAGGTTGAACCTTGAGCATTGGCACGGCGAAAGCAAGGCAAAGGGTCCGAAAAGGCCCCAGTTTGGGTAAGGCCATGTGACGCACCCTGATCAATGATCACCTGGCGTAGAGCGCCCAGAGGCCGGCGATGGCGGCGGTTTCTCCGTCGAAAATCTCGGCCTCGACGCCCCGCTGGCGTAGCGCGCGCGCATAGCGTGCGCAGAGCGCCGGATCGCCCAGCAAGGCTGCGTGCGAGGTCCCCTCGCCGAGCAGGGCCGGGACCGCGGCGATCTCCGCGCCGATCAACAGGCCGGAGAGGTAGCTGGGGGTGCTGGCCGCATCGGCCTGGCCGCCGACCACCCGGGACCGGGCGGAAAACAGCCGCGCGGCCAGTGCGTCGCCGGCGCCGGCCGCCGCTACCCCTGCCTCGAAGGCGACGTCATCGTCGGCGGGCGCATCGCTCGCGAGCAGGCTGTGCGCGCCCAGCACGGCGAACAGTTCGCCGGTCATGGCGGTGATGAAGCGGACGACGCGGCCGTCCTCGATCAGCACCCATTTGGCGTGGGTGCCGGGATGGCAGAGCAGGTGGCGGCCACGACGGCGCTCAGGATGCTGGGCGAGCCAGCCCAGAATCTGGGTCTCCTCGCCGCGCATGACGTCCGGCGCGCCGGCGATCCCCTCGCAGCGCAGGCCGGGCGCGATGCGGACGCCATCGGCCGCCACGGTCAGCCGGCCGGCCAGATCGGCAAGGCCCGCGGGACAATCGACATAGGCCGCCGTGGCCCAGCCGATGTTGGAGCCGATCATGCCGCAGAGGATCGCGGGCAAGCCTTCCGCCCCCAGCGCCGGCCTGACCTCGGCCTGGAAGCGGCGGGCCGCCTCGCCGGGCGCCAGCTTTGCGACCCCGAGCCGAAAGTCCCGCTGCGCGATTACCGCGCCCTGCCCATCCAGGGTCCAGGCCCGCAGATTGGTCGTGCCCCAGTCGCAGGCGAGCACCTCGGCGGCCATCAGGTCCGCCCGGCGTCCACGACCAGGTTCTGGCCGGTCATCATGCGGCTGTCGTCGGCGGCCAGGAACAGGGCGGCGCGGGCGATATCGTCGGGGTCCAGCCGATCCTTGAGCGCGGTGAGCTTCTGCCACTCGGCCTCGGCTTCGGGCGTCAGCCAGAGCTCCAGCTGGCGCTCGGTGACCACCCAGCCCGGCGACAGCGCGTTCACCCGGACGCGGTCCGCGCCCCAGGCGTGGGCCAGGCTCTTGGTCAGCGAATTGATCGCGCCCTTGGCGGCGGAATAGGCGGCGAGGTCCGCATGGCCGATCAGGGCGTTGATCGAGCTGAGATTGACGATCGACCCGCCGCCGGCGTCGCGCATCATCGGATAGACGGCGGTCGCGGCGTTGAAGGTCGGGTCGAGGTTGACAGCCAAGGTCTCGCGCCACGCCTCGGGCGTCACCTCGGCCGCGACCTGCCGGCCGTCGTTGGCGACGTTGTTGATCAGGACTGTGATCGGCCCGAGAGCGGTTGCCGCGTCGCGGATGGCGGCTTGCAGAGCCGCGGCGTCGGTAACGTCGCAGCGTCGGAACCAGCACCCGTCCGCGCCAAGTTGGGCCGCCATGGCCTGGCCCTTCGTCTCGTCCAGGTCCACGAAGGCGACCTTGCAGCCCTGCGAATAGAAGTGGACAACCAGGGTCGCGCCGATCCCAGTCGCTCCCCCTGTGATGAAGACGGTTCGGTCATTGAGGCTCGGATAGGTGGCGAAATGCCTGCCTTCAGCCATCAGTGGGACTCGCGGGTCACTTCGGCGGAGGACTTGCCGACCAGGAAGTCGAGGTCGACGCCTTGGTCGGCCTGCAGGACGGTATCGACGTAGAGCTTGTACCAGCCGCGGCTGTACTTCGGCGCCGGACGGGCGGCCTCCCAGGCGGCGCGGCGGCGCGCCAGCTCGGCCTCGTCCACCAACAGGTCCAGGGTGCGACCGGGGCCATCCAGCGCGATCTCGTCGCCGGTCTGGACCAGCGCCAGCGGGCCGCCGGCCTCGGCCTCAGGCGCGACGTGCAGGATCACGGTGCCGTAAGCCGTGCCGCTCATCCGCGCGTCGGAGATGCGCACCATGTCGGTGACGCCCTTGGCCAGCACCTTGGGCGGCAGGCCCATGTTGCCGACCTCCGGCATGCCCGGATATCCCCTCGGCCCGCAGCCCTTCAGCACCAGGACCGAGGTCTCGTCGGCGGGCAGGTCCGGATCGTCGATGCGGGCGTGGTAGTCCTCGATATCCTCGAAGACGACCGCCTTGCCGCGGTGGGTCAGCAGGGCCGGGGTCGCCGCGCTGGGTTTGAGGATCGCGCCCTGAGGGCAGAGGTTGCCTTTCAGCACCCAGACGCCGGACGAGGGCCCGATCGGCGCCTCGAGCGAGCCGATCACCTCGCTGTTCAGCACGCGCGCGGCGTCGGCGATCTCGCCCTGCGTCTTGCCGCTGACGGTCATGGCGTCACGGCGGTAGAGCGCGCCCAGTTCCTTGGCCACGGCGGGCACGCCGCCGGCATAGCAGAACTCCTCCATCAGGTAGCGGCCGGACGGCATCAGGTTGACCAGCAGCGGCGCATCGCGGGCGATCTCGTCGAAGTCCTTCAGCGTCAGCGGCACGCCGAGGCGCCCCGCCAGCGCCAGCAGGTGGACCACCGCATTGGTCGAGCCGCCCAGCGCGGCGTGCATCAGGATGGCGTTCTCAAAGGCTTGGCGCGTCAGGATGTCCGACGGCTTCACGTCGTCCTTCACCAGCTGGACGATGCGATTACCGCTCAGATGCGCCAGCACCTTGCGGCGGCTGTCGACCGCCGGCAGGGCGGCGTTCATCGGCAGCGAGATGCCCAGCGCCTCGGTCAGGCTGGCCATGGTCGAGGCCGTGCCCATGGTGTTGCAGGACCCCGCCGAGCGGCTCATGCCGGACTCGGCGCGCATGAAGTCGTCGAGGCTCATCTCGCCGGCCCGGACGGCTTCCGAGAACCGCCAGACGTCGGTGCCGGAGCCGATGTCGCGGCCCTCGAACTTGCCGTTCAGCATCGGGCCGCCGGAGACGAAGATCGCCGGCAGGTCGACGCTGGCCGCGCCCATCAAGAGGCCCGGCGTGGTCTTATCGCAGGCGCCCATCAGCACCACGCCGTCGATCGGGTTGGCGCGGATCGACTCCTCGACCTCCATGGCCAAGAGGTTGCGGAACAGCATGGCCGTCGGCCGCATCTGGGTCTCGGGGAGCGACATGGCCGGGAACTCGATCGGCACGCCGCCCGCCTCCCAGACGCCGCGCTTCACGAAGCCGGCGAGGTCGCGCAGCCCGACCTGGCAGGTGACCAGCTCCGACCAGGTGTTGGCGATGCCGATGATCGGGCGGCCGTCGAAGACGTGGTCCGGCAGGCCGGTGGCCTTGATCCAGGAACGGTGGACAAAGCCGTCGCGGTCGAGCTTGCCGTAGCTGTTGGCGCTGCGCAGGGGTTTCTTGGGCGGAGGGTCTTTGGCCATGCCGCTAACTCACCCTTCAAACAGCGGCAGCGCCAGTCCTTTAACGCCCGTCTCGATGGCGAAGAGGTTGCCGGCCAGCGTCTGCTGGGCGCGGGTCGCCAGCGGCAGCTCGTCCCAGGCGGAGGTGACGAAGAGCGTGGTCATGTCCTCGCCGCCGAAGGCGCAGCTCGACGGCTGCTGCACCGGCATCGCGACGATCGTGTCGATCTCGCCCTTCGGCGAATAGCGCACGATCCGCCAGCCGCCCCACTGGGCGTTCCAGAGATAGCCTTGGGCGTCGACCGCCGAGCCATCAGGGCTCGCGGGCGCGCCGGCGGTATGGGCGAACATGCGGCCCTTGGACAGGTCCGCCGTCTCGTGGGCGAAGATCGTCTGCAGCCGGGAGTCGGCCATGTAGAGGGTCTTGTTGTCGGGGCTGAAGGAGACGGTGTTGGGGATGTGGATGCCGCTCAACACCCGCTCGGTCTCGAGATTGGGCTTGGTGCGGAACACGTCGCCGGTGCGCTCCCCGTGGTTGTCGTCCATGGTCGACCACCAGAAGTTCCCCTCCATGTCGACCTTGCCGTCGTTGGTGCGGAAGCCTTCCGGCAGCTGATAGGGCCGCACGACTTCCAGCGTGCCCTTGTCTACGTCGCAAATGGCCAGCCCCTGCTCGGTCGCCATGATCAGGCCGCCCTGGGCGCGCGGCACGCCGGCGCTGGCCCGCATCGGCAGGTCGAAAGCGCCGCGGTCGTCGGTCTTGGGCTCGTACCAGGCCAGCCGCTTGCCCTTGATGTCGAACCAGTAGAGGCGGCCGTCGTTGGGCGACCAGCAGGGCCCCTCGCCCAGCCGGTCCTGCGATTTCACCACGCAACGCACGTCCATCCGGCGCTTCCCCTGTTCGAGCCGTCCCAGTTCAGCCGCCTGGGTCCGGGCCTCTACTACCCTATTGGCGGGAACCGTCGACTCCGCGGCCCGTTGGCAACCGCATGGCCGATCGTCGAAACACCGAGCCGGCCGGTGAGGCCGAGGTCGTCCAGTTGGACGACGTCATGCTGGAGGCCTGCGGGCCGGCGCTGCGAACTCAGCTGATGACCGAAGCCGCGATGCTGGCCGAGGCCTTCGCGCCGGAGGGCCGCACCGAACAGCTGCTGGCCATCGCGACCACGCTCGCCTCAGGGGCGCGGGACGACGAGATGGACCGGGACCGGGCGCGGCAACTGGCCTGCGCGCTGCGCTGTCTTGCCCGCGGCGTCGAGGCCTAGGGACCTAGCGCCTATTCCGCGGCCGCCGAGGCTTGCCGCTCGCGCGTCGCGCGGGGGCGGCGCCTTCGCGTCACCGGGCGGTCGAGCAGCTGCCGCAGCTTGGCCGAGAGGAGGCGGGTCTCATAGGGCTTGTCGAGCAGCGGAAACTCCTTGGTCTCCAGCACCGCGCCCTCGCCAACATAGCCGGAGGTGAGCAGCACCCGCAGCCCCGGACGCAGCTCGCGGGCCGTGCGCGCCAGGCTGACGCCGCTGACCCCGCCCGGCATGACCACGTCGCTGAACAAGAGGTCGATCGGCGCGTCCGACTGGATCACCTCCAACGCCTCGTTCGCGTTGGTGGCGGTGACCACCTGGTAGCCCAGGCCGCCTAGCATATCGACGGTGAGCGTCAGCACCGTGGGATCGTCCTCGACCACCAGGATGCGTTCGCGGCCGCCCTCGACGGTCACCGCCGGGGCCTCCGCCTCGACCCGCGCATCGGGCTCCGCGGAAACCGGCAGACGGAGCGCGAAGGTGGTGCCCTGCCCGACCGTCGAATGCAGTTGCACCTCGCCTTCGGACTGGCGGACAAAGCCGTAGACTTGGCTGAGGCCCAGGCCGGAGCCCTTGCCGACCTCCTTGGTGGTGAAGAACGGCTCGAAGACGCGCTCGCGCACCTCGGGCGACATGCCGACGCCGGTGTCGCGGACCTCGATCATCACATGGCTGGCGTCGCGGCGGGTGGAGATCAAGAGCTGGCCGCCCTCCGGCATGGCGTCGCGCGCATTGACCGCCAGGTTGAGCAGCGCGGTCTCCAGCTGGTTGGGGTCGGCATGCGCGCAGAGCGCCTCGTCGCTGAGCCGCAGATCGAGGGTCACGGCCTCGCCCACCGCCTGGCGGATCAGCGGCGCGAAGCCCTGGATCAGGGCGTTGACGTCGAGGCTGACGGGGCTGAGCTGCTGGCGGCGCGAGAAGGCCAGGAGTTGCTTGGTGAGGTCGCGGCCGCGCTCGGCGGCCTGGCGCACGGCATCGAGGCGGCGCCCACGGCGCTCGTCGTCCTCGGGCTTGCGGGCCATGATGTCGATGTTGCCAAGCACGACGGTCAGCAGGTTGTTGAAGTCGTGGGCGACGCCGCCGGTCAGCTGGCCCACCGCCTCCATCTTGCGCGCCTGGGCGAGCTGTTCCTCGAGCGACCGGCGGTCGGTGGCGTCGAGGATCACGCCGAAGATCTCGCGGGCCTCGCCGTCGTCGCTGGGCGCCACGACGCCCTCGTCCAGCAGGACCTTGTATTGCCCGTCGGCGCACAGCCAGCGGAACTCCACCGAATAGTGGCCGGTGATCGCCGACGCCGAGACCTTCTGCACCACCATCTCCAGGTCGTCGGGATGGATGCGGCTCGAGCCGAAGCCCGGCTCGTCGACGAAGCGGCTGGCGGGAAAGCCGGTGATCTTTTCGACGGCGTCGGAGACGAACTGCGGCGCGAAGGGCGGCTCGATGCTGCGCGAGTGCACGACGATCGGCAACGACCGCAGGATCGCCTCCTGCCGGGCCTCGGTGCGGGCCAGCGCGCGCTCGGTCTGCGCCTTTTCGGCCTTCACGCGGGCATGCTCGTCGAGCAGCCACTGCTGATAGGCCGACTGGCGCTTCATGGCCTCGGTCGTCAGGTAGAGGTCGACCAGGACCGTGACCTTGGACTTCAGGATGAAGGGATCGACCGGCTTGAACACCACATCGACCGCGCCGGAGGCGTAGGCCTGGAAGACGTGCGCCTCGTCGCGGAAAATGGCGGTCAGGAAGACGATCGGCGTCGACGCCGTGCGCTTGCGCGAGCGGATCAGGGCCGCGGTCTCATAGCCGTCCATCCCCGGCATGTGCAGATCCAGCAGGATCAGCGCGAACTGCTCGGTCAAAAGCCGGCGCAGCGCCTCCTCGCCGGAGCGGGCCACCACCAACTCGTGCCCCAGCTCCTCCAGGGCCTGGACCGCGGCGAAGGCGTTCCGTTCGTCATCGTCGACGATCAGGATCCGCGCTTTGAGCGGCGCTTCCAGATCGGGCGCTTCCGCCCGCCAGGATCGTCGCTCGGCCCCCCGGGTTGCGGACCAGGTCACGTCAGCTCGCTTGCGGCATCAGGACGACGGTGTCGGACGCCATTCGTATGGCGTCGGCCCGCTGGATCGAGACCCGCAGGACCGAAACCAGGTGATCGATGTCCACGGGCTTGGACACATAGTCCGAGGCGCCGGCCTGGATGCACTTCTGCCGGTCGCCCTTCATCGCCTTGGCGGTGACCGCGACGATCGGCAGGTCGGCCAGGCCCGAGCGCGAGCGGATCTCGCGGATCGTCTCGTAGCCGTCCATGTCGGGCATCATGATGTCGACCAGCACCACATCGACCTCCGGCTGGGCGTCCAGCACCTCCAGCCCCGCGCGGCCGCTCTCGGCGTAGCTGAGCTCGATCCCGTACTCCTCGAGCGCCGAGGCGAGCGAGAAGATGTTGCGGATGTCGTCGTCGATCACCACGATCTTGCGGCCGGTTAGCACCGGGTCCTGGTGCTTGTTCTGGCTGAGCTTGGCCTTGGCGCCTTCGCTCATCCGTTCCACCGGTTCGTGCAGCATCAGGCTCGCCTGCTCGACCAGTTGGTCGGGTGTACGCGCGATCCGGACGAGACCCCCGAACACCGCCAATCGCAGCCGGCGATCGTCGTCGCCCTCCAGCTCGTCGGGCGCGTAGACCACCGCCGGGATGGAGCGGCCATCGGCCTGTTTCAGATGGTCGACGAGCTGCGGCACCGGCAGCGCCGAGGCCTCGATCATCAGGCCCTCTGGACGCTCGCCGGCCGGACGGGCCAACACCTCGGCGAGGTCGGCGGCGACCTCGACCTCGGTGAAGGCCTGGCGCAGGGTTTCCACGGCCGGGCCTTCGGCGCCCACCAGAACGATGCGGCGGTCAGCCTTGTCGACGAAGCTCTTCACGCCCTGCAGGGTCGAGACCACCACCTCGCGTTCCACCGGCTTGTGGGTGAAGCCGAAGGCGCCCATGGAGAGGCCCAGGCCCTTCTGGTCGTCGGCGGAGATCACGTGCACCGGAATGTGCCGCGTCTCCGGCGTGCGCTTCAGGAGGTCGAGCAGCGCCAGGCCGTCCATGTCCGGCAGGCCGATGTCGAGCATGATGGCGTCGGGGCCGAAACGGCGGGCCAGTGACGGGGCGGCGGCGCCCTCGCCGGTCACCACGCCTTTGAAGCCGCTGTCATGGACAAGGCTCAAGAGGATCGAAGCGAAGCGCGGATCGTCCTCGACGATCAGCACCACGCTGTCCCCCGACCCGATCAGGTCGCGGTCGTCGGCGACGGCCTCGGCCGGTTCGTCGGAGAAGGCGGACGGCATCAGCATCGGCCGCGGCAGCAGCGGATTGGCCGGCAGGCGGCCCGACGCCGGCGCCTGGGCCGGGCTGAAGTTGAGCGGCAGGTAGAGGGTGAAGGTCGAGCCCTTGCCGGCCACAGAGGAGACGCGCAGCTCGCCGCCCAGCAGGCGGGTGATCTCGCGGCTGATGGAGAGGCCCAGGCCCGTGCCGCCATACTTGCGGCTGGTGGTGCCGTCGGCCTGCTGGAAGCTCTCGAAGATGATCCTCTGCTTCTCCTCGGGGATGCCGATGCCGCTGTCTTCCACCGAGAAGGCGAGCACCTGGCCGGCGGTGTTCAGGTGGTCGTTGGTGGCGTTCCAGCCGGAGCTGGCGCGCTCGACCTTCAGCTTCACATGGCCGGCTTCGGTGAACTTGAAGGCGTTCGACAGCAGGTTCTTGATGATCTGCTGCAGGCGCTTGTCGTCGGTGTACATCGACCGCGGCAGCGCGGTGTCGAGCTCGATCTGGAAGTCGAGTTTCTTGTCCGCCGCGATCTGGCTGAACGTGCGGTCGACCTGATCGCTGAGGCTCGCGAAGCTCATCTCGCTGATGTCGAGCGTGACCGTGCCGCTCTCGATCTTGGCGAGGTCGAGCACGTCGTTGATCAGGCCCAGCAGGTCGGTGCCCGCGGCGTGGATGTTCGAGGCGAACTCCACCTGCTTGTCCGACAGGTTGCCCTGGGTGTTGTCGGCCAGGAGCTTGGACAGGATCAGCAGGCTGTTCAGCGGGGTGCGCAGCTCGTGGCTCATGTTGGCCAGGAACTCGGACTTGAACTTGGAGGTGAGCGCCAGCTGTTCGGCCTTGTCCTCCAGCGCGATCTTGGCCTGTTCCACCTCGCGGTTCTTGGCTTCCACCTGCTGGTTCTGGACGCTCAGCAGATGGGCTTTTTCCTGCAGCTCGGCGTTGGTCTGCTGCAGCTCCTCCTGCTTGGTGCGGAGCAGTTCCTCCGATTGGCGCAGCGACGCGGCCTGTTGTTCGAGCCGGTCGTTGGTCTTCTTCAGCTCCTCCTGCTGCGCCTGTAGTTCCGACGTCAGCAGCTGGGATTGTTTCAGCAGGCCCTCGGTGCGCATGTTCGCCGCGATGGTCGAGAGCACGATGCCGATGGATTCCATCAGCTGGTCTAGGAACTGCTGCTGGGTCTCGTTGAACTCGCCGAAAGTGGCCAGTTCGATCACCGCCTTCACCTCGCCTTCGAAGAGGGCGGGGAGCACGATGATGTTGGCCGGCGCTGCCTCGCCAAGGCCCGAGGAGACCTGCACGTAGTCCTTCGGCACGTTGGTCAGCAGGATGCGCGATTTCTCGTAGGCGCACTGCCCGATCAGGCCTTCGCGCAGCTGGAACTGGTTGGCCAGGTGCTTGCGGTTGTTGAAGGCGTAGGAGGCCGCCAGGTTCAGCACCATCTGGCCTTCGTCGTCGCGGTCTGAGACGTAGAAGACCGCGTGCTGGGCGTTGATCAGCGGCGCCAGCTCGCTGAGCACCAGGTTCGACACGGTCGACAGGTCGCGCTCGCCCTGCAGCATGCGGGTGAAGCGCGCCAGGTTGGTCTTCAGCCAGTCCTGCTCGGTGTTCTTCAACGTCTGATCGCGCAGGTTCCGGATCATCTCGTTGATGTTGTTCTTGAGCTCCTCCACCTCGCCGGAGGCTTCCACGGTGATCGACCGCGTCAGGTCGCCCTTGGTCACGGCGGTGGACACCTCGGCGATGGCGCGCACCTGGGTGGTCAGGTTGGCGGCCAGTTCGTTCACGTTGTCGGTCAGGTCGCGCCACAGGCCCGCCGCGCCCGGCACGCGGGCCTGGCCGCCCAGCTTGCCTTCGGAGCCCACCTCGCGGGCCACGTTGGTCACCTGGTCGGCGAAGGTCGCCAGCGTCTCGATCATGCCGTTGATGGTGTCGGCGAGCGCGGCGATTTCGCCCTTGGCGTCGAGCGTCAGCTTGCGCTTCAGGTCGCCCATGGCGACCGCGGTCACCACGTCGGCGATGTTCCGCACCTGACCGGTCAGGTTGGCGGCCATCATGTTCACGTTGTCGGTGAGGTCCTTCCAGGTGCCGGCGACGCCGGGCACCTGCGCCTGGCCGCCGAGCTTGCCTTCGGTGCCCACTTCGCGGGCCACGCGGGTCACTTCGGAGGCGAAGGAGTTCAGCTGGTCCACCATGGTGTTGATGGTGTTCTTCAGCTCCAGGATCTCGCCCCGCACGTCCACGGTGACCTTCTTGGAAAGGTCGCCGCGGGCCACGGCGGTCGTCACGTCGGCGATGTTCCGCACCTGGCCGGTCAGGTTGCCGGCCATCAGGTTCACGTTATCGGTGAGGTCTTTCCAGGCGCCGGCGACACCCTTCACCTGGGCCTGGCCGCCGAGCTTGCCCTCCGTACCCACTTCACGGGCCACGCGGGTCACTTCCGACGAGAAGGAATTGAGCTGGTCCACCATGGTGTTGATGGTGTTCTTCAGCTCCAGGATCTCGCCCCGCACGTCCACGGTGATCTTCTTGGAAAGGTCGCCGTTGGCGACCGCGGTCGTCACTTCGGCGATGTTCCGCACCTGGCCGGTCAGGTTGCCGGCCATCAGATTCACGTTGTCGGTCAGCTCCTTCCAGGTGCCGCCGACGCCCTTCACGTTCGCCTGACCGCCGAGCTTGCCTTCGGTGCCGACCTCGCGCGCCACGCGAGTCACTTCCGAGGCGAAGGCGTTCAGCTGGTCCACCATGGTGTTGATGGTGTTCTTCAGTTCCAGAATTTCGCCCTTCACGTCGACGGTGATCTTCTTGGAAAGGTCGCCGTTGGCCACGGCGGTGGTCACTTCGGCGATGTTCCGCACCTGACCGGTCAGGT